>Ga0163215_101084_pt1 | contig 21901 bp, 23 predicted proteins | sample SynspAceP_FD_185934 | JGI IMG/M metagenome (GOLD analysis project Ga0163215, IMG submission 185934) | Saline lake microbial communities from Ace Lake in Antarctica - Synechococcus sp. Ace-P (Hybrid Assembly) | ecosystem: Environmental > Aquatic > Non-marine Saline and Alkaline > Saline | place... | reverse complement strand
GTTGTATAATTGATTTTTATAACCGTTCCCGCGGTGGAAAAAAGTGATGTAAACTGGTAACCTTACGCCAAGAATTTACTGGTAAACTTTAGAGCGGAATGGTGGTAAACTTTCCTCGGAATATCCAGTCAGCAAGTAATAATAAAATTTGTCGCTTTGTCCTTATCAATCCGAAATAGTCTAGCTCGTCATCAAATTGAGATGTATCAAATTGTTTAATTAATTTAATAGTTTCATCAAATGTTTTATCAATTGTTGCAATCATTTCTTCTTTAGATTTATTGGCAACCTTAAAAATTGTGTCAGTTTTCCAATCCCTAGATTCCCGTTCACCCAACAAGGATTGGCTATGCCAATCTATCGCATATCCAATGTGCATTAAATTTTCGGCAAAGGTCATTGATTCTAGTGATGCTCTAAAGGCATATTTGTCCGCTGGCATTGTTTCCGCAACAAGAATTAAATACTTACGGGAACTTTCCAATCGTTCCAAATAGTCCTTAATAAAATTATTCTGTTGAGCAAACAGAGGTGATTTAACCGAACAAAATAACATAATAGCTGTTAAAATAAGTATGTGTTTCATAGTATTTAAATTTAGCTTATATAGATATACTTTTAAATTCAGGTTTTTCCGTTCAGAGTACGTTCCGCAATGAATGGCAACGTAATTGTACAAGGGTAGTTGCGTTGTTTAATTAACTAACTTATAAAATGAAACTGAATAGAAAATCTGAAGGGTTTTCGTAAGCAAGCTCGAACCAAGCAATTAATTTTATCCGGTGTTGGCAATGTTATTTAATTTCGATTAACCCAAATCCACTTGGAAATTCATTATGCTTTTCAATTGGTCTCAATGAATCCAATGGCACATGATTGTTATGAAATAATCTCGACACCTCTTCGGCTGATGAATAGTTTTTTAGTTTTATGAATTCTTTAATGCGATATGGTATTCCTTCTCCACCCATTGGCATACTACTTTTAGATCCTAATTGAAAATGTAAATGTGGTAAGTCAGAATTTCCGCTGTTGCCCAACAAGCCAATTACTTGCCCTTTTTTTACTTTATCCCCTATGTTTACTTTAAGACTATTTGGTATTAAATGTCCAGAAAGCGCATATAAGTCATTTCCAATATCAATAATAACATAATTTCCTGCAATTGTTTCTGCGTTAATACGGACTACCATTTCTTCTGATAGTGGGGCATTTTCAATTAGATCATCTTTTATATCTACAACAATTCCGTCAGCAACGGATACTATTTCAAGACCATTTCCATACCAGTTTTCATTTTTGTTAATATTATTTTTTGCATATTTTCCATCATTGTTTACAAAAATCCAATCTAGGGCAAAACGTTGCGGATATATAACTTTTCCATTTGAAAAAAACCTGCTGTTCTTATGACCTTCTGCTTCATATACCCATTTCCCTTTTTTGTTAAATGGTAGTCCTAATGTAAGTTTTGTTTTATTTGGAATATCTAAAATTGTTGTTTCTATAGAGTATGCTACAGATTCCCCATTTCCCCTTTGTATATTGAAATGAAGTCTATGAAATATTTTTTTAGGAATATTTTTATTGTTTTTAAATTCCAGATTTAAATTAAGAACTCCAAATTGATTCGCAGATAATATTTTGAAGTCATTTTCGTTCCTTAAATCTGGTCGTTCAAAATTTTTATTTATGTAAATAGAATCAAAAGTTGCAATCGGTAATTCGGCTGATGTTAAACTAAATATTTCAACTTTTCATAAATTAATGGACGCTTTATAATTATTGAAAATATTCAATTCGTACGCGAGATAAGTTTTATTATTTGCGCTAATTAAGTTACTTAAAAAAGAAACGTTGGCTTCAAGAGGGAAACCAGATTCTTTTAGTTTAACATGAACCACTTCCAAAGATCTGTCATTAAGATTATTCGATTCTTCAATATTTTTACAACTTGTAATTATTAAGAGAAAACATAATCCGATTATATTGTTCATTAGCTTTGTGATAACTTATCGTTTAGTTGATAAAATTTGTTTTAGAAAGAAAATGAAAATATTAAATTTAGTTGCGAATAACAGGATTTCGTTGTTTTTTTAGATGTTTATAACTTGCTATTGTATTTTGGAATAACTAGCTATTTTGTTTTTCAGATTTTCTTTGACAGTAGCGAACCATTCAGTTCTTAAAATACTCAAAAAAATTGCGTCTATTCTATTTCCATAATTATCAAGACAATGGTTTCTGAAAACGCCTTCTACCTTACACCCAATACTTTTCATAGCATTAATACTTCTTTCGTTTAAGTTACTTGCTCCAAATCCCACTCGTTCAAGTCCAATTTTTTCAAATGCAAATTCTAGAAGCAAATATTTACAGTTCTTATTTGTTCCATTTCCTTGAGATTCTTTTCCATACCACGTAAATCCCAAATCAGCTGTATTATTAAGTAGTTTAAAGGAATAAAATCGAGTACATCCAACATATTTGCACTTGCTTTTGTCAAATACTATAAAAGGATATTCATTTCCATTTTCTCGTTGATGGATAGCGTTTGATATGTATTTTTTCAGATTCTCTGAACCATTTGCTCCACCAGAATTATATTTCCACAATTCAGGTTCGTTAATTGAATATTCTAGTAAATCATCAAAGTGCGAAGTTTCTAGAGGACTTAATCGTACAACGTCGTTTTCCAATATGTAGTTTTCCTTTAAATTAATTTTCATCTCAAATTTTAATTTTTGCTAGGTTTCTTCATTGACTACCATCCTTTTAATTTTTAGAAATTATAACCAAAATGAAGACCAAGCTCTCCAATGAAAAATTTTGAATATTGATCATCAATTACTTTAAAAGATTCTGGCATTTTCGTGTGATATGCCCTATGGGTAATTGCAACAGAGGGTTCTATAAAAAATTTACCCTTAAAAAGTTTAATGTGGTATCCAAGCCGATACGTATTAAATATCTGATAACCTTCGTCTATTTTTTTATCATCATCAGCTACAAAAGACTGCCAAGCATTCATGACATGAACTCCGGTATATAAACCTTTCCACCAAAAACGTTGATATGCTAGCGCAAATCCATGTTCTCTAATGTAACCAGGAAATTTTGTCTCGGGAGCTTCCTTCAATGGTCCATACGGGATACCAAGAGACCAGCCATATTTCCAAGTTTTTAATTCTAAAGAAACCACATCCTTTCCAGTCAAACGATAACCTAGGTTAACTTGAACAAAATCGGGTTTATTATTTGGGAGGAAATTACCCAACATGGCAAAAGTACTTCCAACAAAGCATTCTTTAAAATTAGGATCTGATTTATCATATTGTGCATGTAATTGAAACGTGAAGACACAAATAACTAAAAGAAAAAGAATATTTTGTTTTTGCATAATTTAAATTGTTCTTATGCAAATTTAAAGTGAACAGTACTAGTTTCTCGTTCACTTAAGGTAATAAACGAGTGTTTATCGTTAGTTATTTTATAGAGAGTCTTTTTCTAATTCTACTCAATGATTGCGGAGTAAGACCAAGATAACTAGCAATTTGGTATTGGGGAACTCTTTGAAGTAAATCAGGTCTATTTTTTGTCAAATGTAAATAGCGATCTTCAGGGTTAGTAAGTTTGTACATCGTAAATTTTTCTTGCTGCTCCGACATAATTACATCTCCCATAATTCTGCAAACAGATTCGAATTGTGGATATTTTTGGAACATTTCTGCTTCAAATTCAGGTGAATTTACACTGACAATGCTTTCTTCAACGCACTCTAGATATTGCTCTGTGGCTATTTTTTTTCCGTAGTTGTTTGGAGTAAACGGCTGGCCTTCAGTGCAGATTTCAAGGGTTTTTTCTTCTCCGTCTTTAATCAAATAGCTTCTTAAGCAACCTTTTAAAACTAAAAAACTTTCATTTGAGATATTATTTTCGTTTAAAATAATTGTGCCTTTCTCATACTTTCTAATATTGGAACTTGCAATAACAACACTTTGAAGTTCCTCGGATAGTTGGATATATTTTGAAATATAATTAAGTAATTCATTCTTCATTTTATTTCTTTACTAGTAGTAATTTACAATTTTTTAAATGTTTATTAATTGCTCAAAAACATTAATCAATTCCAAAACATATAATACACGTCAACTGGATATTTCGAAGTGATGATGCCACTTGTTTTGGTCAAACAGTGCACTTCGAAAGATACTGCAATTATATAAAAAAATAATTTTACACGTTCTTTAAAACTCCTTTTCTTAGTGATTCCTCCTTGAGGTCAATTCTGAGGTAAGAGTTCACTATACTGTCCAAAATGGTGTCCACGATAGTTCCTTCTCCAATTATATCAAATCGCCCTGATACAGGTATTTATGAGAATAAAATGGTAGAGGGCTTATTAGTTAAAGGTATTTTTATACGACCCTTTGGCTTATAAAAAAAATGACCTTTCGGTGAACTTTCTAAAAGTATATCGATAGGCATGATAAAATGAACTTTTTAGAAAGACTCCTGTTCAGTATAATTATAGACCCCTTTATTTAGACTTTTGACACTAGCCTAAAGTTCAATTATATGTAGGTTTAACGTTTCCAGGAAATGTTAGCTTCACCAGTTTTAAATATTTCACAATAGAACTAAGTTAGAGGCAATTTGACTAATAATTTCCTTTGGTAAAAAACCTTGAATTATATTCGAAGGACCAAAGCATAAGTAGGTTAAGTTCATGGTAAGATTTGGGGAAAAGACGGGGGAAACCCTGTCTTTTTATTTTAAGGCCTTTAGTTCAGAAATTAAGCTTTTGTGAAAGTACTCTTCGAGATTTAAATTAAAGGTGGAGCTAAGTATAGCTTATCTTCCATATTAAATTATCAACCAGTCCGATAAAATCTATTCCTAAATTCATAAGAATACCTTAGGTTGGATTATTATTATTTTAACCTAAAAAGTTATATAGTTTAAACCTGTCAACGACCCATATATAGTTGCCTTGAAAGTTGTAATAAAGGAAAAACAGGGATATTCGGATTATAAAATTATTGAGGTTTTCGAAAGTAGATTAATGTCCAAGGGAGGAAGATAAGGACCTTCATTTTATATATTATTCATTAATAAAAAGGATAGACCTAAACTTTTAATGGAGATGGTCATATCTTGGAATCTCCTGAACAAACTAGATTATTTTGAAAAAGTATAGGAGATAAAGGAATTGGCAAAGTCTAAATAATCGATAGTTTATTCTCTATAGCCACGAACGTTTTATTGGACTGGCCATTTTTATTCTTAACTTACTTCGTACTTAGCACGCTAAAATAATCGATGAGTTAATTGAATAATAAATTAGGCTTGAATATATGAGAACAATATATAAGATTTTAATAGTTGTATTTTTTTTGTCAGCGGCATCCTGTGTAGAAACGAACCCCAATAAAGATGCCGAACAATTACTTGATAGCCATCAAATCTCAGAAAACAGGACGGATTTGGTAATGGGCGATGTAAATCAAACGGTTTACATACCGATATATTCCGAAATCTATAATCGCACCAAGGATGCTAAAGTATTGTTGACTGCTACCTTGAGTATCCGTAATACAAGTGAGGCAGACACTTTGTTCCTAAGTCGAGTAGACTACTTCAATACCGAGGGTGCTTTGGTAAGACGATATCTCGAACAGTCTATTTATCTGAAGCCCTTGGAAACTATAGATTATGTAATTGAGGAAAAAGATGGCGAGGGCGGTACAGGCGCAAACTTTTTGATAGATTGGTATGCCGAAAGGCCATTGAACCCCTTGTTTCAAGCGGTAATGTTGGGTGCTGTAAGTAATCAGGCATTTTCGTTTACCACCGAGGGAGTCATTGTCAAGTAATTGGAGTATTAGATGGGTAGGCGTATCTAGGAAATTTTTTTAATGATAGGCAACATATTATAGCTAAATCCAAGTAGAGATTGCTTGCCTCTCCTAGTAGAATAAATATTAGTATATATTTTACTCAAAAAGGAATATACCTGTTTCGGTACCCGATTGAAATAATATGATTATAAATGAAAAATTGAGCCTTAATTTAAAATTGGTCGTTAGATTAACTAGCTTTTTGTCCTTGCTTTTGAAATTGTATTTTAACCATATTATAAAAGCAAAAATTCATGTTTATCGGAGTTCTGCACCAGCCACGTTTGATTTAGGGAACTATGCCTATTCACGAAAAAATATTAAATTGGCAGTGTTCTTATAATGGGAGAATGATTATTAATCATATTCCCTAACTAGTACAAAAAGGATATTCAAGAAGAACTGTCAAGGACAATAGAATAAACTTCATGGAGCATCAACAATAAATGTCGAAATCGAATATTAGATCAATAAAAACTCCATGGAATTACCGTTTAGGAATTAGAACAACTCCAAAAGTAATACTTTGCAGCATTCAAGGATCATACCAGTTCTTCTAAAGGCTCTATAAACGGCCTGCTTAAGTCGTCTCCTGCACCTAAACCACTTCTGCAATAGCCACAGTTTTATGAGTCACCCCTTATCTTAATTATGTTCTTTAAGGCGGTGGTTTTTTAGCAACCCTTTAATTCTTAATTAAGCCATTAAGGCTGGAAACATTAAAAAGAAGGGATTATTTATGTTCAAATACCAAACCTGTAAGCAATATTCCTATTGAAAAAAATCCTTCCGCAAAATCACGGAAGGATCAAATCATCTAAATCATATTCTATAAAATCGTTCAAAAAGCGAATCCGGTAAATATTCTGAATCCAAAAGCATATAGGACCACTAGGAACATGGCAAAACTGAACCAAGCAAAAGCTTTGAAATAGCTTTCTACCAGCCAACTTCCCAGTTGCTTAAATCCATCGAGATAAATTTCCTTAACAAGTAAAATTGTTTTCATACTAAATTATTTAGGGTTTGAATACAAAGATATCAGAGTAATTTATCATGTATTTTCTTTTTCTACAAGATGTTAATAAATGCGGTCTAAAGCCATTAAAAAAAATATTCATCTTGGATTATAGCACTTAAACGAATGTATATCTGCACTTTGTGAATTTTTAGGGAAGCTATTATAATTAAATAAACTTTGGATGAATTGAATTGAAAAGACACTCGCTCGAATAATTAAACCTATCATGCAAGTCTTAAATGTACTGTGCGAAAAACGATTCGTTACTACTTTTTTGAACGAAGGATCTTGTCCATTATGCTTTTGGAAAGGGGTTTGTCAAAATGACCCTTAACCATTGGATGTTCCTTGGCCCTGGCCCGGTCAATCGAATTCACAAAGCCGGAAAGAATATAGATATCCGTTTTTTGTAAAACATTGTTACCAATCTTTAGCGAATCGAGAAATTCCCAACCGTCCATACCGTGCATAACCAAATCGAGGAATATTAAATCCGGCACATCCTTTTCATTATGTAAAGGATCGGCAAACATGTTCAAAACTTCTTCCGCAGTGTCACAAACTATAGTCCTACAATTAGAAATTGATTGTTCTATACAATATCTTGACGCGAATTGCGACACTAAGTCGTCATCTATTATACAAACTGTCAACTCCATTTTTGGTAAATTTATGCGTTGTAAATAGGAGAAAGATTTAACACTTAATTATAAATTCTAACTGGTAAACGTTCAAAAGGTCCATATTTTCTCCGAAACTCGATAGTTCGGTAAAAGGAACCTTTTTTGGTACTATCATTTAAAAATGATCTCTGCCAAGCTTGCACATTTCTTTTAGCAATGCTTCTGGAGGGAGATTACCGGTAAGTTGCGTTAATTTCTTTCCCTGAAGAAAGTGCTCAATGTCCAACTTATGTGCATCCTTAGTGCCCTTAAAATGTTTCTTTGATTTATTAACCCCTTTTATGACCCCACATTGGTAGATAATATTCATGAACCTACGAAACTGGGCATCAGAAAGCCTGGGCTGTCCACCTTCTTTGGTCATTTGTCCGAAATGTTCTGCATAATTGAAAAGCATTGGAAATAATCCATATTTTTGGAATATGTCCATCAAAAATAAACATTGCCAGTTAACGGTGCAATAAAACATCTTCTTTAATTTAATTTTTGACGACATCTTAACGGGCTATTGTTCCAATCATTTTAAGGCGTTCTGAGCGACATTAGGGCTTGCGGTAGCTTCTAGGTCACTTCCTCTGCCAAATTTGCTAGGAACCCCATCAAATGGATTTTTACGCTATCCCTGATGCATCCCCTCCATGTTCCTGCGGGAGTCGGAAAAAATATCCGCTCTTCGATGAAAAATCGAACGTTCCCCTTTTTCCGGCCCCCTCGGCACCGCACACAAGAGCAAAACGTTCCTCCATTCCCTACCGTGGGACCACCCCTACCCTGCCCTATCCTTCCAGGGCGTGGATCCTCACGGGTCCATTACGAAAATTATGCACTTGCCCTGCCCTCACTTTTGCCAAGCTGCTGCGGAAGTCCGGTCCGCTCGCTCCATAAATTCCGTTCCCTTGCCCGGACCCTCTCACAGCCGCGCACAAGAGCCATACAACCCGAGAAAGGGTTGCACGGCACTTGCCTTGCCATGGCCACAGGGGAGATACCCGATCGAAGTTTGATTGGCCGTTGCTATCGCTTTGGCCCACAAATCCAATTGAGAATCCCTATCCAACGTGTTTTAATTGGAATCGCAAGTTGCGTGCCGCTAACCTCCGGGTTATTTTTTTTGCACGGTTTTATACTGCTGCTGCAGGGACAAAAACAGCATGGCAAGGAAGAGCTTTGAAATAAAGCACTTCTATGCCATTCGTGCCAAAAAAATACTCTTGCCGGACAGGGCAAGAGTACGCAGCGCAACATTACTCTTGGCCAATGGTTATTATTTCTGGTCCAAATAGCTCGTTGTCCTTCCATCGATGGCAAATGTAGCCTTTGGCACTTGCTGTGCTGCAATGATTTTTCTAAAAATAGGGTATCCCTCCTTCCGGGGGAGCCCACCACGATTTTTAGAGCTGGTCGCCAACTCCCAAAATCCTTTTGCACGGCAATCAAAGGCAATTGGTACCCCATCGAGGGAGGGGCTAACTTCGTATTCGGGAATTAATAATTTACAAGGGGGTTCTAAAAAATATTTTTATTTATTCTAAATGAAAATATTGTAAAATACTGAAAAACAGGTAAATATAATATATTATTTATATTATAACTATTGTTTATATTGCATATATTTTGTATATTGCAGTATAATATTAAAAGAAGTTTAATCTAAACCAAAATGTTATGAATTCAATGAGAAACAAAGTTCAGTTGATCGGAAATCTCGGGGCCGACCCGGAGGTCAAAAATTTAGAGGGAGGTTCTAAGGTAGCTCGATTTTCGATGGCTACCAATGAAACTTACAAGAACGCCCAGGGGGAAAAAGTAACAGAGACCCAATGGCACAATATTGTTGCTTGGAACAAGACTGCGGAGATAATTGAAAAATATGCTTCCAGTGGCGATACAATAGGAATTGAAGGGAAATTGACCTCTCGCTCCTATGAGGACAAAGAGGGTGGCAAAAAATATGTGACCGAAGTTGTGGCACACGAAATCCTGTTGATGACCAATAAATAAAATCGGAACAAAAATAGGTTTCCCGATTTTAATAATGGGGGCGTCCCCGTCCAAAGTTTCGCCCCCAAATAATCAATAATCCTAAAAATTTAGAATCATGGCAAAGTTAAAGTCTTTATTCCAATTTGTCGCCCATATCTTCAGCGGCAGATCAAAATCTTCTCAAAGGGAAGTATTCACCCCTATCGGGTTTAACGATCTTGGCAACATCAAGACCGATCACCCAGACCCTACTTTTAGGCCCAGAATTATTTCTTCAAAAAATCCGACCAAAAAAGCCTTCCCAAAAAAGGATGGTCCCAAAGGATTATGTGCTTGCTCTACAAAAAATGTATAGTACTAAACATTTTTAAGAGGATAAAAAAGAGAAGAACAATTCAAACGTAAAAATTGGAACAATGAAAAATTCAGATAGGGAAGATAAACCCACAAAAAAATTTTATGGGCTATTTCAATACATTTTCGACTTTTATAATGCCGAGCTCTTTGAGGATCAGATCAAGGATTGCCTTATCGTCATCACGCGGCAAAAAAATGTTGCCGGACACTATGCCTATAAAAGATGGTTCCACGTGAAAGACCAGGAGACGGACGAATTGGCCCTTAACCCTTCCATGTTCGTTAAATTTCCCCTGATAGAGATTTGTCAGACCGTAGTGCACGAAATGTGCCACGGGTGGCAGTATCATTATGGTAAGCCTTCCAGGGCGGGCTACCATAACAAGGAGTGGGCCAATAAAATGATGGAAGTCGGGCTAATGCCATCGACTACCGGAAATGTTGGAGGAAAAACCGTTGGCCAAGGCATGAACGATTACCCCATCGAAGGGGGAATATTTATGGAAGTCACCGAGGAATTGATGAACAGTGATCTGTTTACCGGCCTATACTTGGAAGTCAACCCGGAGATCGCCGACCTTATAAATGAGGACAGCCCGTTATTTGACCAGGTAAAGGATCTGACCTTGGCGCAAGTACAATCCAAGCCAAAGGGACCGATAAAGGCAAAATATTCCTGCAATTGCTCCAACGTATGGGGAAAGCCCGATCTAGAGCTGCACTGTAAATTGTGCGGTTCGGATTATGTAAGAATAAAGTAAATACAAGCAATATAAAAAATACAGGTAACATTTTATTGCCTGTATTTTTTATATTTTCTATATTGCATATAAATATTATATTGAATGAAAATAGTAGCATTTAGCAATCAAAAGGGGGGTGTTGCCAAAACCACGAGCTGCCTGAACCTTGCGGCCCAGGCAGCGTTAAAAGGAAAAACACTTTTGATCGATTGCGACAAGCAGGCGAACCTGACCAAAAACTTAGGACAGGAGAAAGCCAAGACCACGATCAATGACCTGTTTTTAGGTCGGCCTTTTGAAATTGTAAATGTCCGCAAGAATTTAGATTTGATTCCAAGCTCCATTGAATTCGCGGGTATCGACCTTTTGATCTCAGGAAAATTTGCCAGGGAACTGATCCTAAAAAAGGCCCTCGAAAAATATCGGGACGATTATGATTATGTCTTTATCGATTGCCCTCCCGATATGAACCTTGTAACGGTCAATGCCCTTGCGGTCGCCGATTTTGTGATCGTCCCGGTACAAGCTGCCCAGTTCAGTATGGACGGGGTGGCCATTATGATCGAGTTTATTACCGGGGTCCGGGAGAACCTGAACGAGGACTTGACCATCTTGGGCATTTTGCTGACCCATTTTGATGAACGCTTGAAGATAAGCAAGAGTATCGAAGAGGACATCAAGGAAAATGGGTGGGGGGATGCACTCTTTAAGACCAGGATCAGGAGGAATACGGCCATAGAAAATTCACAGCACAAGGATTTCAGGATGACCATTTTTGAATACGACAAGAAGAGTACCGGAGCGATCGACTATATGAACCTTGGAAAAGAGGTATTGCATAAAATTAAGAAATATTCAGAATAACATATTATGGGTTTAAACGATTTATTAGCACAGAACAAAGGGAAGAAGGGAACTACGGCGCCTAAGAAGGAAAAGAGCGTTAAAACGTCGTCCAAGGAGGTGCAGCACTCCTTTACGGTCCGACACGACGTATCCACAAAGGTATTGCTCGACAGGATCCAAAGGTTGAAGGATCTTACCACCCCGGCGGCGAAATTGTCCCAGGGTGCAATAGTAAGGGAAGCCTTGGAGCTACTGGCCAAAGAAATGGAATACGGAAAATTGGAAAAGAAATATGCGGATTTTTTGGCGCATATCAGTGAAGATTCGGTGCTTAATTCTTAGTTAGGTACCAAATATTCAACTTTTTAAGGCATTTTTAATCTTTACTTTTTTGATTTCACTTCATTTTTTACCAGCAGGCCTGTATAGTACTATACATTAATCTATTTTCAATTTAATTAATTGCCATTAAAAGGGGAGGGGGTGACCGGAAGAGAAACTATCAACTGTTTAACTTTTTTGGATTATGTGTTGGGTGGATGGAATTGTAGATGTGTATGGCTTTCATTCCGTTATTTTCTATTCTTTTTAAAATTCTCCGCTTGTTCAAATATGTCTTTATAAACTTCGTCCCTTTCCACAGGTGGATAACCGTGTTCATCCAACAATAAGATCAGACCAACTTTTAGAGCAGATTTTATGTCTTCTCTTTTACTCCAATCAGGGAATTTAGCTTGTCCATCAACTAAATCCTTAACCGCTTTTGCTAAATCAATGAGTTTGTCTTCTGGATAGCGGAAATCATACTTAACACACAAATCTTTCAAAATATCGTAGAACGCTTTTTCTTCAAAATCAATTCCTAATTCGTCTCCTGCTGTAAATTCCTTCTGAACCTCCCAAATCAAATTGGTTAAGTGTTCCGCCATTTCTTCGTAAACTTCGCTACGTAGAACATCATCTTCTTTTCTTTCATTATAACGCTCTACCAAAGATTGCATCTTCTTTGAAAAATCTACTCCTTTTACTTTATTGACTTTCTTTATTTCTCCGATTGCTTTAGCTAACAATTGTTGAAGCAATTTTATTTTGGTGTTCGGTAGTTTTATCTTGTCAATTTTCGCCAAATAATCTTCGTCAAAAATATCTTGTTCGCTTTCTGCTTTGTCTCCAAGTTTGAAAATTTCTTGAACTCCATCACTCTCCAAAGCATCTTTTATCATTTCACGCACTTTGGCATTCATTTGTGCTGTGTCAGGCGCATTCCCTTTGGTTAGTTTAAAAACAATTGACCTAACCGCCAAATAGAAGTGTGTAGAGTCTCTTTCTGTTTGTGTTAGCTGTTCGCTTCCTGCACAAATATCATAAGCTGCTTTTAAGCGTTTTACCAAGCCCATAAAACGAGTTTCAAGGTCTTTTGTCTGTTGTGCATATTCGGCAGCCATATTTAAAGCATTCAATTGCTCTAATGGTGTTCCGCCAAAGTATTTTGAACTATCAAATTTGTGAAACACTTTAGCTAAAAGGTCTAAATGGTTTCTAACAATAATTAAAGACTCTTTTATGTCCTCAAAGTTTTCTCGTTCGCCTTTATTGTACTGGGCTAAAGCGAGGTTCATTGCTTTTTTTATACCAATGTAATCGACAACTAATCCTTTGTTTTTACCTGCAAATTTTCGGTTTACTCTCGAAATAGTTTGGATTAAATTGTGCTGTCTAATTGGTTTGTCAATGTAGATGGAATCTAAGAAAGGAACATCAAAACCTGTGAGCCACATATCAACCACAATGGCAATTTTAAAATTGGATTTTTCATTTTTAAACTGCCTGTCTAATTCTTTGCGGTATTCTTTTGTACCGAGCAGGTCATACATTTCTTTTGGGTCGTCTTTTCCTCTGGTCATTATCATTTTGATACGTTCCATTGGTTTGATTTCCCTTTTATCTTTGTCTGATAAAATTGCTCCTTCTTCTGCGATTTTTATTTCTGCCCATTCAGGTCTTAATGCAATAACGTTTTTGTAAAATTTATATCCAATTTCTCGGCTACTACAAACAAACATTGCTTTTCCTTTAACTGTTGCTCCTTCGGAAACTCTATTGTCGTAATGTTTTACAAAATCTTCTGCCAATTTCAGTAATCGGTCTGGGTCGCCTAAAATAGAATTCATGGTGGCAGTTGCCTTTTTGCTTTCTTCTATTTGATATTCGTTAGCACCTTCTTCAGCAGCTTCTTCGTAATACTTTTCAATTTTTTCTAACTCGCCATTGTGTAAGGCTACTTTAGCTGCTCGTCCTTCGTAAACAATCCTTACTGTAATTTCATCTCTTACCGATTCCGTCATTGTGTAAGCATCTACCACTTTCCCAAAAACATCTAAAGTGGCATCAATTGGTGTTCCTGTAAAACCAACAAAAGTGGCATTGGGTAATGAATCGTGCAAATATTTAGCAAAACCATAGGTTTTCTTAACGCCTTCGGAAGTCACTTTTATTTTTTGGTCTAAATTGGTTTGACTTCTGTGTGCTTCATCCGAAATACAAATCACATTGGTTCTTTCGGTTAGCAATTCGGTGTCTTCTGTAAACTTATGAATAGTAGTTAAGAAAACACCTCCACTTTGTCTGCCTTGTACTTTGCTTCTTAAATCAGCCCTACTTTCAACGCTTTCTACTGCGTTATCGCCTATAAATTGCTTGGCATTGGTAAATTGTCCTGCCAATTGGTCGTCTAAGTCGGTACGGTCTGTAATTAAAATTATGGTTGGACTTTCAAAATGTTCGCTTTTCATTAATAGGCGAGTGAGGTAAAGCATTGTATAGCTCTTTCCACTTCCTGTTGCCCCAAAGTATGTTCCGCCTTTACCGTCTCCTTCTGGTTTTTCTGCTATTTTAATATGTTCGTAAAGTGTGCGAGCTGCGTAATATTGTGGATAACGACACACTATTTTCTCATCCTTTTTTGACGAATCGGGAATGTAAATAAAGTTTTGAATAATATCTCGCAATCTTGTTTGGTTGAACATTCCTTGCACAAGCGTAAACATACTATCTATACCATCTACATCTTTTGCTAAACCTGCAATTCTACGCCAAGCGTAATAAAACTCATAAGGTGCAAAAAACGAACCTGCTTTGTTGTTTACGCCATCACTTATTACACAAAAAGCATTGTATTTAAACAGTTCTGGAATGTCTCTTTTATAGCGAGTAGTTAATTGAACATAGGCATTATGAATTGTTGTATTTTCTTGAATGGCTGTTTTAAATTCAAAAACAACAACTGGTATACCATTAATGTAGATTATTCCGTCAGGAATACGTCTTTCTGTGCCAACAATTTCGAGCTGATTAACAAATTTGTAAATGTTGGTATCTGTTGGATATTGTATTTCGGGTTCGGCAGCTATGGTATCCAAATTATTGCTTATACGTTGCTTGTCTAATCCTTTATAATCAATCAGTTCAATATGAATATCTTTTTGCTGTCTATCCTCTCTTTTTAAAATGAAACCATCAGCTAACCAACGCATTATTTTTTTGTTGCTCTCATAAAGGTCTGCCGAAGAAAGCGTTTTAAGTTGCAGAATAATTGATTGAGCTTCTATCTCGGTTAATTTTTCTGTTTTGTAACGGTTAAGCAAATATTTTTTCAAGTCATCTTCTATCAATACTTCATCTTCTGTTCGGGCTATTGTACTGCCCAAAAAGTGTGGGAAATCTTCATTTCCTAAAAGCTCAATAAAAGCCTGTTCTAATTTTGCCTCCGTAAATTTCATTTCTTTGGTTTCTTCAACTTTTTAATGTCTTCTTCTAATTCTTTTAGACTTGCTTCTTTTTCTAAGGCTTTTTGTTGTTGTTTAAACTTCGCATATTCTTTTCCTGATTTTCCCAAAGCTTTCTTATGTGATACTTTACCTGCGTGGGTTAGTAAATCCCTGCCATTTAATTGCAGAATGCTGTCAAGCCTTTCTATCCAATCGTTCATATACATTGGCGTTTGCTGTTGTGCCATTGTTTCTGCAAATGCCAAGTATTGCTCCACCAATAAACCTAAGAGCTTCATTTCATCTTCATTCAGGTAGTTTTTGGCAATGCTTACTTCTGCTTTTTTTATGGAAACCTCTTGTTTTTTATCATAGGAAAGCATTCCCATTAAGGGCAAACCTGCATCCACACGCCTGAACACCAATTCTGCTGCGGTTTGCTGACTGATTGCCCAAAGCAGTTTGTTTTGAACTACTTTAAAAAATGCAATCGTTTTTTCATCCTTGGTGTCATAATCTATACTGGTTGCATAGATGTCTTTTATTTTTTGATAAAAGAACTTTTCAGACAATCGTATCTCACGAATACGGTCTTGCAATTCGTTGAAATAGTTCATTGAACTACCCGACTTAAAGCGATCGTCATTAAGTGTAAAGCCTTTGATGATGTATTCTTTTAACCGCTGTGTAGCCCAAATACGGAATTGTGTGCCTTGTACAGATTTTACCCGATAACCAACCGAAATAATTACATCTAAACTATAATGTTCTATATCTCTTTCAACAGTTCGTGTGCCTTCGATTCTAACTTGTCGGAATTTCCGACTAGTTGCTTCTGCATCCAATTCGTTTTCTGAAAACACGTTTTGAATATGCTCTGTAATAGTACTTCTACCTTTACCAAACAAAGTAGCCATTTGGTCTTGCGTAAGCCATACCGTTTCTTCTTCTAAGCGAACATCTATTTTGATGTTGCCGTCTGGGTTTTGATATATGAGGATTTCGCTGTTCATATTGTTGATGTGTTATGAGAAAAACTAAAGAGGTACCCCATCATTTCACTAGCAAAACTTCTTATATCTTCTTCATTGCTGCTTGTAAATAAATGTGAATCAGGGTTTAACATTGTACGAAAATTATGGAATTTTGCTTTTACTTCTTCATCTGAGAAGATTGCTTCAATCTTTTGATCTAACGTTCCGAATGGAGTATCACTTTCAGAAAATGCTTTAAACTCTTTTATAAAGAAATGTGGCAAAAACTGACTTTCAAGAAATGGTCTTAAATCACTTCTTATGTCAACATCACTTTCTCTATTGATAAAGGCATAAATTTTGGAGAAAACCTTCTCATACGTAGTTTCAGTAAAGTTTTTACTTTCAATTCTCCTCAAAAAACTTGTCGTACTATTTTGAGCAATCTCAATGAAAGAGATGGTAAAATCATCATTCATTCCTCGTTCCATAAAATTTCTAATGAAGTGGGAGTAATGTGTTAAAATGATTACTTGACCTACTGCTCTTAAAGCTTCTTTGATACGAGTAATAGACTTCAATATGCGATTGTCGTCAAAACTTGTAACTGGATCGTCCAATACGATTATCGCTTTTTGCTTTTGTTCAGTCGTTAAGAAATCCATCTTTGCCCAAAATAGCGAAAGAGCTAAGGCTCGTTTATCAGACTCACTGAATACTTTGGTAATGTTTGAATCGCTTACCTCTACATTTTTAAATTTCACTTTTAGGAAATAGACAGGCTGATGCCCTCGATTGTCTGTTCCTCTTTCAAGTGTAAAGTTTTCACTCCCAAACTGTTTAAAGTGATAATCAATTTGAGTATAGAACCTATCAAGGTATTGGTTTTGATTTGCAGATAGTGCCTGCTCGTTTACAGTTATCCTTGACTCAATAACTGTGATTTCTTGTTTTTCTCTTTGATACGAAACACAAGCATCATTTTGCTCAATTCTTGCGATTGCATTTTTTTTAATACCAATTTCAGTTTGCAATTCAGCAATCCTAGTTCTTATCTGGGATAAGTTACGATATGGCTCTTTAAATAATCGTATAGCCTCCCTTATGCTGCCAATGGTTTCTGAAATTGCAGATAAATTTCTTAGGTAGTTGGTGTGATTTTCTATTAAGCTCGAAAAATCAATTGATTGTACAATTTCGTGTGGTTTTCTTTCTTTGCTGTTAAAGGCTTGATTTATCTGTTGAGAAGACTGACCTGCTAAGTCATTAAGACTTGTCTCGTTCGTTGAATCTATTAACTCATTTAATCGAATTACTAATGCAGCGAAGACATCTGTATTTATTAACTGAGCATATTGTAACAATAGAGCCTGCTTTGCCATTACCGCATTCAATGAATTGTAGTTTAATGCTCTCCACTGTCTTCTTAAGCCTTCAACCGTATTTGTTATATCGGAAATATACTCGCGGTACGCTTCATTAAAATAGGAGTGATACGCATTGAGTAATTCATCTGCGTTTTCCAATGATTGACCACAGAATGAGCAATTTTGAGAATCATTTTTTCGAGTGTCTAAACCCTCTTTAATCCATTGTCCTGCATTTTCAGTTGTTTCAAAGTTATTTTCAATATGCTCTTTAAGTCTAGCAATTGCAGCAGAACTAATCTCATTGAATTCCCGCTCAAATAAAACGGTTGTTTGGTTTACCAACTCTTGAACATTAGTTAGGGAAACATTGAATTGGGAAACATCTTCAATCGATAATATTTCCGTAGGCCTTTGAAGCCTTTGTTGTTCTTGCCTGAGCCTTTGTTCTAAATCAGCCAATTGCTGTTTTGTTTCTTCAAGGTTAATTGAAGTTGGGTCAGCAGATAAAAAGGGCAAATATTCTTCTTCCTGCTTGTCTCTTAAAAATGCTGGCAACAAATTGGGAAGCGCACCTCTATTCCTTCTTAATAGTTTTTTATCGTCAGCGACTTGTGTTGCCAATTGCACGCCTTGTTGACCTAGAACGAATCTTGTAAAGTTTTCTTTGTTTTGGCGTTCAATTGAAAGACCTGTAAATAAATTTCTATGTATAAAATCAGAACCAAAAATATACAGGTCATCATTTGAGTTCAACTGCGTCCAAGAATTATTTAAAAATGTACATGGTAGCTGGTTAGTAGCATTATGGGGTCTTACTGATATCCTTACACTCTGATTTGAATTAACAGTTGGTATCGACTTTCTAGATGTAATTAAGGTTGGTTCATTTTCTTTTAGTGAAGAAAGTATATCTGTTAATGTTGTTTTTCCTTTTGTATTAAGCCCATAGATAAAAGTCAGTTTCTCAAATTGAATTGAACCACCATTCGGAAATTCCCGAAAAGCACCCACATTATTGATACTGTTAATTTGCTTTATCATATACCTAATTTTCTACTATTTCAACTTCCATACTTTCCACAACCCCTTTCATCAAAACTGGACAAAGTGGTTTTATACTTTCTTTTAATTGGTCATTAATACACTTGCGAGTTTCCAAGGTATGGTAAATGGTAACTATGGCTTCTTGCATTTTAATATCTGGAATGGGTAATTTTACATTGCACATATCCGCCCAATCAAAGGTTTCTCTTGCACTTCCCCAAGAGTTGAAACGTGCATAACGGTCAAATTCTGTTCTTTGGAAAAATAAATACAGATATTCTGGTAAAAGTTCTTTAGTATCTTTTACCTTAAAAACTGTATAAGTACTGGAAACCAAACCTGCTTCTCCATCTAAAATCGCAATTGATATTTTTTCTCCGTTTCTTGAAGTAACAGAAACATATCCAAATTGTCTTGGTCTTACAATTTTGTATTTTGATAAATCGAGACGCTCTTTTTTAGATTTAGTAGGTATGAATATTTTGTTCACGCTTATGCCAAGCAAATTGTCAGTTTCTAAAACCGAATTTCTTTCATCAGCTTGCTGAATATAATCGTCTAATGTTTTTGGAACTTCTCTTTTGATTAAATCTTCAATGTATGTGTCACAAATCAATTGCAAATCATCCAAGCTATTTTCATACACTTTTTGGTTGATAAGCAAACCTTTATAGATTGCTACGTATTTGCGTTGTTGGTCTATATCGGGAATGGGAATTTCAATTTCACAAAAACGTTCCCACTCTAAACTTGCTCTTACACTACTGTCACTAATAAACCAACCATACCTGTCTGATTCTGGTCTTTGAAAGCACATCATCATATATTCAGGTATCAAATCATTTTTGTCTTTACTCTCTATAACTAAATAAGCTGGCGAAATAATTGCAGGTTCATCATCCACATATAAGGCAAGACGTATAGTTTCATCTCTACCAACTTGCATTGCTGAATATGCAAACTGCCCTTTTTTAATGATTTTATATTTTGATAAATCTGTACCTGAAACATTGGCAACCGATGGCATAAAATTTTTGGTAATGTTAATTCCCAAGAGATTGGTTACTTCCAAATCAGTATTTCGATTGTCAACCAATTTTATATAATCGCCTAATCGTTTAAAGCTCATAACCCAAGGTTTTAAAAGCATTAATCAATTGGTTTTGAGATTCTTTCTCTTCTTTTAATAGCGTAGTGAAATCCTTTTGAATCCGTTTCATTTCGGTATCAAAATCAATTCCGCTGTCTTTATCTACAAACTCAATGTATTTGCTTGGCACTAAAGAAAAATCGTTGATTTCTACATCTTCAAAACTGGCAGATTTGCAAAACTCTGGCATGTCTTTATATGTGGTTTTATAATCGGTTTGTTGCCAATTGTGGTAATTTAAAGCAACTTCTTCAATATCTTTTTCAGTAAGCTCTACATATTTCTTTTCGTACTCACTTCCCCAACGTCTTAAATCCATAAATAAGATTTCTTCTTCTCGGTATCGATAGTTTCGGTTTTGGTTGTTTTTCGTAACTGTTCTTTCTTTTTTGTTTTTGTTGAGAATCCAAAGTGTTACGCTAATATCTGTGGTGTAAAATGTGTTTCTTGGAATAATGATAATGGCTTCCACCAAATTATTCTCAATCAACTTTCTGCGAATTTTATATTCTTCGCCACCTCCTGAAAGTGCACCATTGGCAAGTATAAAACCTGCAACGCCATTTTCAGAGAGTTTGGAAACCATATTCAAAATCCACCCGTAATTGGCATTGCTTTTTGGTGGTACTTCATACCCCATCCAACGTGGGTCGTCTAACAATTCATTTTCACCTCTCCAATCTTTCAAATTAAAAGGTGGATTAGCCATTATAAAATCAGCTTTTAAATCTTTGTGTTGGTCGTTGCTAAAAGTATCAGCGTGTTTGTCGCCCAAGTTTGCCGAAATTCCTCTAATGGCAAGATTCATTTTTGCCAACTTGTAGGTTGTTGGTGTGTTTTCTTGCCCGTAAATTGAAACTTCTTTTTTTGTTCCTTGGTGGCTTTCAATAAACTTTATGGATTGCACAAACATCCCACCTGTTCCGCAACAAGGATCATAAATAATTCCTTTGTAGGGTTCTATAAGTTCAGCAATTAGGTTTACAATGGTTTTTGGGGTGTAGAATTCGCCTTTCCCTTTTCCGCTGCTTTCTTTTAGGGCAAATTTTCCTAAAAAATATTCATACACTCTGCCAATGACATCTTGCCCATTGTCTTTGATTGTATCAATTTCATTTACTGTGTCGAGTAGGGAAGCAAGTTTGGTTTTATCTAAAGCTAAGCGAGAGAAATAATTGTCGGGCAATGCACCTTTTAAGGCAGGGTTGTTTTTCTCAATCGTATTAAGAGCTGTGTCAATTTTTAATGAAATGTCATTTTGCTTGGCATTTTTGATAATGTAGCTCCAACGAGAAATTTCTTCTAGGTAGAACACATTTTTCATAGCGTAGAAATCTTTCATTTCTACATACTTTTCTTTGCCTTCTGCTATGAGTTCTTTTTTGCGTTCTTCAAATTTGTCGCTGGCGAATTTCAGGAAGATAAGTCCAAGAACTACGTGTTTGTATTCTGCTGGCTCAACAGAACCTCTCAATTTGTCGCACGATTGCCACAGTGTTTCTTCAATCGCTTTTTCTTTTACTGCCTTTTTCGCCATATTCTAACTAATTCTTTTTTCTTGTTTTCAAAGTTAACTTTTCCATTTTCAATTCTGTTGTGCGTTGGCTAAAAAATAGCTCTTTTGGTTTTTTGACCCTTTTTCATTTTATATCCGTACAGCTATATAGTACTATACATTTATCTGTAAGTTAATTCTTATAGGAAGGGCAGGGGTAACCAGAAGTAAAAAGCCACTTATTTTCAACTCTTTACAAAAAGCGGATTCTGTAGAGAGTTTTATTTTATTTGCCATATTTCAGGTAGTTTACCGCAATCCTAGAACCATAACCAACGGGCGAAATGTAAAGAGTAAAAAAAAGACCGCGAACCACCACGAAAAGGGCAGGATACCCACAAGAAAATCGTTTTACTTTTAGCAGAAAAGTCTAATTAGACATGGAATTTGGTATACCATATTATTTGCACGATTATAGTTTGAATTAAAATTTCAAGCAGTATCGCCAATAGTCTTAAAAAATCTGCACTGATTTTGGTAACTTAGCAAATGTTGTCAATTGACAATA
>Ga0163215_101083_pt1 | contig 21946 bp, 17 predicted proteins | sample SynspAceP_FD_185934 | JGI IMG/M metagenome (GOLD analysis project Ga0163215, IMG submission 185934) | Saline lake microbial communities from Ace Lake in Antarctica - Synechococcus sp. Ace-P (Hybrid Assembly) | ecosystem: Environmental > Aquatic > Non-marine Saline and Alkaline > Saline | place... | reverse complement strand
GCGATGTAGAGCGTTCCATTGCAAAGATCCTAAGCGAGTAAATCCGTCTAACTTTTGCAATTCAAAAGCTCAGATGCGAACCTCCCCTTAGTCTCGCAGATTACCCAGTGTGGCGCAATCGCCCTGGAGTGTAACGCAACCGATCTTCCAACGAAGATGCAAAGAAGCGAGTCCAAACTTCGTGTGCTCGCGATTGCAAAACACTGAACGCCGCCTTAGTGTCAAACAGGAAAATGTTGAGCGTATACGCATAGACCCAGTCGGCAGGCAGGTATGCGAAAGATAGGTGTGAACTCACCTGTGAATTAACAAGAAGAGTCGAACGGCCTTTGATCGCTTCGTATAAGGCAGTTTGCTTTTCACCGTATTGCCACCACTTTTCGCGATACTGCTTGCGTTTTAACGAATCGCGGTTTGGCTTTACTTTCTCGCGAACAATTTGCAGCAGGTCAGGCCAGTGCCCCGCCTCTTCCAATGAACAATCGCCGAAGTTTATTGCGAACCGGTGATTTTTTAGCAGCGGACTGCTGTTTACTTCTTCTCCACCCATGTACGGGAAGATTCGTTCTGAGTTTCTGTGATCCTTCGCCACCAATTCTTCCATTTTCGCGATCGGCGTAACATCTGATTTGGTGGTCGAGTCGTCAAACAGGAAGCCACTTCCAAGAACGATGCTTCCGTGAAAGCTAAGCTCTTCATTTGCCTTAACAGTCTTTGGGTCGTCGTGGCCGCCTGCGTGAAATAGGTAGGCAGTGATCGTGGGCACGAGCTTACCGTCGAGTTCGCGGTGCGTCGGTTTTGTGTCCTTTTGAATATGAACGACGCTTACCTGAACAGCCGCCTCGCCCGGCCATTTGTAACGGCGTTTCGCACAGTATATTTCGCCCCCATTGGTGCATATCCATCGCAAACCCGACGATCGAGTGTCACCTTGGGCGATCGTGTTGGTTGCAATAAGTCCAAAGGCTCCTCCGCTTCTGCAAAGGTCAAAGACACGCCGGAAGAAATGTCCCACTAAATCGGAATTGCTATTACTCTCAACGTGTTGAACGGCGAGCCAATCACGAAACGAGTTACCGAAATTGGAACTGATTCTTTTTCCTCCCAAGAACGGCGGATTCCCCACAAACGCATCGAACCCGCCATTCTCCCTCGCAAAGACTTCAGGAAACTCAATCTCCCAATGAAACGCAGGGATGGGGTGCGAGCCTGCGCGCAGCCGCGTGGCGGCCTGGCCCAAAACGCGACGCGACTCGAAATCGACCTGCTTCCCACGCCCCGCGGTCAAACTCTCTAAATAAGAGCTGGCGACTCCAAACAGACGCTCGGCGTGCTCTTCACGCTCCTTCTTTTTCTGACCCGCAAAGAAACCGCTCACACACGCATCGCCCACCAGACGGATCAGGTCCAGCGCCTCATCGCTACTGGCCATCCTCGCTGCCTGATCGCGGTACGGCACATCTTCGCGGGCGTTGAGGATTTTGGCTCGCGCTTCGGTCGCTCGGTCCAGACGACGCTGAATCAGGTCTTCGCCAAACTTCTTCTGCTTTTTCACTTCCCAATGGAAGCCAATGATTTGCTCGCGCGTCAGACCCACCAGCGAATCGCCGTGACGCAGGGCATGGTCCAGAAACGTGAAGGCGTGATCCCGCGCCAACGTGACCAGCCACAACGCGAGCTTGGCCAAGTCGACGGCCATGAAGTTCTTGTCGACTCCGTAAAGACATCGCTGGGCGATCAGACGGCGGGCGTAAAGCACTTCGTCTTCATCGGGGGGAATGTTGGTCGGGACGGCATCGTGCGCGTACCACGCTTTGATCAGTTCATCGCCCAGTTGGCGGCACGCTTCGACCAGGAAGGCTCCGCTGCCCATCGCCGGGTCGCAGATTTTCAAGTCGAGGATTTGGGAGGGATGAGGTGTGCCGATGGAGCGGGCGGCCAGGGCGTATTTGACTTTCCGCTCGGATGCGCGGATTCGGAGGTCGATTTCGCCCTGGGTGAATTTCTTCTTGCGGTCTTCTTTGGTTGGTTCCCAGACAGTGGGGAGATCGCCCTCGGGGTCGCTGAGCTGCTTGAGGATCGGCTCCAGTGTGGTGCGGACGATCGGTTCGGTCAGTGATCGAGGCGTGTAGTGCGATCCGCTGCGACGTCGTTCGTCGGACGGCTGCAACACGATGGCGCCGGACGGGACGACTCGCGGGGTGACTTTCTTGGCGATCTTCTTGTCGAGTGCGGTCAGCAGCTCTTCGATGTTGGTCGCGGCCTTGAGTAGCTTGGTATCGGCAGCACCGACTTTCTGATCGGCGTTCTTCTTCAACCAATTGGCTCGATCCTTGCCCGCCGTTTCCAGCAACTCGTCGAGGTTGATGGTCGCCGGTGCGCCGTGTGACTTGACCGGCTTGATCGCGATCGACTTGCCAGCGGCGACCTGCAAGTTGAATCCCATCACGGTTTCGTAAACGCTGCCGATTTGTTCCACGTCGAGCGTCCGATAGCTGAGCCGCTCGCCACCGAGGATCAGCAGATTTTTGAGCACGCGAAAGACGACGCCGTCGCTGACGCGAGGGACGGACGGTGTTTCTTGGGCAATACTAGCCTGACGCGCGAGCGAGTGATTTTCGGTGGATTCAGGGGTGCTGTCACTCGCTTGCGCTTCGGGCTTGTATTGAGATGGGGAGCGACCTTCCAGGAAGGGATAGCGATCGGGGTCGAATAGGTATCCCTTTCGGGCGGGCAGTTTGAACTCGCCGTGTTGGCCACCTTCGTAAACCAGACGGAATAGTGTGACGAGTTGACTCCACGCACCGAACCGCTGATCCATCGTGTCGGGGAAACGGCCCTCTTCTTCTCGCAGTCGGTCGAACAGCCCGGTGACGCTGTAATGATTGCTGTAGATCGGATCGCTGGACAGCAAATCGCGGTCTTCGGCGTACAGGATGAACACCAACCGCATCAGCACGGTCAGCAGGCCGGAGTAAACGTCGTTGGGACCGGGATCGGACACTCGCTTACGCGTCGGGCTTGTATTTAGATACTCGGACAGCAACGCACCGTTGCGAACATCGTTGGCGGCTTGGAAGCCACGCATCAATTCGTAGAGTGCCGCCAGGACTTGTTCGGCTAGTTCGGTCGAGACCGTGTTTTGATACTTGCGGCTGCTGGTCAGGATCGCGGGCAACCGCTGGTTGTCGCCCATCGAGAACATGCGCTCGGACGACAACAGCATGTGGACGGCGGCGAACATCGGCCGACCGGCGACTTGAGCCATCTCATCCACGTTGAACGTCGCGTAGCCGCTCGTTTCTCCACGGGGCGAGTAGACGAGTCGCAGCGAGCGTCCGTTGGACAGCAGACCAATGGGCACTTCGGTCTCGCGTAACAACCGCTCGAACTTGGCCTGCGGCGTCGCGTTCCAATGCCGACTGCTATCGGCGTCACCGGCATCATCCAAGTCCGTGCCGGTCGCCAATTCCTGGATCAAGAGCTGCCAAGGATTCTGATCTTCTTCGGGCTTGAACACGGGGACCGCATGCGTCGGACGCAGCGTCTCGTTGTACTGTGGCAACACGACTTCCAACTTCGCCTTGTCGCCGTGTAGCACCTCACGAGCGGGCACGTCGATCAGGTCTTCGGCTTCCCAGCCCAGGACGGCTTGCACGAATTCACGCAGGTCACGAATACAAGCCCGAAGCGCAAGCGAGTGTTCCGATGATTCAGTCCCTTGCTTGCGCAGCGGGCTTGTATTTTGCAGCGGGCTTGTATTCTCATCATCTGACAAGCATTCCAAGAACCGAGCGTGTTCGCCCATGATGTTCTTGTTGACGTAACACTGAGCCTCCAGCATCGCCGGGATGGACACGACCAGGCCCACGGGCTGGACATAGCCCAGCCATTCGATGTGTGCGAGTTCTTCGGGTGATTTAGCCATGGTTCAAAGATCAGTCTTGCTTGTTGTTGAATTCCGAGCGGGCTTCGGTTGCGGACAAGCGGACAATCTTTCCGTCACGCCATACGATCACTTTGGTGCCAGTACGTTCGGCTCGCTGGACAGCTTGCTCGCCTGCATCATGGCACGCCGCAGCAACCTTTTCGTCGAGCGATAGTTGACCATCTTCTTGATTGGATCGGATCATGAATGACCTCTGCGAATACAAGCCCGAAGCGCAAGCGAGTGACCACACGCTGAGACTGTTCTGGGCTTGTTTGCCGAATTACATTCAGAATCAGCTATCTTAAATCCTTGCTTGCGCTGCGGGCTTGTATTGCTATTGTTCATCTCTGCCTTTTCGGTCTTGTCCTTCAGATGCATAGTAAATCACGCGTTCCAAATCATCATTCGTGTTGACACTCTTCTTGCTGCCGCCTTCGGTCCAGAAATTCTCTCGTTTGATGCCGGCCTCTTTCAACTTCCGAGTACACCAAGCCTTGAATTGATCCCGCACCGTCTTTGGGTCGTAGCCGCGTGCGGTGACCACGACGTGGACGTGGTTTGATCGCGGGTTGACGACATGAGCGTGCCAACCGCGGATCTTGCAGTGTTTCAGTATGGTTGCTAGGACGATCTCTCGATGTTGATTGTCAAGCTGAAATTCGGGTTCTGTCATTCGTTTTCGGGCTGTGGCTTCGCGTTCTGGATCTGGTTTTTGGATGTCGCCTTCGTTTTTTCGATTCCAACCGCGTTCGTCGCCGGGGAGCCATGTTCCGTAGGTCGTCCATGTGATGAAAAACGCGAGTGGTTCGTCGGCGTTGAAATTGGAATCGGTCATGCTGGTTTCTCGCGTCCAGTTTGGTGATTTACGAGCCCGATGCGCAAGCGAGTGAATCGGGGCTTTCGGTTTGGTGATTTACGAGCCCGATCTGCTAGCGAGTGAATCGGGGCTGCTGTCACTCGCTTGCGCTTCGGGCTTGTATTGACTACCCCGTGACCGGCCATAAATAGACGAGCCCGACCGGCTCGATTCGCTTGGCTTGGACTTCGTAGATACTCGCGATCCGGTCGGGTTCGGTTTTGAGTTCCTCTCGTAGCTCGTCGAGACGCTTGGCCCAGTAGCGTTTGTTGGCATCGAGTTGCAGCAGTTCGTCGTCGACTTCGCCGAAATCGAATCGCATTTGATTGGGGTCGAGTTTGGAGATCCGTTTCATGGTGTCAGAGATGTGCTTGCGCTGCGTTTCCAGAATCTCTCGCATCGCTTTGCCCTCAGCCGTGCCGCGAGCAGCGAGTTTCCTATCAGCGTCGGCGGCGTATTCTTCGCCGCGGGTTTCTAGGTGGGGAAGCAGTTCGCGAATGTCGCCGGCGGCGGCCTCTTGTAGTTGCTGAGTGACTTCAGGTGTCAGCTTGATGCCACCGGCATTTAACAGGGAATCGTCTAGTAAACCCATCGTCTTCGCTTCGGTGTCTTTGGCGTAGGGCGAGAGCGGTCCCTTCCGAATGCTCGGATCGGACCAGCGGGCGGTGACGGGAATGAGCTCCTCGTGCAAGCGGGCCGCACCCTCGCCATACAGAGCCAAACGTCCGAGCAAGACGACACGGGGAATCGAATCCGTGGCCTGAGCGAAGCAAGCACGCGATAGGTCGTGATGGACGAAGCCTTGTGCGGTGAAGCGACCGAGCAAACGCTGGACGACTCGTTGTTCAAGATGCAAGTGAACCAGGTCATTACCAACGACGCCGGGATCTTCAAACACCACGGGACGAATCGGTGACGATCGCCGCCACTCCCACAGTTTCTGGTCTCGCTTTCGCGGTACCCGCAGGGTGTCCATCGTTTCGGCCCAAGTCGGGTCGGCACCGCTGCGCTCGTCGATCGCGGGGAAAGTGAACGCGGAAACGCCGTCGGGCACATACAAGCCCGAAGCGCTAGCGAGTGAGTCGGTGTTGTTATCACTCGCTTGCGCGTCGGGCTTGTATTGCGACAAATTTTCAGTGCCCAATAGCGCCAACGAACACGAGATGGCCGATTGAAAGTGTTCGTCACTCAGCCCGATACTCTTGCGAGATTTTTCGAGCAGTGTCCGCAGTCGGTCAATTTGCTCGCGAAGTTCGGTTCGACGTTCCCGAGACGCTTCGAGCTCGTCCTCGATGGCGGCACGGTGGTTCTCGTCCATGTCGGTTGCGTCAATCTCGGCTTCCAGATCGGCGATCCCTCCGTGACGAATCCCGGCGCTCATCGACTTGCTGAGCTTGGCGTCGATGACTTGGGAAAGGCTGCCGAGTTCTTTCTTGATCGTTTCGGTCTTGCGGACCAGCACTTGCAAGATTCGATCTTCGGGACGCTGGGTATAAACGAAGTAATGGCAGAAGACTTCGTCCTTGGCTTGCAACTTGCGGTCGATCCGGCCGTTTCGCTGCTCCATCCGACTGGGGTTCCACGGCACGTCGAAGTGAAACAGGTTGCTGCAGTGAGCTTGCAAGTTGAGGCCCTCCCGAGCGGCGTCGGTAGCGACCAGGATTCGTACCGGATGCTTGCGTGGGTCGGTGTTGAACGCCTGCTTGATCTCTTCGCGTTTGGGTGGCGGAGTGGGGCCATGGAAAATGTTGATCCGAGCGTCGGCGCGGTCGCTGCCGGCGATCGCGGCTTCAAGGCGGTTGACTAGGTAACGCTTGGTGTCGTCGTACTCGGTGAAGATCAATACACGGGTGTCGTTCCACTGGGCATCTTTCTTGCCGAGGTCGGGGCACATGTGTTCGCGTACCCACTCGATCAGTTTTTTAGTTCGAGCGTCCGTTTTGCCCCGCGACTGCTCGGCGACGTCGGTCATCTGTTCGAGCAATTCTTGCTCGCGGGCGAACAGCCCCTTGGAAGCCATGTCACCGATCGGCCCGACCGTCGCGGCCGAGACAGCTTCGACTTGCAATGCGACCTCGTTTTCCATTTCTTCTTCGGTGAGCGTCGCCCGTTCGTCATCGCTGTCGACGCTCTGTGACAGCAGGTCCGTTCGATACGAGCCCGACGCGCCAGCGAGTGATCTGACTCGATAAGATTGAGGTGACTCGGCGGCGAGCGACAATTGGTTTGTGTCACTCGCTTGCGCTTCGGGCTTGTATTGCGAGGTGTCACTCGCTTGCGCTTCGGGCTTGTATTGTTTTTCCCATTGGCGTTTGACCGTTTTGCGGTGAACCTTCAGCGTTTTCGCAAAGGCTTCGATGGAGGAAAGCAAGCGTTGCTGCAGGCCGGTGATCAGCAACCCGGAAGCGGCTTGTTCGCGTTTGGTTTCGTTTTCAAGACGCTCTTCACGAGTCTGCCGGTATTCGTTGAGCAAACGAGAGAGTTTGAGCTCGGGTGCGTCTTCCGAAAGTCCGTCGATCGTGACTTGAACAACGCGGCGTTGGGGGAAGCCACCCTGGATCTCGCGGATGTCTTCTTTGATCCGGCGAACCACTGTTTCGTCGCGGTGTTTGGCTGAAACGGGAACGCCACGACAGAAGCGTTGTGGGTCGAGGATTTCTAGCAACGCTGAAAAGCTGTTGGAGTGGCCGTTGTGCGGTGTCGCCGACAGAAACAGCCGATGCTCGAACCGTGGGGACAAATCGCGGACAGAACGAGTGATTTGAGAGTCGATCGCGTACTTCTGTCCGCTCGAGGGTGCCGCGTGGTGGGCTTCGTCAAGAATGAACAATGATCCGCTGCGAAACGTGCCAAGATGATCACGAAGTGGGCCAGCGTAGGCTTCGTCGATAAGCAAACGATGCGAGATTAGGAACCGCGTGTGCGTGCTCCATGGGTTCACGCTGAAGCCACGTTCGCGCCGGACTCGCTTCATGTAGTCCTTGTCGAGGATCTCGAATGTCAACCCGAAGCGAGCTTCGAGCTCCTCTTTCCACTGCAACAACATGGACGGTGGACAAGAGACAAAGATCTCTCGCACTTTTTTGCGCAAGAGCAGCTCGCGCGCAATCAATCCGGCCTCGATCGTTTTTCCCAGGCCGACATCATCCGCGATGAACAGATTAACGCGAGGAAGCAGCAACGCTTTTCGCAGTGGCTCCAACTGGTACGCGTCTAGTTGAATGCCAGCACGGAACGGCGACTGAAACAGCTTCGGGTCGGTTGAAGTAACGCAATTCCACTTGAGCGTGTTCAAGTACGCGGCGAACAACTTTGATTCGTCAAAACCTTTTGCGGCGATCGTTTCCCAGGCTTCGCTGGTAAGCACCTGAGGGTCAAGCTCCTTCTCCCAAAGAACCTCGAGCGGAGCGCCTTGATTGTCGTCATCGACGCACGACAGCTTCACCAGAGTGCTGTCAACAACACGTTTCGGCTTGACGATCTGCTCGACGAGGTAGGTCCGCTGGCGAATACGAGCGATTTGGCCAGGCTGAAGTGTTTCGATGTTGTTTGTCATGCTGGTCATCCGGCCATGCGGCTTACTTACGTCTATTTTCTGGGCTTCTTCGCAGAACGCTCGATTCGTTTGAGAAACTGTTCTAGGTCGCGTCGTTTGAACAGCCGGTAACCATTCGCCGGATTTCGATGCATTGGAAGTTTTCCATCCTTCGCCCAGGTCCGAATGGTGTTCTGCGAAACACCGAGGATGTTGGCTGCTTCGGCGGTTAACGCGTAGTCGGAAAGTTTGGTCATGACTGAACCCCCGTTTGCAAACCTACCCCCGAATCGAAAGCGAGACAGGGTACCAAACACGGCAGCGGTCGGATACTCTGGCAATCGTAGTTCTGACGGCTAGCTGAGTTTCCATCGCCAATGCGAGTTGCTAAGGTACTTGTACAATGAGAATTCGTGCAGCAACAAGGTTGACCAGTCCCGTAAGCCACTGGTCCCCCTGACGCAGTGACGCTTTGACCGTGTTGTCGAAACGCAAAGTGGAACACTCCTTGAATACCATCTGCCAACCGACGACTGGTTCGCTGCTCTTGCCACGATTCTTGAGAAAAGACATAAGCGACGAAAACAAGCGACTCACCCCGGAATTGGAATCCCTGTAGTAATCCACCATTTCCAAACACAACATGCCGACGATGTTGTCGCCGCGTCGGCGTGATTCGCGGGCGTGGTGCTGGCTGCCCATGGAGTCGAGGTTGAAATACGGCGGTTCTTCGCGGGCAAAGGCGACATAGCGTGCGGTGCGGCGACTGGTGTTTCCAGGAAGCAACCGGCTGACTTCCAACAACACGGCCACGGCGGATGCGTTGTCGTCGGCTCCCGGTGTCGTGGAAACGGTGTCGTAGTGGGCACCGAGCAGCACGATCTCATCGGCCCGTTTGTTGCCGGGTTGCTCGACGATCAAATTCGTCGCTTCGTCGCCGAGTGCGTCGTAGCATTCACGGTCGTTGGAGTAGCCCATCTCGGACCATTGGCTTTCGATAGACCCGATCGTCGCGTCGATCGTCTTCGGCATTTTCAATCTGCGTGGACCGATCAGCCCGGCAAGTCGGTCGACATGCTGGCGAAGGTTCGCTTCGGTTTGTTCGCGTCGGTCGTTCATCAGGATGTCTCGGTAAACGAAAAGAATCCGTAAAAATAACGCCTGCACGAGGAGAACCGCGAATCCGGCGACCAAGAGTGCTAAATCGGCGGGAAGGTTCAATCCTGAGCTAAATATTTTACGTGATGACGCTACGTATAGGTGACAGGGCAACTGTGCCCCTGTCATTTAGCTATTCCTCAGTTTTGAAAACGGAGGTGCGACCATGTCGCATGTGGTGCAGATTGAGACCCAGGTTCGGGACGCTGCGGCGGTTCGGGCTGGGTGTGCTCGGTTGGGATTGGACCCGCCGGTCGAGGGTGAAACGCGGCTGTTTAGCCAGACGGTGTCGGGGCTGGCGGTTCGGCTGCGCGAGTGGCGGTATCCGGTGGTATTTGATTTGACGACCGGGCAGTCGCGGTTCGACAACTACGGCGGCCACTGGGGTAAGCAAGAGCGGTTTGACGAGTTCTTGCAAGCCTATGCGGTCGAGAAGACGAAGATCGAAGCCCTACGAAAAGCGTACTCGGTTGTCGAGCAAACGCTCGGCGATGGTTCGATCAAGCTGGCTCTCTCGATGGGGGCGGGCTGATGAAAACTATCGAAGTGATTGTCGCTCGTGATGGATCGTCACGAGTCGAGACCAGCGGCTTTACCGGCGAGGATTGCCGGCAGGCGAGCAAGTTTCTTGAGCAAGCGTTGGGGTCGCGTTCAAGTGAGCGGCTGAAGCCTGAATTCCATCAGGCCAGCACGGACGTCCAACAACAGGCCCGACAGTGATCGTCACTGACCGGGCTTTTCTTTTGTCTATTTCACAATCAAACAAGGAGTCAGAAGATGACTTTGAAAGAACGAATGAGTGAACTTGTCCGGGCCTGCTTTGCCGGGATCAGGATCGAGTCGCAGGAGCACGCCGATGCGGTTGCCGAACTGGCGGAGATGTGTCGGGAGGAACAGTGGCAATTGGTCACCTGGGATATCGAGCGTGGACTTCGCGGTGCGAATGGTTCGCCGCTGGAGCAAGACGCCAGTGATCCGCTGTCGGCGGTCAGGGCGGTTTCGTCGTTGGCCGGGGGCGAGACACCGGCGATCGTCGTGTTGCAGAATTTCCACAGGTTCATGCAGTCGGCGGAGATCGTGCAGGCGTTGGCTCATGCGATCCATGATGGCAAACAGCGGCGTGGGTTTGTGGTGATCTTGAGTCCGACGGTGCAGTTGCCGGTCGAGCTTGAGAAGTTGTTCGTGACGGTGGAGCATCGCTTGCCGGATCGTGAGCAGTTGCTCTCAGTGGCGGCGGGGATTGCGACCGAAGGCGATGAGATGCCGGAAGGATCGCAACTCGATGCCGTGCTCGATGCGGCGGCGGGACTGACTCGGTATGAAGCCGAAGGAGCGTTCAGCTTGTCGCTGGTACGTGATGGTCGGTTGTCGCCCGATTCGATCTGGGAGCTAAAAACTCAGGCGGTCGAGAAGTCGGGGTTGTTGTCGATCCATCGAGGCACCGAGACGTTTGAGTCGCTCGGTGGTCTCGATGCTCTGAAGGCGTTCACACGGCGGGCTTTGTTTCGGCATGATCGGCCGAACGTACACGCTCGCGGGGTGGTGCTGTTGTCTCCTCCCGGATGTGGCAAGTCGGCGTTTTGCAAATGTCTGGGCAACGAGATGGGACGTCCGGTCTTGACGCTGGACATCGGTAGTCTGATGGGTTCGCTGGTCGGGCAATCGGAACAGCGGACTCGCCAGGCTTTGGCGATCGTCGACGCGATGGCCCCGTGTGTGCTGATGATCGATGAGGTCGAGAAGGCGTTTTCGGGTGCGGTCGGCGGTGGGGCCAATGACAGCGGTGTGTCGTCTCGGATGTTCGGGACGTTCCTGACGTGGCTGAACGATCATCAATCGGATGTTTTCGTGGTTTGCACCGCGAACGACGTGCAGCGGTTGCCGCCGGAGTTCAGTCGGGCCGAACGGTTTAACGGCGTGTTTTTCGTGGACCTGCCGGGTCGAAGCGAGAAGGACGCGATCTGGGCGATGTATCGCAATCAGTACGGTCTGGAGGCGGATTGCCAACGGCCTGATGACGAGCAGTGGACGGGGGCGGAGATCAAATCGTGTTGCCGATTGGCGGCGCTGTTGGATCTGCCGCTTAGGCAAGCTGCGGAGAACATCGTGCCGATCGCGGTCACGTCGGCGGAGTCGGTCCAGCGGCTGCGTGAGTGGGCCGATGGTCGGTGTCTTTCATCAGATCGACCGGGCATCTATTGGTGCGATTCGGTGTCGCCCGATACCGCACCGGCGAAACGTCAGCGTGTGTCGACGCGTCCGTCGAACAATTAACGGCTCATCAATGCGTAATTGGGGCTGCGGTCCCGTTACTTGTCACCATCTTATTTTCATCGAAGGCCCGCCGGAAAACACCGGCGGGCCTTCGTCCGTTTTAGGAGAACCCATGTGTCACCCTTGATTCTCGTTTGCTTCGTCCTGTCGATGGCTCTAGCGATGGCATCACTGATGGTTTTGCAACTGCGTCGTCAACGACACGGCCTGCGAACGATCCTCCAACGACTACTAAAAAAGGAGTTCCATCATGCCGATCCTTCGACATTTGATCGCCACGATTGTGTGGATGATCGCGATGACGTTGATGTTCCTGCTGATCGGATGCGGCCCGAGCGGTCGTGATCTGAGCGACCAACAATGGCTCGGGATGCAGGAAGACCTGCAAACCGAACGCACCGAGGTCGGACACCAGCGAGACATGCTGGAGTCGGACCGCCGCGAGTTCGATGCCCGCGAGCGGAGTGATCCGGTTGTGGCAGCGTCGATCTCATCGGCGGCTTTGCTGCTGTGCTGCTGCCTGCCGTTAGTGCTCGTCGCGTTCCTGCTTTGGCCGCGACGGTCGCAAACGTCTGACCCAGATGTTCAAGATGTGTGGATCGACCATGTGGTCGTTCCACTGATCGAAGAAACATCGCAAACCCGGCGTCTGGCTCAGGCCACCGCCACGCAACGACTCGCCTAACGCGAGTGATGACGCTCGGAATCGCATCCCGTCGGATGTGACCGAGCGTTTTGATTGTCAGCTTCTCTCTCTAGTCAACCGAACGCCCCGTCTGCTCACACGAGCGGGCGGGGCGTTTTTCGTTGGCATCCATCTTTTCCAACAAGGAACCCAAACATGAGTATTGCACTCGAACCAATCACCGAATCGCACGTTGAACCCACGATCGACAATCCACTCGCCAGCGTTGGCGAACGATTGCAATCCGAGACCACGGCGGTTCGGATGAAGATCCATTGGCCGGGCGTCCGCAAGACACTCAGCCAAGATCAAAACCGACAGGCCGCCGGAACGTTTGCCGCTGACATGAAGTCGCTGTCGACGTCGAAGAAACTGTTCGACACCAGCCATCCGGCTTTCCGGGCGGCGACGGCTGTGAAGTCGCAAGCGTCCGAGTACTGGAAGTCGATGACGTTGCCGTACATCGAGCCGGGGATGCGGTTGATCCGACGCAGTGATGTGGCATCGTTCGACGTCCACATGACGTCGGTGCGTGCCGAACTCGCCGAAGCGGTTACGCAACTCGAAGAGGCTTACGACGAACTCGTCGATCAGGCCCGTGAGCGGTTGGGCGATCTGTTCGATCCAGCCGACTACTCGGTCAACTTGAGCGAGCAGTTCGGCATCGAATGGGACTACCCGAGTAGCGACCCGCCAGAGTATCTGCTTCGCGTCAGCCCGAAGCTGTACTACAGCGAATGTTCGCGGGTGCAGCGTCGGTTTGATGAAGCCGTACAGCTTGCCGAGCAAGCCTTCGCCGATGAGCTGTCCCAGTTGATCGGTCATCTGGCCGAACGATTGACCGGCGAGAGTGACGGCACACCCAAGGTGTTTCGTGATTCGGCGGTAGCGAACCTGCTCGAATTCTTCGATCGGTTCCAACGCTTGAACATTCGATCGAACCAGGATCTCGATCGCTTGGTCACCGATGCCCGTCGGATCGTCAGCAACGTCGCACCGCAGGATCTTCGTGAGCGGGCGAACCTTCGTGATCGGGTCTCGGGGCAGTTGTCAGCGGTCGAGGCGTCGCTGGATGACTGGATGACGGATCGCCCACGTCGCAGCATTTTGCGGCGGTCGAAGTGATGATCGAGTGCATCGAACTGGTGATCTCACCGATCGGCAATGTGCGCATGATCTATCACGAGGCTTTTGATTCGCACTCGCTCGGTCGGGTTCGAATCCGCCGAGGCTCGCACGTCGAACCTCGACTGGACGGCCAATGGACCGCCGACCTACGACCGGTCGGTGGTCCTGTCCTAGGGCCGTTCCTGTTTCGCTCACGCGCTCTCGGTGCCGAAGTCAGATGGCTTCGTCGGCATTGGCTGTGATGCGATTGATTCTCACTGCAACCGCGACGGGCTGAGGTTCGTCGCGGTTGCTATTCTTTCACACACCCATAGAGAAAAGTCATGAACAAGATTCACGTCGGCATCACACGCAAAGTCGGGCAACCGAATTACGGAAGCGTTGGTGCGGAGTGCCATCTGGAAATTGAGATTGATAGCAACCCGCTCCGCTCTCCCGATGAAAACCTACCCTACCGGATTCAAGAAGCATTCAACCTCTGCCGGCAAGAGGTCGATCGAGAATTGAGCTCAGTTCCCGCGATTGATGCTCCGTCGCAACCGGTGCGAGTGGCACCAGTCAACGACTCGTCGACTTACAACGGCAATGCCAATGACAGTCGTCCTGTGACCCAACCGCAAAAAGGCCGACCTGCAACCGATGCCCAGGTGCGAGCGATTCACGCGATTGCCTCGAAGGCAAACGTGCGATTGGCCAGCCAGCTCAGTGACAGCTTCGGCGTCGGTTCACCGCAACAGCTTTCCATTCGGCAAGCCAGCGACCTGATCGAGAAACTGAAAGCGCAACTGCCTGCGTAAAACGGTTAGGCATAGCAGCAGGATAGAAACGGTTCGACACATGATGTCGAGCCGTTTTTTTATAGTTCCCAGACCCCGATCCTACACACCAAAATCGACATAACTACTACAATAATTGAAACAGTATACCGAGGACCCGTCCTCGGCGCACGCCGCTATGTCCATAGCATCATTAGCGAGATTAAGAACGAGCGAAACGGAACACGTTAACGATACTCAATGGCCTCGCCGCAGTGGATAAGGAAACGAGCCCTGGACCTATTGAACTCGTTGCCTTGTTCACCATTCTTATTGTCTCGCTGTCGCTAAAAAACGGTCCAACGCGGTTGGCTTCCGATTTACCCAAGTTTGCTGCGTTTCTCGCGTGCGACAATGCCCCGTAAACGAAATTAACCAACGAATACGTTAGTGAAAATAGCACCCGTTTACCGAGGTCGAAATTACTATTTTGTAATCGTCGCTCGGCCAACCCCATTGGAAGTCCTCTGCAGAGGGAGAAGCCCTGGAACTCGACCAACCGTCTGGTTGCCCGACCGCTGATTCACCTCATAAGTGGGGTAATATGGGTTTGATTCGGCGAGACTTTTTTTCGGTGTTATTCATCGCTCATTGATCGAGTGATCGGACTCATCAACAGCTTGAGTCGCCCGTTTTTTGATTCTCACTATTAACCAGGTCACCAGGTCGTCCCGCTCTTCCGACGTGGCGTCCACCCACTCGTCCGCGTCACGTAGCCGACAGCTCTGTTCCGACGTACGTTGATCGAAGTCGATCGCCGGACAGATGCCTCCGAGGATCGCAACGATCGATGCCAACTCCAGCTTCACGGATAGTCGGCCACCCGATTTTAATTTCTGGATCGTCGACGGATTGACATTCGCATATTGAGCGAGCCGAAAAATGGTCGGGAAACGATCCCACCCTCGATGGTAGGAATGGCCCGGTTGGCAGCAGCAATCGAGGTAATGTGCCAATCGCTCGTCCAGCGATTGGTATTTCAGGTTTCGCCGAATTTGATCCCTCAGTTCCCATTTCGCGACTTGTTCTCCCATGTCACTGGCTCTCATGACTGGCCCCGGCTTTTCGCGAAACCATCGCTCTCGATAATCACCTTGATCGCGTTGTGCAGTTGGAGTTTGGCGTCGGCTTTGCTGAGCACTTGGATGTTGTCACGAGGTGGTCCCAACAGACGCCACGCTCCATCCGCGAACGAAGCAAGCCACGGTTTATCTAGTACGTCATGGTCACAGAGAATGAGTTCGGGAGTTTCGATCGTGAGCAGACCGTCGTCCTGGATCATCGCGCTAACGTGTGGACTGAGCCATTTCGTTTGCCCAAGTGGAAGGGTGTTCTTTTGTTTCCGGGGATAGTACTTCGGCGACCCGATGCCCAATTGATCGGCCGCTTGGTCGAGCGTGAGATTCCCGACACTGACCTGCTTGGCGACTTTCTCCGACCGCTGCACGATTTTTTCCGCCGTCGATAGCCTCGCCCGTGAGACACCAGATTCTTTCGCCACCGCGTCGAGAGCAGCAGGTTGCCGCGCAGGTTTGCTTGCGACCGGTTTGGTCGCAAGCTCCGATGACTCTTGCCACGTGCGATTTTTGCCACCGGTCCGTTTCCGAACGTCTGCTTTGGTTCGCTTCTTTTTCAATTCCTCGACCGACATGATCGCCTTTTGGTCGGGCGTCAAATGGCGTCTCGCAATGTTGGCCTCCGCAATCACCTCAGGATCGGCAGTCGAGACCTCAAACGAAAGTTGCTCGGGCTCGAACCCCGCTACGTAGCAAGCCTGCAAACGACACCGACCATCGAGTAGCCGCATGTTCGCGTCCACGATCAGAGGCGTGAGCAGCCCGTTCTCCATGATCGAATCGACGAGCCGGTCGAAGTCCCGATGACCGATAGCGGGAACTCGCAAACATGTTTCGTGGATTCCAGAGAGGATCGGTTTCGCCCAGTTCAGTGCATGGGAAACCGAGGGCTTGCGATGCCGTACTTTGTAAATGTGTCCCATCATTGGATAGTCACCATGAAAAAAGCAAAAAAGGGGGCGGCGGCACGTGTCACCGCGATTCGCCCGAGAGCCGAGCAGAATATGGCCGCCGCCCCGTAGGCGGATGTGGTGTAGAAATCGTAGTGACGCAGTCATGATGCCACCCACGCGACACTCCTCCAAAAACGCGATGAACACCACAGGTTGAAGACTTCGTGCGGTCGTCGCTCACGTCGTCGCGAGCGACGTGCTATCGTCGCATGCACGTTGGACGAAGAACCTCATCAGTTCCTCTCGATAGTTCGCGTCAAGCTGCCACAGACAATCGCCCAACTGATCGACACTATCGAATTGAAGCGGGACTTGGGTGCATTGTTGGGTGTCACCCTCGGAGACTACGCCGTTATCACGCGTTTTCCCGTACTCGGTTGGAACACTAGCGGGGTAGCTTAGTGGCAAGTTAGCCAACGCCGATTGAAGACAAACCCAGTCATTTACTGGGTTTTCCTCACTCGGCTTTTTTGTGTCCCGGTATTTCCGCCATTGTCCTGCACAGTCGGTGGTGGATTTGGTGGTGTTTTCGAATCCACCACTTCCGCATCGCTAGTCAACTCCACCGCTGCGATGGGCGATGTGGTCGTCACTCCGACAATTTTGGGTTCATCCGACGGAAGCGTGCGCCGACCCCAGGATCGAGGTTTTTCAAGGCATGGCTCCCGTGTCCAATGATTTGATGAAAAATCGTCCTCGGCGAAACGAAATCCGCCGAAATCCGCCGAGGACCGTTGGCACCATTGGCGCACCGCTTTTGCAGGAAGACGCTGGCGACCGAGATATCAATTGTCGAGTGGCACCTCTGCAAAGCTCGACTGCATTTCTTCCGGATTACGTAGTCTACCAGCATCCATAACTCATGCATCAATCTCGTTGGACACGGGAGTCATGCCTGGAAAACCTCCGGAGCACGCTTCCGCCGGATCAACCGTCTATTTGAGTGCCGAGATTCGCGTTTCGATGGTAGCTGTGGATGATCCGCGCTGTCCCCTCGGGTGCCGCGTCGAACGATTCACGTAGCAACGGGAGCAACTCGCAGCGACGCAGCCCGCCGAACCGGGCGAGAGCGAAGATCAAACGCCACTGGTCATCCGAGCAACCACTGAGCACCGCCGCAGCAGTGGCCCGCCCGATGCCTTGGCCCGAACGAGTTCGTCGACGTGTCGCATCACCGATTCAGCCCGGCGCTTGCTTGGATCGGACAACCACAACGATCGTCGACGACCGTCGACCCGAAACTGCAACCGCCAACCACTACGGCTCCGGTCATTCTCTTTTCTGAGACTTGCCGTTGAATCACCTTTTCAAATTCACCCATGAAAGAAAGAGCGACGGCAGCCGGTGGTGTGCCGGTGGTGTGCCGGTGGTGTGCCGGTGGTGTGCCGGTGGTGTGCCGGTTTTCGGATCGGGTAATTAGTCCGAACTTGGCCGTCGCAAAAGCAACTGTTACGTCGATCGTCTCTCAAGGCAAGTGAGCATGACCGTTTTCAAGCCCGTCCACTGCCTTCGTTGCCCGACATGTCATCGTGTCATGACGGCACCTGCCTACTGACCCTTCGAGGGGGTCAATCACATGGATCGCCCGGTATCGAAATCGGTTGTTGGCGTTCGTGGTGGTGTTCCATCGAACTACCGTTGCGACCTGCTAACCTGGTTCTCCTCGGCGGCGTTTGGTTCCCTAGCTGGACAGCGTCACTTTGAATCCGCTTACCAATGATTTGCGGGTCTTCTCGCACAATTAGCCGTTTTGGCGTTAGCCACGGTTCTCCCCACCAAAAACCGTGGCGAACGCCAAAACGGCTAATCCAAAGTGGCGCTGTCCAGTTAGGCAAGTAGGCTCCACCCACGGCATCGCTTCGCCAACTGATTAGCTGCTAAAAAGAAAAATCGCAGGACTCACCCCGAACTCCGCCGTTGCGTCTTTTGCTAATATTGCAACAATCTGCGGGGGAGCCGGGAGGGCCGGGCGGCCCGAGGCCGCTGGGAGGGCCGGACGCGTTCTTCCAGTGTGTTTGGGTGCATTCGGCTCTCTTTGGAATTCTCGCTCCCCAGCTTCGCTCGGGAGGGTGAAGGAACCCTTGCTGCGGAAGCACTTAAAAGCTGCACGACCTCTTCAGGGGCGGGGTTCCCCACGCAACACCCCACTCGTTCTGATAGAATTCGCCGCCGACTCACTCCTGCCCTCTTGCTCGTCCCACTGCATGACCGTCATTCTCGATCGCCCTTACGAATTCATCCCGCCTTATCGTGGCGGCGGATGGCCGAGCGTGATTCAAATGCTCCGCCTGACCGATCGCCACCTTCGCAAGCAAGAATCGGTGATCGATTATGAATTGCGTCACGCCGATCGACTCGCGGCATCGGTTGCCGCCGGACACGGCGTCTTACTCGCTCCGAACCATTGCCGCTACGCCGACCCGATTGTGCTCGGATGGCTCTCTCGCGAGGTCGGCGCACATTTGTACGCGATGGCGTCGTGGCATTTGTTCAATAAAAACGCTTTCGAATCATTTGCACTGAGGCGGATGGGCGCCTTCAGTATCTACCGCGAGGGCAATGACCGCCAAGCAATCGAGACGGCGATCGGCATCCTCGCGACCGCCGCACGACCACTCGTGCTGTTCCCCGAAGGCACGACCAACCGCACCAACGATCTGCTCAAACCGCTGCTCGAAGGCGTCAGTTTCATCGCCCGCACGGCGGCCAAGAAGCGAGACAGAGCTGGCCAAGGCGAAGTCGTGATGCACCCCGTCGCGATCAAATACCTGTGCCTCGGCGACGCCTGGGTGTGGGCCGACGAACAACTCCGGCGAATCGAAATCACACTGAGTTGGCAGGAACAACCAGTCAACACCGACCCGGATGCGTTATTGCAGCGTTTGATGCGAGTCTCCGAAGCCTACCTGGCGCTCAAGGAAATCGAGCACATCGGCAAAGCCTCCGCGGGCGACCTCCGCCCGCGACGCGACGCGTTGATCGAGTTCCTGTTGCAGCGATGCGAACAACGCTACCAACTCACGCCCACCAATGGAGATGACATTCGCGAACGCGTCCGGAAGATTCGCGCCGCGATCGCGACGGCATTCTTTCTACCGAGTCAAAACGGCCCGCGAGACCCGACGACGTACGCCTTCGATGCCGAGACCGCCGACCTGGCCCAATTCCTGCTCTCGTTTCCCGACGAGTACCTCACGCCCGGAAAAATCACCGACACGCGAATCGTCGAAACGATTCAACGCATCCAAGAAGCCATCCACGGCAAAGCCAAAGAGACGATGCCGATGAAAGTGATCATTGAAGTCGACGAGGCCATCCCCGTCCCGCCGACCCGAGCCCCGCGAGGGGAAACCGATCCCCTGCTCTGCCAACTCGATTCCCGATTGCGTACAATGCTTCGTTCGCTCTCGACGGAAGCACGTGATTTCGAGCGGCCTGATTCGAATCGCCAAACCGCTGCGACGTAGACGGAGCCGATCGTTTCAACGCCCGGTTTTCGCGACGCCTTTGTCAAGCCTCTTCGCTCATCGCGTGCCTTGTTCCCCCATCATTCCCCTCGTGCCGGTTGTCGACAAAAACCATGAGCCATCTCCTAACTCAACACGCCATTCGTCAAGAGCAACGTCGTGACGATTCCGGTCGCAAACCCGCGCGTCCGATCAGCGGCAAATTGTCACGCCGATTCGTCATTTGGAGCCTGGCAAGTTGCACCGGGTTGTCGGTGATGCTCAGCGGTTGCAGCCAAGAACCCAAGCCGCTGGAGTTTGAACCGAACCTCGTCCATGCGATGAAGTACCAAATCAAAGAAGGCATCCCGATGGAGCAACCCGGCGAGGATGCGTACTGGATCGTGACGGAAATGTTCGGCACGCCCGACGAACCGAAATTGCCGGCCATCGTGACCGAAGACGAAGACCTCGCCGCGCTCGTTTCGGTCGAGCGTCTCAAACGAGCGTCCGGCCCACTCAACACCGAAGGACGCGGTTTGTATCAAACGCATTGTGTCACCTGTCACGGCACGACCGGCAACGGACGCGGCGAGTTGTCGGCGACGATGAACCCCTACCCGCGAGATTATCGCAAGGGCGTTTTTAAATTCAAATCCACCGAGCGTGGTGAAAAACCGACCCGTGACGACCTCGCCGGTTTGATCAAAAACGGCATCAACGGATCTCGCATGGTCGCGAACCCCAACCTAACCGACGAGGACGTCGAATCGCTTGTCGACTACACGATCTATTTATCATGGCGTGGTGAACTCGAACGCATGTTGATCGACGACGCGGTTTACGAACTCGATCTCGAATCGGGCGACCGGATCATCAACCCCGCCGATCAAAACGCGGCCGATGCCGAAGCCAAAGAAACGTTCGACGAGTCATGGGAATTGGCGGAAGATTTCGCCACCGAAATCGGCGAGGCTTGGATGGACGCCCCCGACGCGGTCGTCGAACTGCCTGATCCCCCCGCCGATTTTGTTGTTCCGGATTCGCACGAAGAATACCTCGTGGCGATGTCCGATGAACGCGCCGAGGTGTTGAACGCGTCGGTCGCTCGCGGTGGTGAATTGTTCAAAGGCAAAATCGCCGCGTGCAACAAATGCCACGGCGATTTCGGACGTGGCGACGGCCAAAACACCGACTACGACGATTGGACCAAGGAATGGACCGTCGGCATCGGAATCCAACCGGACAACCGATCCGAGTTAATCAAACTGCTCGCCCGCGGTGCCCTGCCGCCCGTCAACGCCAACCCACGAAATTTTTCGCTCGGTGCGTTCCACGGCGGCGCTCGTGCGAAAGATTTGTACCTCCGGATCACGCAAGGTATCGAAGGGTCGCCCATGCCAGCGGTGACGTTTGTCGAAGGCGAGTTCGAGGAAGACGACGTGTGGCACCTGATCAATTTCATCCGCTCATTGCAACAGGTCACCGAAACGCCAGCGGATACACCTGGGGAAAAACCAGCGGAGCCGCAGCAGACGTAGGAACATCTTGGGTTGCTCGAAAGCGTTGCTTTTGAGCAGACTAGGATCACCGTGGTTGGGATCGCACTCCCTCGTAGAACTCGCGGAACGCTCGTTGCTCGGCTTAGTTGGCGGTGACAGTCCCGGTGACGGTGGTCGCATCGTCGCCGGCGGGAAAACTGCCGAAGGTGTCGGTAGGTCGGATCGGTTGCATGGACGAAAGGCGATCCGGTGACGAATGAAACTGAGACGCCCGAGATATTGTTGGCGAGCACTGTCCAGGCTTGGCTGGGGAACGGTTGATTGGGCAAGAATCCAGAGTCATCCTGACAAAAATGTTCGAAAAGTGCGTTGTCTGACGCGGAATCCCGGACATCGGGCGTCAGGCAGGAGCAGGTGGATGCTCAGAGGGAGCGTCGCGACGGTTTGGTCGTCACGAAGAGGGGACGTCGGGAACTCGACTCGGAGCGTCGAGATACTCTTTCGCTTCGCTCGGGGGGCTGAGGGGGCGGCGGGAACTCGACTCGGAGCGTCGAGATACTCTTTCGCTTCGCTCGGGGGCTGAGGGG
>Ga0163215_101082_pt1 | contig 22018 bp, 21 predicted proteins | sample SynspAceP_FD_185934 | JGI IMG/M metagenome (GOLD analysis project Ga0163215, IMG submission 185934) | Saline lake microbial communities from Ace Lake in Antarctica - Synechococcus sp. Ace-P (Hybrid Assembly) | ecosystem: Environmental > Aquatic > Non-marine Saline and Alkaline > Saline | place... | reverse complement strand
TCCCACAACCACCAGCCTTACCGGCCCGGCGCGCTACCGCTGGTGGCACTTCGACCTGTCCGATCCAACCTTGGCGCAATGGTGCGAAAACCACCTGCCTGCGATTCCAACCGGCGCCCTGTTGCAGCCCGAAACGCGCCCCCGCTGCGACCGGCTGGAGGATGGGCTGATCCTCAACCTGCGCGGCATCAATATGAACGCAGGCCAACTGGCCGAGGAAATGGTCTCGATCCGGATGTGGGTTACAGATGCAGCCGTGGTCACGGTGCGCCTGCGCCGCGTCTTCGCGATCGAGGACATCCGCCAGAGCGCGCAAGCCCAGATGGCACCGCCCAGCCCCGCCGATTTCATCTCCGATCTAGTGACCCGTCTCACCACGCGGGTCCAGACCGAGGTAACCACCATCAGCAAATTGACCGAATTCTTCGAGGCGGATCTGGAGGATGAAACGACCCCGATCCCGAACGAACTCACCCAAAGCCGCCGCCGCGTGATACGCCTCCGCCGATACCTAGATCCACAGCGCGCTGCGCTCAACACCCTCGCCGTAGAAGACCTCATCCCGCTGCACAACCAGCAGACCTTGCGCGAGCTCGCCAACCGCACAACGATGGCGGTGGAGGAGCTCGATGCCCTACGCGACCGCCTCGTTGCCGTGCAGGACGACCACGACCTCGATGTGGCGCGCAAACAGGCCCGCAACAGCTTCATCCTCTCGGTGGGCGCGGGCATCTTTCTTCCCATCAGCTTTCTTACCGGTTTGTTTGGCGTGAACGTGGGCGGCATGCCAGGACTGGATAGCCCTTGGGCATTCACCCTCCTGTGCCTTGCCATGGCGGTCTTGGCACTGGTGCTGGTGGCGATCATCCGGCGCAAGAACTGGCTCTGAAACACACTGTTCCCCTGTTTCCTGCCTCGCAACGGTTACCCAATTACCTTGCTACTGTCCCACCCCTGCCCAGATTGCGCCCTATTCCACCTTCATAGCTGATCCTCGACACAAGAATGAAAGGGGACGGCATATGGACCGCCTGACAGAAATGGAAGCGTTCGCCACCGTGGTGGATCAGGGTGGCTTTACCGACGCCGCCAAGAAGATGGGGATTTCAAAATCCGCCGTCTCTAAACATGTCTCCTCGCTTGAGGCCCGCCTCGGAGCGCGTCTTTTGAACCGGACGACACGCCGCGTCTCGCCTACAGAGATCGGCCTTGCCTACTATGACCGCGCCCGCCGCGTGTTGAATGATGCAGGTGAAGCGGATGCGCTGGTGACCTCTATGCAATCTGCCCCCTCGGGACTGCTGCGCATTTCGGTCGCGACAGACTTCGGCGTGAACCACCTATCGCCGGTGCTGTCGGAGTTCCTGGGCGACTTCCCCGACATCACCGTCAACATGGTGCTCAACAACCGATACGTTGAGCTGATCTCGGAAGGGTTTGACATGGCCGTGCGCATCGGAGAGCTGGAAGACAGCACCCTGCGCGCCCGTAAACTCACAGAGACGACCAAACGCATGATCGCCTCGCCCGCCTACTTTGACAAATACGGCCGACCCGAGAAGATCGACGATCTGAACGATCACAAGCTGCTGCACTACTCCAACCAGTCCAGCGGCAACGTCTGGAAGCTGACAGCCCCCTCGGGCGAAAAGCGTCAGGTGCGTACAGCGGGCTGGCTGTCGGTCAATGACGGGCAATCACTGCTGAACGCGGCCATCTCCGGCCTCGGCATCGCATACCTGCCCAGCTACCTCTACTCGGACGCCATGGAGAAAGGCCTGATCGAGGATGCTATTCCAGATCTGCCGCTAGAGACCCAAGGCATCTACGCGGTCTACCCGCCCGGCCGGTTCACACAGCCCAAGGTCCGCGCCTTTATCGACTTTCTGGTCCACTCGTTTGCCGAAAAAGGCCCAAGCGACTGGTAACCCAGATCCAATACACCAAGTCCCCTCGGTGAAACTCACCCCGATATCGCGCAAGCTTTATCGGGGCTTTTTCCATCTCGGGGCTTACTCAGACAAGACCACCGCTTCGACGCGGCGATTGACCTCGCGGCCTGCTTCGGTCGCATTTGAGGTAACGGGGGCCAGATACCCCATGCCCCGCGCCTCCAACCGTGCAGCGGCAATCCCGTACTGGCTGATCAGACGTTGGCGCACAGCCTGAGCGCGACTGACTGATAAGGCGATGTTACCTTCCAGACTCCCGGTGTTGTCCGTATGGCCGACAAGAGCGATCCGCAAATCAGGTTCCGCGCGCAGAGCGTCGGCCAGCGTCTCGAGCATTGCAAACGGCCCTTGTCCCAACTCGGACGTACCACTCTCGAAATCAAGCGCGGTCAGAATCACATGACCGTCCGCAATCAACGTCTGCGGCAGGCTGCTGTCCAGCACCAAAGGGCCGGGGGCAGGTCCAGTCACAACGTCCGTCTCGCCCCCCCCTGTCTCAACCTGGATAATCTGGATGAACGATGCGCCACCAGACGCGCTTGCGATAATATTGACCGCCTGCGTCGGCGCACCTGCTGGGCCGCGCAACGCCGTCAGCGCGTTGAAGCTGCTAATGTTCACATACATATTCGGCGCGGGCAGCACTTCGGAGGCAAAGCGGAAATCATAGCCGCCACATACCTCAGCTGCGCAATCCAGCACGACGCGAAATCCAGCCTCTTCCAGCTGCGCGCGCAGGGGTGCGATCAATTGCAGAGGGGTCAGATCCGCCACGTCGATGCGCCACGCACTGCGCAGCACCGGCCCCTCAAGGACCACATCGGGCAACTCCCCCTCCGCAAAGACGCCGACAGGCGCCAGAAAGCGGTCCTGAACCGTATCGCGCGCAATCATCTGGCGCGCCCCCGCAGGCAGGCGCAGCTCAACTGCCTGCGCAGCACCCGCCAGCAAAATCAGCAGCGCGCCGAGGCCCGCCTTCATCGCGATTGGGCGTGGTAGGCTTTGTTAGGGCGCATATCGGATGCACTGGCCACGCGGTTGGTCATGTTAAAGAACGCCGCCACCGATGCGATGTCCCAGATGTCGCGGTCGCTGAAACCAACCTCGCGCAGGGCATCGCGATCGTCTTCTTCGATGATCTCGGGTGCCTCGGTCAGCTTGACCGCGAAATCAAGCATCATCCGCGTCTTGGGGTCCAGATCCGCCACACGGTAGTTCATCACAAGCGTCTCCCCTAGAATCGGATCGCCAGACAACTCGCGCACCGCCGCACCATGCGCCGTAAGACAATAGAAACACTTGTTCACGGATGACACGACCACAGCGATCATCTCGCGCTCCAGCTTGCTTAGGTTGCTTTGGCCCAGCATCAGATCGTTATAAAGCGCTGTGAAGGTGTTCAGCTTGTCGATGTCGAACGCATAGGCCTGCAATACATTGGGGATCATGCCCAGCTTGTCCGTGCAGATGTCGAAATACTTTTGTGTCGCGGGCGGCAACGGATCAACCATAGGCAGGTCCAGTGCGGTGGGGGCGTCATCAACCATGAAGGGCTCCTCTATTCAGGTGATTGACGGTAATGATAAGTGCCCGCGCGAGTAAAGCCCAGCTTGGTATAGAGCGCGTTGGCAGGTTTGTTCTCGGCCACACAGATGACGGCGATATGCCGCGCACCTTGCTTGGTCCCCCAGATCGCGGCAGCCCGCATCATCCATTGCGCCACACCCAGCTTGCGCTGGTGCTCCAGCACCTCGACCGCATGCACCATCACCACGCTGTTATGCACGCCTGCAAAGGCCACCCCTGCGGGTTTCTCGTTCCAGCGGGTCAGGATGCCCGTCTTGACTTGCGCACGGTCCATCACTGCCATACGGGCAGGCCCGATACCGCCCTTGGCCCAGATCTCGGCCATGATCGCCAGCGGCTCCCAGAGGGCAAAGCAGGTGACGTGTGGGATCGGCAGATCTGTCAGCGATTCGATTGGCGCGACATAAAGGACGACTTCGTCGATCCGGTCATACCCGCGCGCGGCCAACAATGCGTCAAGTGCTTCGTCCGCCTCGCGAATCATGAAGAGACTGCGCTGACCGATGCCTTGCATCGCCGCTTCGGCCTGCGCGATGTCGGCGTCGGTCACGGGGCCATTCGCGGTGGCCGCACTCACGCGCTTGCCGCTGCCCGCCCCATCACGCAGAGTCCACGGCCCGTCGGACCAGGCGCGCGCGGGCGGCCATGTGCCTTCGATCACATCATAGAGCGCTGCTGTATCAGGCGTCATGCAAACACCGCCGCAAGCTTGGCCATCGCCTCGTCCAAGAGGGCAGCGTCCTGACCGCGCACCACCAGATTGGCACCGTATTTACCGTCTTTCTGGAACGGGTAACTGCCCATGGACAGCCCCGGATAAGCCTCGGCAAGCTCGCCAAACGGGCCAGCGATATCACCCTCGCCGCGGTAGACCGTCAGAGTTTTGCTGATCAACGGCGCGCCACCCGTTAGCGTGGGCAACACGCTGGCCACCATCGCCTTGAATACGCTTGGCACCCCCGCCATCACGTGGACGTTCTCAATGGTAAAGCCCGGTGCTGAGGACACCGGATTTTCGATCAATGTTGCCTCCGCCGGTATCCGCGCCATGCGCAGACGCGCTGCGTTCAGCTCGGTTCCTGCCTTGTCGTAATGGGCTTGCAGGATCGCGCGGGCATCATCACGCACGTCAATGCTCTGGTGAAACGCGGCGGCCATGCAATCGGCAGTGATGTCATCATGTGTGGGGCCGATGCCGCCGGAGGTGAACACCGTATCGTAGGCCTCCGACAGCGCGCGCACAGCGGCGATGATCGCATCGCGGTCGTCCGCGACAATCCGCACTTCGGCCAGCGTGATACCGGCCTCCGTCAACTCGCCTGCCAGATGGTGCATATTCGCGTCGCGCGTCCGCCCCGAGAGAATCTCGTCCCCGATCACCAGCATCGCTGCCGTTGGATTTGTCATGTCGCCTCTCCTTGAGCCTGTGTTGGATACGGTATAGCCCCATGCCATGCGCTTTCAAACCGGTCTTGTCCCTGCCCGCCTCATCCGCCGCTACAAACGCTTTCTGGCCGATTGCAGGCTGGAGGACGGGCGCGAAGTGACCGCCCATTGCGCCAACCCCGGCTCCATGGCGGGTCTAAAGGACGAGGGCGCGAAGATCTGGCTGGAGCCGAACGATGACCCCAAGAAAAAGCTGAGATACGGCTGGCGACTGGTGGATCACGAGAACGGACACTTCACCGGCGTTGACACGGCGCTGCCCAACCGCGTGATGCGCGCGGCACTTGAGGCACAACAGGTGCCAGCCCTCGCCGCCTACACCACCGTGCGGCCGGAGGTGAAATACGGCACCAACTCCCGCATTGATTTCCTGCTGTCCGCCGATGGCCTGCCGGACGCCTACGTCGAGGTGAAATCCGTGACCCTCTGCCGCCATGAAGGTTTGGCCGAGTTTCCTGATTCGGTCACCGCACGAGGCGCGAAACACATGGCCGAACTCGCAACGGTTGCCCGCGCAGGCCACCGCGCCGTGCTGCTCTATCTGGTTCAGCGGACCGATTGTACCCATGTGGACATCGCCGCTGATATCGATCCTGCCTATGCTGCCGCCCATGCCGATGCCACAAAAGCAGGCGTTGAAACCTTGTGTATCGGGACCTACATCTCGCCAGACGGGATCAGCCTTGCAGCCCCTCTGGTCCTTGGGCGCCCTGCGCGCTAGACAGGCGCAAACGAAAGATGGAGAGCCCCGTGACAGATATCCATAAAGGCCGCACAACCAAAGACGGTATCCGTATCCACGAAGCTGCGGATTGTGCCGGTATGCGCGCCGCAGGCCATCTAGCGGCCAGCATCCTCGACGAGATTGCGGAGCATGTGACCGTAGGCCAGACCACAGCCGAGATTGACCGGATCATCGAAGAAAAGGTGACCACCGCAGGCGCGAAATCTGCGACCATCGGCTACAAAGGCTATCAGCACGCCAGCTGCATCTCGATCAACCATGTGGTCTGCCACGGCATCCCTGGCGATAAAAAGCTGAAGGATGGCGATATCGTCAACATCGACGTGACGGTGATTGTGGACGGCTGGTTTGGCGATACATCGCGTATGTATGTGGCAGGTAAACTGCCGCGCAAGGCCGAACGGCTGATCGAGGTCACCCATGAAGCCTTGATGAAGGGCATCGAGGCGGTGAAACCCGGAAATACATTCGGCGATATCGGACACGCCATCCAGACCTTCGTGGAGGGTCACCGTATGTCGGTAGTTACCGATTTCTGCGGCCACGGCTTGGGCCGCGTATTCCATGCGCCGCCGAACGTGCTGCACTATGGCAAGGCAGGCACCAAACCAGTGCTGGAGCCTGGCATGTTCTTTACGATCGAGCCGATGGTTAACCTTGGCCGCGCCGAGACCAAAACGCTGGCCGATGACTGGACCGCTGTGACCCGTGACAAATCCTTATCGGCGCAGTTTGAGCATTCCATCGGCGTGACAGAAGACGGTTGCGAGATTTTTACGCTCTCGCCCGCAGGGAAGTTCCACCCGACCTATTGAGCGGAGATCGGAATTTTTCAAAAATTCCAGCCGGAAAATTCGAAATTTTCCGCACACGCTCTCAGTCGCAGCGCAACAGTGTCACATGGGTGTCCCCGTACCTGCGCCTGTCGGTCCGCGTGAATCCTTGCGGCGCATCCATGGCGGCGTTTTCCTCCCAAACCACCTGCGCGCCCTGCGCCAGCCAGCCCCCCGCACGCGCGGCTGCCAACGCCTGCTGGCCCAGGCCTTTGCCGTAAGGCGGGTCCAAAAACACCAAATCAAAGGGCGCAGCCGCGCAGGCCGACAACTGGGTCGCGTCACTGCGCATCAGTACGGTTCTATCTTCAGCCCGTAGTTTCACGATGTTCTGGCCAATCAGCTTTTGCGCAACCCTGCCGTTTTCCACAAAAACCGCCTCACGCGCGCCGCGCGAAAGTGCCTCAAGCCCCAGCGCACCGGTGCCTGCGAACAGGTCCAGAACCCGCGCACCGTTGATCACGCCCAGATGGGCGATCATGGAAAACAGGCTTTCGCGGACGCGGTCAGACGTGGGGCGCAAATGTGCTGCCGCATCGCCCGCGCCCACATCGGCCAGAACCGTGCCGCGATATGCTCCTGCAATGATCCTCATGCGGTCAACAGTGCTTTCATATCCGTCTCGGAGCTTGCAATCACCTCCGGTGCAGGGGATTTCCCGCTCTCGATCAACCGCTTGCCGATCATGTATCCACGTGGGTCATTTGCCGCATCAACCGCCAGCAACTCAGCCCCGCGGTAGTACCAGAACGATACCGGACCGGGTGCTGCTCCGCGCGTTACCACGCGGTCATAGCCGGTGTTCAGCCCCGCGATTTGCAATTTCACATCATACTGATCCGACCAAAACCACGGTTTCGCTTCATAGTACTTATCTGCACCCATCAGATTTTCGGCCACCACCTCGGCCTGATCAATGGCGTTCGGCACACTCTCCAGGCGGATACGCGAGCCGCGATAGGGGAACGACGTGCAATCGCCCGCCGCCCAGACATGGGGCGCACTGGTGCGGCCGTGGCTGTCCACTGCGATACCATTGTCGAGCGCGATCCCTGCCGCTTCGGCCAATGCCGTTGCGGGAGCAATCCCCACACCGACAATCACAAAATCTACGTTCAGTGTCGTGCCGTCCGTCAGTATTGCGCCACTCACTGCACCTTCACCCGTCAACCGCTCCAGCCCCACGCCTTCACGCAAATCGACACCATGGCTTTGATGCAGCGCACGGAAAAAACCGGACGTTTCAGGTGCCGCCACACGCTGCAAAATACGCGGTGCCATCTCCACCAGCGTGACCTCCAGCCCCAGCTTGGCCGCGACCGATGCCGCCTCCAGCCCGATATAGCCACCGCCCACGATTAGCACCCGCGCGCCTTTGGCAAAGCGCGGCGCCATCGCATCCACATCAGCCAGTCCGCGCACCACAAACACGCCGTCCAATGCGCCGCCGATGGCGGCAGGCAGGCGGTGCGGGACCGATCCGGTGGTGAGCACAAGATCATCATAGGTCAGCATCCCGCCATTGACCGCGATCTGACGACCCTCGGTGTCAATGGCATCAACAGTTGCGCCGAGGCGCAGATCAATGCCCTGTTCGCCATAGAAACTTTGCGGACGCAGGTACAGCCGCTCCAACGCCATGTCGCCCATCAGGTATGCTTTGGACAGCGGTGGCCGCTGGTAAGGCGGCTGCGACTCGGTACCGATCAGAGTGATGTTCCCGTCAAACCCGCCATTGCGCAGCTTGACCACGCAGGACGATCCTGCCTGTCCGGCCCCGATCACGATGATATGGCGCATAGTTATTCTCCACTGATCCACTGGTCCCGTCTGCATCCAAAGCCTATATCTGGGACGAGACCAAACACAACTATATGAAAGGTTACCTCTATGCCAATCTCCAAGGGCGATGCACTACCGGACGCAACACTTGTCCAAATGGGCGCTGAAGGCCCGCAGCAGGTCAAGATGAGTGACAAGACGAAAGGCCGTAAAGTTGTGATTTTTGCCGTGCCAGGCGCCTTCACCCCCACCTGCCATTCCGCCCACGTCCCCAGCTTTGTCCGCACCAAGGACCAATTTGACGCAAAAGGCGTCGACGAGATCATCTGCGTATCGTGCAATGACCCCTTTGTAATGAGCGCATGGGGCGAGGCCACAGGTGCCACTGCTGCCGGTATCACAATGCTGGGCGATGCATCCTCCGAGTTCACAAAAGCCATCGGCATGGATTTTGACGCGCCCCCCGCAGGGTTGGTTGCACGGTCCAAGCGCTATGCGATGCTGGTCGAAGACGGCAAGGTGACACTGATGCAGGAAGAAGAAAACCCCGGTGTCTGTGAAGTCTCCGGCGGCGAAGGTCTGCTCGCCAGCATGTAAAACTAAAGGGCCGGAGGGATGACACCTCCGGCCCTTTAGTATCACTTCGCTTGAATCATCGTCCGCGTCGGGAACGGAATATCAATGCCACCGGCATCCAGCGCCTCTTTGACCTTGCGCGTCATATCGGCGCGATAGCCGAAGTACACAGATGCATCACACCACACCCGCACCAGAAAATCGACCGAGCTGTCGCCGAGGTTGGTGACCTGAACAAAGGGTTCCGGCTCCGCGTGCGATCTCTCGTCAGCCATGATCGTATCGCGGATAATCTCTTCGGCATTTTTCAGGTTCGCACCATAGCCCACGCCAAACGTCCACTCTGCACGGCGGGTGCCGTTGGTGGAATAGTTGGTGATGATATTGCCCCAGACTTCGGCATTGGGCACGATGACCTGAACATTGCTCAGATCGGCGAGTTCGGTGAAATTGAGGCTGATCTCCCTGACCGTCCCCATTTTGCCCGCCACTTCAACAAAATCACCGATCTTGATGGGACGGAACAAAATCAACATAACCCCTGCTGCTACGTTGGACAGCGTTCCTTGCAGCGCCAAACCTATCGCCAGACCTGCCGCACCAATAACAGCGATCACCGATGTGGTCTGCACTCCGAAGGTGTTGAGGACAAACAGGACCGTGAAGCCCATGATGACATAGCACATGACCGAGGCCAGAAACTCGAACAGCATGTCATCCAGATGGCGGTTTTTCTTGCTGAGATTGACAATACGCCGCTGTACCCAGGCGGATATAATCCAGCCCGCCAACAGAATTGTCACTGCCCCCACAACCGAGCCTACGGCGGATGCCAGAAATTCCAAAGTGAAGAGATCGGCCAGTGTCCTGCCGTTCCAGATCTCCGTTGTCATCAAATTATCTATTGTCTCCATAGCTCTACAGCCCGTCCAATTTTCGCGCCAGCTTGGCATCCAACGCGCTTAGCCCATCAACATCATGCGTCGTCAGCGTCACGGTGACCTTGTTATAGACGTTCTCCCACTCCGGGTGGTGGTTCCACTTTTCTGCCCAGAAGGCGGCGCGCGTCATCCAGCCGAAGGCGTCAGCGAAGTCATCGAACTTGTATGTTTTGGTGATCGCATCGCGACCCTCTGCCATCGCCCAGCCGGTATCAAAAAGCGGGCCCAATACATGTCCGCGTGTTTCGGAGCTTAGTTTTTCTGTCATTCCTGTTCCTCGACTTCTGTCTTTTTGAAGGGGCCGTAATCGGTCAGCACCTCTATTTCTTCATCAACGGCGGCGCGTTCGGCCTCCAGATAATCTTCTACCGCGCGGGCAAAGCCCGCATCGCGCATCCAGTGCAGCGACCATACCGGCGTGGGCAGATAGCCCCGTGCCAGCTTGTGTTCGCCCTGTGCACCAGCCTCGACCGTGCCCAAACCCATCGCGATGGCGATATCAATGGCGCGATAGTAGCACAACTCGAAGTGCAGGCACGAATGATGCTCTGTGCAGCCCCAATACCTGCCATACAACGCATCCGCCCCGATAAAGTTCAGCGCACCCGCCACCCAGCGGCCCTCGCGTTGCGCCAGAACCAGCGCCATGTCATCGCGGAGCGTTTCCTGCGCGATCTTGAAAAATCTCCGAGTGAGGTAAGGCGTGCCCCATTTGCGCGCGCCCGTGTCTTGGTAGAATATCCAGAACGCATCCCAATGCTCGGGTAGGATATCATCGCCTGTGAAGGTATGGATCGTCCCGCCAAAGCCCTGTGCGGTGGCACGCTCCTTGCGTAGCATCTTGCGCTTGCGTGAACTCAGCGTAGCGAGGAAGGCATCGAAATCCGCATAGCCCTGATTGCGCCAGTGGAACTGCTGGCTTTTGCGCACCATCAGCCCGAGATCCGTCGCGCGACGCGCTTCATCATCCGTGCAGAACGTCGCATGAAGTGAGCTTAGATTGTTGTTCTGCGTCAGCTGCACCGCCCCTTGGACGAGGGCCGCAAAACCCGTCTCCTCAAAACCGGGCCGCGTCAGAAACCGCCGACCCGTCGCGGGCGTATGCGGCACGGCGATCTGAAGTTTCGGATAATAGCGCCCGCCTGCCCGCTCATAAGCGTGGGCCCATGAATGATCGAAAATGTATTCGCCCTGCGAATGCATCTTGGCATAGAGCGGAGCGACCCCGATAATCTGATCTCCTATACGCGCGGTCAGATATTGCGGCTGCCATCCTGTACCAGTACCGACACTACCGCTGTCTTCCAGCGCCATGAGAAACCGGTGCGTGGTAAAAGGGTCGTTGGGCCTGCCACCATCCACCGCCTCGGGGCAGGCGCAGGCGTCCCAATCGGCGGCGTCAATGTCTGACAGCGATCCGATGATCGTGATTTCAACCTCTTGCGCGCTCATGCCCATATCCCTGTTGCCGACCTGCCTATGCTAAGGTGGCACGCATGGCACGATGTTCAAGCACGTAGCGGCGCGCTGTAGCCCTCGAAGGTGATGTTGTCCGCTACTTCTCGCGCTTGTGCCTCTTGTGTGGCACTGCGCACCGTCCAGCAGCAGATCACAGCACCCGATTGTTTGAGTTCCGCGACACGCGGGCTGTCCAGATCGCCAACCTCGTGACTGATGAAACTTGCGCCGACCCGGTCGTAATCGGGGATCTGGCGAAGGTTATCACAGGTCGCGGCAGACAACGGCCAGTCCTGCGTACGGTAGGCCGAGGTGGTCAGCCCGCGCGGCACGTCCCCGCAGAGATCCTGCATCATCCCCACAGAGTGCGGGTTGAAAGACATTACGGCCACATCGCCCGCGTATCCCTCTAGCGCCTGCGCCGTCGCCCGTTCCAGCGGGCCAACATTGGGGCCCATGGCACCGTCCTGATCCTTCAACTCGATCAGCAGCGGCACCCGTCCTGCGACCAGCGCCAACACTTCCGGCAGATCGGGGATGCCCTCATCCCCGCCACGAAGCGCCATGGCGCGCAACGTATCGGCACGGAACAGGCGCACGGCGCCTTGCGTGTCGGTCAGGCGTTCAAGGTGGTAATCGTGGAATACCATCGCCTGATTGTCCGCACTCAACTGGACATCAATCTCGATCCCGTATCCCGCATCAATCGCAGCACGAATGGCCGCGCGCGAGTTCTCGGGACGACCTTGGGTGATGTCATGCAGCGCGCGGTGCGCCAGCGGGACAGTCGCAAAACTGCGCGGGAGGGCGGTCATGATATCTCGAAAATACCTTCGATCTCAACAGCGACGCCCAGCGGCAAAGCGCCAGCGGACACCGCAGACCGCGCATGCCGTCCGGCATCGCCCAAGGCCTCGACCAGAAAATCAGAACAGCCATTTATCACCTTGGGCTGGTCGGCAAATTTCTTGGTCGAGTTCACAAATCCGGTCAACTTGACCACACGCACAAGACGGTCAAGATCACCGCCACAGGCCGCTTTAACCTGCGCCAGAAGATAAAGCGCACAGGTCTTCGCAGCGGCGGCACCTTCCTCAACGCTCAGGTTATCACCAACCACGCCCGTGATCAGCCCCGCGTCATCGCGCGAAATCTGGCCCGAGACGTAAAGCGTGCTACCCACCTGAACGAAGGGCACATAATTGGCCGCAGGCGCCGCAGCGTCCGGCAGTGTGATACCCATATCCGTCAGGCGTTTTGTGATGCTCATGGTCTCGGTCCTTTGATCGGTTTGGTTTCGGCGACGCTAGCGCCCTTGGTCCAGAGGGGAAAGACCCCGCATCAGTTTTCGCGCCACGACCGTACAAAATAATCCGTCACCGGTTTCAACAGATAGGTCAGCGGGCTGCGATCACCCGTTTTGATAAACGTATCCACCGGCATGCCGGGCAACAAAATGGTCCCTTCGTCCAGCCGCTCCATCTCGCCGGGCGAGAGGGTGATTTCGGCGCGGAAATAGCTTCGGCCCGTATTCTCCTCCATCAACGCATCCGCCGATATCAGCATAACGCGCCCCTTCAACTCGGGCGTGGTACGCTGATCCAGCGAGGACAGGCGCAAATTAACTTCTTGCCCGACCGAGATTTCATCAATGTTGGTCGGGTTCACCTGTGCCGCAATCACCAAAGGGCGGTCCTGCGGTATAAGATACAGCAAAGGCTCCGCTGCGCGTATGACGGAACGCGGCGTGGTGACCTGCATCGAATAGACGATCCCCGACACCGGCGCGCGAATGTCCAACCTGTCGATCAAGGCTAACAACGCGCGGCGCTGCTCCACCAGCGACAGTTCACGGTAACGGATTTCGCGCAACTGGGTAATCGCTTCCTCGCGCCCGGAAGTACCCAGCTTAAGCCCGACGATCTCGATTTCGGTGATGCGTCCTTCGGCCTGCGCCCTTGCCGCGATCAATCGGCCGATTTCACCCGTCAGGCTGGCCTTCTCTTGCTGCAACCGCAGCACAGACGCCGCCTGTGCCAGCCCGCTGTCCAGCAGCTTTTGCTGGTTCACCAGCTGCGGCTCGATCAGGTCGAGTTGGGCCGCCAATGACGTCTCTTGTGCGCGGATGCCATCTATCTGGTCTTCAATCTGATTGGCCTGCTTTGCCAACTGCTCGCGTTCGCGCGCGACGCTGTCACGCCGGGCATCAAAGAGGTTCTGCTGGCCGTCCATCAGCTCCTGCGCATCCGCATTCAAGACTGCCGCTTTGATCAGAGTGGCTGGAAATTGGATGGTCTCGGCCTCGTCACGCTGCGCTTCCAGTCGACCACGCCGAGCCATCAGTTCAAACAGCTGCCCCTCGATCAGTGTCAGTTCGGAGTTTGCCTCTCGCGGGTCAAGCTGTAGCAGCAGGTCCCCCGCCTTAACCAAATCACCCTCATCAACCAGAATTTCCGCCACAGTGCCGCCAGTATCATGCTGAACAACCTGCCTGTTGCGGTCCACCTCGATCCGGCCCGGCGCCACGACGGCGCCTGCGATATTCGACATAACAGCCCATGTGCCAAAGCCGCCAAACAATACAACAATCCCGATAACGCCGATCACAACGGGACGTGACGCACTCCACTTGCTGGTGTTGCTCATGCCACGCCTCCTGCACCTGTGGACGCCTGTCGGATTTCCTGATGGTTCTTGACCATCCCCTTGAGCACCTCATCCTTGGGGCCAAACGCCACTCGGACACCTCCGTCCAACACCAGCAATGTGTCACATTCCTGTATCGCTGCAGGCCGGTGCGCCATGATCAACACCGAACGGCCCGACGCCTTCATCGCGCGGATCGCCTGGTTGAGGGCCTGTGAGCCGTCATTGTCGAGGTTCGAGTTCGGCTCGTCCAAAACCAGAATGACCGGGTCATCATAAAGCGCGCGGGCCAAAGCGATGCGTTGCATCTGCCCGCCCGAAAGGCGCACCTGCCCCGCTCTTATCATCGTGTCGTACCCGTCCGGCAAATCCAGTATCATCTGATGCGCGGCCGCCATTTTGGCAGCTGCGACAACTTTTTGTGCGTCCGGCGTCTCGGACAACCGTGCGATGTTCTGGGCAATCGAGCCATCAAACAACGACACGCGCTGCGGCAGATAACCAACATGGCGACCCAGCGTCTCAGGACCATAATGCTCCAGCGCCGCGCCATCCAGCCGCACCGAACCACCCGCAGGACGCCACACCCCTGTGAGCGTCCGCGCGAGCGTCGACTTGCCCGCGCCCGAAGGTCCGATCACACCAACAGCCTGTCCCGGTTCCACCGTGAAGGAGACCCCCTTGAGCGACGCCTGCTTTTCACCCGGCGGCACAACCGTCAGGTTTTTCGCAGCCAGCTTGGCGCGCGGTTTGGGAAGGTCTGTCCGCGGAGCCTCGACTGAGACAGCGCCCAGAAGGGCGCCGAGGTTCCTCCAGCCTGCCACACCGCGCTGCACGATCGGCCACTGACCCAGCCCCAGCTCGATCGGGGCAAGCGCGCGCCCGAGAAGAATGGAGCCCGCAATCATCGCGCCCGCTGTCATCTCGTTTTGCAACACGAGATACGCGCCCAAGCCCAACATTGCCGATTGCAGGAAAAGTCGTAGCGTTTTGGTCAGGGAGGTGAATGTACCGCCAACGTCCGTGGCTCGGACATGCCCGGCCAATGCCTCACCGCGCGCTTTTTGCCAACGGGTGAATGCGGCGTCGCGCATGCCCATCGCCTGCACCATTTCCGCCTCCGTGCGGATCTGGTCGGCCATGCTACCGGCTTGCTGGCCAGCCATGGCGGCCCGCGCCTGTGCCCCACGCGAGAGATACTGGTTGGCAATCGCAATCGTTACCAGCACACCACCGCCAACAAGGGCAAGATACCCCAGCCACGGATGAAATACGAAAATCGCCGCAAAAAATATCGGCGTCCACGGCAGATCGAACGCAGCCATAAGCACCGGGGAAGTGAGCAAACGCTGGACAGCCTCCAGATCGGCAAGGCTGGCATTCGTCTTATCGTCCGGCGCAACAGCAGATTTTCGTATGACCGCATCGAAAACCCGCCGGTCCAGATCATCCTGAAACCGCGCGCCGACACGCGCCATGATGCGTCCACGGGCATAGTCCAGTACCCCCATTACCGCATAAGCGAACACCAACAGCAGCGATAACGCCACCAGCGTTTCCTCGCTCCCCGAGCCCAGAACACGGTCATAGACCTGCAACATATAGAGCGGGCCCGTCAGCATCAGCAAATTTGCAAATGCCGAGAAAATACCCACTGCCCAATAAAGGTCCCGGCTACGCTTGCGTACATCACGCAGTTCCGCTTTGCCGCGTTCTATAACATCCGTGTGCATCAACTACCTTCCGAACATCGCCGATCAACAATTTTCTGCGGTGTTGAACGCGACGGGTCAAACCCTCAGTCAATACAAGTCTTTGCCTAAGACTTAGTCAAGCGCTCCTGGGGTCGCCAAAACGAGCCCCTTCTACCTGTCACCCGGATTTGGCCCTGATGAGCTGCCACCGCCGCCGCCGCCAAAAATATCCTGTAACACCTGATCGATAATATTGGCAGGACGCTGTTGCTGTGGCGCTTGTTGGGCGGGTGCATATTGGTCGAGCGGCACGACCTCGTTTATGCCACCCTCGAACACCACTTGCGCGGGCACAGGCTGCATCATGGGCAGCGGACGCTCGGGTACGCCCTCATGCACGCGCTTCATGACCTCGCTCCAGATCTCCGCAGGCAAGCCGCCACCGGTCACACCTTTCAGCGGCGTGTTGTCGTCATACCCCATCCAGACTCCAGCGACATAATCGGCAGAAAACCCGATGAACCATGCATCCTTCGCAGCCGAGGTCGTGCCCGTTTTGCCTGCCAGTTGGCGTCCGCCAAACTTGGCCCTCTGGCCCGTCCCCTCAGAGACGACCTTTTCCATCATATAAATCAGCTGCCCTGCTGCGCTTTCCTGAATGACACGCTCACCGATGCCCCCGCCCGTGCCCATCATCGGCTCGGTATCGCCGCGCAGGCGCAAGTCAACCAGGCCGTAAGGCGTCACCGACGAGCCCCCGTTGAGGATACCCGCAAATGCGCCAGTCATCTCAATCAGCGTGCTTTCAGATGCGCCCAGCGCAAGCGCAGGACCGGCGGCCAGATCGTTTTTGATCCCGAACTGGGAGGCCACTGCGCTTACCGTTTCGCGCCCGACCGATTCCGATATCTTGACTGCAGGAATATTCAGCGACTGCGCCAGCGCATTGGTCAGCGTGGTCTGACCGATAAACCGGTTGGTGTAGTTCTTGGGGCACCATTGACCCGATCCGGGAATATTGATGCAATAGGAGCTGTCGTCGACCAGATCATTAGGAGAATATCCCAGATCGAGCACTGCGGCATATACAAACGGTTTGAAGGCCGATCCGGTCTGGCGCAGCGCCTGCGTGGCCCGGTTGAACGCGCCCGACACTTTGGTCTTGCGCCCCCCCACCATGGCGCGCACGGCGCCATCAGCACTCATCACCACAATTGCCGCCTGCGCTTTGGAGCCTTCACGCACCTTATTCTCGAAAATATAGTTCAGCCCGTCCACAGCCGCCTTCTGCATGCGCTGGTCCAGCGTGGTGCGAATGATCACATCTTCTGTGGTATTACGAGTAAAGAATTCGGGCCCAGTGGACATCACCCAATCGGCAAAATAACCGCCTGCGCGCGCCTCTGCGGCGTCGGACAGCTCTGCCGGACTTGCCTGCGCAAGTGCCGCTTCCTCATCGGTCAGATAGCCCTGCTCGGCCATCAGGCGCAGCACCGTAGCCGCGCGGTTGCGCGACCTCTCGAGGTTGGACGTGGGAGATAGCGTACTGGGCGCGGTCAAAAGGCCCGCGATCATCGCTGCCTCAGACGGGTTCAACACGGCCGCAGACTTCCCGAAAAACCGCTCCGCCGCAGCTTCGGCGCCGTAAGCCCCGCCGCCCATATAGGCCCGGTTCAGATAGATAGAGAGAATCTCGTCCTTGGTGTACTTCGCCTCCATCGCCATCGCAAACACCGCTTCCTTGGCTTTGCGTTTAAGCGATCCGCGACGGCAATCGGCCTCATACTCGGCCTCCGTCTTCCCGGCGGTCGGGTCGAACGGCTCTCCCAGACATAGCAATTTGGCAGTCTGCTGTGTAATGGTCGAGCCACCATGACCCGACAATGGCCCACGCCCCTCGCTCAGGTTGATGCGCACTGCCGAAGCAATGCCGCGCGGGCTGAGGCCGAAATGCTTGTAGAACCGCTTATCCTCCGTAGCGATCACCGCGTTCTTGAGATAGGGCGATACGTTCTGCGCCGTTACGACCCCCCCGAACTGGTCGCCGCGCCACGCAAACACTGCATCGTTGTTGTCGAGCATCGTGACCGACCCGCTTGCGCGGCCATCCAGAAACTCCTCCAGTGGGGGCAGCGTGGTGTAGAAATAGCCGACAATAAGCGCCAGCATCGCAAACCCGACCAGAGCCGTGCGCGATGTCACCACCCAAATAAGCCGCAAGATCCAGCGCGCCATCGCACTCAGCAGACCCAAAATCCCGCCACGGCGCGGCTTCGCCGCTTTGCGTGTCCGCTTGGGTTTGGGTTTGGATTTTGTCGACGCCTTCGGCTTGGTCGCAGTTCCTTTGCGGCCATAACGGTTGTCGGCTATCAACGAGCCTTTGCGCTTTGGTGAATCACTCATCTGTCTGGGCCTGCTCGCCTGCTCTTTTGCAGCATCTTAACCCCCTGTGACCGGATTGTTTAGCGCTTGATCCACTTCGATCGCTCCTATTTTTGCACAGTTTTTAATCATTAATTAATATCAGCCTATATTTTGAGCAATTATTCCTGTCAAACTAGCTCAAAAGCCCTCTCATCCTTCCCTTTGCCCTACGTTCTCCGGCTTTCTGCATCTGCATTATGCAGGAATACCTGCGAACCAAGAGGGGACAATTAGGTGAAACTCATCATTGCCACAATCAAACCGTTCAAACTCGAAGAAGTCCGCGAAGCGCTGACAGAAGCGGGTGTGCGCGGTCTGATGGTTACAGAAATCAAGGGGTTCGGCGCGCAGTCGGGTCACACCGAAATCTATCGCGGCGCGGAATACGTCGTGAACTTTGTACCGAAGGTGAAACTGGAACTGGTCGTGGCCGACAGTGTCGCCGACCAGATGGTCGAAGTGATCAGCAAAACCGCCCAAACCGGCAAAATCGGCGACGGCAAGATCTTTGTGCTCGATGTCGAGCAAGCAGTGCGCGTGCGCACTGGTGAAACCGGCGAAGACGCTCTCTAACTGAAGGACGATATGATGAATTATAAAACTCTCATTCCAGTCGCCGTCGCCGCAACTGTGCTGCCGACGCTGGTGCTGGCGCAGGACGCAGAAGCGACCCCGACAATGGCCGACATCGGCTTTATCTTTAACACATTCATGTTCCTCGTTGCGGGCTTTCTGGTGTTCTTCATGGCCGCCGGCTTTGCCATGCTCGAAGCAGGTCTGGTGCGCGGCAAGAACGTGACCATGCAGCTGACCAAGAACGTGGCTCTCTTCTCGCTCGCCTCGATTGCCTATTTCGCTGTTGGCTACAACCTGATGTACCCCGGTGACGGCTGGTCCATCGAAGGCATCCTTGGTGCGTTCAGCATGACCGGCCTCGAGCCTGTCGGCCTCGAAGGGGCGGAACCCGATCTGACCTACGCCTCCGTCGGCTCCGACTTCTTCTTCCAGTTGATGTTCTGTGCGGCAACTGCGTCGATCGTCTCCGGTGCACTGGCCGAGCGGATCAAACTTTGGCCTTTCCTTGTTTTCGTCATCGTCCTGACCGGACTCATCTACCCGATCCAGGCATCTTGGAAATGGGGCGGTGGATTCCTTGACGCAATGGGCTTCCAGGACTTCGCGGGTTCCACAGTGGTTCACTCCGTCGGTGGCTGGGCAGCTCTTGCAGGCGCGCTGATCCTCGGACCACGCATCGGCAAATACAAAGACGGTCGCGTGAACCCTATGCCCGGCTCCAACCTCGCACTGGCAACACTGGGTATGTTCATCCTGTGGCTCGGCTGGTTCGGCTTCAACGGCGGCTCGCAGCTCTACATGGACACCGCAGGCAACGTAGCTGACATCTCCCGCATCTTCGTGAACACAAACGCAGCAGCAGCAGGCGGCTCCGTCGCGGCCCTGATCCTGACGCAGATCCTGTTCAAGAAGGCTGACCTCACGATGATCCTCAACGGCGCACTGGCGGGCCTCGTGTCCATCACAGCCGAGCCTCTGGCACCCTCCGTCGGCATGGCAACCCTGATCGGCATGGTCGGCGGCGTGATCGTAGTCTTCGCGGTACCGTTCCTCGACAAGCTGAAGATCGACGATGTTGTCGGCGCGATCCCTGTGCACCTGTGCGCCGGTATCTGGGGTACAATCGCAGTTGCCTTCACCAACGGCGATGCGTCCTTCGGCACACAGCTCTACGGGATCCTTGTTGTGGGTATCTTCACTTTCGTCGTCTCCGGCGTGGTCTGGTTCATCCTGAAGGCAACCATGGGCATCCGTGTCAGCGAAGAAGCCGAGATCATGGGTCTCGACATGGCCGAGCTGGGTATGGAAGCCTACCCAGAGTTCACACGCGGCTAACCCCGCCCGCGCAGCCCAACTCTACGGGCCGCGCTATACTCAAAACAAAAGCCCCGCATCAGACGATGCGGGGCTTTTTCTATTCGTCGGGTGGACCGGACGTGTAGACTAGATGCCCGCGTCCACAATCGCCTTCGCCAGCACGGGAACCGTTTGCGCGTTCAACCCCGCAATGTTCATCCGGCTATCGCCCACCATGTAGATTCCGTAGTCCGCGCGCAGCTTCTCCACCATCTCGGGCGTTGTCCCAAGGCGCGAGAACATGCCGCGATGCTGTGCCAGAAATCCAAACCTGTCCGAGCCAGATAACCGCTGTAATTCTGCGGCCAACTGGCTGCGCAGGCCCAGCATGGACAGACGCACTTCCTCCAGCTCCGCACGCCAATCAGCGCGTAGGGCGTCATCTGTCAGGATCATGGTCACCAACCGCGCCCCGTGATCCGGCGGAAAACTGAAGTTCTGACGGTTCAGAAACGCCAGCGTGCCCTGGTTGAGCCCCTGCGCCCCCGCGTCCGCACTGACCAACATCAACAGGCCAGTCCGTTCACGGTAGATACCGAAATTCTTGGAACAGCTCGCAGCGATGATACATTCGGGCACCGCCGCCGCCACCTTGCGCGTGGCCGCAGCGTCTTCCTCCAGACCGTCACCAAAGCCCTGATAGGCAATATCAATCATCGGCACAGCGCCGGTCGCCAACAGGACACGGATGACCTCATCCCACTCGGCACTGTTCAGGTTCGCGCCGGTCGGGTTGTGACAGCAGCCGTGCAGCAAGACCACGTCGCCCTCACGTGCTGTTTTCAGATCCGCAATCAGCCCGTCAAAATCGACACCGCAAGTCTCTTCATTGAAGTAGCGGTAGGGCACCATCTCCATTCCCAGATAGGCCAGCATCGACAAATGGTTCGGCCACGTCGGGTTGGAGACAAACACACGTGCATCGGGGCGCGCCATACGGATCAGCTCGAACGCCTGACGGCAGGCACCTGTGCCGCCGGGTGTCGCGGCGGCAGCCACATTGTCACGCGCCACTGCATCGCCTAACACCAACTCCACCATGGCATCGCCAAATGCTGGATCCCCTGCCAAGCCTGTGTAAACCTTGCTGTCCTGCGTCTCCCACAGCTTCAGTTCCGCCGCCTTTACGGCCCGCATCACAGGCGTCAACCCGGTCGCGTCCTTGTACACGCCCACTCCCAGATCAATCTTGGTGTCGCGCGGGTCTTCGCGGTACTTCTGGACCAAAGCTAGAATCTTATCCGCAGGTTGCTGCTTGAGTGTCTCGAACATTACGCTTCTCCGGTTGCGATTGGCACGGTGGGGAACATCCCCCATTCCGACCATGATCCGTCATAGAGGGCCCAGTCGCTGTGCCCCAGTCTCTCCAGCGCCAGCGCCAGAACCGCCGCCGTCACCCCCGACCCGCAAGAGGTGATCACAGGCAAGCCGAGATCCACCCCCGCCGCTTCAAAAATAGCCCGGGTATTGTCCACGGACTTCATGGTCTTGTCATCGTTCAACAAACTACCGAAAGGCACATTGCGCGACTTCGGAATATGCCCAGAGCGCAATCCCTCGCGTGGCTCCGCCGCCTCGCCGCGAAACCGCTCGGCCGAGCGGGCATCGACGATCTGCGGCGTCCCAAGCTTGGAGGCGTGGGCAACCTGCGTCACATCCCGCACCAAATGGTTCTGGAACCGCACGGTCATGTGCCTGTCGCGCGGGATCGGCGGCATGTCGTCCACCGGACGTCCCTCAGCCAACCACTTGGGCATCCCGCCATCCAGCACGGCGACATTTTCCTGCCCCATCAGCTTGAACAGCCACCATACCCGCGGCGCTGACATGATACCGGCACCGTCGTAAACTACAACCTGATGACCATCACCGACGCCCAACGCGCGCATACGCGACATAAACTTCTCGATTGGCGGCGCCATGTGCGGCAGGCTCGATCGTGCATCGGACACATCATCAATGTCGAAAAACCGCGCGCCGGGAATATGGGCCGCATCATACT
>Ga0163215_101081_pt1 | contig 22039 bp, 20 predicted proteins | sample SynspAceP_FD_185934 | JGI IMG/M metagenome (GOLD analysis project Ga0163215, IMG submission 185934) | Saline lake microbial communities from Ace Lake in Antarctica - Synechococcus sp. Ace-P (Hybrid Assembly) | ecosystem: Environmental > Aquatic > Non-marine Saline and Alkaline > Saline | place... | reverse complement strand
CGCGCTTTGGATGATGAGCAATACGAGCATATTATAATTTCCGAAGAGACTCTCATCCCTTGCAGCGTAACGAATGCAGATGGCGAGCCAAAATATACGCTTCCCGGCGCAAAGCGGAAACCCCTTCCCTATATTGGCTATTATGAAAACTCGTTTTTACAACCTGTTATTCATCATCACTTACAACGGCAAAGGGACGTTCCGCAGCTACACACCATCTCTGAGAATTATCACTCAGTGAGCATCAAAGCCATGGTAAAAGAAGGTTACGGTATTGGCTGGATTCCAAAGCGCCTAATGCTAGACACATTAAACTATGGCAAAGTGGCTTTGGCAGGAGAGGAAAATTGGCATATTCCGTTAGAGATACGCCTGTATCGATCTAAGTTTAATCAAAACCCAAATCTCAATCAATTTTGGGAAGCACTTAAAGAGAAGGTCGCTCGTAACGCTCCACGCTAACAACCTCTCCGCTGTGTTTAATCATCACTATCTTGCTCATTAAGTGCCACTATCATAGGGTCACTACCCATGGTATTAGCCCCTAGGGCCTTACTGAACAGATAACCTTGACCAATATCACAACCAAACTCTTGCAACATAATTAACTGATGAACATCAGTGATGCCTTCAGCGATCACCTTAAGCCCCAAATCATGACTCAAGCTGATAATCGCGTGAGTCAACGCAGCGTGTTTTTTGTCTTCAATGATGTTTCGAATAAAGACCTGATCAATTTTGACGTAATGAAACGGCAAATCTTTCAAATAGCTCAAACTTGAATAACCCGTACCAAAATCATCAATGGCCAATTTCATGCCTAGGCGACTGATCTGTCGTAAAAGCTCAGCACAACGTTCCGCGTCCTCGATCAAGATAGACTCAGTCACTTCAATTTCCAACAGGCTTGGATCCACTTTGTACTTATTCAGCAGAGCCAATAGTTTTGGTAAAAAATCGATTCTTTTAAGCTGAGCCGCAGAGCAATTTATCGCAATGGGTGGCACTGTAATACCTTGCTCTTGCCACTCTAATATATGCTTAAAGGCTTGCTCAAATACCCAGTCACCTAAAGGCACAATGATCCCGGTGTGTTCTGCGATAGGAACGAACTCAGCTGGAGAAACCGCACCAAGCTCCTCATCATTCCAGCGTAATAACGCTTCCATACCAACACAACGCTCAGTCATAAGGTCAACTTTAGGCTGAAAGTGAAGCTCTAGGCTTTCTTTCTGTAGCGCTTGTCGCAACCGTGTTTCTATTCTTACATTACGGGCAAATCGACGACCCATTTCACCGTCATAAAAATGATACGTAGCTCGTCCCGCTGTTTTGGCTTGATAGACCGCCATATCAGCGTTTTTAATCAGCGTGACACCATCCAAACCAAATTCTGGGTACAAAGCGACACCAATAGAGCAACCAATATCGAGTGTTAAACCATCCACAAAATAACTCTGACTAATTTTTCGTATCACTTCTTTAGCCAGAGTATTCAGCTGCGGCATATTTTGATCATCATCATGTACAAGCAAAACAAGAAAAGCATCGCCCCCCAAGTAGCCCACAATCGCATTTTTCGGCAAAACAGACGTTAGCCGTTTTGACACTTTCGCAATCAACTTATCGCCCACTTCATGACCAAACGCATCATTAATAGTTTTAAAGTGGTCCAAGTCTAAAATTAGCGCAGCCAACTGCGCATTGTCTTTCTGGCAAGTAACAATTAATTCATCCAACTCTCGCTGAATTTGATAGCGGCTTAATAACCCCGTTAGCTCATCTATCTCAATACGCTTATTGACAGAATCAAGTGCTGAATAATAGGTTAAGAACAGTTTTCGTGTATAAAATGACAAAATCAAGGCCAATAAACTAAAAGCAAAAAATGCAATAATAACCAAAAGCCAATTAATTCGACTGTTAACACTTTCAATATAACGAGTGTCAATTCGCCACTTCCGCCCAGCAACAGACAAATAATGCGTATCAAACTCCCCTTCGCTCCATAACGAAGCGGCTGATGAATCTACAAACCAAATAGGATCACTAGATGACATATCAGCAAGTCGATAATACAAATCATGACCCGCTAAAGGCGTAACCTGATTTAACAAACTGCCGATACTAAAAGACGCACCAACCATTCCATGGAAGCCAATACCGTCCGTTAATTTATAGGAGCGCACGTCAACAGGTAGATAAATAGGCGCTCTCAAAATAAAGGTATCAGCAACACGGTTCGATGCAACATCAGAAAAAGGAGGAAAAGCCGGTTCCGACAGTATGAAAGTTGATGCGTTACGGGCTTGGATAACGGCGTTAATGTCTCGATATTGCGGGTACAACATATCGTACCCGTAGATGAATTTATCGGGATAGCCCAACGCCAGTGGCATATACTCTTTTCTATCGCCCTCAGGATAAATCGAAAAATTGATGTTACCTAGGAGAACTCTCTGCTGTATTTCGTACTCGTATTTTTTATCTGCTGGTACATACTTCGCAAAATAAAAGCCAACACTTGGGGGCATTGAGAGACTGCGAACAAAGCGTGAAAAATGGCTAGAAGATACCTCTCTTTCACTAGATTCAATGAGCGCGACAACAGAAGACAGTTGAGTGATATATTGCGTCAAGCCATCATTCAATTTTTCTGTAAAATAGGCGCCTGATGCTTTCTGCTTGTTATAAGCTTGCCTGCATTCCTCTAAATAAATGGCAAAACTTATTGCCATTCCGCACAAAAGAATAATAAAAAAAACAACGTAGTGCGCTTTGCTACCTTTCACACGGTTTTTTGAAGAAATCATTGTCTATCCATCGATGTTTTTCAAATAATAAAGCGTCTCCACATGCCACTTTATTCATACTCTTTGTTACTCTACCTAAAAATCACGATACCGACACGGAATAAATAGTGAAGAACAGTATTTATAGCGTTTTTCTGGTATCCTTCGCCTATTATTTACTCAATCTAAACAGGCCTTTTGTGACCCAATTCAATCACGCTTTAACCAACCTTCTTCCAACCAAACTAACAGCTTTACTTTCTGACATGGGATTTACAACATTTACCCCCATTCAAGAGCAAAGTTTGCCACCAATGATTGAAGGTAAAGACATCCTTGCTCAGGCACAAACAGGCAGTGGTAAAACACTCGCATTTGCCATCGCCCTCTTACTCAAAATCAATCCACGTTTCTTTGGTGTTCAAGCTCTGGTTATGTGTCCAACACGTGAGCTTGCAGACCAAGTATCAAAAGAAATACGCAAGGTGGCGCGCTACCAAGATAATATCAAGGTACTAAGTCTGTGCGGCGGCATGCCATTTGGCCCACAAATCGGTTCGTTAGAACACGGCGCCCATATTGTTGTTGGCACACCGGGGCGCTTAATGGAGCACCTACGCAAAGGCACACTAAAACTCAACGCGCTCAATACGCTAGTATTGGATGAAGCAGATCGCATGCTGGACATGGGCTTCGTTGATAGCATCCGCGAAGTCGTTGAATTGACTCCAAGCAACCGTCAGACGCTGCTTTTCTCTGCCACTTATGGTGATGGCATTGAAGCGATCAGTACTGAATTCCAAAACACCCCAACGACTATTAAGGTCGAAGCTCAAGAAGACCTGAAGCCAAATATCGAACAATTTTTCGTTCGCAGTGAAAACAAAGACAAATGCGAAACTTTATTAGCAGCGTTGCAGCATTTCGAGCCTCGCCAAGCGATTGTTTTCTGTAACACCAAAGTGGAATCACAAATTGTTGCCGATTGGTTAGTCGAGCACAAAGTCGCGGCTCAAGCGATCAACGGCGACCTTGAGCAAAGACAACGTGATCAAGTATTAGTGCGCTTTAGTAACCAAAGCAGCTGTGTATTGGTTGCGACCGATGTGGCCGCTCGTGGTATTGATGTAAAAGAAATTGACCTTGTGGTGAATTATGACACCACGCGCGACACCGATGTACATACTCACCGTATAGGTCGAACTGGCCGAGCGGGTGCTGCAGGCATCGCCGTCAATCTTGTTACATCAAAAGATGATTACAAAGTGCGCGATATTGAAACTCGCTTTAACACGACGGCAAATTTTATTGAGCTTGAAGCCATTGATCCGCTCTATCGTTTAGTCCCTCAAAAAACCACCATCTCTTTCGATGCTGGTCGTAAAAACAAGCTTCGTCCAGGAGACATACTTGGCGCGCTAACAGCGGGTTTAGGTTTGGATAAGTCTCAAGTCGGCAAGATTGATATTTTCGATTTCCACGCCTATGTATCAATCGATAATGCAGTGGCAAAAAACGTCGTCAAAGAATTCGAAAACAAAAAAATCAAAGGCAGAAATATCCGCGCTCGCATTCTAAGATAATGACCCTTCGCTCACTTTTATCTTGGTATAAAACACCGACAGCACAAGCTGTCGGTTTTGTATTGGGCGCTATCATAATAAGCATCGCCACTCTCACACCTGCCGATTTCCTCCCTCCAACACCCGGATCAGACAAGCTGCATCATGTTATTGGTTTTGGTGGATGGGCTCTTATGTGTGTATTTGGCCCGATAAAACGCTTTGCTTACATGGCTTTATTCATCATCTTTTGGGGAGGCATGATTGAACTCATTCAACCCAGTGTGAATCGCTATGGCGAATGGCTCGATTTCTATGCAGACACCTTCGGCGTTGTATTGGTCATGCTTGGCAGAGTACTAATTGGTTATTTTTTCAAGTCAAAAGACAAGGTTTGATGAAAGCACGAAAAAGACCTGATAAAGTATAACCATTCGGTCAAATATCGAGTCGTTTTATCCTTTAAGAAAACACCTAAGAGAGACATAATGAGCCATTTAAAAGCTTGGCGTGCTGCCATTGTCCACTGTATAGCAGACCCAAAAGACGTGGGTATTGATGCTGCTTATGAATACTTTGAAGATGGCTTATTAGTCATTAAGGATGACAAAATCCATGCGCTTGGCAACACTGAAGCGTTGCTGTCTAGTTTACCCAGTGACACTGTCATAGAACACCATCCTGACGCTATCATCACCCCAGGCTTTATCGATACGCACATTCATTATCCGCAAACCGACATGATTGGCTCTTATGGTGAACAGCTGCTAACTTGGCTAAACACCTATACCTTTCCTGAAGAAAGTAAATTCAGCGACAAAGCCCATGCCCGTGACGTTGCCGACCGATTCCTAAAAGAACTCCTGCGCAACGGTACAACCACAGCATTAGTCTTCGGTACGGTTCATAAGTATCCGTTGATGCCTTTTTTGAAGCCAGCCAAGTGCATAACCTACGCATGATTTGTGGCAAAGTGATGATGGATCGTAATGCGCCAGATTATCTGACTGACACCCCAGAAAGTAGCTACCAAGAAAGCAAAGAACTGATAGAAGCGTGGCACAATAAAGGTCGATTGCATTACGCGATTACACCTCGCTTCGCACCAACCAGTTCAGACGAACAACTGCAGCTCGCTGGCAAGCTGCTAAGCGAATACGACGACGTTTACCTGCACACACATTTGTCGGAAAACAAAGACGAATGTGCGTGGGTACAAGACCTGTTCCCAAACAGCACCAACTACCTAGACGTTTACGACCAACACAAGCTCCTGAGTGAACGCTCTGTTTTTGCTCATGGCATTCACCTTTGCGACAGTGAATACCACAGACTGCATGAAACAGGCTCTGCCATTTCGTTTTGCCCAACCTCTAACCTCTTCATCGGTAGCGGTTTATTCAAACTGAGCAAAGCAGAAGAGCACAAGGTCAATGTGGGGCTTGGAACCGATGTGGGTGGTGGCACTAGCTTTTCCATGTTGCAGACCATGAACGAAGCATACAAAGTCATTCAGCTGCAGAACGAAAACCTTAATCCGATCAAATCACTTTATCTATCCACGCTTGGTGGCGCAAAAGCACTTCGATTAGAAGACAAAATTGGTAACCTCGCGGTTGGCAGCGAAGCGGACTTTATCATTTTAGATAAAAAAGGTACGCCGCTGCTTGAGTCTCGTCTGGCCTTGTCTAAAAATATTGAAGAGAGTTTGTTTGTGCTGATGACCATTGGGGATGATCGCGCTATACAAGCCACCTACTCTGCGGGAGAATGCGTACACCGACGCTAGAATCTAATGCTCGTCTACTAAAAATAAAAAACGGCCACTTTACTCCTAAATTCAGGGTGCTTTAAACGTGGTCGTTTTTTTATATAATCGCCTTCATCACTTTTATTGAGCACACATACTATGAACTCTCTTGCCACTGTCGCACTGGGCGCTTTCGCTATTATTTTCTTTTGTGCCGCTCTTGTTTTTGGGCTTATTGTTCTAAAAAAATACCAAGCTGAAAAAGAGCGACTCAACCAACTGGCTAAAAACAAAGCTCAAAACAAAGCTAAAAACAAAACGCCAACAGACGAAACGACATTGTAAACCGAGGCAATACTCAAGGATAAAGACGCACGATTCCGCTTATTCCTTCTATATCGCCAAGAATCCACACTTTTTCAAACGCGTGTGGAACGGGCATGATAATTCGATGTTCAAGCGCTTTAATATCTTCTTGGCGCCACGCCGAATGCGTATTTCGAATCACCAGCCAAACACGTTTCGTCTCATAATGTTTGCCGGCTTTATTCTCTAAAATTCGGTTCAGCGATTGTAGTAACCGCTCTTCCGCGGGTTCATCTTTTAAAGTGTGTAAGGTTGCCCGTGTTTTTTCCGTAAGATTTCGACCAAGAATCGCCATCGCTTCTTCTTCCGAACCATAAAGATGCGCAATTTCGATATCCAAACGCTCACCTTCAAGCATGCAAGACACATCAGGGCGAATCGGATCATTGTGCCAAATATGACGAATATGTTTACCTGTGTTTCGCTCATAGCATCGCATAAACAATTTGGCAGCGAGATGCTCTAATTCAATTTTTTCTTGTTCGCTGTTATGCATAACCACTCCTACACACCTGAAGCAAATATCGTCTATTGCTTATCTTACTCCATACAATCCAAAGATCTCAAAACTCAAGATTATAACAACGGCATTCACTTCCTTATTTTGTGCACACAAGCACAAACTTACTTTAATAAAGCCCCAGTATAATACTGAGCTATTATTAGGGTTCGAGTTATTCGTTATCCTACAAAACAACCTGTTTTCTTTGGATAACATTATGGAAAATGCTCACAACAACACATCGGCTTCAGGCGTTTCACCAAAAGAATTTACCGTTCTAGTCGCTATGTTAATGTCAATTGTTGCCATCTCAATTGATGCGTTACTGCCCGCGCTGGGTATTATTGGTCAAGAATTAGGTGCCACGACGGCAAACCAACCACAATTGCTTATTAGTATGTTGTTTCTTGGTTTGGCTTTTGGACAACTTATTTGCGGCCCACTATCCGATGCGTTAGGACGTCGTCCCATTTTGTTTGGTGGTTTTGTCTTGTACGTTGTCGGCACCGTCATTTGTTACCAAGCCCAGAGCTTAGAAGTGCTTATGTTCGGCCGTTTCATTCAAGGGCTTGGCGTTGCTGGACCTTATATTTCAGCTATTTCATTGGTTCGCGATCTTTTTCATGGCGCTCAAATGGCGCGAATCATGTCATTAGTGATGATGATTTTCGTCTTGGTTCCAGCCATCGCACCAACACTCGGTCAAGCCATTATGTTTGTTGCGGATTGGCGTGGCATTTTTGAAATGTACCTTGTCTATGCGGGAATATTAGTCTTGTGGGTTATATTCCGACTCAAAGAAACCTTGCCTAAATCAAACCGTATCGCTTTCTCAAGAAAGGGTTTTTACGACGGTTTTAAAGAAGTGCTAACCAATCGAATCACGGCCAGTTACACCGTTTGCATGGGGTTATTTTTTGGTAGCTTTATTGGCTATTTAAATTCGTCACAGCAAATTTTTCAGGTTCAATTTGAAACGGGCAACATGTTCTCTGTGTACTTCGGCTTATTGGCTTTGGTGTTAGGCTCTGCTTCTTTAATGAACTCACGCATTGTTGAAAAATACGGCGCTAAAAGTATCGCTTTTAAAGCCATTTGTACCGTGGTGATCGTTTCAACAATATTCTTGTGTCTGCATGCTTTCGTCGCTATTCAATTATGGATGTTCTTGCTTTATGCGGCTGCTATCTTCTTCAGCTTCGGTTTGCTGTTTGGTAATTTCAACGCCTTGGCGATGGAACCAATGGGACACGTTGCTGGCATCGCTTCCGCGGTGATTGGCTCGGTGTCATCCATTATGTCATTGAGCATCGGTACTGTCATTGGCCAGATGTACAACAACACCTTAGTACCAGTTTCGAGTGGTTTTATGATGATGGGAATATTAGCGCTGTGTCTTATGTTCTGGGCAGAGAAAGGACATTTTGCTGCTGAACCAGAAATCAACGAAACAAAATAGCAAAACAACCGCGCACTCTCTACTAAAAAGTAAGGCAAAGTCATCACTAAAAAGTAAGGCAAAGTCACCAACGAAACATAAAAGACTCTGCTTTACTTTTTATTAACCAATAACCCACTCTAATTGCTTCTTAAACTCATCCGAGTTCATTCGTTCTTGATTCAACAAAGCGGGCATTAATAGCGCGTCTTTACTGATGGCTCTCAATGCAAATAACGCCATCAAAGCCACATCAAATGCTGCCAACCATTTCGTCAATACCAATTCCAACACGGCTTCAAACTGATCAAACAGTGCGACGGTTGATTCTGCCATTTTATGTTGTTCGCCTAACAACACTCGATACACAGCAAGACGCTCTTGTTTGGCGACCCAGGTTTCCCACAGTGTGATCCAACCCGCTACGAGTGTTATTTTATCCGTCGTTTTTACCCTAGCTTGTAAGTTCGATAGAAGCGTTTCCATGTCTTCTTTTGCGCGTTCGATTAAAGACTCAACAACCGTTTCCCACAACACCAACTTAGTCGGAAAATTACTGTAAACCGTTGGTTTTGAAACCGCTGCCGTCAATACTACCTGATCAATACTGGTACTTTGATAGCCCTGCTTGGTAAAAAGCCCACACGCCACTTCGACTATGTGTGCCTTTTTACTGGGTCTTCCTCTTGCCATAACTGTTTCTGCTTATTCTGTTTTATCGCGTTTATTCTAACCCTTCAACAGCAGACACAACAGAAATAACGCTCAGCGACATCTTCACTATTATTACTCAACATAAGGAATAAAACGACCAAAGACAATCACAGCGACCCACAACACGAGCGATAAACCCGCGGCTATTTTCATGTCAATGGGTAACGCCATGTCGCTTTCTCCTTGTTCAGGGGAGAACGACTCGCTGTGTTTTTTCATTCGTAAAGAGAAATACAAGGCATTCAACAACGCCAGCAATATGCACAACATTTTCAACTGAAAAGACGGATTCACAAAATAACGGTCTGGATCACCAAATAAGAAGGCAATGCCCGTTGTCAGGTTAATCACAAAGCCCGTTATTGACACGATAATAAATTTTTCAAACGCCGAAAACGGTACTGTTTGAGCAACGCCAAGCGCGCGTAGATCGATCAACAACAAAGACCCAAACAGCAAGCACAAACCGATAAAGTGCAAGCTCTCTAAGGTTGGCCACACATAACTGTGAGTCACGATATAATGATAAAACTCAGACTCGCTCATCCATTGGACAATTGAGTGAACTTGCATACTCAACATCCCCTTAGAAACCTCCACCTTAGATTCCACCACCTTAAAAAATGTACGCGATTAAGCGCCCTGCCACTAAAGCGGTTACCCAGAAAACCATCACCATCAAGGCCAAGATTTTTTGTTTTACGGTGCTTCTTTCCAACGGCATAAATTCTTCTAACATACACCCTGATGAAACAAGCCACGACGACACATTCTCTATTGATATGCGTCTGTTCGTTGTCAGGCTTTTCACCAAACAATGCGTTCCGATCAAGCCGGCGGCAATAAAAACGATCTTGATTCGAAAAGGCCAACTTTCCCATAAGACAGTGGCGCTGCCAAAAAACAGCGCCGTACCGGATACAAGATTGATAACAAAGCCAATTAACGCCAGTTTCCAATAAACAGATAAGCGACTAGGAAGCATTCCTTGACCAAGCCCTAACACTCGCAGACAAATCATCAATGCAAGCCCAACTAGGGTTCCCATTCCGATGGTGTGCAAGGTTAAGGCAATTGGGTATCCCCAAAGAGAGCTAGATACCCATAAGCCAATTGGTGACATTTCAGCCCAATTCAAAAAGTCCACGACATACCCTTATTTAACGAACTTCACGGGTTAAGTCAGCACAGTTGTATGGCTCATAGTGCCCTTCTGTTAGCTTCACTTCATCTTTACCAGAGAAGCTATTTTCTAAGTACAAAGCGTCTTCTCCCGTGTATTCACGGTAAAGCGTTAAACCATCGTCACTCAAGTAAAAGCGCTCAACCATGTGTAATTGATCGCTGTTCATCGCGGCGCCTTGTTTCATTGGCGGCGCATGAATATAGCCTGGCTTGAAACCAAGTGTGTCCACGACCAATACCTTACCTTCCCAATGACCAATCGAATGACCTGCACGACTCAGCTCAATATTGTCTGGGTGTTCATCTAAATCAAGATGAATGGTTCGTGCAATGTCCATAAAACCATAGGAAATCACGATATCGTCTTCGGTTTGCTCTACCTTATTGACCAACTGATCGAAGGTCCAATCGTCAATAATATTGGTGGCTGTACAATGCATGCGTGGGGATTTGGCGAATTCATAATCCACTACCGCCGCTTTGCCTTCTTCGGTTAAGTTAAACTGTGGACGGTTTTCATCCATTGGTGGACGGTCGCCACGAGGTGGTCGTTGCTCACCATTGGCTAACTCTGGTGCGCCCTCTGGAGGCATTGGCGGCCTCTCGCTACGACCTTCTTCATTTCCACCCGCACCTTTTGGTGGCATTCCTCCATGCGCTGAGCGCTCAGCGACCCAAGTGCCCCCTATGTTTGGTGTACCATCTGCCAACGTCGTTTCTCGCGGCAGCTTAACCAACTGACCCGCTTTATCAAAAACCGAATCACGTTCGATGGTTACACCGTTATCAAAAGTAATCGTATGAACGTAACAAGCATTTTCTTCACTGCGAGCAGGAGAGCCCACAATGGTAATGTCCGTTCCTTTAGCAAGCGTACCCGACGTCCAACCAGCACGCCTTAATGCGCTGCCTGTTCCCAATTCACAACGCCATTCATTGCTAAGCCCTTGCTCATTCAAGACATTAAAATACACATAAGCATGAGGGTTCACCAAACGACTCTTCGTCACCACACCCTGCACTTTAATGGTGGTTGATTCATCAAATTGACCATTCACACCATGATGAGCATAACTGTTACTGGCGAAAAAACTGGCACTGAAAAACAACACAAGCGCACTTTTATAAACAAGCTGATTCATACCTATTCTCTTTAATCATCTAAGGTTAACGTAGCAAGATTCTATAGGAATGAGGAAGCGACCAACAAGGAAACAGCAGGTAAAGCTATGTAAAATAAACATGTGCAAAATAAGGAGAAAACGTAAGGAAAACATATAGATGGATTATTGCTAAGTCGTGACATGATCGGCTATAGAAAGCCTCTGACTTGTCCCTCAGCATCCATCAATCACCGCCAACTTAACGACGAAGAACTCGCCAAAGCTAGCGTAAGTCGCAACCTCATCCGTATATCAGTTGGTATTGAAAACATTGATGACATCATCGCAGACATCGATCAAGCATTAGAAAAAGCTTAAACTTTGATATTTCGTTGAATAAATGTAAAACGCCCCAAATAAATTGGGGCGTTTTTATTTTGAATAAATAATTTCTACAAGTTAGATAAATTGAAATTACTTACTAAATTGTACAGTGGGTAATACAACACGGGGCAAACGAAGACGCTCACATTGAGAACTTAAAAATTCACGCCAGTAAGGCCAAACGTGGAAACTGGCGTTGTGCTGGGCAAATTCATCAATACATTCTGGCTCTAAGTCTTCAGTCATTCGATATTCAGCAATAAAATACGCTTCAATAAAGGCTTTGACGTCAGGCTCTTCATTGTCATTAGGAGTAACCCATCGAGTACCTAAGCGAACATAAATTCTAACGAGTAAGCCACTTTCATTTATTTTCAGCACTTCACTTTTTTGTACAGAGTGCATCTGCTGAACCAGCAATTCATCTAATTCTGTTGTTTTAGGATCGAAACCTTCGTTGCACTGTGATTGTGTGGATTTTATATAAACGTCTTGAATGGTTAAATGATCGATTGCTCGTTGTAGCTTTTTGCTATTTTTAGCCGCCATAACACGCCTCATTTTCTATCGGATGTGACGTTAGAATCACGGTTTTTGCTTTCGTTTTCTGTTTTGCAAAATTAACAACAGCCACATTATTCCATCGAATGGCATGCTTAGGTTGAACACCCGCTTTTGCCATAAGTCTATCTAAGGCAACGGGCACTTCATCGGCCATTCGTAACAGTTTATCCATAGCATCGGATTGCATGACATCGTCACTTTCATATTTCGAGAAAGCCACTGGGCCACCGCCAAATACTTTTGCGGCTTCTTCTTGGCTCAACGCCCATTTTTTACGCAGTACACGCACTTGCTGACCCGTTAATAAGCCTTGCGCCTGTTTTTTAAAGGCAATCATAGCGCGCTTATTAAAACGCGCTTCTGTGGTTCCAGCTTGCTCACTACCGCAAGCATCACATTCAGCAAAATGACTTTCAATTTGGCCTTGCTGGTCTAGATGTTCAACGTCAATTAATTCACTGCGAGTATGTAATTCCCCAGCCTCACAGATTGGGCACATTCTTTTTTTCATAACACTCCCCTACTGCGATAAATGACAAGAAACCAATAGCAATAACTTCCCTGTCTTACCTATCGCGAATTTCACATAATATTCGTAACGTATATTTCTATAGGCATTGTCATTCCATTCATCGCGGAATAAACGGTAACTATCACAAGCAGCCCAAGGCCCTGTTGGTTTCTGTACACACCATTCAGAGTTTATGTATGTTCCATTGGTTAACGCTTGTTTCAATAACTCACGAACATCGGCAATATCAAACGCTAACCGCTCAACATCATGTATACACTTACGAGTCCATAAGTTGGTTTTGCTGTCGCCTTTAGCCAATAGAGCAAGAACCTCTGCGATACTATAAAGAGGTCCACTCTTTATTAGAGACCTGACATTCCCAATCCCAGTTGGTGGCAACCCTTCATAAGCACTAACATTGATCGCATTATTTACCATAATGGTAACTTTATCCAGTTAAATTCATTCTTTCCTTAGTTAATGCAAAAAAGAGATCAGTACTCTTTTTTACCCTTTTTATCTATAAAGCCTGCTCGACTAACGCATCCGCCAATTGCAGTTGCGTGGTTTGTGCGTCGTTTAGGCGGGTTTTGAGTTGGTCGCAGAGCTTCATTAATTCATCGACTTTGGCGACAATGCGGTGCTGTTCTTCTGTTGGTGGTAATGGAATTACCATTTCGCCAACATCTCCTAACCGAAAACTATTTTTAATACCCCGCTGAGGGGCCTCAAACTGAAATCTAGCCATAGGAGAACGCATCAACTCAGGAAAATATCGATTTAAACACTCTGGCATAAACCTCAATAAACAAGTGTGTTGGTTAATATAGGCTTCGCCAAAGTTCGCAGGGATCAAACCTAAATTACCAACATCACCAGTGATCGATATTAATAAATCATCTTTACTCAACTTAGTTCTTGAGCCCTCACCACCAATTGGAGGAGCTACATATCTAATAGTCTCTAATCGTAACTTGTAATCACCACGCGCTAAATTTCCCATCGTTACAAAAATAGCACCAGATTCAGAATAATATTTTGCCCAGTCCCTTGAGCCTGACGTAATTAGTTCTGCTATATCCCAAACTCGACACCACTCCCATCCTTTTGGCAGCCCAAACCGTTTTTCATCTTCACTAATCGGCGGCAGTGGTTTCTGTTTTTTGAATTTTTTGTCTTTGATGAGTTGTTCTTTTGCCGCGGCGATACGTTCGAGTAGAACAGACGCTGGTTCGTCGTTCGGGTCTTGAGGAACCAGTTTGCCCATCACGGCCAGTTGCAGGACGGTTTGTTTGAGTTGGTTGATGCTGTGTTCTGTGGTGAAAAGCGTGTCGAAGTGGTCGCTGAGTCGTGTCCAGTTTTCTGCCAATTCGTCGGCGTTTTGACTGTTCACCAAGGTGTCGAGCAAAACAGTCACTAAGGTTTGGTGAGCGTCTAAACTGGATTCTGTTTGCGCTTCAAGCTGGTCGCACAACGCCATTAACTCATCAACTTTCGCCACAATGCGGTGTTGTTCTTCTGTAGGTGCCACTGGAAAAAATAACGATTTAAGCGCTGTAGCATTGACATTAGGCTGCCCCGTCCCCGCAGAATTTGCATAAAGCTGTTTCCAGTACAGCTGACTTCCTAAATAAACTTTTATATATGGTGCAGACATCGATTCAATTTTACGAACTCGAATTAAATAAGACGCAAACACTGCCTCTACATCAATATTCTCAACAAGATAAGACTTACCAATAGTTCCACCAGTACGCGCCAATAAAATATCGTTATTTTCAAGCAAGTAACTCTTTGCTTTTTCTGGAGTTACTTCACAGGCAGGAACAGTTGACCAATTAACCTTATCATCTTGAATATCTGTAATCCTGAGAAGCCTGATGCCTTCAGAATCTTGCATCGCTGACGCTGTATATCCATAATGAATATCACTAGATAAATTACCTAATTTCACCCACTCCCACCCTTTCGGAAGTTCAAACGGTTTTTCGTCTTCAGTTATCTCAGGCAGTTTTTTCGGCTTTTTGATTTTCCCTACTTTCCCTTGATTCGAGAGTAGTTGAGCTTTTTCTTCGGCAATACGTTCGAGCAAAACAGACGCAGGTTCGTCATTAGCATCTTGCGCCACCAGCTTGCCACGCACAGCCAGTTCTAGAATCAGTTCACGTAGTTTTTTAATGCCGTACAGTTCTATTTTTTTATTTGAGCCTCGGCCAGCGCTGGATTTACGCTTGATGGCGCTGGTCCAAATATCAATATGATCCGTGATCAGGCTTGCTACTGGGGAAGGATTATCCAAAGGCATTACTTTTTCTCTCCATTGGCTGAAGAGTCAGACGAACGTAAGGCAGCGCCTAGTATGTCTTTTAGTTGGTTGCGCAACGCAGCGATGTCGTCTTGCTGAGCTTGGTAAGTTGCCAGCAATTCTTCTGGATCGTGGATTTCTTGCGCTTCTTGGTAAGGGTTTTTAATGTCTAGATTGAAGTTACGAGCGATTACTTCATCGATGGAAACCTTCCACGCTTGGTTGTTTTCCACACGGCTAGCAAAGCCGTCCACTTCATCGCCCCACCAGTTAAGTTCGGTTTCAAACTCTTCAAACTTCATCGGTTTGGATTTGTTGTAGTTTTTCACTCCTTCAGGATACGGATGCTCATAAAACCAAATGTCTGGCGTTGGCTGGTCTTTGGTGAAAAACAAAATGTTGGTTTTAATGCCTGTGTACGGGTTAAACACACCGTTGGGCAAACGCACTATAGTGTGTAAATTACATTCTTCAGTGAGCATTTTTTTGATCTTGGTTTTCACGCCTTCACCAAACAAGGTGCCGTCTGGCAACACCACAGCCGCGCGGCCATTCTGATTCAGCACTTCGATAATCAACTGCAAAAATAAGTCCGCGGTTTCGCGCGTTTGCATATCGCTGGGGAAGTTTTTCTCGATACCGTCTTCTTCCGTGCCACCAAATGGGGGGTTGGTGATGATGACATCCACTTGATCGTCCCAACTGGAAAGCGGTTTATTCAGCGTATTGCCGTGTCTAATTTGCACGGGGACTTCGATGCCGTGAAGCATCATGTTGGTAGTACAAAGTAAGTGCGGCAATTGTTTCTTTTCCACACCGTGAATTTGCTTTTGCAAAGTTTGGTGGTCTTCACCGGATTTCACATAATTGGCTTTTACATGGTCAAAGGCGCAGGCCAAAAAGCCGCCTGTGCCACACGCTGGGTCCATAATGGATTCGCCCAGTTTTGGGTCTGTGACCGCGACGATGAATTTGGTAATGGCGCGAGGCGTGTAAAACTCCCCCGCGTTGCCTGCGCTTTGTAGGTCTTTTAGAATTTGCTCGTAGAGATCGCCAAATAGGTGACGTTCTTTAGAATCGGTGAAGTCTATTTCGTTGAGTTTGTTGATGACTTGGCGCAGTAGCGTGCCATTTTTCATGTAGTTAAAGGCGTCGCTAAACGCCGCTTTCACCACATAACCACGGGGGTTTTTATCAATGGGCGCGATGAAGTTTTTCAGTTGCGGGAAGAGTTCGTCGTTAACGAATTCAAGCAGCGCTTCGCCTGTTATGCCTTCATTATCAGCCGCCCAGTTACGCCATAAAAATCCACTTGGAATCGGAGTACGATAATCGTCTAATTCCAGCTCTAATTGCTCTTCTTGTGCGTCAAATACTTTTAAAAATAACAACCATGACATTTGCCCAAGGCGTTGTGCGTCGCCATCAACACCTGCGTCTTTGCGCATAATATCTTGAATGGATTTAATTGCTGAGCTGATCGACATAGTGTTCTCTTTTCGTTAATTCATTTCTAGCTAGCCGTTGTCTTTAACGGTTCACTTATAAAATTAAGCTGTTTTAGGTGGCATTTGATAAATTTGGTTTTCAAGTTCGTGAATGGCTTGTTCGTATTGAGGTTTACCGCCAAAGCCTTTTTTAACGATTTCACTCAAGCTGCCTATTTCGTTAAATGGCTGAACTTTTAAGACTTGCATAGATTCTATTTCTTGAACGCCTACATCGGCATATTTATCTAATAAATTGTTTAGAACCTGCTGGGCGGTTTCACTGTATTTGGTGAAGTAATTGCGCTTCTTGACGTTTTGCACTCGCTCCTTTCTGGTTAATGGCGGCATATCATAGACAAGGTGACAGATCATATCAAAGGGGTCCATGTCTTTACCGGCTTCCTCTTCCAAAGCCTGCCAGATAATACCCTGATCCGCCATTTCATCTAGAATGGTTTGTTTTCGTTCTGCGCTTTGCCATTTTTTAATAAATTCATCTAGTGACGCAAATTGCTTCGCCATGGTTTTGCGGGTGTAGTCTTTGAACGATTCAGTTACTAGCTTGCCGTCTGTGTCGTAATATTGAATACGTTCAGCTAAGGCTTTTACTGTCACACCATTCACATAGAACTTACGGATTTTTTCTTCTTCGTTCCAATCTGTGCTGTCGTCACTGTTATCAAAGGAACCAAAGTCATCACTTATGGTTGAGTTAGACGCATCGTATGGCGCTTCTGGTTCTTGGATGGAATCAGGGTCTATCTCTTCGTCACCAAAAGGATTATTTGCGTCGATGTCATCTAGGCCGTCGATAATATCGTCTAAGCCTTCATCAGTTTCAAAATCTTCTGGGGTGGTCACTTTTACTTGTTCAGGCTCGCCATCAAACCGTTCATCGGCGAACAGTTCTGTGGCTTTTTTGAAGTCTAAAATAGTAAACCAAAGTTTCCCGTATCTATCGTCTATACGTGTACCACGGCCAATGATTTGCTTGAATTTAGTCATGGATTGAATGCCTTGATCCAACACAATTAGTTTACATGTTTTGGCGTCCACTCCTGTGCTCATTAGCTCTGATGTAGTGGCAATGACAGGATAAGGTTTTTTGGGATTAATAAAATTGCCTAGCTGGCCTTTGCCTAATTCGTCATCACCGGTGATCTTCATCACGTATTTATCGTTCTTTGCTACTTGTTCTGGGTTCAGGTTCACCAAGGCGCTGCGCATACGTTCGGCATGATCTATATCGTTGCAAAAAACGATGGTTTTCGCCATGGGATCAGTGCGTTTTAAATAGTTGGTGATGGTTTGCGCGACGAGTTGCGTTCGTTCGTCTATGACGATGGTACGATCCATGTCTTTTTGGTTATAAATACGGTCTTCGACTTCGTTACCTTTTTTATCTACTTGGCCTTTGGTTGGTCGCCAACCTTGTACATCAATATCTATGTCTACACGCACCACCTTGTATGGTGCTAGGAAACCGTCTTCGATACCTTGTTTTAATGAATAGGTGTAAATAGGATCACCGAAGTATTCGATATTGGAAACCTCATCGGTTTCTTTAGGTGTAGCGGTCAAACCCACTTGGGATGCAGAGCTGAAGTATTCAAGTATTTCACGCCACGCACTGTCTTCTGAGGCGCTTCCGCGATGACACTCGTCTATGATGATTAAATCGAAGAAATTAGGGTCAACTTGTTTATAAGCTTTTTGATCTTCTTCAGGCCCTGTTAATGCTTGGTAAAGTGCCAAATGAATTTCAAACGCAGGATCAACAGTACGACCAGTAATTTTAGTCATGGCTGTGCCGAAAGGTTGAAAATCATTAATACGAGTTTGGTCTACCAGAATATTTCGATCCGCTAGAAACAAAATGCGCTTTTTAGCTCGGGCTTTCCATAAACGCCAAATAATCTGGAAGGCAGTGTAGGTTTTACCTGTGCCTGTCGCCATCACCAATAAATTTCTATCTTGCCCTGAGGCTATTGCTTCAACCGTTTTATTAATGGCTTGCAGTTGATAATAGCGTGGCGCTTTGCCCGTGCCATCGTCGTGATAGTCTTGTGTAATGGTTCGAAGGTGTTCGGGTTTGTAGCCTTTCCATGCACAGAATTTTTGCCAAAGCTGCTGCGGTGTTGGGAAGTCTTCTAAACGAATTTCAGTTTCGAGTTGAGCAGGATTGGTTTTGTCATGAAAAATAAAACCATCGCCATTGCTCGCAAAGACAAAAGGTACCTCTAACAAGCTGGCGTAATTCAACGCTTGTTGCATGCCTTTTCCAATGTCGTGTTTATTGGCTTTGGCTTCAATAACTGCCAGCGGCATACTTGGCTTATAGTACAAAACAATGTCGGCAGATTTTACTGTTTGACGCGCTGCTATTTGTCCTCGGACAATCACCTTGCCATCACGGAGTTTTACTTCCTGACGAATCTGCGTCATATCATCCCAACCAACGTTTTGCACTGCTGGTAAAATGAATTTAGTAATGATGTCTGTTTCCGTGAGTTTTGCTTTGTTAATGCCCGATGTCATGCCGTCAATCCGTTACAACTCATTTAAGCACCCAATATAGCGAAAATATTCTGTAAAGCCGAGAAAAAAGGGGTCAGAACCCTTAAACACTCAGGTTGCTGAGAGTTAAACGCAATAGTATTTTTAATGGTTCTGACCCTTTTATTAAAACGCGCTTGACGTATACCAACAACCTCATTATATTAACTAAACGGTATAGTTAATAAATTAAAGAGGTTTAAGATGAAAAGTGAGAACGGTTTCTACGGGCAATACGGCGGTAGCTACATTCCTGAGATCCTTTATTCGAGCCAGCAGCAAATATTGCATGCGTTCGAAGACGCTAAAAACGACCCAGCCTTTCTCGCTGAGCTACACAAACAATGGCAGCAATTTTCTGGCCGCCCAACGCCATTAACCTATTGCGCGAACCTGACTGAACACTTTGGTGGCGCGCAGATTTATCTTAAACGTGAAGACTTAAACCACAGTGGCGCGCATAAGATGAACAACGTGATTGGCCAAGGTTTGTTGGTCAAACGTATGGGCAAAAAACGCGTTATCGCTGAAACGGGTGCGGGTCAGCATGGTATTGCCACCGCATTGGTCGCGGCGCGTTTAGGCCTTGAATGTACGATTTACATGGGCGCGAAAGACATAGAACGCCAATATCCCAATGTATTTTGGATGAAGCAACTCGGCGCAACGGTAGTACCCGTTACCACAGGCGCACAAACCCTACGCGATGCGCTAGACGAAGCCTTACGTGACTGGTCTTCTAGCCACGAAAACAGCCATTATTTGATTGGTACGTCTTGTGGTTGCGCGCCCTTCCCTGAAATGGTGGCGTTTTTTCAATCCGTTATTGGTGACGAAGTACGCGAGCAAAGTGTGGCGCAATTTGGTCAATTTCCGGATCGTCTGTACGCGTGTGTTGGCGGTGGATCAAACGCTTGTGGCTTATTCCTGCCTTTCTTAGACGACAAAGAAGTGGAAATGGTGGGCGTCGAAGCCGGCGGTAAAGGGCTGGAATTGGGCGAGCACTCTATTCGCCTGTCTCATAACCTCGGCCAGCCAGGCATTGCACAAGGTTTCGCGACCATGTTCTTACAAGACCAAGCCGGTCAATTACAAGAAACACACTCTATTGCAGCCGGTTTGGATTACGTAGGTGTATCGCCGATCATTGCGCATCTTGCCGAAACAGGTCGTATCAAGATGACCTACGCGATGGACGATGAAGTGATTGCCGCTTGTACGTTATTGTTGAAAAAAGAAGGGATTATTCCCGCGCTAGAATCGTCCCATGCTTTGGCGGGCGCGTTTAAAGATGCTCCGAATTTGCCAAAGGATTCAAAAATTGTAATCAATCTTTCTGGTCGTGGTGACAAAGACATTTTCAATGTAGCAAAAGCGGTACAAGATGAAACTTTCCCACAATTCTTAACCGATTACCTTGCGGCTTACCCAGCTATTTCTACTGGTAATACTCACACTGATAATAAGGAGCAAAACGCATGAGCCAGTTAGCCGCTTTTATTGAAGAAAAAAAGAGTATTAAAGAAAAACGTCAGCAAAAGCCGATTTTGTCTATGACTCACGTGGTGTATGGGTATCCAACGGTTCAAGAAAGTCTGGATTGGATGAAACGCCTGATGCAAGAAGGCGTGGACTTCATCGAAGTGCAATTTCCTTTTTCTGATCCAGTGGCCGATGGCCCAAGTATTGTCGCTGCGTGCCATAAAGCGTTAGAGCAAACCCTAGACGTAGAAACCTGTTTAGCCCAGCTAGGCAAACTGGCGAAAGGCTTTCCTGAAAACCGTATCGTATTGATGAGTTATCTCAATCCTATGTACCGTTTCGGTTTAGACAAACTTGCCAAACGTGCGGCCGAAGAAAATATTCTAGGGCTAATCTTACCTGATCTGCCAATTGAGCAAGCCGACACGTATAAAGCCGCTTGTAAAGACAACGGCATCGATCCCATCTGGCTCGTTACACCAGTAACACCACCAGAACGGTTGGCTATGTTAGCGAGCCAAGCCAGTGGCTTCCTGTATTGTGTGGCTCGCTCTGGTGTAACCGGTCATTCTGTCCATGAAAACAAAAGCCATGAAGGCAAAGCAACAAACACCTCGCTCGACGACTACTTGGCTCAAATTAAACAACATGCTAGCGCCCCTATGGGTGTCGGGTTCGGCTTAAGAGAACGAGCGCAAATCGAACAGTTAATTGGCAAAGCCGACATCGCTATTCTTGGTTCTGCGCTATTGGATGCATACAACAAAGGCGGACAAGAAGAAGGCATTAAACTGATCAAAGATTTATTTCACTAAGTCCAGTTTCAAAACCCACAATAAAAACTGCTTGAAACACGGCAGCACAGAATATATGATCCGTATATAATTCATATACGGATCATATATCATGGGTATCATCAAAATTTCCGACGACCTTCACGACGACATTCGCAAAAGCTGCCACGTCATGTCTCGCTCTATCAACGCGCAAGCCGAATTCTGGATGAAGATGGGACGCTTAGCCGAACTCAATCCGAGCCTGACTTTTTCAGAACTCATTGCCAATGAACTGGCAAACGCCAATCTCGAAACGCCATTAAAAATGGTGAAGTAGTATGCAAGTACAAATTAAAACCGCAGATGAAATTGAATTAATGCGCGCATCGGGAAAGCTGCTGGCAGACGTCTTTCACATGTTAGATGACGTCGTAATAGAAGGCCTGTCAACCTTAGCAATTAACGACAAAGTCGACGACTTTATTCGCCATACACTCAATGCCAGACCCGCAAGTTTAGGGCAATACGGCTATGAGTTCGTACTTAATTCCTCAAT
>Ga0163215_101078_pt1 | contig 22078 bp, 27 predicted proteins | sample SynspAceP_FD_185934 | JGI IMG/M metagenome (GOLD analysis project Ga0163215, IMG submission 185934) | Saline lake microbial communities from Ace Lake in Antarctica - Synechococcus sp. Ace-P (Hybrid Assembly) | ecosystem: Environmental > Aquatic > Non-marine Saline and Alkaline > Saline | place... | reverse complement strand
CATCAAAATCCGCCCGCAATTCTATCGCTGTACCCATGACCATGTCCTCCCAAGACCTGCCGCCATAGATTCAGACTTTCGGCGCGTTGGGAATCCCCTCCTGAGTCAGCCTTCGCGCCGCTTGGTAGAAGTCCTACTTTGTGGAAAGCGCCGAAGAATACGTCGCGATCCCGGCCCTCATTGCGGAACCCGAGCTCCTCGACGATGCCCGTCGTTTCATGCGGCGCAAGGGCAAGGAATGCCTGGACGAAGCTGACCGACTGGATGCGCTCTACGTCGCGGTGACTGCCGAAGGTTCTGATGCGTTGCAGGCGCAGCATGAGGTGTCGGCATGACCGGCGCGCTGCCCATCATCACTGCCGATCAGCGGCTGGCCGAACCGCGCGGCATCAAGGGCTGCATCTTCGGCAAATCCGGCATCGGCAAGACCAGCCTGCTGTGGTCGCTGAATGCCACGACGACCCTGTTCATGGATCTCGAGGCGGGCGATCTCGCCATCGAGGGCTGGCAGGGCGACACGATCCGGCCGCGCACATGGATGGAGTGCCGCGATTTTGCGGTGTTCATCGGTGGTGCGAACCCCAGCTTGCGCGATGATCAGGCTTACAGCCCGGCGCATCATGCCGCCGTTTGCCAGAAGTTCGGCGATCCGACTGCCGTTGACCGCTACGAGACGCTGTTCGTCGATTCCATCACCGTTGCCGGGCGGCTCTGCTTCCAGTGGTGCAAGGGCCAGCCCGAGGCGTTTTCGGAAAAGACCGGCAAGCCGGATGTCCGGGGGGCTTACGGGCTGCATGGCCGCGAGATGATCGCCTGGCTCACCCATCTGCAGCACACCCGCCGCAAGAACATCTGGTTCGTCGGGATCCTCGACGAGAAGCTCGATGACTTCAACCGCAAGGTGTTCTCGCCGCAGATCGACGGCGCCAAGACCGGGCTGGAACTGCCCGGAATCGTCGATCAGGTCATCACCATGGCCGAGATTGCCAGTGCCGATGGCCAGACCGCACGCGCCTTCGTCTGTCAGACGCTGAACCCCTTCGGCTTTCCGGCCAAGGATCGTTCCGGGCGGCTCGACATGGTCGAAGTGCCGCATCTGGGCCAGTTGATGGCCAAGATCCACGGCCCGGTGCGCCCCGCGGCAGCCCGCCTGACCTATCCCGCAGCAGTCGAAAGTCCGTCTGCCGCTGCCGCCGCAAACCCCTCCCACGTCAATTGAAAGGATTAATCCGATGACCGGACTCTGGAACGATTTCAACTCCGCGCAAAGCAGCGGCAACGTCATCCCGAAGGGCACACTGGCCAAGGTGCGTCTGACCATCCGCCCCGGCGGTTTCGACGATCCCTCGCAAGGGTGGACTGGTGGTTATGCCAAGCGCGGTGCCACCGTGGCGGTCTATCTCGATGCCGAATATACCGTGGTCGAGGGGCCTTATGCCAAGCGCAAGATCTGGTCGCTGATCGGGCTTTACAGCCCCAAGGGCCCGGATTGGGGCAACGCTGGGCGCGGGTTGATCAAGGGCATCCTGAATTCGGCGCGCGGCATCGCCGACAAGGATAATTCGGCCCAAGCGCAGGCCCGCCGCCGGATCAGCGGCTTTGCCGAGTTGGACGGGATCGAATTCATCGCCCGCATGGACATCGGGTCCGACACCAATGGCGAGGACAAGAACGAGGTCCGATCTGCCGTCACGCCCAGCCACCGCGATTATGCGCAGTTGATGGGACACGGCAATGCTGCCCCGATGCCGGGTTACAGCCAGCCCCCGGCAACCAGTACGCCGCAGCAGGGTTATGTCGCCCCGGCGCAGGTCTACATCGCACCCGGCACCCAGCAGCAGACACCGCAAACCCCTGCGACCCCCGGTTTTTCCGGGCGTCCCAGCTGGGCCGAGTGAGGGGAAGACCGATGCGCCTTCGCCCCCGTCAGAAAACCTTTGTTGAGCGCAGCCTTGCTGCGCTCGCAACACGCGGCAACACGCTGAGTGTGGCGAGCACCGGGTTTGGTAAAACTTTGGCTTTGTCTGCGGTTGTTGGGCAGCGCATTGCCGAAACCGATGCCAAGGCCTTCGTGCTGGCGCACCGCGACGAGCTGACCGATCAGAACCGGGGCAAGTTTGCCCGGGTCAATCCCGGCCTGACCACGTCGGTGGTCGATGCCAGTGCCAAGTCGTGGGCGGGTCAGGTGACCTTCGCCATGGTGCCGACGCTGGCCCGGACCGGCAATCTCGCCGCCATGCCGCGCCTCGATCTTTTGGTGATCGACGAGGCGCATCATGCGGTGGCGGCAAGCTACCGCCGCATCATCGACCATGTCCGCAATGCAAACCCTGACGCCCGCATCTTCGGCGTTACCGCCACCCCAAACCGGGGCGACAAAAAGGGCCTGCGCGAGGTGTTCGACAATGTCGCCGACCAGGTGCGTCTGGGTGAGTTGATCGCCTCGGGCCATCTGGTCCCGCCACGCACCTTCGTGATCGATGTGGGCGTGCAGGACAAGCTGCGCGCTGTGCGCAAGTCGCTGGCGGACTTCGACATGGCCGAGGTCGCGTCGATCATGGACCGTGCGCCAGTGACGGACGAGGTCATCCGGCACTGGAAGGAAAAGGCGCAAGAGCCAGGCGGCGAACATGTCTACCGGCAAACGGTGGTGTTCTGTTCCACTGTCGCCCACGCCGCCCATGTAACGGAGGCCTTCAACGCCGCAGATGTGCCTGCCGGGCTGATCCATGGTGATCTACCAAGCGAGGATCGCCGCGAGATTCTTGCCGCCTACGCGGCCGGGGATATTCGCGTCATCGTCAACGTGGCGGTGCTGACCGAAGGCTGGGACCATCCGCCGACTTCCTGCGTCGTGCTGCTGCGGCCCTCATCCTACAAATCGACCATGATCCAGATGGTCGGGCGCGGGCTGCGCACCATCGATCCGGAGGAACACCCCGGCATCATCAAGACCGACTGCGTCGTGCTGGATTTCGGCACGTCGAGCCTGATCCACGGCACGCTGGAGCAGGATGTGGATCTCGACGGCAAAACCGAGACTGGTGAGGCCCCGACCAAGGTGTGCCCGGCCTGTGGCGGCGACATTCCACTGGCCTGTTTTGAGTGCCCGCTTTGTGGCGAGGTGTTCGATCGCGAGGAGGACCTGCGTTCACAAGAGGCCGATGATGGGACGCTGAGCGGTTTCATTATGACCGAGATTGATCTGTTGAAGAGGTCCAGCTTCGCCTGGATCGATCTGTTCGGGGCGGATGACGCGCTGATGGCCAACGGGTTCAACGCCTGGGGCGGCATCTTCTTTCTGGAAGGACGCTGGCATGCTGTCGGCGGCGCAAAGGGCCAAAGCCCGCGCCTGCTGGGCATCGGTGAGCGGACCGTCTGCCTCGCACAAGCCGATGATTGGCTGAACGAGGTCGAGACCGACGAAAGCGCCTTCAAGACGCGCGGCTGGCTGAAACAGGCCGCCACGGACAAGCAGCTGCAATATCTGCCGCCCGCCTATCGGCAGGATTACGGCCTGACGCGCTATCACGCCTCGGCGCTGATGACCTTCACCTTCAACAAGCGGGCAATCCGCCATCTCGTCATGACCGCCGCCCCCGACCAGCGAAGGGCAGCGTGAGCCATGTCGCGCAAATCTCATCCCCGTCCCCGGCGGCTCCGGATCAGCCAGGCCTTGATCGCCTCTGGCATCCGCGCCCTTTGCTTTGCGCCGTCTGCACATCTCGAACCCGAGGTTTCGGTTGGTTCGATCCCCACCAGCCACGCCCGCACCGAACCCGCCGCTGGTTTTGCTCAATGGGCTGCCAGGCGGCTTTCACCCTCAAGGCCCGAAAAGGATTGAAGATGGTCGATTTTACCGAAGAGGAAACGCAGGCGCTGCCCGCTGTGATGCGCGCGCTCGCCCCGGAGATGGAACGCATCGGCTGGGACCGCTCGCTGGGCCAGCTGACCCGGAACGACATGCACCGGTTGATCGTGATGATCGTCGAGGCATTCCGCGCAGAAATGGCCGAGATCGCCAGCCAATCGGAGATCCCCTTCTGATGCTGGACTATAATCACAGGCCCAGCTTTGCCGACAAGGTGAACGCCGCCATCGACGCAGCCCTGACCACCGACAATGCCGCACGCACCCCGCGCGATTATCTCGGCGGCTCGCGCCTTGGCCATGCTTGCGAACGGGCCTTGCAGTTCGAGTTCACGCATGCGCCGAAAGACGAGGGCCAGGACTTCAGCGGCCAGCTGCTGCGCATCTTCGCCATCGGCCATGTCCTTGAGGATCTGGCGGTGGCATGGCTGCGCGGCGCGGGCTTCGATCTCTATACCCGCAAGGGCAATCGCCCCGATGGGGGCCAGTTCGGCTTCTCGATCGCCGGTGGGCGCATCCGTGGCCATGTCGACGGCATCATCGCCGCAAGCCCCGAAGGCTTCGGGCTGGCCATCCCCGCGCTGTGGGAATGCAAGACGATGAACGCCAAGAACTGGCGTGCTTGCGTCAAAGATGGCGTCACCAAATCCAAGCCGGTCTATGCAGCCCAGATCGCAGTCTACCAGGCCTATATGGACGCGACGATCCCAGGCATCGCGGCCGCGCCAGCGCTGTTCACCGCCATCAACAAGGACACCGCCGAGATGCACCACGAGCTGGTGCCCTTCGATGCGGATCTGGCGCAGCGGATGTCGGATCGCGGTGTGCGGATCCTGCAGGCCACCGACGCGGGCGAGTTGCTGCCGCGTGTGGCCCAAAATCGAGACTTCTTTGAATGCCGCTTCTGCCCATGGGCGGAGCGCTGCTGGGGGATGCCGACATGACCGACACACCCAAAGACCCGCCCCGTTCACCAGATCAATTTGAGGGATCCAAAATGAGTACTGACCACGACGATCACGACGATCACCACGCGCCGTCCGACACGCCGCCGCCCATCGACCAGCCCAAAGAAAACCTGATCCATTTCAACCCATGGCGGGATTTCAACGATGCGGTCTCGCTGGTGGATGTGTTCGGAGACGAACCGGACCCGGCGCAAATCGCCCAGTTCATGGCGGTGGTCTTCGGCTATTGCGACGGGCTGATCCCGGTCCGCAGTTTCATCGACAAGGGCCAAGGCATCGATGGCCGCCCGCACAACATCTGGATCGAGGCGGATCAGGCCGCCCCCGACAAGATGGCCACCTTCGCCACATGGGCGTCACGCGAGGGTGCAGCGGTCTATGTCATCCCTGGTACAGTCGCTGCCCCCGGCCAAGCCAAAGCCGCAGAAGTCCTGCAGATGCAAACCGTGGTCGTGGATATCGACACCGGCGATATTGCCGCCAAGCGGGCGCATCTGGAGCGCCACCTCGGTCAGCCGACCATGGTGGTCGAAAGCGGCGGCGTGACGCCCGAGGGGCAGCACAAGGCCCATGTCTGGTGGAAACTCAGCGAGCCTGCCGAGGGCGATGACATTCGTCGCCTGTGCCGCCTGCGCGGCGACATAGCTGCCAAGGTCGGCGGTGACATGCACTTCCGCTCGGCGCACCAGCCGATCCGGGTGGCAGGCTCGGTCTATTACAAGAACAACCTCAAGACCCAAGTTCGGATCGTGGAAATGAACCCGGCGGTGGAACGCGATCTGGGCGAGTTCATCGATACCGTCGCCGACATGCCGCCCGCGCCGGGCGTGTCATTGCAGCCGGATTTCGTGGCCCCTGACAAGCCCCGCTCCGACGAGGTCCTGGTCACGCCCGTTCGCGAAGGCGGGCAAGACGACTGGTCACGCTTTGAGGGGGCCAGTGCGGCGATCGGCTATTTCATCCGCATGGTCCATGACGGCCGGCTGTCGAAGGGCGACGGCTGGGAGGCGATCTGCGGTTACAACGCCGCCATGCTGCGCCCACAGTGGCCGGTGGAGCGGCTCAAGCGCGAGTCCGAGCGGCTCTGGGCCATCCATGTCGAAAAGCACGGTGCCCCCCTGATACGGCTCGACAGCGCGGCCCCTGTGCCCAATGAGATGCCAGCCTTCACCCTTGGGGCGCTGCTCGACGACGCGAGCCCTATGCCCGCTGATATCATCGCGCCGCGCGTGCTGACACCGGGCGGGTTGTTGGTGCTGGGCGGTGCGCCCAAGGTCGGCAAGAGCGATCTCTTGATCTCCTGGCTCGTGCACATGGCCGCGGGCGTGCCGTTTCTCGACTTCACACCGCCGCGTCCGCTGCGCGTGTTCTACCTGCAGGCCGAAATCCAGTATCATTATCTGCGCGAACGGATGAAGCAGATTGCGCTGCCGCAAAGGGTTTTGGCTGGCGCGCGCGACAACCTGGTCGCGACACCGAAGCTGAAGATGCTGCTCGACACCGAAGGCAGCATGCGCGTGGCCGAGGCCATTCGGCGGTCCTTCCCGACCGATCCGGTCGACATCATCTGCATCGATCCAATTCGCAATATCTTTGACGGCGGGCCCGACGGCGGCGGCGAAAACGATAACGGTGCAATGATGTTCTTTCTGAAGGACCGGGTCGAAGTTCTGCGCGACCACATCAACCCTGACTGCGGCGTGATCCTCGCCCATCACACGAAAAAACTCAGCAAGCAGCAGGTCAAGGACGATCCCTTTCTGGCGCTCTCCGGGGCCAGTGCGCTGCGCGGGTTCTATACCTCCGGTCTGATCCTGCACCGTCCCGACGAGGAAAGCCCCCAGCGCAAACTGGAGATCGAACTGCGCAATGGGCCTGCCTTGGCACCGAAACTGATCGACAAGGTCAATGGCGAGTGGGTGGAGATCAACCCCATGAACGAGCGGCTGGTGCGCCAGGAGGTCGGGGCCAAGCATGACGCGGAGCGGGCGCGCAAGGGAGATGTGATCCTGCAAATGATTGCTGAGCAAGCAGCTCGGGGCAAGATGTTCACGTTGACCCAATTTGCCGCAAAGTTCGAGAACAAAGGCAGCCTCGGAGGCAAGACCAGTATCGCAGATCGGCTCCACGTTCTGGCGACAAAAGGCCACGTCAAGTTTGTCCGCGGCAAGAAGTTGGACGAGCTCGGTTTGAAGCCAACGAAGTCGAAATTCGGTTACATCTGTGTCCAAGATATGTGCCTCAAAACCGATACCGAGGTGATCGATGCCGATACCGGGGAAGTCATTCCTGCGGTCGTTGGCGTCTTCCCATCTGACTACATGTGCGCTGAATCCGGTGCCCTTCTGCCCGTCGAAAATCCCGAGATCTGGGTCGATCAGGATGGGGGTTCAGAATGATTTATTCTGTCCAAATGGGTCCGTCCAAGAATCCGGATTGTCCGGTTTTCTGCCAAAAACCGGCCCGGTTTTCAGGGTGGCGGTTTTTGTACTTTAGAAATCTCCCATTGAAATCAGAGACTTGCGCTAGATCCCAGAACCCGGATTGCCTTTGGTCAAAACGGTTTTTGGAAAGTAAGAATATTTCATTGAATACAACAGGTTACGCTAAAGCACAAAAACCGGATTTACCCCCCCCCCTAAGGGGGTAGGTGACCTCCCCGCTAAACGCGGGAGGATCACCACCTACCCCTGGGCATCGTTCTGGGATCCAAGTCTTGCACCAAACTCCAATCCGACGACGGCGACCCGCTCCGCCAAGAACATGATCGCCGTCGTCTTCCGCCCGAGCAGCCAACCCAAAAAGGAGACCACCCATGGCTAACCTGACTCTGTCCAGCGCCGATGCAGGCGCAACCCCGAAAATGCCGCCGCCGCCGGAGCGGTCGCGCAGCATCCTCGCGCTTGATCTCGGCACCACCACCGGCTGGGCTCTGCGCGGCTACGATGGGCTGATCACCAGCGGCACCGCCAGCTTCCGGCCCGGCCGCTTCGACGGTGGCGGCATGCGCTACCTGCGCTTCACCAACTGGCTGGGTGAACTGGACCGGTTGTCAGGACCGGTGGGAGCAATCTGGTTCGAAGAGGTCCGGCGCCACGCAGGCACTGACGCTGCCCACGTCTACGGCGGCCTCATGGCCACGCTGACCGCATGGGCCGAGCTGCGCGGCGTGCCTTATCAGGGCGTACCAGTGGGCACGATCAAGCGCCACGCCACCGGCAAGGGCAATGCACTGAAGCAGGCGATGATTGCCGCCGCCCGCTCGCGCGGCTTCACCCCGGCCGACGACAACGAGGCCGATGCAATCGCCCTGCTGCTCTGGGCCGTCGAGACCGGCGGAGGTGTGGCATGAGGTTCATCCCCAGAGGCTACGGCGGCCAGCGCCGGGATCCCGATCAGGTCAAGCGCGACGGCTGGCAGGAACAGGGGCTTCTGGCCGTTACCATCGACGACCACCGGCTAACCTGGCCTGAGCGCGCACTGGTCCGCCAGCTTGGCGAGAAACTCTATGGCAAGCGCCCTGCCGGGCAGGAGGTGCGCCATGGCTGACTGGACCCGCGCCATGGTTGCGGATCGGCTGGACCTTGCGGCAGACGTCATGCGTGCGATGCCACCGGTGCGCCCGCAGGGCTATGTCAGCGCCTGGCCTGAATACCTCTCCAGCTTCGCCGATCAGGTAAGTCAGGAGCCGCGCATGCGTAAACCGTTGCCATCACCGCGAATGATCACGCAGGCCGATGAGGCCATGCTGTGGCTGCGCTGGGTCGACAAGGAAATCGCCCAGATCCTCTGGGCGCGGGCCAACCGCAAGGCCTGGAAAGGCATCTGCTATGCGCATGGGATCAGCCGATCTTCCGCCAACAGACGGCACGAATACGGGCTGGCCGTGATCGTCTGGCGTCTTAACGGCAAAGCCGTACCGCGCAAGCGATCGATGGACTTTGTCATTGAGAAAACCGCGTAAACCTGCGGGGCGGTCGTGCCATGGCCGCCCTGTCAACCCGTTTCGTGTTTGCGGGACACTTTTCGGTGGGACACCGGGAGGCAAGACAATCTCCGAGATTGAGGCTACAAGTTTCTCAGGGTCGGTGTTCTGCGTTAAACAAACCGCTGGTGATCGGATGCTGAAGTGGATGCCGTGGTGGACCCCAGAGTCCGAACCGGAATCCAGATCGGGGTCCAGACGGTTAGAAAGGCGAGTGGCAGGCGGTTGACGGGGTGCGAGGGTGGCAATAGTTTTTTCGGATCAAGCGATGACCGAACGGGACTGAGCGAAAACCCTAGGCCATTGTTTTCCGGTTCCTTTCTGGCCGAAAACGTATGCTGGGGGGCGCAGCGCGGCATATCGCCAGCGTCAGAGCGATTTTTTTGGGAAGCCACCCCTCGTGGAATCCACCCCTGAACCCCTGAAATAACACAATAAAACAAACACTTGGCTGGTGGACTCCGGGGTGGATACCCTGGACTCCGGAGTCCAGTTTGAAGCCAGTGAAATCCACCATGGATTCCGCAACCGGAGTCCAGCCCGGAAGCCAGCCAATCCTGCAACAGGACCATCAACATGACCCTCAGCTTCGCCCCGGAGCGCATCGAGCAATGGCCGCTCGCGCGTTTGCAGCCCTATGCCCGCAATGCCAAGGGGCATGGCGCAGATCAGGTTGCCAAGATCGCCGCCAGCATGGCCGAGTTCGGCTGGACCGTGCCGTGCCTGGTCGCGGAAGATGGCGAATTGATCGCGGGGCACGGCCGGGTGCTGGCCGCCACGCAGCTCGGGCTGACGGAAGCGCCGGTGATCGTTCTCGGCCATTTGACGGAAGCGCAGCGACGGGCTTATCGGATCGCGGACAATAAGCTTACGGAACTTGGCACATGGGATGAGGCGCTGCTGTCAGCAGAGTTGAACGAGTTGCTGGCAGATGATTTCGACCTGTCGCTGGTCGGGTTTTCCGACGGCGAGTTGGACAAGCTGCTGGCTTTCGTGCCGGAAGGCGAAGGCGAAGAAGGCGGCGGTGCCAATGTGCCGCCGGTCGTGATCCCGGAACCGCCGCGCAACCCGGCGTCGCGCACCGGCGATCTGTGGATTCTCGGCGATCACCGACTCCTTTGCGGCGACAGCACCAGCGCCACCGATGTGCGCCGCCTGATGAACGGCGAACGCGCGATCCTGTTTGCGACCGATCCTCCCTACCTCGTCGACTACGACGGCTCGAACCATCCGACCCGGAACAAGGACTGGTCGGCGTCCTACGGCACTACCTGGGATGACAGTTCGCAGGGCGCGGAACTGTACGACGGCTTCATCGCGGCCGCCGTCGCGGAAGCAATCGCTGAAAATGCCGCCTGGTATTGCTGGCACGCCTCGCGTCGCCAGGCGATGCTGGAAGCCTGCTGGGAAAAGGTCGGGGCGTTCGTCCATCAGCAGATCATCTGGGTGAAGGACCGCGGGGTTCTCACCCGGTCGCATTACCTGTGGAAACACGAGCCCTGTTTCATGGGCTGGCGCCGCCCGAACCGTCCGCCAAAGGTGGCCGAGGAAACGCTGCCATCGACATGGGCGCTGCCCAGTTTCGCCAAGGTTGACCGGCCCGATCATCCCACGCCGAAGCCGCTGGACGCCTTTGGGATCCCGATGCGCCAGCATGTGGCGCGGGGTGGGCTTTGCTACGAGCCGTTCTGTGGTTCGGGTTCGCAGATCATGGCGGGGGAGGCCAATGGGCGGCGCGTATTCGCGATGGAGATCAGCCCGGCCTATATCGACGTCGCCGTTGAACGCTGGCAGGCCGACACCGGCCGCGACGCAATTCTTGATGGCGATGGCAGAGCTTTTGGGCAGATCAGAACCGAGCGGCTGGGCGATAATGCTGACGCCCCCGCCGATGCACCCGACAAAGACGCCGATCCAGAACCTGCCCGCAAACCCAAATCCGCAGCGTGACATGCATGACCTGGCTCTACATCCCACCGGACGCGCTTCCGGAACCGCAGACGCATGCCTGTTCGGCCTCTCCCTCTGCTCCGGCGCAGGCGGTCTCGACCTCGGTCTCACCATCGCCATCCCCGGATATCGTGCTGTGGGCTATGTCGAACGGGAAACATACGCCGCAGCCACTCTCGTGGCGCGGATGGAAGACGCGTCCTTGGATCAAGCGGTTATATGGGACGACGTTGCCACCTTCGATGGCCGACCGTGGCGCGGCAGCGTGGATATCCTCTCGGCCGGGTATCCTTGCCAGCCATTTTCGGTCGCGGGGCGACGCCTCGGTACCGAGGATCCCCGCCACCTTTGGCCCCATGTCGCCCGCATCATCGGCGAAGTCGAACCACCTTTCGTCTTCCTCGAGAATGTCGCCCATCATCTCCGCCTCGGCTTCCCCGATGTCGCCAGCGGACTGGTCAACATGGGCTACCGCCTTGCGGCAGGCCTCTTTACGGCGGCGGAAGTCGGTGCGCCCCATCGACGCGAGCGGCTGTTCATCCTTGCCATCCGAGAAGGCGACACGCTGGCCGACCCCGCGCGCCTGCTCTGGGACCCGGTCGAGTGGCGGGAACCGGACGGAATTGCTGCGACTCTGGCCGACGCCGAGGGCCAGCGCCAACGAGAACCGGCAGACAAAGCCGACCCCTTCGCAGGAAGCGGGCCAGCACGGGATGAACCTCGCGACGACGGCCGCGATGTGGCCGACGCCGCAGATCGACAGTTTCCGCAGCCGGGGTGGCGAGAGGCGCGACGAGAAGGGTCTGGACCGCATGGCGCGCGACTGGCCGACACCGATGGCGAACGACGGCTGCAAGCCGAGTGCGGGCAACCGCAGGACGGCCGATCTGACCCATGCGGCGGGGATGTGGATGACCCCGACGGCGCGCGACCACAAGGATGGCGCGACGACATTGGCGAACACTCCGGTCAATGGCCTGCTTGGCCGCCAGGTCCTGGTGATGAAGGTGGCTGGGAGCAATACCTGCGATGTGCGCCGGACCTTGAACCCGCTGTTCGTCGAGGCGCTGATGGGCTGGCCCACCGGGTGGACCGGCTTCGCCTTTGTGGCAACGGAGTGGTTCCCTTGGTTGCAGCGCATGCGCTCCGAACTTTGGCAGCTGAACTGCTGGCCGATGGATGAGGTGACGACATGAAGCAATCGCGCGCCATGTCGCTGGTTGAAGCCGCGACGAATGTCGTCGTCGGCTATGCGCTGGCCATCGCGACGCAGATCGTGGTGTTCCCATGGTTCGGAATCGAGACCGGTCTTGCTGAGCACCTGACCATCGGGCTCGCCTTCGTCGGCGTGTCGCTGGTGCGCAGTTATCTGCTGCGGCGGCTGTTCGAGCGAGGACGAGACGCCCAAGTCGTGGTTGACCTGCTGAAGCGGTGGTGCTTTACGGCCGCTCCGGAAGCAACAGGGCGCGGTGAAGATGAACAACCACCAAGACATCCGTGACAAGTTGATAAAACTCGAGGCGCTCTTCGCGCGCGGGGCGACGCCCGGGGAACGGGCAGCAGCCGGGGCGGCGCTCGGACGGATGCAAGCAAGGTTGGATCTGGCAGGAACCAAGGCCGCTGAGCCAGAAACAGAATTGCAGTATATCCTTCCGGATGTCTGGGCCGTGCGGGTGTTCGTGGCGTTGTGCCGCAAGCATGATGTGAAGCCTTATCGGTACCCTCGTCAGCGACGAACGACGGTCATGGTGCGGGCCCGCAAGAGTGTTTTCGAGGCGACAATCGCCGCCGAGTTTCAAAGCCTTCATCGGGAACTGACCCGTTATTTCGACGAGATGGTGAACCACCTCATCGCCGATGTCATGAAGTCGGACGGTGACGACGAAACACTGGAGCAGCGCCAGATCGGCCAATAATCAGACTGGTCACGTGAAAGCCGCCGACCGGGTTCGGTCGACGGCGGCAATATGGGCAGTGTTGTTGCCTGAGGTCAGGCTGAAGAAATCTTGTAGCACCGCCCCCGACCGTCGACCTTTTCCGACCTGATGGTCAAGCCGAGTTTCTTTTTTAGCGCCCCAGACATTGATCCACGCAAAGTGTGTCTCAGCCAGCCGGTCGCGATGACCATCTCGTCGATGGTTGCGCCATCGGGGGCCTCCAGCAGCGCGATCAGCTGTGCCTGCTTGGTACCCTTGCGCTGGGTCGGGGGCGTCAGGTCGGGCTGAGTGGCAGGCTCTGCACCGTCGGCGTCGCCAATGCCGAGTACAGAATAGGCGAGCCGAGTGGCACGCAGCGTCAGGGGGCCCGCTTCGTCATGCCGCCAGACCGTGTCGGGATTGGCAGCGGCGATTTCCTCGATCAGCCCGCGCTTCAGCAGGCTCTTGCAGACATTGCCCACCGCGCCGCCCTTGAGGCTGGCGGTGACGGGGAACACCATCCCGTCCTCGCGCGCGCAGGCGGTTGACAGGATGGCGGCTTGGGGGTCGGTGAGGTGGATCTGGGTCATGCTTGTCTCCAGCAGGATGGCAGCGCAAGATACGGTGCCTTCTACGAGGCCAAGCCCGCCAGTCGGCGGGCATGACCCGAAGATGGTCTTTTCACTCGGCGTGCTCGCCTTCGCTGAATGCGGCGTCTGTGATGCGGCGCAGCAGTTCGGCGTAGCGGTTCAGATCGCCGACATGACCCCAGTTGATCTCGTCGGGGCATGTCCCGAAGTGGTTGTCGCTCAGTGCGGCCAGCCGCGCCAGCATCGCGTCGATCTCGATCTTGGCGGTAAGGAAGGCGTTCAGGGCTTTGTCGTTCGGGGCGGAGGTGCTGCGGGTGGTCATGGCGTGGTCTCCTTGGCTGAGTTGCATCGTTTTCGTGTAATCACTTTCGCTCTGACGGGACGCTTAGTGTAGGAAATTTTAAGCAATATCAGTGCCTTCTCATCATACTTCGCCGCGCGATCACGGCTGGGGCCGGTCCGCATCGGCCTGCGGCACGACGGTCACCCATTGGCAACCGATCCACATGTAAAGATGCGCAAACTCCCGCGTCGGACGCGGCAGGATGCGCGGGTCGCACGGCGGGCTGAAGCAATCCAACGCCTCGGACGCGACCTGCCGTATCTCGCGCGCGGCGAGGATGTCATCGGGCTTCCAGCGCGCCAGCGCGGGCAGCATATGGGCGGGGTAGCCGTCGAAATGGACATAGACATGGGCCCATTCGTCGGGTCCGATCTGGATGGCGATCTGCGCGCGGGTGCTCATCGGCCTGCGTCAGATCAGCTGCAGATCGGCCAGCACTGCGCTGGCGGCGGCCAGTTGTGCTGTCGGCAGTTCGATCTTGAGGTGAGAGAACAGGTCCGAGCAGTCGGCCTTGATCCCTGCCTCCTTCAGCGCCTCCTCGATGCTGGCGGCGACGCCGTTCAGACGGCTGCGGTCCAGATGGTCTGGCAGCGTGGCGATGTCGATGCGGATGGTGGTGGTGGCCATGGTTCGATCCTTTCAGCGGGAAGTGGCGGCGGCGAGCATGGCCTTGGCACCGGCGATGCGCCCGGCCTCAAAGGCATCTTCAAGGGCGGTGCGCATCGCCCAGACCGCCACATCGTGGAAATCCAGTTGGTCTCTGTTCCGGGTTTTCAGCGTCTCGACGAAGAAGTGCCTGGTGGCGATCTCTAGGATCAGCGCCTTTGGGACGGCGGGGGCGGGTTTGGTCGCTTGGGTCATGATCTGGTCTCCGATCAGGGATGATTTCCTGATCTCAGAATCGCTCCATCGCCGCGTGTAATCAACTCATTTCCAAGCAATATCATTGCTTTATGACGGGCGCGGGGCACACTATGCTGGGGATGAGCGAGCGCCAGTATGCCGCCCATGTCGGCCTGTCGCGGGGTGCCATCCAGAAGGCCAAGGATACCGGGCGGCTGGTTCAGCACGCCGATGGGTCGATTGATGCGGCCGCATCCGATGTGCACCGCGCCGCGATGACGGATCCGGCAAAGCAGCGCGGTGCGTCAGCGAATGCCCCGCCACCGGCACCCAAACTGAAGCCGGTGCCAGACACTGCGCTGTCGGCGGTTGGCGACACCCTGCGCGAGGAAGGGTTGCCCGCCCCAGTCACTGGCGGCGGCACCACTTTCCTTCAAGCCAAGACTGCCAACGAGGTGCTGAAGGCGCAGGAGCGCAAGCTGAAGCTCGCGAAGCTGAAGTGCGAGTTGATCGACCGGGATCGCGCGGTTGGGCTGGTGTTCCGGCTGGCGCGAGAGGAACGCGACGCTTGGGTGACTTGGCCCGCGCGGGCGGCGGCGCTGATGGCGTCGGAACTGGGGGTGATGATCGCGGATCACGGAAGTCTGGAGCCCGTCATGATGCAGAAGGTTCTGGAAGCCCATGTCCGTGCCCAACTCGAAAGCCTCGCCGAGGTCCGCATCGACCTTCGCTGAGGACAGTGACGGTTTGGTGACCTTCGAAGGGGCCGACCACCTGCTGCGCAACTGGGGCCGGGGCCTCCGGCCGGATGCCGATCTGACGGTGTCGGAATGGGCCGATGCGCACCGGATGCTGGGGTCCCGCGCCAGCGCTGAACCGGGGCGCTATCGTACAGCACGCACGCCCTACATGCGCGAGATCATGGACGCGCTGTCGCCCAGCTCTGCTGTCCAGCGCATCGTGTTCATGAAGGCGGCACAGGTCGGTGCTACCGAGGCCGGGAACAACTGGATCGGCTTTGCCATCCACCATGCGCCGGGCCCGATGCTCGCGGTGCAGCCGACGGTGGAACTGGCGAAACGCAACTCGCGCCAGCGGATCGACCCGCTGATCGAGGAAAGCGTGACACTGCGCGAACGGGTCAAACCGGCGCGGTCGCGTGACGCGGGCAACACCATGCTGTCCAAGGAATTCGCGGGCGGCATTCTGATCATGACCGGGGCCAATTCGGCGGTCGGGCTGCGCTCGACCCCGGCGCGCTATATTTTCCTCGATGAGGTCGACGCCTATCCCGCCTCAGCCGACGAGGAGGGCGACCCGGTCAGTTTGGCCGAAGCCCGGACGCTGACCTTCGCGCACCGGCGCAAGGTTTTCCTGGTCTCCACCCCGACGATCCGGGGGCTGAGCCGGATCGAGCGGGAATACGAGACCAGCGATCAGCGCCGGTTCTTCGTGCCATGCCCGCATTGCAGCCAGTTCCAGTGGCTGAAGTTCGAGCGGCTGCGCTGGGAAAAGGGGCGCCCCGAGGCGGCGGCGTACCATTGCGAGGGCTGCGACCGCGCCATCGCCGAACATCACAAGACGGCACTGCTGGAGGCGGGCGAGTGGCGGGCAACCGCGACTGCCGCCGATCCGGGCACCGTCGGCTATCACCTTTCGGCGCTTTACTCGCCGATCGGCTGGCTCAGCTGGGAGCGGATCGTGCGGGCGTGGGAGGCGGCACAAGGCTCGGATGAAGCAATCCGGGCGTTCAAGAACACCATCCTTGGCGAAACATGGGTGGAAACCGGCGAAGCGCCGGACTGGTCGCGGCTCTATGATCGGCGCGAGACATGGAAGCCGGGCATCGTCCCTGCGGGCGGTCTGTTCCTGACCGCCGGGGCCGATGTGCAGAAGGACCGGATCGAGGTTGACGTCTGGGCCTGGGGTCGGGGCGGCACAAGCTGGCTGGTCGATCACATCGTGATCGAGGGCGGCCCGGACCATCAGGGTGCGTGGGCCGAGCTGACAAAGCTTCTTGACCGGACGTGGGTGCATCAGAACGGCGCGCAGCTGCGGCTGGCCAAACTCGCCATCGATACCGGCTATGAGGCTCCAGCCGTTTATGGCTGGTCGCGGCGGCAGGGGGTGGCGCAGGTCGCACCGGTCAAGGGCGCCGAGGGGTTCAATCGTTCCAGCCCGGTCTCGGGCCCGACCTATGTCGATGTCACCGACGCGGGCAAACGCCTGCGCCGGGGCGCGAGGCTCTGGACGGTGGCGGTCTCCACCTTCAAGGCGGAAACCTACCGCCATCTCGGTCTGCCGCGCCCGACGAAGGAGGAATTGGCCGAGGGCGTAATGTTCCCGCCCGGCACGGTGCATCTGCCGGATTGGGTGGAAAGCGAATGGCTGAAGCAACTTGTGGCCGAAGAGCTGGTCACCGTGCGCACGAAGCGCGGCTTCGCCCGCCTCGAATGGCAAAAGCTGCGCGAACGCAACGAAGCGCTGGATTGCCGGGTCTACGCCCGCGCCGCCGCCTGGATCGTCGGCGCAGATCGGTGGTCCGAGGCGCGCTGGGTCGATCTGGAGGCGCAGGTGGCAGGGGACGGCAAGACTGACGGGGGAGGTGAAATAGCCGCAGCGGGATCCATCCGTGCAGTGCGCAGTCCCGCTCGGCGCAGGTCTGTGGCGTCGAATTACATGCGGTGATCGGCCCGGGTCTGTTGCTGCTTCATTGCAGGCAGCATTTCTTGTACTTCTGGCCACTGCCGCAAGGACAAGGGTCGTTGCGGCCGACCGGCGGCGCCGGGTTCTTGAAAAACTCGGTCCAAGGAGCCACGCGCAGGTCGTTGCTGACCTTGCGCACCTTTTGCTGCTCGAAGAACGCGTCTGTGTAGCAGTGCCATTTTGACAGCTCAGCGATGGAATCGGTGATCAGTCCCTCGCCATAACGGGGGTTGCCAGGGGCACCGTTCGCATCACGCGTCGCCTGCAGGTCTTCGAGAAAATGCGAGAAGTCGCAGTAATCCTTGGGGATCAGGCCTTTGTCGAAAAGTTCACGAACTGCTTCGGTCATGTCATCAAGACCAAGATCGGCAATGGTTTCGGTCCACCCCATCAGCACATCAGTCGATGCCTTGAGGTGGCGCGTCCGGAAGGTCCGGATGAAATCCTCGATCGCAGGGCGCTGATCAGGATGGATGTCTGCGATCAGGACAAGGGCGCTCATCAGGGAGCTGCGCGCGAAATCGTCGGCTTGCAGGTCAAGAATTGCCTCGAACAAGGGCTGCAGATCGCCATCGAAGGTGCCCGCGATGACGCGAAAACTGACTTCCGTCACCGCATCGCCGAGGGTGTGATCGATGGTTTTGGTCGGGCGGCGCAGCATGTGAAGCAAAGGGCGATAGGCATGCGTGACCCGCCATTCGCCTAGCAGATAGAAGACCGGGATTAGTGCCATCAGATCAGCGCCGCGCATGGCGGACACGTTTTGGCGCCCAAGCCGTGCAACCAGTTCGAGAAAGATCGGCGTCATTGCGTCACGCTGCTCGCCTGCATCGGCCATGGCGGCCTTTGGGAAAATGTCGTCCCGCGCCAAATCGCGCATGATTTCGGAGTGGGTCATGGATTCGCTTTCAATGGGTGGCAAGCCTATCAAATGGAACACTTTCAAGCTTGAGGTCAATTCACATGACGACGACTGCTGACCTCCGCTCCCGCCGCGAAACTCTCGCGACGCAACGTTCCTCTGGCGTGGCCCGCGTGAGCTATGACGGCAAAACCGTCGATTACCGCAGCATCGCCGAAATCGACCGGGCAATTGAGGTGCTGGACCGCGAGATCGCGGCAGCCGAGGGGCGCAAGATCATCCGGCAGGTGCGCGTGATCACCCGCAAAGGCCTCTGACGCATGGCCTGGCTCGATGCATTCCGCCGCCGGAAGGCCGGTGGCCCCACAGCCGTGCGTGCCCGGTTGGAAGGGGCGATGTCGCAGCGGCGGCTGCGCGGCTGGCAACCGCCGATGGAAAACATCAACTCGCTGGTCGCCTCGGGCGGTCCGCGTCTGCTGGCGCGGTCGCGCGAACTGGTGGTGACCAACGGTTATGCCGCCAATGCCTGCGAGGCGTTTGCGTCGAACCTGGTGGGCGATGGGATCAAGCCGTCGTCACTGATCGAGGATGCGGCCCTGCGCGATCAGGTCCAGCGGTTGTGGCTCGCATGGACCGACGAGGCCGATGCCGACGGCCTGACCGATTTCTACGGCCTGCAAGCCATGGTGGCGCGCGAGATGTTCGTCGCGGGCGAATGCTTCGTGCGGCTGCGGCCGCGCCGGGCAGAAGATGGCTTGCTGGTGCCGATCCAGCTGCAACTGCTGCAATCGGAGATGCTGCCCTTCGAGAAAACCGAAACCGCCGCAAACGGCAACCGCATCCGCTGCGGGATCGAATTCGATGCCATCGGGCGACGCCAAGCTTATCACTTTCGCCGCCGCCATCCCGGCGACAGCACCGATCAGGGCATGTTCACGTCGGAAACGGTCCGTGTCCCTGCCGGGGACGTGCTGCACATCTACCGGCCCATCGATGCGGGCCAGATCCGGGGTCTGCCGCATGTGGCACCTGCCATGGTCCGGCTGTTTCTGCTCGACCAGTACGACGATGCAGAACTTGACCGGAAGAAGACGGCGGCGATGTTTGCGGGCTTCATCACCAAGACCGCGCCCGAAGAACAGTTGATGGGCGAGATCGAGGCGACCGACGACAGCGGCGCGACCGTCAGCCTGGAACCCGGCACCCTGCAGGTTCTGCTCCCGGGCGAAGACGTGAAGTTCTCCAGCCCTGCCGACGTCGGTGGCGGCTATGAGGCGTTCCAGTACCGGACGCTGCTGTCGGTTTCGGCCTCGCTGGGGCTGCCCTATCACCTGGTAACTGGCGACGTGCGTCAAGCCAACTATTCGAGCCTGCGCGCCGAACTGGTCGAGTTTCGCCGCCGCGTCGAGCAGTTGCAGCACGGTGTTGTCGCGCACCAGCTCTGCCGCCCGGTCTGGGCGCGCTGGCTGGAAACGGCGGTGCTGTCGGGCGCATTGGAGATACCGGACTTCGCGCGGTCTCCGGCGCGTTACCGCCCGGTGAACTGGATCCCGCCCCGCTGGGATTGGGTCGATCCGCTGAAAGACATCCAGGCGCAGGTGCTGGCGATGGAGGCAGGGATTGTCTCGCGCCGCAAGGTCGTCCAGGCGACGGGCTACGACGTCGAGGAAATCGACCGAGAAAACGCGACCGACGCGGCCCGCGTGGCGGCACTGGGCCTGCAGTACCGCACCAGTCCGGGCGAGACGCAGGGCGCGCGGGCGACACCGGCGCAATTGCCGGATGCTGGCGGCGACGCTGGTGCTGGCACCAACGATACATCTGAACAGGAGTGACAGCATGAACAGCTGGTACACGATCCGCGCCCTAGCCACGGGCGCGGAGGTGGTGATCTATGACGAAATCGGGGCTTATGGCGTCTCGGCAAAGGGGTTTCTGGCGGAACTGGGCGCGTTGCCGGATGGCACGCCGCTGGCTTTGCGGATCAACAGTCCGGGCGGCTCGGTGTTTGATGCAGTGGCGATCTACAATGCGCTAAAGCGTCATACAGGCGAGATCACCGTTTGGATCGACGGGATTGCGGCTTCGGCTGCCAGCTACATTGCAATGGCGGGTGACGAGATCGTCATGCCGGAGAATGCTTTCATGATGATCCATGATCCCTCCGGCCTTGTCATGGGCACAGCCACTGAGATGCGAGGGATGGCTGACACGCTGGACAAGATTGCGGGGAGCATGACCCGGGGTTATGCCGCCAAATCTGGCAAGCCCGAGACGGAGATTGCAGCCCTGATGGCTGCAGAGACATGGTTCGATGCGCAGGACGCATTGGATCTGGGACTGGCCACGCGGATGGCAGAGCCAGTCCGTATTGCCGCCAGCTTCGACATCGGGCGCTTCCGCAATGCACCGCCGGTGCTTGTCGAGGCCGTCGAGGCGGCAGAGGCGGCAGAGGCTGGGGTGGGTGAAACTGTTGATAGTCACGACGGTATTCAGATCAGCGATCCGCTGTCGCGTGAGTCCGGTTCCACCGTTACGGACCCCAATAAGAGCGTCGAAGCTGCTGGGGCTCACCTTGAAGCAGGTCCAGACGCGGAACCCGCGCCGGATCCAGAAACTCTTGCGGCTGACAAGACTTTTGATCTGGGTCCAGAACCAGCTCCCCTCTCTGAGGGACGGAGCACTGTTGGAGTTGGCAACACTGCTCCCGACGCCAGCGCCATCCGTGCTGAAGCCATCGCGCATGCGCGCACTGTGATTGATCTGTGCCGCCTCGCCGGTCAGCCGCAAATGGCGGGACGGTTCTTGGAAGAGGACAGAGGTCTTGATGACATTCGCGCAGCCCTTCTGGCCGCCAAGGCAGATATCGATCCTGATATCAGCAGCGCCCATGCCCAACCGGGCTCGGCAAGTTCCACCCATCCCTGGGGCGATGTGATCGCCCGCACCTTCAAGTTGAAAGGATAAATTTGCATGACCACGCTCACCGAAGGCCCACATCCAGGCGACTTCCTCGTCTGGGAAGTGCTGCGCGATTATACCCGCGAAACCATCACAGTCGCCTCTGGCGCGGGCAAACTTGCCCCGGGCACAGTGCTCGGCAAAATCACCACGGGTGGTAAATACACCGGCCTCGTACCTGCAGCTACAAATGGCAGCCAAAACGCGGCAGGCATCCTCTGGGCTGCGATTGATGCCACGGACGCCGACGCGGCCAGCGTAGTGATCTTGCGCGGCCCTGCCATCGTGAACCGCGCTGAGATCATCCTGCCCGAGGGCGCCACTGAGGCGCAGATCACTGCTGCCATCACGGCATTGGCAGCCCTTGGCATCATTTTGCGCTGAGCGATCGGCGCAGACCCATCATCCCCACCTGAATAGGAGGTCGGCTCATGGCCACCATGGACATCTTTGAAGGCGACGCCTTCAGCATCATCGAGTTGACCCGCGCGCTCGAAAACATCCCCTTCAAGCCTGCAATATTGTCGGGAGCAAACCTGTTTGGCGCGCGCGGTGTGCGGGCGCGTACGATTATGATTGAGAGCCGCAATGGCACGCTGTCGTTGATCCCGTTCTCGGAGCGTGGCTCGGCTTATGAACAACAGGTCCCCGAACGGCGCGACATGCGGGCCTTTGTCTGTCGACAGTTTAAAAAGCAGGATGTTCTCTGGGCCTCAGAGATCCAGGGTATCCGTGACTTTGGCTCAGAAACCGCAACCCAACAGGTGCAGGCAGAGGTTGCGCGCAAGATGGGGCGGCTTAGGAATGACGCTGAGGCCACCTTTGAGTTCCACCTCTTCAACGGTATCCAAGGGGTGGTGAAAGACCCCAAGGACGGTGCGACGGTGATCAATTACTACGTTGAGTTTGGTATCACGCCTGCGGTGGAAGTGGATTTTGACCTCGACAATGCCACCCCGGGCTCGGGGGCGCTGCGCAAACGCTGCCAGGCCCTGATCGAAAGTGTTGAGGACAGTCTTGGCGGACTTGCCGCTGGCCAGGTGCAACTTCGCGCTGAATGCGGCTCTGCCTTCTTTGCTGATCT
>Ga0163215_101077_pt1 | contig 22099 bp, 12 predicted proteins | sample SynspAceP_FD_185934 | JGI IMG/M metagenome (GOLD analysis project Ga0163215, IMG submission 185934) | Saline lake microbial communities from Ace Lake in Antarctica - Synechococcus sp. Ace-P (Hybrid Assembly) | ecosystem: Environmental > Aquatic > Non-marine Saline and Alkaline > Saline | place... | reverse complement strand
TCGTCCGCAAGCCACCCAGGCCGCCTCACATCCCGACTGCTGTCTGGATAAATCCACCAAAGCAAACGGAGGGAAACCAAGCTTAAAGTCCAAAAGCCACTGCCTCAAAGTCGTTGACACGTTCCGGTGCGCGGCATGAAGGATGTCTGGCAAGCCCTCTGGCAGTTTTCGGGCAGAGTTCGTGCTCATATGGATCAGTCCCTTTGTCTTTGCGGACTGAAGCCTTCCTCCAGCCCAATCTGTGCTGACATACGCGCACGGTCCAGAAGCGACGAGATATCGGCGCGCTGGCTAAAAATACTGGCGGACACGGGAAGCCCGACCTGAATGACGGGGGTCGGCAGGCTGAGACTTGAGTAAAGCTTTTGATAGCTTGATATACCGGCACGGACTTCGTCCTGCAGGGTTTTGGGATGGCTGACTGCTGTGCGGTTCGTCAGCACGACAAAATCACCCTGTCCCGCATGTGCCATGCTGAAAGGTGATGTCTTGAGGGTCTCTGCAACCACGGTGGCGATATTCGCAAGATAGTCGATATAGCCCACATGGTCGGTCGCGCGAAACGCTTCGGCTGCGTTGGTGACGGTAAAGCCGATTGCGGCATGCCCGAACAGTTGAAGCCGGTTCAGGGTCAGCAGATGATTCTGCATGGCCAAGTATTCCACCATCCAGTTCGCGCTCATCACCGAAAGCGATGCGTCAAACTTGACCTTCGACTTCGGTAGGTCGGACCATGATTTCAACTCGTCCAGCAGATCAAGCGCCCGCTGACGCTCGTCGACTAACTGGCGCATCACCTGAAGGCGCGCACGCAATTCGATCTCGTCCAGCGGTTTTGTAAAATAATCGGTGGCACCGGCAGCAAAAGCGCCATCCACGAAATGCTTGTCCGCAAGCGAGGTCACCATGATGATCGGCGTTTTGCGATAGACCGACATGGCGCGAATTCTGCGACAAAGCTCGACCCCGTCCACTTCTGGCATCTCGATGTCGAGAAGGAAGCCGTCAAAAAGCTGCGGGCTGTTGCGGATGATTTTCAGTGCCGCACTGGCCGAAGGAACACTTGTGACGTCGTTATAGCCAAGTTGCGCAAGGGTGCCCTGAAGCACCATCTGGAACGCTTTGTCGTCGTCAACTGCGAGTATCCGAAGGTCTTTCATTCTGCCAATCCTCGATCCGTTATTTTTCTAGAAAATGACGTTGGAATATGTCGAGAGTAGGGCGAATTTATAGCGTCTTTCAACTTAAAGGATACCGTCTTGATGGGCTTTTTGACGGTTCGACATCAGGCTTTCGATCACAGCAATAAAGTCTGTGCCACGGATCGGTTTCGGCATCACGATATCCGTATGGCACCCTGCAGGAGGCTGGCTTAAGGCCTGCGCCTCGGCTGTGAAGCGGATCACCCGGCTATCGCGGTTTGATGAATTTCCGGCCCGCAGGTGACGGATAACCCTGTCGCCGTTGATATGCGGCATGTTCTGGTCAAAAATCATCAGGTCAAAGGGTTCTTTCAGCGCCGCTTCAAGCGCTTGTCGACCGTCATCGGCCACCGTCAGGTGGACATCAGACAGGCCACCAAGCAAAGATCTTACGATCTGTTGGGTTACCTCATCATCTTCTGCCAAAAGGATCTTGAAGGTCATGTCGATTATGTCGCCGCATTCATTAAAACCATATTAGTGCCCATCAATGAAGGACACGACGTTTTTTTGCAATAAAGATAGTGGAACCTATCTTTCGGGCGAAAGTACGGAAATCTTCTGACCTTTGTCAGAGGATTGAGCAAAAAAGCTGCGGTCGATGCACCGGTCACACACCTGACTTGCCGGCGAATCCGTCAATTCCGGGTCAGAGTGAGAATGGCATGCAGCAATTCGGCGCGCTTGAATGGCTTTGCCAGATGCGTGTCAAAGCCTGCAATCAGATAGTCAGCCACCTGATGCGGCATCGCGTTGGCTGTGACAGCGATCACGTATACCGGCGCGTGGCCCTGTTGATGTTCCAGCAAGCGGATCTGGGCCAACGCGCTGACCCCGTCCATGAAAGGCATTGAAATATCCATCAGCACAATATCGAAACCGCGACCTTCCTGCGCACTGGCAGACCACGCTTCCAGAGCCTCGTGGCCGTTTTCGACCATGACGATATCAAGACCGGTCCCGCTGAGCATTTCCTCTATGACGATGCGGTTGGTTAGATTGTCATCGGCCACAAGCGCGCGCAGGTGATCCAGACGCACATCTTGCTGGATGATGTCGCCGATACGGTCGATTGCGGGTGCACGGGGCACATCTGCTGCTGGCAGGGGAAGGCTGACACGGATCGTCGTACCTTTCCCCGGTTGGCTTTCGACGGAAATCTCGCCCTCCATAAGCGCGACAAGCTGGCGCACGATGGACATGCCCAGACCGGTGCCGCCGAAACGTCGGGTGATGCTACCGTCGGCCTGTTCGAAGCTGTCGAGGATACGTGCCACCTGGGTTGCGGACATACCCATGCCGGTATCAGTCACTTCGATCTGCAGCGGATCACCCGACTGGCATTGCAGGGTCAGCGTGACAGAGCCACGGTCGGTGAATTTTATCGCATTATGCAGCAGGTTGTTCAGAATCTGGCTGATCCGGTGCGGGTCACCCAAGAGCGGCAAGGCGCAGCCGCTGCTTGTGTGGACGCGGAATTCCAGCCCCTTCTCCTCGGCGCGGATCGCGTTCAACGCCTCGACCGACTGGGCCAGATCATTGACGATGAACGGGACCTTTTCGATCTCCATCTTTCCGGCCTCGATCTTGGACATGTCGAGGATGTCGTTCAGGATGTTCAACAGCATCTCGCCGGAATTGCGGATCGTGCCGATCATGCGGCGCTGGCGGTCTTCGGTCAGTGTTCCTTCCAGAACTTCGGCCATTCCAAGTACGCCGTTCAAGGGGGTCCGGATCTCGTGGCTCATATTCGCAAGGAACATGGATTTCGACTTGCTGGCCTCCTCGGCCTGAACGCGGGCCTGTTCCAGCCGTGTCGTTGCGGCCAATTCCTCGGTGATGTCGTTGAACGAGGTGACAACGCGCATTTCGTCGCCTTCCCCCCGAAAAGAAATGGCGTTGACGGACAGACAGCGGCGTGTGCCATCCTCCCACTGGATCGCAAACCGTATGTCGCGCACAGGTTTGCCGCCTGCCATGGCCATTGCGAAAGGCAACTCCTCATCCGGGATAGCAGAGCCATCCAGATGCGATGCGCAAAAACTGGGCGCGTTGTAGGTCATACCTGACAACGTGTCGCGTGACAGATTCAGGATGCGTTCAGCCTCGCTATTTGCAAAGATGATCTGGCCATCGCCATTCATCACGACAATAGCTGCGATGCTCGCATCCATGACCTGTTCAAGAAAGGTCTTTCCGGCCTCTAGATCCTGTTCCAGTTTCTTGCGGTCCGAGATGTTCAGATGCACCCCTCCGATGATTTCAGGCGTACCGTCAGGGCCAAAACGAGTGATTTGACTGCGTGACAAGACCCAGATCCAATGCCCGTCATTATGCAGCATCCGGAATTCGCTTTCGGCCATGGCCGTGGCATTCTCGCTGCTGACACGTCCAAGATCGTCGAATACCTGCCGATCATCCGGATGGACCAGTTTACGAAAGCTCGTCAGGTCCATGGGCGGCATCTGGTTCGCATCATAGCCCAGAATCTGGCGCCATTCTCCGCCCACGGTCAGACGGTGAGTCGTTGCATTCCATTCCCAGGTGCCGATGGCGGCACCTTCCATGACTTTGGTGAGTTGCTGCTCGACCTGATCGCGATCCATGAGCGCGTTGGTCAACTCGGCGTTCGCGGTATCCAATGCTATGATCTGGTTGCGCTTGCTGCTGATGTCGATGGCTACAGTGATGCACCCGCCGTCCGAGGTCCGGACATTGATCCGCCGGACCCAACGGCCATCGGGTAGGGCAATCTCGTCCAAGAATTTGGGCTGGCCGTAAATCTGCATCCGTTCGGCAAGAGCGGCGTCAATATCGGTGCCCGGCCCTCCGCCCGGCAGAACGTTCAGTTCAAGTCCGCGTCTGAGGATACTGGCAAGCGTCGCACCTTCGACAAGGATCGGTTCAAGCCCGGGGAACATCTGGCGATAGGCGGCATTGGCAATGACCAGCTGATCATCGGAGTCAAAGATCACAACACTATCCGGCAAGGCATTGACCGCGTTTTCAAGCCTTTGCCGCATTGCCGTGGCTTCGGCTGCAAGCCTGCTGACCTCGGTACGCTGGCGCTTGTGCTCGGTGATATCGGTTTCGACCGTGACATAGCCCTGCAAAGATCCGTCTACACCAAACAATGGCTGGACGTTGAAGTCGATCCAGTAGCGATTGCCGTGGCGGTCCTTGTTGACGGTCTCACCGCGAAAGGATTCGTGTCGGGCAAGCGCCAGCTTCAATGCGGCGGATGTCTTTTGATCGCTTTCGGGGCAGCGTACCAGATCCTCGAACAGCTCGCCGCGCACCTCGGACAGTGTCCACCCGCTTTTCTCGGCAAAGGCACGGTTGAACCAGACAATTCTCTCGTCACGATCGACCACCACGACGAAATTGGTCATAGCCTCGACGATCTTGCCCATCTTCATCAGTTCTTCGCGCTGGGATGTGTCGCTTGTGACATCCCGCACGACAAAGATTGCGCTGGCCATACCTTCGGGCAGCGGTGACTCCTTGCGCGCGCCCGCAATTTCAAAAATGTAATGCTGTCCGTTGATGTCGAGCGGATAGCGCAGGCCGTCGATCCTTCCTTCGGTCATGACCTTCTCAAGGGCTTCATGTGCGACTGCGGCGACATTCGGTGGCAGGACATCGTCGATCTTCTGTCCCGCCAGCGACCCTGCCGCCTGTATTTGCATGTGCTTTGGTCCAGCTACAAATCCGGTATAGCGACCGGCGGCATCAATCTCGAACAGCAGATCCGGCAATGCAGCCATGATCGCTTCGAACCGTCCTGCCGTCTCAAGGGTCTCTGCCTCGGTCAGACGCAGGTCGGTCACATCAGATCCCATCCCGCGATACCCAAGGAACGTCCCTTCCTTGTCAAACACAGGCGAGGCGCTGAACCGCAGATAGGCGGGGCTGCCATCCAGATGACGCGCCTTGTAAACTATGTCACGAAACGGCTCGCGAGCGGCGATCTTGCGCGTGATCGTATGAAAGCCGGGATCGTCAATGTCGAAACCGCAATCAAGCGCAACCTCCAACCGGGTGCGGCCTAGAAAGAAATCCGGCCCCACGCCAAACCGCTCGATGTTATGCGAGATAAAGGTATAGCGGGTCTCGGAATCCTGTTCCCAGACCCAGTCATCACTGATTTCGGCCAGATCATGCAACCGCGAGGTGACCACGTCGCGTTCTTCGGCAGCCTTTGTCAGGGCAATGCGTGCATCAAACAGTTCGGCCTCTCGCATCTTGCGTGCACTGATATTGCGGATCAGGAACAGATAGCTGCCCAGATCGTCGGGCGTCTGACTTTCGCGCATGGACACAGAACATTCGACCCAGCTTTGCGGATCTTGCAGCCGCAGCAATTGCTCGACACCTGTCACAACCTTGCCGTTGAGAACGTCCGCCATCATGTTGCGGCGTTCGGCAGCGATTTCGGGGCGCAGCACGTCTTCCAGGCGTTTGCCCAGCACACTGCTTGGCTCATAGGCCCAGTCATGCGTGCTGGGATGGTGCATGCCGCGATAGATACCGTTGTGATCCACTTCCAGCAGCAGGTCGGGAAGCGCAGCCAGAGTCAGTTCCAGCTTGTCCTTGGTCCGTTCCAGATCTTGCGCCGCTTCTTTGCGCATCAATGAAGACTGGATCACATCAACGACAGCACGCAGCAATTTGATATGATCGTCTGAAAACGGCGCTTCGACGCGGGTACGGTCCAGTCCGGCAAGGCCGACCAGACGGTTATCCTCGAGGATTGGCACCACAAGCAAAGACAGGATGTCCTGCATCTCAAGCGTCGCCTTTTCAGGCGATTGATCGCACAGATTGCGCACGTCAGGGATGTGCACGATGTCATCCGCATCCAACTTGGGGTGCCAGGTCGATATCACGCTCAGCGGCAGGCCCTGAAGATGCTCGCGCATGGGGGCCACATCCTGCGCGACCCATTCATGGGTGTTGTCCATCACCTCGTCGGGGCGGAACAGGAACACATATCCACGGTCCGCCTGACAAATCTGCGCCATCCGCCCAAGCACGCGCGTGATTGCAGCATCCAGATCACAAGCGGGTGTCCGCACCAGTTCGTTGAGAAACGAAATGACCATGGTTTCCTGCTTCAAGCCTGTCCCTCCTGATGGGGATTGAGAGCGTTCGGTCTGTTTCGCATCATCTTGGATAATCACATTTTCTGGTCGGTACAAAATGAACGGACCTACCCAGTCGCAAGCCCTCGGTGTGTTGCGCAAAAGATGCAGCGATCAAGGTGGCGCGGGTCACCAAAGCCATCAAAATCGAACCCTTCGCGTTCAAGTTCCAATCCCAAGACCGGAATGCTCTTGCTGGTTTTGTTATGTCTACTGCCCGCCGCATAAAGAGTATCATTAAGAAATTGAGTATTATTTCACGCAACTCAACCATATTACTTGAACAGGGTAAAGGGCAGGAAAAGCTTGATTTAGAGTATTCATTTTGCTGTCTCCTAGACGATTGTCTGTCACATGATTGCCGGTCGAATTGCGTGCTGTAAGGGCTGCGCGTCGAAGTTTGTCTGGAAAAAATGGTATGGTGCCAATGCGGGTTGGGGTCTTGGCATCGCGCCTGCAACCTGTAACCCTGCATGTCCTTGGGATGGAGGCGCAGACAATGGCAGGACCGTTGGACGGATTGAAACTTGTTGAAATGGCAGGCCTTGGCCCCTGTCCCCTTGCGGGACAGTTGCTGGCTGATCTTGGCGCCGAGGTGGTCGTGATCGACCGAAAGTCTGCCCGCTCTGATCCGACCGATATAAACCGGCGTGGCAAACGCTCTGTTGCGCTGAACCTGAAGTCACCGCAGGGGTTGGAGGCCGCGCGCCGTCTGATCCAGCATGCGGATATCCTTATTGAAGGATTCCGCCCCGGGGTGATGGAAAAATTGGGACTTGGGCCGCAAGACTGTCACAAGATCAATCCAAGGTTGATAATTGGACGCATGACAGGCTGGGGGCAAACCGGTCCTCTGGCGATGACAGCGGGCCATGACATCAACTATCTGGCTTTGTCGGGTGCTTTGGGCGCCATTGGTCGCGCTGATGAGCTGCCCGTTCCACCGCTCAATCTGGTGGCGGATTACGGCGGCGGGACGATGTTCCTGATCTTCGGTGTGCTGGCCGCCCTGTTCGAGCGTGGCAGATCTGGCCGTGGTCAGGTGGTGGATGCTGCAATGATAGACGGGGTGCCCGCGATGATGGGGCTGATCCATCAGGGGTTGGCGCAAGGCTGGTGGCAACAGGGGCGCGAGGGCAATATGCTGGATGGCGGCGCGCCTTACTACCGCTGCTATGCCACCAAGGACGCGCGTGCCCTGTCTGTTGGCCCGTTGGAGCCACAGTTTTTTGCGGAACTGGTCAAACTGGCCGGATTGCCGGCAGAGCATTGCAACGATCAGACCGATCCTGCGACATGGTCCGAGCGGCGCGCGCTTTATGCTCAGGTTTTTGCCCGCAAGACCCGCGATGAGTGGATGGCGGTTTTTGACGGATCGGATGCATGTGTCGCGCCCGTACTGGACTGGGACGAGGTGGAGCATCATCCCCAGACAGCCGCGCGCGGCACATTTCTCAGAGTGGGGGGCGTGATGCAGGCAGCACCTGCCCCGCGCTTCGACCGGACGCCAGCGGCAATGCCAGTGGCCCCAGGCGCGGCGGGGCAGGATACCGACACGATCCTGTCGGCACTTGGCTATGACACCACAGAACTGGCGCGGCTGCGCGATGAGGGCGTGCTGACCTGACCCCTGTCAGAAGGCACTGTCCTTGACCGCCTGCATCGACACATGGGTCGAGGTTGATCCGACATAGGGCAGCGCGGAAATCACCTCGCCCAGTATTTGCCTGTAGGCCTGAATGTCGCGGCTGCGGATCTTGAGAAGATAGTCGAAAGATCCTGCAATCATATGGCATTGCTCGATTTCGGGCACATCCATCACAGCCCGGTTAAACGCTGACAGTGCTTTTTCCGTGGTGTCGGTCAGGCGCACCTCGGCAAAGGCGACATGATCCAGCCCCAGTTTGCCGGGGTTCAGTACGGCGCGGAATCCCTGAATATAACCCTGATCCTGCAACCGCTTCATCCGCACCTGACACGGGCTTTTGGACAGGCCGACTTTCTTGGCCAGATCTGTGATCGCTATGCGGCCGTCAGTGCTCAACTCGCGCAGAATCTTGGTGTCGATCCGGTCAAGCGGGTCAGGTTTTGCCTCGTCTGGCATGTATATTCCTTCAAAAGGGCCGCAATGAAATCCGATCGGCTTGCACAACCTTGATCAACGGGAAAAACGACTGTCAAGCATCTGATATCTTGATTGTTAGAGAACCACCTCATTTTTTCGACCGGAGTCCCCAATGTCCCGTCTTGCCCTGCTGCGTGATGAAATTCGTGCCACTCACCACCAATCCGAAGATGCGGTTCTGGACAGGTTGCGCGCAGCCTCGGCACCCGATGTCGGCACACGCGCCGCCGCGCGCCAGCGTGCCGTTGGTCTTGTCAAATCCATTCGCGGATCGGGCCGCCCCGGTCTGATGGAAGTGTTCCTGTCAGAATACGGCCTGTCCACGGATGAAGGCATTGCACTGATGTGTCTGGCCGAAGCGCTGCTGCGTGTACCGGATCGCGAAACCATCGACGATCTGATCGAAGACAAGATCGCACCTTCCGAATGGGGCGCGCATCTGGGGCGCTCGTCCTCCAGCCTCGTAAATGCCTCGACATGGGCGTTGATGCTGACGGGTAGGGTGCTGAAGGAAGACCAGACACCGGGTGTCGCTAATATCCTGCACGGTGCGGTCAAACGTCTGGGCGAGCCTGTGATCCGCACCGCTGTCAGCCGTGCCATGAAGGAACTGGGCCATCAATTCGTGCTGGGCCGCGATATATCCGAGGCGATCAAACGCGGTGGCACGCGTGCGGCGCAGGGCTTTACTTTTTCCTACGACATGCTGGGCGAGGCGGCACTGACCGCGCATGACGCAAAGAAGTACCATACCGCCTATGCGCAGGCGATTGCCAAGCTGGCTGGCGAATGCACCAACCGCGATATTCGCGCCAACCCCGGAATCTCGATCAAACTCAGTGCGCTGCATCCACGCTACGAGGTGGGCCAGCATGACCGCGTGATGGCTGAACTGGTGCCCTCGACGCTGGAATTGGCGCTGGCCGCACGCAAGGCGGGGATGGGCCTGAACATCGACGCGGAAGAGGCCGACCGTCTGGATCTGTCGATGGACGTGATCGAAGCGGTGCTGCGCCATCCCGATCTGGCAGGCTGGGACGGGTTCGGCGTGGTTGTGCAGGCTTACGGCAAGCGCGCATCGCTGGTGATCGACTGGCTTTATGCGCTGAGCGAGGAACTGGACCGCCACATCATGGTGCGGCTGGTCAAAGGCGCCTATTGGGATACCGAGATCAAGCGCGCACAGGTCGAAGGGCTGGACAGCTTTCCGGTTTTTACCCGCAAAGCTGCGACCGACGTGTCCTATCTGTGCTGTGCGGGCAAACTGCTGGCGATGACCGACCGGATCTATCCACAATTTGCCACCCATAACGCCCATACCGTGGCTGCGATTCTTGAGATGTCGGGCGACAGATTATCCTTTGAGTTCCAGCGCTTGCACGGCATGGGTGAGGTTCTGCATGATGTTGTGATGAAAGAGGCGGGCACCCGCTGCCGAATTTATGCCCCCGTGGGCGCGCATCGCGATTTGCTGGCCTATCTGGTGCGGCGGTTGCTGGAAAACGGGGCCAATTCAAGCTTTGTGAACCAGATCGTGGACGAGGATGTTCCCCCTGAAGTGGTCGCCGCCGATCCCTTTGACGCCTTGGAGGGTGTCGCAGGACGGCGATCTTCAGCAGTCAAGGACCCAGCAGCCCTTTACGCACCCGAACGGCCCAATTCGCGTGGATTTGACGTGCATGAAGCCCTTGATCTGGAGATGATCGACAGCGCGCGCGCGCCTTTTGCCGCTCCCTATCAATGGCAGGCAGGCCCGTTGGTCGCAGTTGATCTTGCTGCGGGTGAGCAGGTTGTAGCCATCAATCCGGCCGATCCCGACGACACGGTCGGGCGGACTGCGATCTGTTCCGCTGCGGATGCGAGGGCTGCGATCGGTGCGGCCCTGCCTTGGACGGCTGATGCCCATGCTCGTGCGGGTATCCTGAACCGTGCTGCGGATCTTTATGAGCAGAACTTTGGCGAGATGTTCGCGGTGCTATCGCGCGAGGCGGGCAAAACCCCCAAGGATGCGATTGCAGAGTTGCGCGAAGCCGTTGATTTTCTGCGCTATTACGCGGCACGCGGTCTTGAGGTGACGGGCGAAGCGCGGGGCATCTTCACCTGTATCTCGCCGTGGAATTTTCCGCTGGCGATATTCACCGGACAGATCGCGGCGGCGCTGGCCGCAGGCAATGCGGTACTGGCGAAACCGGCGGAAACCACGGCGCTGTGTGCCCATGTCGCCGTGCGCCTCATGCACGAGGCGGGTGTTCCGCGCAGCGCGCTGCAACTGTTGCCCGGTGCCGGATCGGTGCTTGGCCCTGTCCTGACAGGTGATGCGCGGGTGGGTGGCGTCTGTTTCACCGGTTCAACCGCCACGGCGCAGCGTATCAATCGCACGATGGCCGAAGATATGGCCCCTGATGCGCCGTTGATCGCGGAAACCGGCGGGCTGAACGCCATGATCGTGGACAGCACCGCCCTGCCTGAACAGGCCGTGCGCGACATCATCGCCTCGGCGTTCCAGTCGGCGGGGCAGCGATGCTCGGCCTTGCGGATGCTGTATCTGCAAAAGGATATCGAAAAGCCGTTTCTGGATATGCTGTTTGGCGCGATGGACGAATTGCGTCTGGGCAATCCGTGGCATCACGACATCGACATAGGCCCGGTGATCGACGCCCGCGCGCAGTCGGACTTTGCACAGTATATCGCGGATGCACGCACGGCAGGCAGTTTGCTCAAGGCGATTGATGCGCCGGAGAACGGCCATTTTATCGGCCCCGCCGTGATCCGCGTGTCAGGCATCGAAGCGCTGGAGCGCGAGGTGTTCGGCCCGATCCTGCATGTCGCCACTTTCCGCGCCGACCAGATCGACAAGGTGGTCGATGCGGTGAACAACAGCGGGTTCGGCCTGACGTTCGGTCTGCATACACGCATTGACGGACGGGTCGAGCAAGTGACCTCGCGCCTCAAGGTTGGCAATGCCTATGTGAACCGCAACCAGATCGGCGCCATCGTGGGCAGCCAGCCCTTCGGCGGCGAAGGGTTGTCTGGCACCGGACCCAAGGCGGGTGGACCGTCCTATGTGCCACGTTTCCTCAAATCCGCATCTATGGATCACGCAGGGCAGGCGGGCAAAGCCGCCGATGTGAACACGGTACAGGCGCGACTGGACCGGATGCGCGGGCTGGAAATGGCGCGGCTGTCGGTGATCGACCTGCCCGGACCGACCGGAGAGTCGAACCGGCTGTCCACCTATGGGCGCGGTATTGTCCTGTGCCTTGGACCGACAGCAGCAGATGCGGCCGAACAGGTGCGCATCGCACGCGACAACGGTTGCCACGCGCTGGCCGTGGCCCCCGGTGTGGCGTCTGCAATTGGCCTCGATGCTGTGCTTCCCCGTGGCGCGCTGGAGCATTTGCGCGGCTTTGATCTGGTCGCGCTATGGTCTGACAAACGTGATCTGGCCGCTGCGCGCCGGGCACTGGCGGCACGTGACGGGGCACTTATCGGGCTGGCGTGCGGCACCGATCTGGCTGCACGTTGCCGGATCGAGCGGCATATCTGCGTGGACACAACAGCCGCAGGGGGCAATGCCGCGCTGCTGGCGGCCGAGGCCGAAGACGGCGTGCATGTTGCCTCTATGTGATGCTGCGCCGCAGGTCATGGCCTGCGGCTGCCCTTGAAATCCGCGCTGCGAAGGCGTTTACCTGTCGAAGATGGAATATAAGGACCGTCCGATGGAACCGACGCTGCGACTGGATGTGACGGGCCTGAGTTGTGCAGGCTGCGTGCGTCGTGCCGAAGCGGCGCTTTCAGGCGTCGATGGTGTACGCGAGGCGCGTGTGAACCTTGCCACAAGGCGCGCGGAGGTGGCCCATGATGGAGCGCTGACACCCGCCCTTGCAGCGGCCGCACTGGCCAAGGCGGGATATCCTGCCGCCGAGGATGATCTGAGGCTTCATATCGACGGGGCGACCTGCGGGTCATGCGTTGCGCGGATCGAGGCGGCCTTGCAGGGCGTGCCCGGTGTCCTGTCTGCCAGTTTCAACCTTGCGGACGGGCAGGCCAGGCTGCGCATTCTGACGGGTTCCGTTGACGAGGCTGACATTATCGCTGCTGTGAAACGGGCAGGCTATAGTGCCAGCACGTTGACGGATGAAAGACCGGACGCGGGCGCCGAGCGCGACGCCGCCGATATTGCCAGACTGCGCAGCGACACACTGATGGCTGCTGTTCTGACGGTACCGGTCATGGTGCTGGCGATGGGCGGGCATGTCTGGCCACCCTTTCATCATTGGCTGCATGGCACGATCGGCATGGGCACAAGCTGGATGATCCAGTTTGTGCTGACCTCGCTGGTCCTGTTCGGGCCGGGTCTGCGGTTTTTCAAACTGGGTGTGCCCGCGCTTATGCACCGCGCGCCCGATATGAATGCACTGGTGGCACTGGGTACCTCTGCGGCATGGGGTTTCTCGACCGTTGCGACCTTCGCCCCCGGCATCCTGCCGCCCGGCACGGCCGAGGTCTATTTCGAGGCCGCCGCCGTCATCGTGACCCTGATCCTGCTGGGCCGCTGGCTTGAAGCGCGCGCACGCGGGCAGGCGGGGCAGGCGATCCGCAAACTGGCAGGCTTGCAGGTGCGCGAGGCGCGTGTGCGCCGCGACGGGGTGATGCAGGTGGTCGCGATTGCCGATCTGGTCACCGGCGACGAGATCGAACTGCGCCCCGGTGCCCGCGTACCTACGGATGGAGAGATTATCGAAGGACGGTCGGATATAGACGAATCCATGGTCACCGGCGAGCCTCTGCCCGTCACGCGTGGGACGGGAGAACGGGTCATAGGCGGCACGGTGAACGGGGCGGGCGCGCTGATGATCCGCGCCACGGCGACGGGCAAGGATACGGTGCTGTCACAGATCATGGCCGCTGTTGCCGATGCACAGGGCGCAAAACTGCCGATCCAGTCGCTGGTGGACCGCGTGACGGCGGTTTTCGTGCCGGTCGTGATCGCTGTGGCGCTTGTCACGTTGGGTTTCTGGCTGGCTTTCGGTCCGGCCCCCGCGCTGGGTCTGGCTGTCGTGGCGGCGGTGTCGGTGCTGGTCGTGGCCTGTCCTTGCGCCATGGGGCTGGCGGTGCCCGTGTCGATCATGGTGGGCACGGGCCGCGCCTCGGAACTGGGCGTTCTGTTCCGGCGCGGAGATGCATTGCAGGCTTTGCAGGGCGTGCAGATCATGGCCTTTGACAAGACCGGCACCCTGACACTGGGCAAGCCTGTGGTGACAGGTATCTCGGTGCTGGAGGGGGCCGAGGATGCGGTTCTGGCCGCCATTGCAGCCATCGAGGCGACAAGCGATCATCCCATTGCCCGCGCTGTCGTGGCCGAGGCCGAGGCGCGTGGGCTGACCCTTCCGGCTGTCAAAGATGCCAAAGCCCATCCCGGCCTTGGCGTGGAAGGACTGGTGGCTGGCCAGTCGGTCAAAGTCGGGGCGGCACGGTTCTTTGATGCGGTGTCCGCCGATCTGGCCGCAACGGTCACGGGTTGGGAATCCGAAGGACGCAGCGTCTTGTTCGCTGCCTTTGACGATCGGATGGTTGCGGCGCTGGCGGTGTCGGACCGGATCAAGCCCGAGGCGCGCAGCGTGATCGACGCGCTGAAAGCCGCCGGTGTGCGGACCGCGATGATCACCGGCGACAGCCGTGCCGCAGCCGATGCGGTAGCAGCGGAACTGGGTATCGAGACGGTCATCGCGGGTGTCATGCCCACGGTAAAGGCCGAGGCGCTGGCCGAACTCGCGAAACAGGGCCGCGTCGGCTTTGTCGGCGACGGGATCAATGATGCACCTGCGCTGGCTGCGGCAGATGTTGGCATCGCCATGGGCAGTGGTACCGATGTGGCGATCGAGGCCGCGGATGTGGTGCTCATGTCCGGCGATCTGCGCGGTGTCGCCACAGCGCACCGTGTCAGCCTGCGCACGATGTCCAACATCCGCCAGAACCTTGTCTGGGCTTTCGGCTACAACGTGGCGCTGATCCCTGTGGCGGCGGGTCTGCTGGCCATTTTCGGTGGGCCGATGCTGTCTCCGATGCTGGCAAGCGGCGCGATGGCAGCCTCATCCGTTCTGGTGATCACCAATGCGCTGCGGCTGCGACGGTTGCGGGCGGTGGTCTGACAAGGCAAACGCGCAAACGCGCAATCGGGTCTGCGGGCGCGATGAGTATTTTTTGCAAGAAGAAACAGGGGGCAGTGGTCATTTGCGGGCAGGCCCGCTAGGTGCTGGCATATTCGTTTTTGATACAGGGCACGATGGCACTCAAACTGACCTCACTTGCTGAATTGGCCGCATTGCCCTTCGATCAGATCATCGACGTGCGTGCGCCTTCGGAATATGCCGAGGATCACATTCCGGGGGCGATCAACCTGCCGGTCCTGTCGGACGCCGAGCGCGCGCAGGTCGGCACGATCTATGTGCAACAGGACCGGTTTCTGGCGCGCAAGGTCGGGGCGGCACTGGTTGCGCGCAATGCGGCGAAACATCTGGAAGGGCCGCTGTCGGATCGCGACGGGTCATGGCGTCCGCTGGTCTATTGCTGGCGTGGCGGGCAGCGGTCGGGGTCTTTCGCCTCGATCCTGACACAGGTCGGCTGGCGTGTGGATCTGATCGAGGGTGGCTATAAAAGCTATCGCCATCTTGTGGTGCAGACGCTTTATGATCAGCCCTTGGCGCATCGCCTGATCTTGATAGATGGCGGCACGGGCACTGCCAAGACACGGTTGCTGGAGCGTCTGGTGCTGGCAGGGGCGCAGGTCATGGACCTTGAGGGCATGGCGGCGCATCGCGGCTCGCTTCTGGGCGGGATTGCTGGGGGGCAGCCTGCACAGAAATCCTTCGAGAGCCAGATCGCCATGGCATTGGTCCGGCTTGATCCGGCACGCCCCGTGTTTGTCGAGGCGGAAAGCAACAAGATCGGTCGCATTATCCTGCCGCCCAGCCTGTGGCAGGCCATGATGGCAGCCGATCACCTGCGGATCGATGCCCCGCTGGTGGCGCGCGCGCGTTACCTGACGCGGGCCTACGCCGATCTGCTGGCGGATGTGGATATGCTCTGCGCGCGACTGACCACTCTCAAGGCCTATCACGGTGCTGAACGGATCGAGGCATGGCATACACTGGCCCGCACGGCCGCGTTCGAGGCTCTGGCCGCCGATCTTGTCGCGCGGCATTACGACCCGCGCTATGTCAAGGCGCAGGCACGCGGTCGTGCGCCACTGGCAAATATCGCATTGGCCGATCTGGAGGATGCCGATCTGGACGCGGCTTGCCGTGATATTCTGGCTGTGACCGGCGTTTGAGGCCCTACGAACACCGGATTGCGGGCGCGCCGTCTGACAGGGTGCCGATGATAGCGGCCTCGTGCCCCATGGCGCGCAGCGCGCTCACAAGGCCGTCTGCCTGATCGGGGTCCACTGCCGCCAGCAAACCGCCTGCGGTTTGCGGATCATGCAACAGCACGCCCCTTGCGCCGCTGGCACCTGTCACAGGGGCAGCGGCCAGATTGGCGGCATAGGCGGTCGAGCGGATCGCGCCAACAGCAAGGCTTTCAGCCCCGTCATAAAGGGGTATATCGGCAAGCGTTATCGCGGCCTCAAGACCGGAGGCGCGGCAGATCGCCAGCAGATGCCCCGCAAGACCGAACCCCGTCACATCGGTCATCGCATGGGCGCCGCGCAGTATTTGTGCCGCGTCGCCCTGTGGCTGGGCCATCCGCGCCAGAAGGGCCGCGACATGGCGCCCGTCTGCCCGCATCTGCATTTCGGCGGCCAGAATCGTGCCCGATCCGATGGGTCGTGTCAGGATCAGCGCGTCGCCTGCCTGTGCGCCTGCATGGGTGATCGCCGGACCCTCGCACAAACCGGTGACGGTGAAGCCAAGGGTCAACTCGGCCCCCGTGGTGGAATGCCCGCCGACAATGTCGGCCCCGGCTGCGCGGAAGACGGCGCTGGCAGCTTGCATCACCTCGTCCATGGTGCGGCCTTGCAGGGTCGGGGACATGGGGGGCAGGATCACTGTGGCCGTGGCCGCTTGCGGCGTGGCCCCCATGGCCCAGATATCGCCCAAGGCGTGGATGGCCGTTATCCGCGCCATCAGGGCCGGATCACCGGTGAACGCCCGCAGGTGATCTGTCGCCATGACCTGCCTTGCCCCACCCGTGGCAAGGATCGCCGCATCATCGCCGGGCAGGCTGAGGATGTCGCCGCGCTGGGGCGGGGGCAGGCGGGTCAACACCGCCTGCAACGCCTCGGCCCCCAGTTTCGATCCGCATCCGCCGCAAAGCGGCTGATCCAGAGCGGCCAGATCATCGCCTCCCAGCGCGCGGGATTGCGGATGGGTCGGTCCAGCCATGAGGGGCAGGCTGCGGAACTTGTCCATGAAATTCTGGTCGATCCGGTCCTTCCAGCGCCAAAGCCAGCGACCTGAAAAGGCGAGACCGAATTTCTCGGCCACGGCGGATTGTGCACCCAGAGAGATCAGCTTGAGGTAATCGCGCTGCGGCTGGAAGGCCCGCGTCTTCTGGCCTGTCAGTATGGCGCGCAGGTTGTCATACAACACCGGTGCTGCACGTACCGCGAAGACCCCCGCCTTGGGTCGTGGCGCATGGGCCATATGGGCGCAGTCGCCTACGGCAAAGAGCGCGTCATGCCCAAAAACGCGCAAATCCGGCGCGACGGTCACAAAACCATTGGTCAGCGGCAGGTCCGTTCCGGCAAGCCATGCCTGTGCAAAGGCCCCGGCGGCACCAACGACCAGATCGGCCTTGATCAGCCGCCCGTCCTGCAGCACCACACCTTGCGTCGTGATCTGCTGAACTTTGGCGTTGATCTGCACGGTCACATTGTTTGCGGCCAATGCTAGCAACAGTCGCCGGCGCGTTGCGGGTCCGGTCCCTGTCAGACCACCGGCGGCCTCGATCAGGTGCACCTCGGGTGTGATACCCAGTTGTGTGATGCCGTGTGCCATGGCCATGGCCAGTTCCACACCGGCCACACCTGCGCCGATTACGGCGACAGACGGCTGACGGTGCCCTTCCGCCACATCCGCCAGAAACCCGCGCCACCTTGCTGCGTAGACATCCAGCGGCTTTGCCGCCACGGCGTGTTCGGCAAAGCCCTTGATCGCTGGCATATCAGCGGTAATCCCGATATCCAGCGACGCGACATCATAGGCCAGCACACGCCCTGATCCCAGTTGAATAGTGCGGTTTGCCCCGTCCAGCCCCACGGCACGGTCAAGGATCAGCCGCGCCCCAGCGGAACGGGTCAGCCGGACCAGATCGATATCCAGATCCTCGCGGTTGTAATGACCTGCGATATGGCCGGGCAACATGCCTGTATAGGGGGCTGTCGGGGCCGGGTTGATCACGCTGAGCCGCACCCCGGCCAAGGGCGACATGGCCCATTTGCGCAGAACCAGCGCATGCGTATGTCCTCCACCGATCAACACAAGATCACGTGTCAGGGGGTAGGGCATCTGCATGGATCGGCCTTTGTTCTGCGGGTTTCGCAGCCCTTACCCCAAAGGAAGGGCAAGCGCCAAGCAAATGACCGTGACACTTCTTTAGCGGCATCCGATACGCCCATGCGGTTGCTTGCGATCCCTGGGCAGGGGTGCGCGGCTGTATATGGATTGCGACCTGCAACTCTGTTATTCCAAAGTTCAATCTTTGGGTGTGAACAGCGTGACAGCGATCAGGATCATTCTTTTGGTGCTTGCCGGGGCTGTTGTCGGCATCTTGATACTTGGCCTTCTGTTTCCGCTGCCCGAGCGTCAGGGCATAGCGCCGTCGGAGGCGCTTACGCTCACAGACACCACACCGATCGGCGCGGCGGTTCTGCAAGGACAAGCCCTGCATCCGGGGGAAAGCGGTGTCATTCCTCTGGCTGGCGGGGATGAGGCATTTGCCGCGCGCGTACTTCTGGCGCGCACAGCCCTGCAGTCGCTTGATGTGCAATATTACATCTGGCAGGCCGACACGACCGGCTATCTGCTGCTGGATGAATTGCGCGCGGCCGCCGTGCGCGGTGTGCGGGTGCGGCTTTTGCTCGACGATAACGGCATTGCGGGGCTGGATGCGGAACTGCGGGCGCTGGACGATCTGCCGAACCTTGAGGTGCGCCTGTTCAACCCTTTCACCCTGCGCCGGCCCAAACTGCTGTCCTTTGCCTTCGACTTCACCCGGCTGAACCGCCGGATGCATAACAAATCCTTCACTGTGGACGGGGCGGCGACCGTGGTGGGCGGGCGCAATGTGGGCGACATCTATTTCGCCTTCGGTCCGGACGCGCATTACATCGATACCGATGTGCTGGCCCTGGGCCCTGCTGCGGCGGATGTGTCTGTGGCGTTTGATGCTTACTGGAACAGCGCCTCGGCCTATCCGGCTGCGATGATCCTGCCAGTTGCACCTGACGGGATGGGGCGGCTTCAGACGGCAGTGGCTTTGGCCAAATCCTCTGATCTGGCCGCGCCCTATGTGGCCGCTGTCAGCGAGTCGCCGTTGATCCGAACGCTGATGGCCGGGCCGGATGCGGTGGAATGGGCAAGGGTCACGCTGGTGGTTGATGATCCTCTCAAAGGACTGGGTCAGCAAGGTGCAGGTGGCTTGCTGATCGAGCGTCTGGCGGAGATCCTGACGCAAGAGGCGACCGGCCCGAGGATTTCGCTCGATCTGATCTCGGCCTATTTCGTGCCGGGGCGCAGCGGGACAGATCTGCTGACCGTTCTTGCAGGACGCGGCGTCACAGTGCAGGTGTTAACCAATGCACAAGAGGCGACCGATGTCCTGACCGTGCACGGGTCCTATGCGGGGTATCGGGGCGAACTTCTTTCCGGTGGTGTTGCCTTGGGCGAACTCAGGGCCGATCCGCTGATACCGCAACAAGACCAGAGCTTGGCGACGCTGCTGGCAGGGTCGGTCTCGTCACTGCATTCCAAGGTTTTTGCCATCGACGGCCAAAGGGTCTTTATCGGCTCGTTCAACTTCGATCCCCGGTCAGCAAAGCTGAATACCGAAATGGGTCTGCTGATCGAAAGCCCCGCATTTGCCGCCGCCGTGACACGGGCCGTTGATCATGTGATGCTGCGGGGTGCCTATGCTGTCCGTCTGTCCTTAGGGGATAGGCTGGAATGGGTGACGCAGGACGACGGAGGCGCGCAGATCGTATATGCCACGGAACCCAATACCACATGGTTTGACCGCTTCATCGTCAGAGTGATCTGGGTCCTTCCAGTCGAATGGATGATGTAACGGTGCAGGCCCGCGTGGCCACCGCCGCGCCGGGCACACGCTGCACACATGGCAGCAGACCGAGCGGGGCAAGGCACCCTTTGCTCACAAAGGCATGGTCCATGCGGCCAAAGTCATCGCTGCAACGGCGCGGGCCGTATTTGTCAGTGATACGCTCAGGGTTGCAGCGAAGAAAACCCATCAAGACTATCTGTCGACCTTTCTCGATCACTGCGCAATCCCGACACCATCCTGCGCGCCATATGCGTGGCCTGCCGATACCAGAGTGAAGACACGTCTTGGCGATGTGCCCCATGGCCTTTGGATATCGAAACAGATGCGCACAATCCTGCAGAACACATCTTCCCGAGGCAGAAGCGAAACACTGCGTTCCGCTTTAGCTGTTATCAGGCAAGGCCAGCACCGCGTTGAGCAGCCCGTTCTTGACAGCAAGGTCGGACGCGAACCGTGCAATGAGGGCGTCTGGATCAAGCGGGATCCAGTAAGGTGGGACATGAAAGGCCAGATCTGCAAATTCGGTTGGAAACAGCACAGCGAGGTATCCCGGCATGAAGACAAGATAGGGTCGACCGGCCGGAGCCATTTTTTCGAGATCAAGGATTGCGGCCTGTAGTGCGGGTGTCAACAGACCCGCATCGTCCGAGCCTCCAAGGCGCAGCGTGTAGGCGGCATCAAAGGCTGACCCGCCTGTGGTCACTGTCTTCAGTTCAGTGTTCAGGTCTTGCCCTGCGCGCAGGCGGGACGGCGCATCGCGTGGCGTCAGCACCATCAGCGCATCCTTAACTGCATCCGAGGCAACCTCGATCACAGTTACGCTCAGGCCATGGTCACCATGGTCCCGCTTTAACCTCGGTGCAAAGGCAATCGACATCTCGGATAATGAGACAGAGCGCCTGTCCCGCTGGCCAGTTATCCTGTCAGTCGTGTTTGCTGACTGCAATTCAGGAAATAGGTGCCAATTGCGCACGCGGGCCAGATCTGTCTGGGGGTCTACGTCATGCGTGAAACCGGTGAGATGGGTGGATGTAACCGATGCAAACCGTGACTTGACCATTGTCTGATAGGTGGAGGCCCGGTTGCCCATGGCAATGAACCAACCCGCCAAGGCGGCGAGAACGCCAAAAATCACCGCGCTGCCCGCGTTTTGTCCCGCAAGAAGCAAGGCGATGAATGCCCCACCGCCCACAAGGGGCACCAGCCACCGGGCACGGCGGTCAACCTCTGCCAAAGTCTCGACCCGCAGTCCTTCAAGCTCTGCCACAAATGGCGTGACCTGCGCACGCAGAGCGGCACGTTCGGTCTCTGGAAGGTCTACGACGACACCTTTTGAGGCATTTCCCGTCATTTTCACAGCGCTGTCCGCAACGCCTCCAATGCGAGCCCAGAGAGCTGTGAACGAAAACTCAGAGTAGGCGGCCATTGAATTTCCCTTCCAGAAATTTGCACTTCCCTGTGAACGGTCTGATGATCCAGACCGTCGGGACAGGACGATTGTGATGGGGGCCGCTATCCAAAAAACCTTGCCTCACAACGCTATTCCTGAATGATGAAACGTGAATCGAAGCGGCCTTGGATTGAACGGCAATTGCCAAGATCGGCGTCCTCGCCATAATCTTTGGTAAAGCACAAAAGTGCCTCGAACGTGCCAACCGCGCGGCCTTCGTCACCGTCAATATCAAGGGCCGTGAACGTCACGCGTGGCAGAACCGGTGCTTCTTCCGATGACCAGTGCTGACCTGTGCCGGACGGAGCGTAGGTCACGGCCGTCATTATAGGAGCCGTATCCAGTGATGGCATTGCGGCTATATAGCCCACTTCCAGAAAAACCCGCGGCTTTCCCTTGCTCAGGCTGGACAGGGTAAGTGAGGAAAAGCCGGCACCCGCCCGGAACAGATAGGCCGTTGAGGTTGTCTCGTTCGGGCCTGTCATCAGGACCGTGGGTTGTGTGAAACTTTCACCTTCGAAAGTGGTTTGAATAATGCCGATCTCTTCGATTTCTGTCGCTGCGACGGGTACAGTCTGAGTAAACAGCACAAACACAATCAGAGCAGTTCTTTTCATGTTGAACCTCAAGCCGATTTGTCAGGTTTCATCTACCGGTTTTGTGGCACCAATCTGCGTGGGCATGAGGCTTTGCCATTCCAGCATTGGCAGATGTTGCACTTGGCTGCAGTTCGGGCATCGATACGTCGGGCGCGGCGAAATGTTCAGAATATTATACCGGTCCTACTTCAAAACCCGAAAGTTCTCGTGAGTTATGACGCGGAAGTTGTCTGACACCTTGTCGCGGAATTTCTGCCATTCCTGCGGGATGGTCTCACGCATGAAAGCAAGGATGGCAT
>Ga0163215_101076_pt1 | contig 22129 bp, 23 predicted proteins | sample SynspAceP_FD_185934 | JGI IMG/M metagenome (GOLD analysis project Ga0163215, IMG submission 185934) | Saline lake microbial communities from Ace Lake in Antarctica - Synechococcus sp. Ace-P (Hybrid Assembly) | ecosystem: Environmental > Aquatic > Non-marine Saline and Alkaline > Saline | place... | reverse complement strand
GCACGAAGCCGGTGTTGTTTGAGGAGCAGCTGTGTTTCATCGGAATTTCGGGGGGTAGAGACCGCTAGAACCTGCATCAATTTCTCCGTCGTTGTTTGTCGGCGGAGAACTCGCACAGGTCGGAATGGGGCGGTAGTTGTAGAATCCTGCAAACTCACGTCGGGTGAGTCGCGCGGCGACGGCGGTCTGATTGTACTGGACAAGCCCTTTCCTTGCGGAAACTACGGTAGGACACTTGTAGGATTCACAGTAAAACAGACCATGAACATGGTTGAATGGTATGCTTCCTAAATTATTGATGTTAAACACATAACAGGTTTGGAGTGATGGTTTTCCCTCGCCGACGTTAACCTTTCGTTAACCAAAAAGCGCTTGCTCAGAAATTAGAATCGCCGCTTACTGTCAGTGGCGGAACTATTGCGGTTTCGCGAAAAATATCACCACTGGCAAGGAATGAGTTTTGAGATGGCGAACACCGCCGCAAAAACAGCGCCTGTAATTGAAGGGTTGACCGCCCTGATGGAGCGTCATGCCAATGCGCTTTCCAGCCAACTTCAGGCACATCATCTCAAGGTTTTCCCGCCCACTGCCGAGAAGGGAATCCGGACATTTGGACCCTCGGAGGCAGCCAAGCTGCTGGGCGTTGGCGAGTCATACCTACGGCAGACGGCGTCAGAGATGCCGGAACTGAATGTTAGCATGAGTCCTGGTGGCAGGCGAATGTTCTCGATCGAGGATATTCATGCGATCAGGAAGCAAATGGAACAGGTCGGTCGCGGTAACCGGCGGTATGTGCCGCATCGTCGAGACGGCGAACAGCTTCAGGTTGTTTCGGTTATGAATTTCAAAGGCGGATCTGGCAAGACCACCACCGCTGCCCATCTGGCTCAGTATCTCGCGATGCGCGGATATAGAATTCTGGCCATCGATCTGGACCCTCAGGCTAGCCTTTCCGCGCTGTTTGGCAGCCAACCTGAGACCGATGTTGGTCCAAACGAAACGCTCTACGGGGCAATTCGGTACGATGATGAGCAGGTGCCGATTGAGCAGGTTGTCAGAGGAACTTATATTCCTGATCTCCACCTGATCCCAGGCAACCTCGAACTGATGGAATTTGAGCACGATACGCCACGCGCGCTCATGCAACGCAAAGAGGGTGACACTCTCTTTTATGGTCGCATTAGCCAAGTGATTGAAGACATAGCGGATAATTACGATGTCGTCGTTATCGATTGCCCGCCGCAGCTAGGCTACCTCACGCTCTCCGCTTTGACGGCCGCAACTTCCATTCTTGTCACTGTTCACCCTCAAATGTTGGATGTGATGTCAATGAACCAGTTTCTGGCAATGACATCAAATCTCCTGCGGGAAATCGAGAACGCCGGCGCCAAGTTTAAGTTCAACTGGATGCGCTACCTGATCACCCGTTTCGAACCGAGCGATGGGCCACAAAACCAGATGGTCGGCTATCTCCGATCAATCTTCGGTGAGAGTGTCCTCAATTTCCCGATGCTGAAAACTACGGCGGTGTCGGATGCCGGTCTGACAAACCAAACCCTTTTTGAAGTCGAACGCAGCCATTTTACACGGTCGACCTACGATAGAGCCCTGGAAGCGATGAACGCCGTCAATGACGAGATTGAGACTCTGATCAAAAAAGCATGGGATAGACCCACATGAGCCGGAAACACATTCTTGGCGTCTCCGCGGACACCCCAGATAAGTCGACCGCTGACAGCCGGGCGACAAAAACACGGTCCATGCCGCTTCTCGGTGTGCCGCGGAAAGAGCGCGATCCAGCTACGAAGTTGACAGCGAATATCGGGAACGCCCTGCGCGAGCAAAATGATCGCCTCAACCGCGCTGAGGAAATCGAGCGCCGTCTAGCTGAAGGTCAGGCGGTGATCGAACTGGACCCCTCCACGATTGAGCCGTCTTTCGTACAGGATCGGATGCCGGGTGATATTGACGGACTTCTCGCGTCAATCCGGGACCAAGGCCAGCAAGTACCGATCCTTGTTCGACCTCACCCGGATCAATCGGGTCGATATCAGGTCGCATTCGGCCACCGCCGATTGCGTGCTGTTTCGGAATTGGGTCTTCCGGTAAAAGTCGTGGTCCGCGAGCTGACGGATGAACAACTGGTTGTGGCGCAAGGCCAGGAAAACAACGAGCGCGAGGATCTCACTTTTATTGAGAAGGCGCGCTTCGCATATCATCTGAACAAACAGTTTCCACGCGAGATCGTCATTGCTGCAATGTCGATCGACAAAAGCAATTTGTCGAAGATGCTCCTGCTAGTCGACGCCCTCCCCTCTGAACTGATCGATGCTATTGGATCGGCCCCTGGAGTCGGACGCCCAAGCTGGCAGCTATTGTCGGATCTGGTCGAGAAGGCAGCTTCTCCCTCGGACGCGCTCCCATATGTGATTTCGGAAGAGGTGCAGGCACAGCCATCCGCAGAGCGGTTTAAAGCTGTGATCGCTCACCTGAAGCCCGGTCGAATTGCTCGCAAGTTGCCGGAGGTCATGGTGTCTCCGTCCGGAGGCAGACTTGCGCAAGTGACACAGAGCAAGAGCAAGCTGGAAATCATGATCGATAGAAAAGCGACGCCAGACTTTGCGGCGTTCGTGCTTGAGCAGTTACCCGCGCTTTATCAGGCGCATTGTGCAAAGCGTCAACGGAAACAGGGAGAGTAAGCCGCAAAAGAAAAGAGCCCCCACAACGTCGCCGTCGCGGAAGCCCTTCTGTCTCTCTAGCAAGAACAGAATCGCATTTCCACGAAACATCGTCAAGAGTTTTTGGCACCGTTTTGGTGAGTGAACTTCTTTTGCCTGCTGAAAGGTGAGAGACTATGCAAACTGGAAGTGTGACAACACCATTCGGGCGGCGACCAATGACGCTCGCGCTGGTGCGGCGGCAAATGGCATCGGCCGAGATCAAGCCAGGGAAAACTGCGGACAAATGGAAGATATTCAGGGACGCCTCGGCAGCCATGAATGCTCTCGGCATCCAAAGCAATAGTTTGGCGGTACTAGACGCGCTTTTGAGTTTTTACCCAGACAATGCGCTGCGCCAGGATGCCAGCCTGATTGTCTTTCCATCCAATTCACAACTGGCACTGCGAGCCCACGGGATGGCAGGCGCAACATTGCGCAGGCATATTGCCGTATTGGTGGAAGCTGGGCTGATTGTTCGGAAAGACAGCGCGAATGGCAAGCGATACGCCCGCAAAGATCATGCCGGCGAGATCGAGAGTGCATTTGGTTTCGACCTGGCGCCACTTCTGGCGAGATCCGAAGAACTTGCGATGTTGGCGCAGCAGGTAATGGCAGATAGAGCATCATTCAGAAAGGCCAAAGAGAGCCTAACAATTTGCCGACGCGACGTTCGAAAGTTGATCACCGCAGCCATGGAAGAAGGAGCAGACGGCGACTGGCACGCGGTAGAGGAGATCTATGTAGCTCTCGTGGGAAGAATTCCACGGTCGCCCAGCCACGAAGACGTCACTCAAATTCTTGAGGAAATGGAGATGCTTCGCGAGGAGGTCGTCAACAGGCTGGAATTGAATGCAGAATCACAAAATTGTAGCACCAATGCCGCTCACAATGAGCAGCACATACAGAATTCAAATACCGAATCCACATCTGAATCTGAACCTAGCTTCGAAATGAAGCAGGGCGAAAAACCGGACGACCGCCGCCAGCAAAGGCGGGAGCCGATAAAATCGTTCCCACTATCGATAGTTCTCAGGGCGTGCCCAGCGATTGGGGACTATGGGCCGGGCGGCAATATCGGAAGTTGGCGGGATCTGATGGCGGCCGCGGTAGTGGTCCGAACGATGCTTGGCGTGAGCCCTTCGGCCTACCAGGAAGCGTGTGAAGCTATGGGACCGGAGAACGCGGCGGCGGCGGTCGCATGCATTTTGGAGAGAGCGAATTTTATCAACTCGGCCGGTGGCTATATGCGGGATCTAACGCGGCGAAGTGAGCGTGAGGAATTCTCTCTTGGTCCGATGATCATGGCTTTGCTCAAGGCGAACGGGCAGGGAAGTTTAAAGGCGGGGTAGGGATTCGAGCCCGGTTCTAATTGTGTGCACGATACGTAATTGACGCTAGAGATTTTTCGACGATCCAGAGTCGAATATCCCGAGTGGTCAGCTGACCACGACTGTAACCGGCTGAAAAAATTGACATTTTTGTTGAACGTCATTCCCTGAGCGAGCTGAACACACATATGGATCGGACATCTACGGAAAATTGGGCTCTGTCGGCGCTCAAACTCTCACGGGCAAGGGCTAATTTTTCGCCACCGATGTCATAGCTACTCTGGGTCATGTCCCAGGAGCTCTTGGAGAGCTCCGGGATACCAAATACGCTATTTGTGCGCAGTATTGCGCCGCCCAATGATCGCAAGTTATCCGCGATTCGCAGCTGGAATGCCCTGGTTACCGGAGTTCCTTCGCGACAGATTAGACAAACCATGTTCGGGTACGTCTTCACGCTAGTGTGGATCCTGCAGATGGCGGGCAACAGGTTTCAGCTGCAGCACAAGGAGCGCTGATCAGGGCAGAGGCCATCGCGGCAACCGGTACGCTTTAAGGCAAGAGAGATCGGAAGCCACTACCCAAAGGCTGTGTTTCTCGATGCCGGCGTCGAACAAGTGGCGCAGGGTTTAGAGACTTTTGTTGATTGGCAGCACCATGGCAGATCGTGCTCATTTCTTTCCACCGGGCTGCAGCAATGATCCTTTCGGATTTGCTGGGCGAGGTGGATCCAGAAAATGAGGGTACTCGGTTGCCGGAGCGGAATGTGGCGTCGATCCTGGGGACTGATTTATGGATATGAGGATTGAAATTCATCCCTTCGATAAACATTGCTTGTCTGAGGGATGGTTAAGAAAGACGAGGGAAAGCCGCGGTAATCTGTGTTGAAGCAATAGAACTGGCCACAAGATCCTCACGCCGTAACGGACGCCGATTTCTTCATAGTGGTGAGGCGGATGAGGCACTTCGCGCTGTTGCTCATAGGCCTTGCGAACGTCGTAGGCCAGACCGAGAAACATGCCCTCCTTATCTGCTACGAGCGGGGAACGTTCGTTGACGTCATAAAAGACCTCATGCAACCAGCGCAAGGACGTGTAATCGCCGATCAGGAGAATGCCGGCATGATTTTTCAGCAAGCGATAGGAGAGCAAGCCGTTTCACCTTTTTTTGGCGCCTTGAGAATATCAATAGCATCTCACTCGACCCATGGATCAATGAGATCGATACTGAAGCCCGCGAAATCCTTGATGTTGCATGTCGCGACAGTGAGATCGTGGCAATTGCAGTGGCGGCGATCAGGCCATCCATCGATGACATGCCTCTACGGCTCCGCTTTGCGTCGGCCATCAAATCTGCCCAGGCTAGAGCAACACGTTCTTCTACCGGGATCACGCGGCCTTCGAAACGCTGTGGCAGATCGCGTGCGAGCCACTCAATGAGACCATCGCGCCTTGTCCAAGAGAGCAACGCCACGACGAATTTCCGCAATCGACACAACACTGATAAAGGAGCGGTCCTCGTCAAGTCCATCCAGCCATTCGAGAACGCGGCCTTCCGGGTGCGGTTTTGTCACTTCTGACAGAACATTGGTGTCGAGTTGGAGTCTCAAATCGGCAGATCACGTGGTTCGTCGCGTTGACGCTCGAGGTCAAGTTCGATGCCTCGAAGCGGCGACGCCATCAGAAATTCAGCAAGTGTACCCTTACGCGCGGTCGATCACTTCTGAGAGTTTCGCCTTTGCATTGGCAACGGTCCAGCTTTTTTCGTCAGGTGGTGATGACTGCATTACACGTCTCCTGACCATAGGGATTATACGGTCCACTGCCGGATAAGTGGCAAATGGCTTGAGGGCAGGGGAGGGGAGCTACAGCCCTGCCGCTTTCGTCAAGTTGACGCGGAACCGATCGCGCCGTCTCTGATATTTGCGGGTCATCTCGGCGCTGGCATGACCCAGTTGCTTCTGGACATGCCTCTCGTCGACTTCTGCCGATGAGGCGAGGCCGGCGCGCAGCGAATGTCCGGCGAACTTTTGCCCACGCTCACTCTCGGAGAGATCACCACGCACACCGGCGGCCAGGGCAGCCTTCTTGACCAGCCGCGCAACCTCCTGGTCGTTCAGGCGATCCGGCCCGACGTCCTTGCCCTTACCCCTAACGCGACGGAAAAGGGGCCCCTTGGCCAGTTTGGCGAATTTGATCCAGGTCTCAATGGCAATGACCGGGCAGGTGGCGTCCGACGAACCGCGCCCGACCTCAACCTCGCGCCAGCCGGTCTTGCCGCGTAGGGTAATCAGCAAACCTTTGTCCAAAATCTCGATCCAACCGCGGCCATCCTCTGTGTGGTCGCGGCCGAGGTCGAGGCCGGTGATCTCCGAGCGGCGCAGGCCACCAGCAAAGCCGACAAGCAGCATGGCGCGGTCGCGCAGACCCCGCAGCGTACCGCGATCGAGCGTCTCGAGCATGGCGATCAGATCTTCAGGCAGGATTGCTTCCTTCTGCCGCGGAGGGGCTGCGTGTGTGTTGCGGATGCCGGCCATGACCGTGGCGATGGCGCGATCCTTGCGATCGAGCGTCATGCCGCGCTGGACAAGATTCCAGCTGATGGCCGAAAGGCGTCGCTCGATGGTTGCTACCGAATTTGACTTGGCGCCCCGCGCAGCCGTGCCTATGGCACCACCGGAGGCACAGGCGGTGATATAGAGGCCGACGACTTCAGGATCCGGAGGCAGAGTGGGGAGGTTCTGCCGCCGGCACCAGGCGGTAAAATGCTTCCAGTCGGCGGCGTAGGCGCGTCGTGTGTTGGCGGAACTCGCAGCCTCGACGTAGCCGCGGGCGCGCTCGGTGAGGTCTTGCAGATGGGCCGGCAGGGCAGGGGAGTGCGCCTCTGAAACTTGCTTGTGTGCTAAGTCGTCTGCAGCAGGGTCGATGGCCAGCTTTCCGGATGTTGACGATGAGCTATCCGACATGCGCCTCACGCCGCTCTGATATCGGTTTGTGCAAAATCGTTGCCTTTGTAGAGCAGCGGTTCACCGCTGAGGGCTGCGAGCGCATACGAGAAGCAGTCGCCATAATTTAACCCGGCTGGATGGCGGCCCTTGCCATAGCGGCGCCAGGCGCGGCGCGCCTGGTCAGCATGTTCCACATCGACGGCAACGATCTCGACGTCAACCTTGTGAAGCCACAGGTCCAATTCGCTGCCGCCAGCGTCGCCGAGTCGAGCCTCAAGGACCATCGCTGCCTCGAACACGGTAGCAGCCGAAATGAGACGGACAGGATCATCAGCTTGGTAAACCGTTCTCGTCATAGCCCAGTATCTCATCGGCGGAGCGATGATCGAGAACTGGCAATGCACTCCAACGCCTGCGGCTGGCGGCCATATCTTCCAGCAGCGCTGACTTATGGGCATCGGAGCTCACGCGTCGTAAACGCTCCTCCAATGCCCGGCGGGTGGCGACCGTAATGGTTTCACCGGTACGTTCGGCGAGCGCGCGGGCCATCCGCTCGGTCTCTGGGTCTTTGATGCTCAGGGCCATGCTCGTCTTCTTGGTTCCTAAATTTCTATATTCTACCTAACTAGCATGCCTTGCCGAGATATGCATTACATTCAAAGATTGCGAAACATAGTCCATTGCCGGACAAGGAGGGGAGGGACCGATCAACAGACCCGGCGATTGTCGGGAGCATCAAACCTCCTGTGATAACCGCCGAAACATCACAGAATTCCACTGTGCTGTCAGACGGCGCTGAGCTCTCCTGGACGTCATTTTCGGTGTTCTGGTCGATGATTTGGGCCATTCCCTCTATAAAGAGTATAATGAACGATAATGCAACATTATCAGTCATAGATATGTAAAGACAAGCTGTGCGGATAGACGTATTCTGTGTAGTATAAACCGCACATCCGATGTAGCGTCTCTCGTATGGATTCGCTGTCGGCTGCCCCTTCATCCTTACCTATCCGTCTGTCTGGCCTGCCTGCCTGGGCGCGCCCGAACGGTCCGGATATGACAGAGGCGGACGCGGCCTTTGCCGCCGGCATCGCACTGAAATCACTTGATGATTTGGTTCGCTCAGACCCCGTTTGGGCGGGCTGCTGGCGGTCCCGGCAGGCTCTTAAATGCGCCTCTGTTGCGGTCCGGATGATGGGCCGCAACGAGGACCAAGCAGGCTTGCGCGATGCGCTTTTGCTGACGGCACCTGGAGACGATCCCGGGCCGGCCGGAAAGCTGTTTTTGGCCTTCAAAAGGATTTCTGCGCGAAAACCCGGCTTTTCCTCAAAGCACGTGGGCGAGCTTGCCGACCTTCTGGGTCTCATCTGGGATGAGCCGCTCGCGGCCACCGCCGCGACTGCGGCCGGTCATGCAGACACCGCGCTTCAGTCTGGCCGCTCGCCACTCTTTGCCACGGCGGAGTTGGTGACAACAATCTGTGCCGCCCGTCCGGATGCCGAGCCACTCGCCTGGGCGCTGGCCGATAGTCTCATCGCCGAACAACTCAAATGGCCGTTTCCTGTGCCGCTGCTGATAACCGAACGGTTTGGGCCAGCCTTCCGCACCCTCGGACGGCGAGGGCGCGTGCGCCCGGGCGAAGTGGCGTTCGCCACTGCGATTTGTTTGGCGTTAGTCGATGGTGCCAGCTCTGCGTTGCGATCAGCGGGCGAGATCGCCCGCCGAGCCGATCAGCTTTTGGCAGTGGCGCCGAAACTGCGCACCAAAGGAGCGGAGCCAGTGCTCCACTCATTGCTCAACGAAGATGCGGTTGCTTCCTCGGCGCCTAGCAGCAATCTCTCGCGCTGGGCCAGTACCCGATTGTTCGAACGGTTGGAGCGTTTTGACGCCGTGCGCGAGCTGTCTGGCCGGTCGTCGTTCCGGATCTATGGATTATGACGATGACCGGATCGACCGCAGCAAGGGCGTCCCGAAAGAAAGCAAACGCCGGAGAAGACGTTCTCCTGGATCGGGAGCTGGGAGATTTGCCGGCAGAAATGCGCTGGCGGGAATGGATGTTACGAGTTGAGGCGGTGATCTTTGCATCGGCCGAACCGGTGCCGCGTGAAGTATTGGCACGCGTCGTCGGCAAGGAGTGCAGCATTGATCTCATCATGGATGACCTGGTTGAAGAACTCCGCTCCCGGCCTTATGAGCTGGTGTCGGTCGCCGGTGGCTGGCAGCACCGAACCCGTTCGGCTTACGGAGCTGCGATCCGGGCATCGGCGGCGCCGACCCGCGGCGCGGCAACTATGTTGTCCGAATTTGAAGCCATGGTGCTGATGTCAATTGCCTATTCCCAGCCGGTGACACGCGGCGAGCTGTCGAAGATATTTGGCAAGGAAGTGTCTCGCGATACGATCGCCAGCCTTCGTGGCGCGGGGTTTATTTCCTCAGGCCCGCGCAGTCCGACGCCGGGGGCGCCCTATACCTTCGTGACCACGAAACATTTTCTCTCGGCGTTTGGGTTGGACACGTTGCGCGACCTGCCCGACATGGAGGCGCTTGAGGATGCGGGATTGCTCAGTGCCAGAATACCCTTGGGTAACGGCTTAGCGGAAGAAAGTCCTGAAGAAGACGAGTAGGACGAGCCACAACCTTCGCAAACGATGCGCAGCGGGACCAACGGCGGCAATCACTCGGTCAGATCATCCAGCGTGACCCCAAGGGCGTCTGCCAAAGCGCGCAGGGAAGTGACCGACCCCTGCTTGCGACCAGTCTCGATCTCGGCAATGGAGACGCGGTTTACACCGGCCCTTTTCGCCAGCGCAGCCTGGGTCAAGCCGCGCAGATCGCGATAGACGCGCAGTGGGCTTTCGCCATTCATCAGGCGGTTTGCAAAGCCTTCCGGGATCAATTCGTCCTCGCCCGCTGCCAGCGCCGCTTTGGCGCGATCATATATTTGAAGGTCGGCCAGATCTCCGGCTGCTGCCTGAAGGCGGTCGTATTCTTCGCGGGGGATCGTCACCATCTCGTTCATGTCATAGCCTTTCAATCATAAATGCCGCCACGGGGGCCTATATCCAGAATGGCCAGGACATTGTCTTGATCATCCATGATCACCCGCCAATCGCCCACGCGAAGTCGGATACCATCTCGCCCCTTCAAGGACTTCACATTGTTCGCCTGCGAGGCAGGATCTTGTGCATAGGCTTCGATCTTGGACCGGATTAGCTTAGCCTTATTTACTGGCACCCGGCGCAAGACTCGGATGGCGACCTTCGTATAGCTAATCTGCCTCATGCTGTAGCTATGGGCGACATTCAGGCCAAAGTCAAGAGATGTGTCGCCGAAAGCTACATGATTGCATCAAGATCCGGCTGCACAAACGGATTGTGGCTGATGTTGTGACGTCGCGCCATCGCGGGGAGGTGTCGCTTGGCACTTAATTGTAAGAATGCGCCGAATTGGCCCAAATTTGGCATTTAATTTTGAGAATATTGCAGTCCGATTCTCAAATTAAGTGCATCTGCGATGAAGCTTTCCACGTACGAGTTCGAGCTATCATGCTCTCGGCGACGTCAGTGAACCGGACGCGATTGTCGCCCATCATGTGACCACTCAGCATTTGGAGCATCTCCGGCCCAGCACGCTCGACGATGGCTACCCCGGCCAGCAGAGCCGGTCGCATGTGAAGCGGCAGGATCGGCTTTGCAGGCGTGGGCAGATTCTCCCCCTGCTCGGCAACGACATAGTCAAGATCGGGGATGATTGCGCCGAGCACCCGGAAGCGCCAAAGGTCGTGCTCGCGCGGGAAAGGTCTTGGAATGCGTCGCATCAAAAGAAGCCGGGCAATCTCGGCTGGCGATGTCCAGGTCCCAATGCCACGTTCGGCTTCATCGTCGAGCAGCTTTTCGCCACGAAAAGCGGCACTCCGATATTGCCGGAAAGGGGAGGGGATTTCCCACTTACCAGGATCCCGGAGTTGGTCTCCGCACAAAGGGCACGTAATGCGCCACCCCAGATGCTGGCTTCGCAGGATTGGCGCCGGTTCAGCGCCACCAGGGCAGCAGTTCGTGCAGACCTGCGTTGGCCGTGTGGCAATGAGCCGACGCGATGCTTGCGCGACATTTGCGAAGGTCATTCGATGCATCATGGCCGGCTCGGTGGCAAACATGTTGGCCAGGCGGATTTCCTGATCACCGGTCAGCTGCAGATCTGCCGCTCGCAATGAGGAAGCCTCCGGCAGGCAATGCCGAAGCATGACCAGCGGCGGGATCGCGTAGAAGGCGGCATGCCGACCGATCCAGGATGACAGGAGTTCGTCTGAATGGCGCGACAACACCACCGGCAACGGTCGAGGCGGCGTGTTCTCAATCATGCGAACGCCGCCTCGGCATCGAACTCTGGCTCCCAGTTCTCGACTGCTTCGTCGTTGATGTGCTCGTGGCCGTTTTCGATGGCCTCGATGGCCAGGCTGTTGATCATGTGGAAGATGTTTGCCGTGATACCCTCGGTGATCTGCAGAATCCGTCGGAGCGATTTCGGTGAAAGCACCGAGGGTCGACGCAGCGGCGTGTTGCGCAGGATCGAGGCCACCAGTGTCTCGAACTGTTCGTTCGCAGCCCACCGGCTCAAGGTGAACTGCTCAAATCTGCGCGCAAGCTGAACGTCGCCGCTGATCGCCTCCCGCGCTTCGTTGACGCCGAAGCAGACAAGCGAGATCTGCAGACGATTGCTGAGGAAGCGCAAAGTGTTCAGAACGATGCGCTGCTCGCGATAGGATCCGGCGAGGATGTTGTGCACCTCGTCGATGACTAACACCTGCACGCCGATGGCCTCCATGATGCGCAATGCAGCCTGTTCCATCTGGGCAATGTCGGCACGAGGCCGCTGAGGCGCGCCGAGAAGGGTGAGCAGCTCGGCATAGAAGCGTCGCTCGCCTGGGCGGCTCGTCATCTCCATGGCCAGGACCGGTGTCTTCAACGTGCCCGTCAGAGGATTGAAGCTCGGCGGGTGCTCGTCCCGGAAGCGCTTCATGATCATGGTCTTGCCCATACCGCTGTCGCCATATATCGCGACCGAAGGCATGCGCGTACCTCGCGGATGGTCGAGGAGTGCGCTCAGCCGGTCGAGCGCCTGCTTGGCGCGAGGGTAGAGAACCCAGCGACGTGATCGTATCGTTCGAATGCGCCGTTCGTTCGTTTCAGAAAGCAGCGCTGCGGCCCCGGTGGTCAGGTGGGAGACTTCATCGTTCATGTTCACTCCAGCTCAATCTGTATCCTCGACAAAGGGTACAGGTTTGCTGGAGTCGACACCGCGGAGCGAGCCCCATCCCCGATCATCCACTTTTGATTTAGGCGAAGCGATCCCGCGTCGTGCCGCTGCCGTCTTCTTCGTTGCTGCTTCGACCAACTCTCTTTGTGCAATGGCGGTGCGGACGATAGTGCGGGTGTCGACTTCACGGCGTCCTTTCGCCAGAAGGGTGCGTCGGGCGGTCACCGCCTCGTGCAGGGTGATCGAAGGCAGGGTCAGATCTGCATAGCGAGCTTCCACGAAGTTTCCCGATGGCCGTTGAACGAAGATGCGCGCCATATCCCGCGGATCGTATTTAACAAGCAGGCGCCGGTCGCAACGCCCGACGTCGGCGCTGAGTGCTGCGGACCAATAGCGCAGGCCGAACAGGTGAATGCCGGTCGGCCGCAACGTTCGCTCCTGCTCAGGCAGGAAAGTTAGCCAGAAGCGCATGCGATCCTGAGGTAGCCGAAGTGGGATCTCCCCCTCGTGCTCTCGCCAGACCGCAATCGGCGGGCGACCCAGGGTGCCGTGGATCGACTGATGATAGGAGCCGACGATGTCGAGTGCGATATACCGCTCGAGTTCACGTAGTGTCAGTGCCGCGTGCCGCTTTGAGTCGTAATCTCCCAGCTCCTGTTCATTGCTGAATGTTGTCCCGGGTAGCAGGTGCAGCCTTCCCATTTGTGTTCCAATAAGCCGCTCGATGTGACCGCCAAAGCGCGGCTCACCCGGCGGCCGCCACTCGATCGCGATGCCGGCATCCTGGCATCCTCTCTTGAATGCCCGGCTGCGGAAGTCGGCGCCGTTGTCGACGTGAACAGTGTCCGGTAGGCCAGCAACGGGCCAAGGCTCCGCGATCTCGCGTTCTCTCAACCAAGCCGACTTGTCGAAGACCGAGTGCAACAGACACAAGCTGGTGGACAGCCGGGACGGAGCCTCCATCGTGAGATAAAACCCTGTCACCATGCGGCTGCAGACGTCCATCGCCAGCGTCAGCCACGGTCGACCGAGCGGCTGCCGGGTCTCCTCGTCGACGACGAAGACGTCGGCCTTCGTATGGTCCATCTGGATGACTTCCAGGGGGCGTGATGCACCGAACCCCCCGGGAACAGGCGTTGTCGCCTTCACAATCTTCTGTTCGCCGCGGCGCTTGGCGCGCTTCTGGAGGTCGATGTCCCTAAGGCGGGCCACTACCGTCCGTCGATGCGGTGGCTTGAGCCCCTCCGACATGCAATTTGTCTGCACGTCACGGACCAGCTGCGAAACCGTCGGCCGGGTCTGCTTCAGATAGTATGCGTTGATCGTCGCGCGGATGATTTCTTCTCGCTTCTCGTCCAGGGCACGATGACCCTCGGGGCGTCCGCGTTTGCGGTCCACCAGAGACAGCACGGTTCCGCCGGCGCGGAACAGTTTGATCAGCCGGTATGCAGTGGCTTGGCTCAGGCGGAGCTCGGCCGCGAGTTCGGCGACATCTCCGGCCGTCGCGCCTTCAGGATTGCGCTTCAGGAAGCCGCGAATCGCGTCAGCTCGTCTGCACGCTTCGTCCCAAATCACCTCGTCTATCTCGGCGGGGAAAAGGTCAGTCATGGCAGGCTCTCGATGAAAACATCCAAGAGCATCATTCTCACATAAAGTGACAAAATCCAAGTCTGATTATCAAATTAACTGCCCGTTCTCAAATTAAGTGCAGATCTAAACATATGAGATTGTTGGGGTGGCAGTCTCATCATTAAGTGCCAAGTTACACCAGCGAAGGCATCACCTGTCCGTGAAGATTTCCACATCGGCTTTGACCGACTTACCCAATACCAGCTCCGCATTGGGGATGTCGTTCGACATCGCACGTGCGCTTGCGTGCTCTTGGTCGAGACCGAGCGCAAGCCACCGGTCAATCAGTCTCTGGCGCAATTCCTGAATGCCGGCTTTGAGCATGACGGTGAGATCGAACAAATCCGCCATCTGCCCCCAGGGTGGCTCGCTAAGTAGCAGGTAATTGCCTTCAGCGATCAAAAACCGGTGCTCCAGCGTGATGATGCTGCCGCCGGCACGGGCCAGATCAAGTGTGCGGTCAAACACCGGAACAGCGATGTCACGATCCGGCTTGGCGCGCAACCGTTTGAGCAATGCCTTGTAGCCATCGGTATCGAAGGTGAAGGGCGCGCCCTTGCGCGCCAGGACACCGCGCGCCTCCAGCACGGCATTGTCGAGATGAAACCCGTCCATCGGAACGATTGCCGCGCCATACCCGCGCTTGCCGAATTCAGCCACCAGCGCATCTGACAGAGTTGATTTGCCGACGCCCGGCGGGCCCGCCAGCGCAATGATAAAGCGCCGGCTCTCCCCTGCCCTGGCGATCGCAGTCCCGACCAACTGTGCGGCATTGTTTTCAAGCTTCATCGCTGGATTCAGGCTGCTTTCGTTTCTTGCGGCGGCTCCTTGGCCCCGGTCATGAAGGCGACGGCATCGGACATTGTGTAGTCCTTGGGATTTATGACGCAGAGCCGTTTGCCCAACCGGTGAATGTGAATTCGGTCAGCGATTTCAAAGACATGCGGCATGTTGTGGCTGATCAGCACGATCGACATGCCCTTGGCGCGCACTTCGTTGATCAGTTCCAGCACGCGGCGGCTTTCCTTGACGCCAAGCGCCGCGGTGGGTTCATCAAGGATGATGACCTTTGAGCCGAACGCGGCGGCACGGGCCACGGCAATACCCTGGCGTTGGCCACCTGACAACGTTTCGACCGACTGGTTGATGTTCTGGATCGTCATCAGCCCCAGTTCGGTTAGCTTGTCCCGGCTGAACTGTTCCATCGCCGAACGGTCCAGTTGGCGCAGCCATTTGCCGCGAAAGCCGGGTTTGCGCAGCTCTCGGCCCATGAACATGTTGTCGGAAATCGACAGCGCGGGCGACATCGCCAGCGTCTGATACACCGTTTCGATGCCAGCGGCGCGCGCATCGATCGGAGAGTGAAAGCGGAAGGCTTTGCCCTCCAGCTTCATCTCGCCGCTTTCGACCTGCAAGGCACCCGACAACGCCTTGATCATCACCGATTTCCCGGCGCCATTGTCGCCGATCACCGCCAGGATTTCGCCCGGCATCAGGTCGAAATCAGTGCCGTCGAGGGCCGTGACTCGGCCAAAATGCTTGACCAGATTGCGGGCTTGCAGAATGGGTTCCATTAGACTGAGACCTTTCTGATCCATTGGTCGACCGCAACAGCGGCGATGATGAGGGCGCCGATCAACAGGAAGGTCCACTGTGCATCCGCGCCGAGCAGGCGTAGGCCTAGTGTGAAGACGCCGACGATCAATGCACCAAACATCGTTCCCATGATCGAACCGCGCCCGCCGAAGAGCGAGATGCCCCCGATCACCACGGCGGTGATGCTTTCGATATTGGCCGACTGGCCAGACGTCGGAGAGACAGAGCCGATGCGCCCGATCAGGGCCCAGCCAGCAAAGGCACAGATCAGGCCCGACAGCATGTAGACGGATATCAGGATCTTGCTGACCTGCACGCCCGACAGTTCTGCCGCCTCGGGGTCGTCGCCAACAGCATAGACGTGGCGCCCCCAGGCCGTTTGTTTCAGCACATAGGCCAGAAACAACGCCAACAACACCATGAAGATCACGCCAACCGTAAAGACGGCGCCGTAAATCTCAAATTTGGTGCCGAACAGATGCAAAAGTGGCGCGCTTTCGCGGATGTCCTGGCTGCGGATGGTTTCGTTGGCAGAATAGAGGAAATTGGTGGCGAGAACAATCTGCCACATGCCCAGGGTTACAATGAAGGGCGGCAGTTTGACCTTGGCGACCAGCCAACCGTTGATGAGCCCGCAGGCCGTGCCGACAAGCAGTCCGCTAAAGATCGCGACCGGTACAGGCAGGCCGTAGCGGAAAGTGAACTGGCCCATCACCACGGAACTTAACACCATGATCGCGCCGACGCTCAGGTCGATGCCTGCGGTCAGGATCACCAGGCTTTGCGCGGCGGCAACGATGCCGACGATCTGCACCTGTTGCAGGATCAGGGTCAGCGCGAAGGGCGAAAAGAATTTTGACCCCAGCAGCAGACCAAACAGGATGAGGGCCGCGATCAGAACGATCAGCGGCACGATGGCCGGGTTCTGGTGCAGCATATTCTGGAACTTGTAGGCGGCGCCGGTGCGCTGACCGTCGAATTCGGCCACGGTGGTGACACTGTCGGACAGGGCGGATTCAAAATCCTGACCTTTCGAGGCGGGCTCGCTCATCGCTTGCTCCATTGGTTGTTACTTCGCGTGGTCGGGGGCGTCTGTCACAGGTTAGACAGGCCAAAGGCACCACGTCCAGAAAAAGGGGCGGGCTTGCCGCCCCTTTTTGGATATGCGCAGGCCTATCAGCCCCAGCAGAGGCTTTTACCTTCGGCAACCGAGATCGACTCGACGCCGTCAACGGGCTTGTCAGTGACAAGCGCCACGCCAGTATCAAAGAAGTCCTTGCCTTCGGTCGGGGCAGGCTTGGTGCCATCCTTGGCCCATGCGGCGATCGCTTCAATGCCAAGCGAGGCCATCAGCAGCGGATACTGCTGGCTGGTGGCGCCAATCACGCCGTCAGCCACGTTTTGCACTCCGGGGCAACCGCCGTCCACCGAAACGATCAGCACGTCACCTTCTCGGCCGATTGCCCTCAGCGCCTCGTAGGCACCAGCGGCGGCAGGCTCGTTGATGGTGTAGACCACATTGATCATCGGGTCGATGGCCAACAGGTTTTCCATCGCCTTGAGGCCGCCTTCTTCGTTGCCGCCAGTTACGTCATGGCCGACGATACGCGGATCGGTCTCGTCTCCCCACTTGTTGGGATCACCCAGATCGATGCCGAAACCCTGCAAGAAGCCCTGATCGCGCAGCACACCAACGGTGGGCTGACTGATTGCGATGTCGAGCATGCCGATCTTGGCGTTGGCGGCTTCAGCGCCGAGCGAAGCAGCGGCCCATTTGCCGATCAGTTCACCGGCCAGGAAGTTGTCGGTGGCGAAAGTGGCATCGGCTGCGTCGATCGGGTCGAGCGGCGTATCGAGCGCTATGACCACAAGACCGGCATCACGGGCCTGCTTGACAGCGGAGACGATGGAGGAGGTGTCGGATGCGGTGATCAGGATACCCTTGGCACCATCGGCAATACAGGTCTCAATGGCCGCAACCTGGGTTTCGTGGTCGCCGTCAACCTTGCCGGCATACGACTTCAGCGACACGCCGAGCTCGGCAGCCTTGGCTTCAGCGCCTTCCTTCATCTTGACGAAGAACGGGTTGGTATCGGTTTTGGTGATCAGGCAAGCGCCAACGCTATGGCTGGCTGCATAAGCTGGTGCGGATGCCATGACGCCAAAAGCGGCGGCGGCAAGCAACGCGGTCTTGAATATGGAAACAGATTTCATTTGATCCTCCCAGGATGTGCTTCGCAGTTCAGTCTGCATGCGCGGTGAGCGGAAAATCCTCATCTCCATTCCCCGCGTCATCAACACACCATCACGAACCAACCATGACTGTCAATAAATACTTCCTTCTTATTTACTAATTGACGGAGGATCGTCTTTAGCTCATTGTTTTGATAAGGAACGACCTTCTTTGATTACGGTTGTCGGGAGGAAACTGACAAGTGCCGCAAGATGCGAATGCCGGCGAGGATCGCCCCGGCCCCATTGCCCAATCCCTGAGAGGATCGAACCAGAGCGGGTTGCGCGTCTATAATCAGCGCCTGGTTCTCAGCCTTGTCTACGCCCATGGAAATCTGGCCAAAACCGATATCGCCCGAATGACGGGCCTCTCGGCGCAAACCGGCTCAGTGATCATGCGGGAGTTGGAAGCCGAAGACCTGATTGTCAAAGGCGAACCGATCCGCGGCAAGGTCGGGCAACCATCGGTGCCGCTGTCGATCAATCCTGACGGGGCCTTTTTCATTGGCCTGAAGGTTGGCCGCCGCAGCGCCGAACTCATCCTGATCAATTTCCTGGGCGAACCAAAAGCCACTTTGCGCAAGAGTTACCCGTGGCCGACACCGCCGCACATCATCACCTTTGTCCGCGACGGCATCGAGGAGATGCTGCAAGCTTTGCCCGAAAATTTACGGGGCCGGGTTGCAGGCCTCGGAATCGCTACGCCGTTCCAACTGTGGAACTGGACGGAGCAGGCAGGCGCACCACGCGAGGAGATGGATCTATGGCGCGGTTGCGATCTCCGGGCGGAACTGGCCGGCATCTGCAACATGCCGGTCTATCTGCAAAATGACGCAACTGCGGCTTGCGCGGCGGAACTGGTTTTCGGTAAACATCCCGGTCTGAGCGACTTTCTGTATCTCTATATAGGCACCTTCGTCGGCGGCGGCATGGTGCTCAACGGCAGCGTCTATTCGGGGCGCACCGGCAATGCGTGCGCTCTTGGTCCGCTGCCGGTCACCGTGCCTGACGGCAAGCTGGTGCAATTGCTCGACCGCGCTTCGATCATGCTCCTGGAATGCATGCTCAAAGCCGTGGGCCAGGATCCTTCGCCGCTGTGGAACAGTCCGGATCATTGGACGGGCTTTGAGGATCTCGCGGAGGAGTGGATCGCTATTGTGACCAGCGGCCTGGCGCAGGCGATTGTCTCGGCTGCCTCTATCATTGATTTCGAACACGTGATCATTGATGGCGGCCTGCCTGTTGAAGTCAGGGAAAAGATCGTTGAAGCCACCCGGCAGAAAGTCAGCCACTATGATCTGCGTGGGCTCGAAGTCCCCACGATCCTGCCAGGAACCGTCGGCCGCCTCGCCCGCGCGCTTGGCGCGGCCAGCCTGCCGCTGTTCGACAAATACCTGATTGACCGCAATGCCCGCCTTGGCGACGCGTGACGACCTCCCAAGGCGTCAATCGTATCGCAAATCCACCGCCTCGCCACCGAAAATCCGGTAAGCCCAGATCGAATGTCCAGCGATTACCGGCAGCACGAAGTGACCGTCCGGCGAACCCGCTCTGGCGAGGCTGAGGGTTTACCAGTTACGCTGCTTGAGCAGCGTAACGCCAGGGGAGAAGTTCGTCGATACGAGTGATCTTGTGGTCAGAGATGCGGCTGAGGATCCAGGTGAGCCAAGCCTGCGGATCGACGCCATTGAGTTTGGCTGTTTCAATCAGGGTGTAGGCGATTGCGGCTGACTTGCCGCCGCCCTCGGAGCCCATGAACAGATAGTTTTTGCGGCCAATTGCCATTGCCCGTTCATTCTGCCCATGTCGGCGAAGAACGGGAAGTTCATTATCGGTGGCATCCCTATTTCGGCCTGAAGGTCTATGTCCGGCGGGTAGAGCAGCGCGCGACTGGGCAGTTTCTCAAGGTCGAAGGCCCATCTGGCGTTGTTATCTCGATTCCCGGCTGGATGGTGGATCCCCTCGTCTGCGCCGATATGAGTATTGGCCAGCCACAGGTTGATCTCACGACGCTGTCGGAACTCAAAAGTCTGGTCATGGGGACTGCTGCTCCCACAGAATCCCCGCGCGAAGTTGGAGTCGCAAGGGAGAAACCTGATGAAACAGCACAAGGCGCCGGTGCCGACCTGGGGCAGGCAGATGAGCCTGATGTTCGAGCCCAGCAAGGTGGACGAGATGAACGGACGGGGCTCATTTGTTCTGCGGCTCTGCCGCGTCGGCTATATCGGAGCCGGCCTGAGGTCGTTGGCAATGGTGCGGAAAAGGGCTTGGTCGGGGCAGGCGGAAGCGAAGGCGACATGGACGCGCGTAGCGGTTTCCATGACGCGGGTGGCAATCTTGAGAAGGCGCAAGGTTGCAAACTCTGCGGTGGCGAGCGACGCCCCTTTGGGGATGGCCTGCTGGATGCGCCATATGAGCCAGAACGCGGCAGTGTGAAAGATCAGCCGCATCTGGTTGGCATTGGCCGAACGGCAAGACGTGCGGTCGCTGGCGAGTTGAGCCTTGTGCATCTTGATCAGGTTTTCGGCGCGGCCGCGTGCGCAATAGAGCGTATCATAGATGTGCTCGGCCGAGCCTTCGGCAAGCGAGGTGACGACGTAGCGGATGTCCATGCCGAGCGTGCTGGCCTCGATCCGGGCGACGATGCGTCGCTGCCGCTTCCAGCTCTTCGCCCCGTAACGGGTTTCGGCATAGTTTCGCAGAACCAAACGCTGCTCCTCCGCCCGGTTGATCGCGCAGGCATCGGAGACGGTGGCGTCGCCTTAACCGATTTGCATTGATCATGATGGTATTCGCCCGCAATGATAAAGCTTCCCATCGCGGATCCAACGCCCCGCTACCGGCGCCACCGCTTTCCTGCCGAGCTCATCGCCCATGCGGTGTGGCTCTATTATCGGTTTCCGCTGAGCCTGCGTGACATTGAAGACCTGCTTGCCGAGCGCGGCATCGATGTCTCGTTTCAGACCGTCTCCGAGTGGGTCGCGAAGTTCGGCTGCAAGTTCGCACATCAACTCCGGCGACGGTCGCGAGGCCGCTTTGCCGACAAATGGCACCTCGATGAGATGGTTGTGTCCATCAAGGGACAGAAATACTGGCTGTGGCGCGCCGTCGATGCCAACGGCTACGTTCTCGACGCTCTCCTGCAAAGCCGCAGAAACAGGAAGGCCGCTCTCCGGCTGATGCGAAAGCTGCTGAGAGCCCAAGGCATCACGCCGCGCGTAATGATCACCGACAAGCTGCGCTCTTACTCGGCTGCGAAAGCCGAGCTGATCCCCGGCGTCGAGCATCGTTCGCACAAAGGCTTGAACAATCGCGCGGAGAACTCTCACCTTCATGTGCGACGACGAGAAAAGCGCATGATGCGGTTCAAATCGGCGCGGCAATGCCAGCGTTTCGTCTCAACCCACGGTCAGATCACCAATCTTTTCCTTCTCCATCGAAAGCATCTCACTGCCACCGATCATCGTCAACTTCGCGCCCATGCCATCACGGCTTGGCGGGAGATAGCCATGTTGATCGAGGCCTGAAAGCTATGCCAAAGACTCCTTTTCGCCCTGTACTCGATTAAGGCGACGCCACCCCGCCGCGCCTTTACGACACCACGGGCAGGTGCGAACAAGGACGGCACATTGCGATACCGCGCCCGAAAGGCTGATTGCGAAGCCTGTGGCCTGAAGCCGAAGTGCTGTCCAAACGAGCCACGTAATTACCCACCCCTGAATTTGTGATTTCCGGTTCTTCTGTCGCGTTATGCCAAGACGGATGCGATGACCTGGAAGGGGTTTGCGCCTTTGAGGCGGGCGGTGTCGACGGTCGTGCGTACATCCGCTTCGGCTTGGGCGGCCCACATGGCGCGATATCCGTTTGTCACCTTTCGTTGAATGACCCATGGACGGAGCTTTCGCTCAGATGTGTTGTTGGTGACATCGACTTCTCCGGGATAGTCGCAAAACGTCAGCAGCTGATCGCGGGCCCGCCCGATCTTGGCCTGGAGCTTTTGTGCCAGATCGCATGATGTCGGGGCGCATAGAAGCCCCGCAAGCTGTTTATCGAATTTGCGCTTCTTGCTTGCGACGGTAGACGCAGCGAATGTGCTTATGGCTCTGGCGAAATCAAACACACGGCCAAACCAAAGCTGGAAGCGAAGAGGGAGATCATCCTCGCCATGTTCCAGCGCAAAGGCTGTATCACGCGCCAAATGTGCAAGGCAGGTTTGATGTCGATGGCCGTGAGATTGCTGGGCTGAATACCGATCAGATATCCATACCTCGGGGACATGGCCGCCCATGGTCTCGTGAACGACCCGTGCTGCACGGGAGTAATCGGGCTGGTGGACAACGGCATCCTTGCAATGAAAAACCCAGTGCTGAGCATTCGTGCCCTCGATACGCACACCGGTTTAGTCGCTGGCGACAACGCGGGCG
>Ga0163215_101075_pt1 | contig 22137 bp, 11 predicted proteins | sample SynspAceP_FD_185934 | JGI IMG/M metagenome (GOLD analysis project Ga0163215, IMG submission 185934) | Saline lake microbial communities from Ace Lake in Antarctica - Synechococcus sp. Ace-P (Hybrid Assembly) | ecosystem: Environmental > Aquatic > Non-marine Saline and Alkaline > Saline | place... | reverse complement strand
CCCACGAATACTTGCGGCAGCGAACAGAGACGACGAAGCCAAGATGCCGGCAAACGCCATTTCGTCGTCAATGAAATTTCGGCACGCGATGCGCGGCAAACGGGACCGGGGGACTAAACTGTTACCCTCTGCGACGGTGTCGCGTTACCAGGTGTTCGTGATCAACCACAATCCAAGTTGGGTGGTCGAGTTGGAGTCGGATGAAATCGGCGTGCCGATTCGCATGAAGAAAAAACGAGTGGCGACGGTTGTTCCAAACGGCAATCTACTGCGTCAGTACGGCTGGAAGTGGCGGTTCCGTTGACGGGGCCGATTTTGTTTCTCTCGCTACCCCACGCGGGATCGCCGATGTGGCAGAATATGCGAATTCTTTTCTGGGTACGCAAACTGTTTTATCGGAGACCCCACTTATGGTTGCGCAATTGGAGATCGCTTGGGTACCTGGCAAACGTGATTACAACATCGGGCTTCGCTCGGGCAAACTCGTTTGCCAGAATCCTGCCGGTAAAACGTTGGTTTCGTTGCCGAAATGGTTGAAAGAGTCCGAGGCTGCCGAATCGCTGAGGGCATTGGCGGAGTGGTTGGACGAGCATCGCAGCGAATGCTTGCACACGGTCGAGCGCTGGATGCTGCGTTCGCTGCCGATCCCGCGCGAGGTGTTGTTCGAAGTTTGGCCGGATTCGGATTGGCGGGATTGTCTCGAGAATCTTGTCGTGGCCCCGGTCGATACGCAAGGTCAACCCGATTTCGAAAACACCGGGTTACTGCGAGACGTCGAATCCAAACGTGGGTTCGGGGTCGTTGATCTCGATGGTGAAACCCAGTGGCACAAGTCAACCGCCGTGATGGTGCCGCACCCGATCTTGATCGCTGATTTGGCTGAACTGCGTGAACTCGCCGGCGACCTTTCGATCACGCAAACGGTGGATCAGTTGTATCGACCGGTCAATCGAGCGACCGAAGAGCAGCAGAGTTTAAAATCCATCAATGACTATTCCGGTGGCGTTTTTGAACAACTGAACTTTGCGTTGTCGCATTGTCGTCGCTTGGGGTATCCGGTTCGCGGTGGCTATGCGACGTGTCGGATTTGGGAGAACGACACGATGACGGAGGCTCGCTATTACGTAGGTGATGAATACCCCGATTCGGAAGCCTACACGGGGCAGTTGGTATTCGTCGATGCGGGCGAACGAGCGGTGAAAATCAGTGAGTTGGGGGCGGTCACGTTCAGCGAAGGCGTTCGGATGGCGGCGGCCATTTATGCGAAACGCAAAGTCGAAGATTCGTCGGAGGAATCAACATGAGCACTACAAAAAAGAAGGCTGCGAACAAGAAAGCCGTCGCAAAGAAGCCCACGTTTAAGAACGCTGCGACGAAGAAGACGACTACGAAAACCACACCCGCAAAAACCGCCGTCAAACCAACGGCGATCACTAAGAAGACAACCAAGAAGAAAACGGCTGTGAAGAACCCGAACGCTAAGAAATCCTCGCAACTAATTCGCACCGATGCTCAACTGGCCGCTGGCGGGATGGTGGCGGTCAGCGCGAAAGTCGATGTCGCGGCGACCGATAAAGTGGTAGCACGGCGATATACCGGACCTGCTCTCGGCGACCGAGTCGTGGTGCGGTTGAGTGCCGATCGGTTAGGCCCTGCCGAAGATTTGGCGATGGAGTTCTTGGGTTTGCAACCCGATGGCGAGAGTAAACCGATTGCTTTGCAAAGTCGCCGGGCGATGGGGTTCGCGAGTTGGGCGTTGATCACGCATCCCGAGAGTGCCAAGGATGCGTTAGCGTTGGTCAAACGCATTAAAGCGGCGGCGCGGAAGGCCAAGTCCAAACCGGGGCACGCGATGGATTTGTTCATCGAGATGGCGGGTGAGCTGAATCGTTCGGTACGTCATTTCTTGCCCCCGTTTTGGGAGGAGGCCGCACGAATTTACAAGGACCTGGGTAACACAACGTATGCCGGGCGGGCGATCGGCAAGGCGTTGGAAGCCGAACGGGTTCACGCGTTGGACGTGGACCCGCATCGACGACGCGACGCGGTGTTGGAGTTCACATTGAGCGGTTGTTTGTCGGGCAAGGCGCTGACCGAGTACACACGCGATTTGGCGAACCAGTTCGCGCCCGACGAGGCTTTCGAAACGCTGTCGGATTTGATGGTTCGGCGGACGATGGGAGGGATGCCGCCGATGGCGACTGCGGCCAAGGATCTGGCAAAATTCGCCAAAGCCGCTGGGAAGAATGCCGATGAAGAAGTCGACGCGTTCTTGCACGCCGTGATCACCTCGCCGGCGATGTCGCGGTCGTCGATGCAATTTTGGAAATCGGTCAAGAAGAACGTCGCCCGCTTGGTCGCCGCCGACGAATCGTTCGGCGTCTGGTTGCTCGCCCACACCGACCCGCAAGCGTCTTACCGAGACGACAGTCCGGTGTGGGCGTGGGTGGAGCTGCTGGACGAGTGGAACGTGCTGCCGCTGCTAGCCCAACCGGGTTCGGAATTCCCCGCCGATGTCGAGATCCCAGGCGGGCGAGCCGGCTGGATCGGACGGCTCGCGTCGGTCGAATCGTCACCGAATTCACGCGTGTTTGATATGATTCAAATGACGGCCGACGTGATCCGCGACGAAGGCACGCCGATCCCGTTGAAGGGCCGAGGTTACTACAGCGGCGTGCTCGATGCGGATGTGCTCGAGCTGATGTTGGAGTTGAAGTTACCGATCGGTGAAATCACCGAGCATCGGCCTGTCGATTTCGATGGCTGGTTGCGTGCCGATGTGGATCACGAGCGTCGCAATTCACAATTGACGCATCTGATTTCCGACGAACGATTCGGCCCCAAAGTGTATTCGGCGTTCCCGGAGTTGGTGACCTTCACGGGCAGCGTTCGCGAGCGGCATTCGTATAGTCGGACGACCGCTGACCGACGTTCATTTGAACAAGCGGCGGCGAACCACGACGCGGTCCGGACACTTTGGTGGCGATTCCTCGACGACCATTTGCAGAAGCTCGAAACCGGCGGACTGCATGACGCCGAGGAAAGTCTCAACGTATTGACTCGGTGTGCAGGGGCTACGACGGGGCAGCAATTTCCGGAACTGGGCGAGCGGCTTGCCAAGGTTGATTGGGTTTCGGTGTTGCAACGAACTTTGGCCGCCGGCGTGTTGGACGAGTATGGTTGGCCGGCGCTCGATGCGTATGGCGACGAGCAAAAAATACCGCCGAGTTCGCGGCGTCAATCCTTGACTGCGGCGAGCTTCCCGTTCGTCACGCTGCTGATCGATGGAAAGGTCGAATCGATTGGTCCCGGTGGCCATCGAACGCTCGGTGAGTTTCAACTCGGCAAAGACCAACGCCTTCAAACGATCGTCTCGGTCGGCGACGACGTGGCCATTGGGTTGCAGGACAGCAGTTCGGGCTGGGAAAACCAAATCGCGTGGTTGAGCGAAGGTGGCAAGGGAAAGAAAACGAGCCAGCACTTCTATGGTTTGGACATCACGATGATGCTGCCCCACCACGGTGGCGTTTTCTACGGCAGCCGAGTTTTGAAACCGGGCGACGAGACGCTGCCTACGTCGGACCACTGGTTCTCCGACGGAGAGCGGTTTTGGACGATGAAGGATCGTTACCAGTCGTGGAACGAATTCGATGCCGACGGAGACGACTTGACCACTGAAACGGCGGGCTTGCACGAGATCGATCCGATCACCGGCAAAGCGATCCGCGATAGCATCCCGCCTTGGTTCGAAGACAGTTTGCCGGGCGGCGGCGTGGTGAATTGGATGATGTCCCACTGGATGCCGGCTCCGGTCGAGATCACCGCGTCACCACTCGGCATCGTCGACGGGATGCTCGGTTTTTGCGTCGTCAAGCAACGTGGTGATCGTTACGAAAGTCGCGGGATGGATGGACGCAAGGTGGTCTTGGAGATCCCAGCGGTGCCGAGCGATGGTATCACGATCGCGGCCGCGATCATTGACAAGCCGGCCAGTGATTCGCATTGGTACGTTTCCAATCGAGACGAATTGATCGATGCCGACAGCGGGATGAAGATCGCCGACCTGTCGGGCAACATCACTCGTTATTGCGAAGGCCAGCCGATGAAGTTGCCGACGCTGTTCTTTCATTACTTTGTGGTTCGTTGTGGGGACAGTTCCGCCAAGCTGCGAAAGATCAGTGCGGCACAAGCCAAGTGGTTGCTCGAAGCCGGCGTCATCGAACATGAAGCGTTGAAGGTGAAAGCAGACCCGGAGAGGCCGGACCCGAATCGGGAGGCGGGCGTGCTCGCCGTTGTTGCCGTGCTGCCGCGATCGCCACCGCGATTGGTGAAGGGCGTCGCACGCATCGCTCGCGTGGCGGCGGTCGAGAAGATTTCACTCGATAAACTGATCAACAAAGTGAAGGGCGATCCCGATAAAACCAAATCCGCGAAAAAAGCGAGCACCTCTGCAGACTCTTTGATCGATGAGTCAACCACCATCGGGCTTTCCGAATTGCAGGTGCCGCTCGCTCCCGAGCGGCTGTCGACGAATTCACGCACCTACTACAGGGATTCCATCAATCCAAAACAGCTCGTCGCCGTGACTGCATTTTTGTCCGGAGGCGAAGTCCAAAAGTTACCACGTGGTGATGGTTGGTATTTCGGTTTGATCAACGATGCGGCTTCGGCGGCGTGGAAAGCATTTTGGGAGAATGCACACCGAGGTGCCGACGACGGTGTGCCCATCAAGCAACGATTGGCCGGGCCTTGGCAAGACGCGTTGCGGTTCGTTTCGAACTGCGGACTGTTGGATCTGCCGGGCAAATTTGTCGTCCATTTCGCGGCGGCTCCCGATCAAGCGGCCGCCAAAAAACTCTCCAAAGCGGGCAAGAGACCGAGTGACGAGCGCGGCGTGGCATTCATCGAAGGCAAAACGCGGCACTTGGCATACAAAGTCAGTAACTACCTGTCCGAGAACGTGCTCGTGCTGTCGTACAGTGAATCCGGCGAACCGAAACCGCCCAAGTCGTATGCGATCGAAGAATCTGTACCACTGCAAAAGTTATGGGACGGCAAGTCCGTTCGACGATTCTTGGACGCCGTCGCGGGCGTCGAAACGCTGCCGCTGATCGAGGCTGACAAACTCGCCGCTGCCGCCGAGCAATTGGGCGTCTCGCCGATCGAGGTCGCACTGGGTTGGATGGCGAACTATCGCAGCGTCCGTTACGGCCAAGAGAAGCTGACCAAGGAACTGCGAGCCCATTACGGGTGGAACGTCAACGAGATTAAATCCGCCGTGACCGCAGCCGACGCCGACCCGGTTCCCTTGACCGTTTTAGCGAACGGTTGTCGTCGTGATTGCTTAGGGGCTCTCGGAAAGAACCTGGAAAATGCTTTCGGATTCATGCTCGATGCATGGAAGGAAACTCGCAAAGCCGGCGTGCAGTTGCCGAACGAACTGATTGGACAATTGCAGACATTGCGAGGCGAGTACCAACATTTGGATTTGAAACTGTTCGGCGAGCTGCTAGCCGATCCTGCGAACTCGCCCGTGATAATGCCGCGTGATTTTGAATTCGAGTATCGCAAGGAGCGTTACGGTGAAGTTCTCGGCGGTTCGATGACACCGCCGTTGACGTTCTCGTTGAGTGAGGTGTTCTGGATCATGCCCGACGCGATCCGGTTGTTGAATTATAGGTTGCCGCACGGCGATCCCGCGCGAGCCTATCTGCCCGCGTTGATCGACGCGGTCCGGCAATACTTGATGAACCCCAAGGTTGTGTTGCCGATGGGTTGCAGTCGGACGGAACCTTATGTTGCCGATCAACCAACGGACGTCGAAGGCACAATCGAAAAATTTTCCACGATGGTCGCGAAATGCCAACCAACACCGGCAGGTTTCCAAACGTTCGACAGCGGACTGGTGATCGGTGCGGTCATGCCACCGGCGGCTGATCTGTGGTTCCGTCCGGCCAAGTTGCAGAGCGACGCCGATGATGCCGCGTTGCATGTTGCTGCGGCATTGACGTTTGATTGGGAAACCGACGGGACCCGGCACCTTCAGTTCGCGGAATTCACGCACATCATGCGGAGCGATGAGATGACGCGGATTGCGAACATCAATCGCGAAGTGTCGTTCACGGTCGGATCGACGGAGCAGGACCCTCGCGTGTCGGCTCCGCAAACGGTGGCGGCTGCGTCCAAGAAATTCAAACTGAGCGAGGACGCGGCGACGTTGTATTTGCAGTTACTCGCGTTGCATGACTGCACGAGTGTGAAGATCAAAGCTTGGAACGATTGGACGACTGCCACGTTGAAAAGAGCGACCGAGGAATTGGTCGGCGGCGAGTTAGTGGTGACCGCCAAACGCAGTCGCGCCGGTCGTGACGTCTTCTTGCCGGGCGGATGGGAAGCGTTGAAACTACCGAACCTGCCGATGGAAACATGGAAGCTACCGTTGTTCGGTTACACCAACACGGATCGACTGCGCGGTGGCTACGCGAGCCTGATGGTGTGTCCGCGAGTGCTCAGCGACCAATTTCAAATCGCATGGCAACGGATCGAGAACGGCGACGAGCCCAAGTACGAAGTAACGATGCCGGGTTGAGGAGGTCGACGTCCCAAAGGGTAACGCTGTGACAGTGATGCACAGGTTCAATGATCTCGGCCGGGTTTGTCAAAGCGTTTTCAGATATTCCAGGACCGCGGTCTTTTCGTCGTCGGTGAGTTCATCGGGGAAGTCGTGCCCGGCTGCGGATTTGCCGAACCGACGGGTGTCGAAATGGTTTCGGCGGATCGCGACGTCGGGTGTTTCATAGGGGACACGCTCGGCGGTCTCGATGGTCAGACCGACGTTGGTTTCATCGAGAGCCTCGTCGACGCGTTGCCACACGACCGGGCGCTGTTTCGGGTTGAGCACATGGTGCAACGTCGGGACGCTTCCGTTGTGGAAGTACGGGGCACTGGCCCAAACGCCATCAAGCGGTGGGGCGACGTAACCTTCCGGATCGGTGATCGTGCTCTGCTCGCCGGGTTCGCCGGCATGGGCGAACCAAGACCGCGAGTAGTGCTCGCGACCCTCGACCGTGAGAGCGCGATGACGAACCGGATCGGTGCCGATTTCCTCGATCGCAACCATGTGGTTGGGATAAGGATCAGCATCCTCGCCGTAGGTGCCGTGACAGCGTGAGCAGTTGTTCTCGAACAGAAGTTTGCCCGTCGTCGCGAGCGATTCGTCGATGGCTCTAGGGTACTTCGGCGGGCGCAGCGACAAGAGGTAGGCATGGATGTCGCGAAACGTGTCTTCATTCTCACGGTAGAAATCGGCGTCGTTTTCGGGGACGAGGGTGAACTGCATTAGTCCACGGTGTCCCTTCTGAGCGAACGCATCGATGTAGAGGTAAGGGCGTTTGTGGTAATGCCACCACGCCGGTGCGTCCATGTCGTGATGAGTGAACGCGGCGGGGGGGCGTTGGACGAAGTTGAGTTCGTCGTCCCGATAGTGCATCAATCCCATGCCGAACACGACCGCGTTGGTGGTTCCATGGGTGGTGCCGAGCGGGATCACCAGGGATCCGAGTTCCATCCGTCCGAGCGGGACGCCGCGTCGGAATTTGGTACTGCGGACTTCCTCGGTCAGTGTTTGCAGAGCGTAACGATTGTTGGGAGCACCTGGCGTCGGTTTCCCGTAGACCGACCCACCGTGGCACGAGAAACAATTCATGGTCCAATTCCCCGCTTCATCGACCACGTATTGGGTCGGTTTGCCGGGATCGGCGGAGTCGTCGTGCCCTGGACGGGGAGTCAGCCCGTAGCGCTCGAACGCCATCTCACGTCGCTCGGCGAGCGTCGCATCGGCGGCTTGGGTGCGGAGCGGTTCGGGCCAGCTCTCCCATAAATTGTCGAACACACGCTGATCGAAATCGCTCGGTAGGAACGCGTTGTGGAGCAGCGCGTGGAGACCCCGGACGGCGGCATTGTCGGCATGACCGACCACGGTCTGCTGCGAATCACCGGTAACCGCCATCGCCGTGGTTTCCGCGATCAAGGATTGAGGGGCGAGAAACGCAGTGATCACGAGAATGCCGCTGATTCGGTGCCGGGTGAATACGTTTCGCACTAGCTTACCGTGGGTGAATGCGATGGATTTGGAAAAACCATCGTATTGTAGCCCTGTCGTCAATGATTGTCGTCACCATTGTCGCTCGGTTCTCCGAACCAAATGCGTTCTGGAGCGGCGAGTGGAACGTTGTCGGCTCGGAGAGCCGAACGACATTGTTCTCAGCGAACCCGGCACTGAAACTCAAACGTGACGCTGTCGCCGACGGCAAGTTCCTCTTTCAAACGCCAAATCAATTGGGACGAAATAGCGGAATTGAGTTTGGTCTCGAACTCGGCATCAACGCTCGCGGTTTGCGAGTCAGCGATGTACTCCAATCGCGTCGTCAGACTATCCGCCACGACGACCCCCGAAACCGCCGAGTCGCCGACGTTTTGTAATCGCAGTGCGAACGTGACGGTGTCGCCGATCGCGGCGTGTTGTTTGTCGGCGATCTTGATCAGGTTCAAACGACCGGCGTCGGGGAACTCGTAAACGACGAGTGCATCGACTTTTTGATCACGTGTCAAAACCGGCGGCGCGAGGTCTTGAATTTCCACCTCGACGGTTTCCTGCAGCGTCCAGATATTGGCCGCGACGGCGTGCCGCTGCAACATCGCGAGCAAGGACTCGTCGATCTGGGAAATGCTCACGTTTTGAATCCCCGCGAGCACGTCGAGCACGTTCGCCGCCAGCAACGGTTGCTCGATGCTTTGGATTCGCACGCCTCGGTTGCGATCACGCATCGAATCGATCCGGTGCGTGATCTCGGCTTGGTCGACCTCGACCGAATCGGTCATGACCAATCCTGGTAAATCGTCAACGATGCCTTGCGGGCCGACCGGGCGGATCGTTCCGGCAACCGCGATCGCACCCTCGCCTTGAAGCGCACCGGTGATGCGGCGAACGTTACCGAAACGGGGTGAGTAAAGGCAAACCCGGTTGGACGCGGTGAACTCGATGTCGCCGTCTTGAGTCGTGTAGTGAGAGACCGTGTCCATGGGTTGCAAACCGATGATCCGGTCGTCTTGCGTCAACACGGCGTTGGGATCTTGGTCTTCGCCGTTGCAGAGGAATTCTTGCGGGTCATATAACCACGGTGGTGGCATCATCGGTGGCATCGCGTATCCGTGTGGTGCCGGATGGCAGGGGACACGATCGGATTCGCCGGAAAAACAACCGCCGTCGCCCGAGACTCCGGCACAAGGACCGGACTGGCAAACGCAATCCCCGGTCGGGGACAGTGTATCACCGACACGCACCGAGCGACGGAAGCCAACCGGGGTCGCGTCGCTGGTGAAACGTTCGTTCGCGTGGTCGGCCGCAGCGCTGGTGTGGGCGACGGGCATGATCGTGGGAGTGGTCGACGGAGGAACGATCCGATGAGCAGACGCTGCCGCTTCCGCGCTCCGTTGCGGTGTGACGGTGGGCGGCGCGGCGACTGGCGGTGGGACACGACGTCCGGTCGGTGGGCTGTGCAGCGGCAAACCCGAGCATCCGCCGCTAACCAATACGATGCACAGGAGTCCGACGGAGGTCAATAAACCGCCGATTGCTTTGGAGCGGTTGGCTTGTTCAACGCGTGTTTCTTGAGCGAGCGTTTTGTCAGCATTCATGGGTTTGGTTTAAAAATGGGTGCCCAGGAAGGGTGGCCGAAAAAGAACTGCGGCTTCAAAAATTCGGCACGCGGTGGTGCGAGTGAACCGATTCGCAGGATCGCGACGGTTCGACCGCGGAGGTCGGCAATTTCAAGTGGGTCTTGGTACTCTGGGATATCGATCGCGGTCGGACCGTTGGCCCCTTCGGCCAGTGGCGTCGCCGTTTGCGGGTCCTCGAGATAAATGATACGCGTGACCAATCGGCCTTCGAGTGCGGCGAGGATATCGTCTTCGTCGACGTTCACCGGAATCGGATAACTCGTCGCGAGTCCTGGTGGCGGGTAAGTCCGATCGACCATCTCGATCGTCGGATACAACTCGGCACCTTCAGCACGGGGAATCCCCGAGACGCGAAACCGATAGACCTGGCCGATCATCAAACCCGCCATCAGATCGGATTCGCCTTCGTCGAACGAGCCGTACTGAGCGAGCGAAAACCGCACGCCCTCAGGGCCGATGAACCGGACGGGTTGGTAGTAAACCTGTGGCGGTTGTTGCCGCGACATCGCTTGCCGAGTCGACGCGATCACGCCGGCAGGCATGTCCCCAGTGAACATCGGGTGCCCGCTGCGACGAGTCAGATAATCCGACGGTTCGGTGGCAATGACATTATTGGATGTCACCGCAGTCATGGACACGATCAAGAGTCGCAAGAGGAAGTTTCTTAACATCACTTGATCCTTTCGTGAATGGGTTGGATGAGCCGATTGGACACTGGCCCCGGTTATCACACTGGCAACCGGGGCTAACGCCCATCGGCTAATCTTTGCTGGCGTAAGAATGATTAGATCGAGAGGGCGCTAGCCGCCGGTAACGAGCTAGAAAATACAGATAGTAACGGCGGCTAGCGTCTTGCCGCTCACACAACACCTACGTTCCGAACGAGAGCGAAGCGGATTGATTCAACCCGCTTCGCTCGTTCTGATTCCGATTCGCTTAGTGAACCCGTTGACTTTGCCGATCAAAGAGTGGACGACCGTTCGGGACACCCGGGTGGATGTTCTGTTCGGTGATCCGGACTCGGCTGACCGGGTTCGGGTAGCTCATGCCGGGTTGTTGCCGGACGTCGATGCGAACATCGCTGACCGGTCGTGGCATGTGCATGTGGGTACGGTTACGAATCGTGTGACTCTTCAAACCGGCGGGCGACCCCAACGGGATGTGAGGTGGTCCGGGCAATCCGATCGGCGTTCCGGTGTGTGGCATACCGTACTGGGGAGCGTTGACACCGGCGATCATTCCCGGCAGGCTCGGGGGAGCACCGACTTTGCCGGCACCCGGTCCACCGGAGCCGCCACATCCGTCGGTCATCGCCGGAGCGAACGGTGCGGGCAAACCGGTGATCGGTGGTCCCATCATGCCGCCCATCATCATGCCGTTGCCGATGAGGCCCGCCATGCCAGCCCCTTCCATTTCGATGTCTTTATCACCGAGCCGAATGATCGCGAGAATACTGCCGCGTCGGTCCGCTTCGACGATCGGGTCGATGCCCGGATCCAGACGTGTGCTGACGAGTGTGTCGATGCCCGCGATGGCCGGTCCTTGGAATTCGGGATCCGGAAGATAGATGACTTTGGTAACAAAGTTGCCAGTCAAGACTTGGTCAAAATCCTCTTCACTAAACTGCAACGGCACCGAGTTGTGAGCGAGGTAGGCTCCGGTACGTGGGTTGGCGTAGGCCAATTCCACGGTCGGGTACAGTTCCACACCGGGACGGGAGGGGATGTTCGTTAATTTCAAACGATACAATCCGCCTTGCGGGAAGTTCTGACGAGCGGGAACGACGAGCGGCTCGCTATCGAACATGCCCGATCCGCTAACGTCATACCGAACCTGCATCCCGTCGGGGCTGCCGAAGGTGACTTGAGCGGTACTGACCATGTTCGGCATTCCGCCCATGCCGCCCATTCCTGCCATCATCACACCGCCGCCGGGCGGGATGATTTGTCCGCCATTACCGCAACCCGAACCAGGACCGCAATCGGCATCGCCGTGGCTGCCGCAACCGCATCCGGCCGAGGCACCGCCTTGGAGGAGTTTGCGAAAGCCAACGTTTTGTGCTTCGGCAGTGTCGTACCCGACTTGGGCAATCTCAGGATTGGTACTGCCTTCGGTCAAGTCGCCGATGGACATTTTGCTGACAGAGGTTCTGCCGTTTTTCATCGAGGCGGCGAACGCCTCGTTACCGCCGGGCATCCCCGTCGGCATGGCACCGGCCATTCCGCTAGCACCGGCATCGATCATACCGGGAGCCGCAGCCCCCATCATGGGACGATACTGGGGTGGGCCGAGAACGCCGGGGCCTGGACCGCCGACACCGGGACCGGGCTCGATCATCCGCTGTTCGGGCGGCAGGTTGTGGCGAACCGGCACACACCCGGTGGCGATCATCGCCATGGTCGCCATGGTCGCCGCGAGCGCCAAATGAGTGACGATTCGTGTCATGTTTTCCCCCGTCTTGGGTCGCTGAGTTCGAGTTTCACGTCGGCCGCAACAGCGAGACCAATCGGAAATCGAACAGGTGGTGATCCGCCACAGTGACGAATCGGGATCGAATGGGATGGACTTCTGTGACCTGCGATCTTTACGATCAGCAAGCCGCAACGCTTCGAATCCACTGACGGAACCGTCGCTACTGGGTTGCATCGGCATGATCGCCCCTGAATCTTTGCTAAAATCGTCATAACCTGCCCATGAAGATTGACACGCACGATCGTTTCGACCGAAATCCGCATCCGTTGACTCCGGATGAGACGGCGAATCGTTGCGTCAACGGCCCGGCTTGTTCGATTTGGTGGACGGGCATCGTAATTTGGTTTTCGCTCGTTTCTTTTTCCAGCGTCGCGTTTGCGGACGAGGATGCCGCTCCTGTCACCGACCCGGCCCGCCGCTTGCTCGCCCGCGTAATCGAGCAGATCGCTCTAGGACCCGCATTCGACGCTAAAATTCGTCAACGCGTTTGGGTCGGCGGTCGCGACGTCATCGGTGTGGGCACGTACGAACAGGCTGGCGGGGGCAGCGGTTGGTTTAACCTCCAAGTCGCGATGCACGACGGCGACGGAAAACACACTCTGCAGCAAATCAGTGACGGACGTTTGGCCTGGACCCGGGAACAAATCGGCGACGAGATCTCGTTGCAGCGGGTCGATGTCGGACGACTCGACCAATGGATTCACAACAGCGACGGGGCGCTCACCTCACCGGTCCATCGCGAGGCTGCCGTTGATCACCGCGATACTCTTTCTCACGAGACGATCGCCAGTCATCTGCCGCCGAGTGTTCGGGTCGGAGCGTGGACCGAGATGCTCGAATCGATCGCCGCCGACCATGACCTGTCAATCGTGACTGGATATTTAAGAGAACGCGAAGTTTGGATCGTTCGCGGTTCGCTGCGTGCGGACGTTCGCGCCCGAAGACTCGCCGAGTTCGGCACGCCGACGTGGCCCGAACTCTGCCCCACTCGCGTTGTCGTGGCCATCGCGAAAACGCCGCTGCCGGAAACAGACTTCGGCCAAGGACTGCCACTGCAAATCGAATTCCGGACCGATCCGATGACCCCCGACTCCTCCGCGGGTTCCAACATTGCAACCGATTCAGAACCCGACGAAGCGAACCGGACGATCGAAAAAAATTCAAAACCCTCCGTTCGAAACGTCAGCCACTCGTCAGACTCCGAGTCTTCGGCGAGCGCGACACTCACCGCCCCAGCGACACTCACCGCCCCAGCGACACTCACCGCCCCAGCGACCCCCGCCGCCCCAGCGACATCGAACAGCGTCCTGATCAGCCTCATCGAACTCTATTCAATTCGTCCGATCTCGTCCCCGCCGATCGGACGTTTTCGATTCGAGAATCAAGACATGGAGGTCAACTTCACCAACAACACCGACCGTTATTTGTCGCGATACGGGATTCGGATCACCGAACGCCAAAGCCGAATGCTGCGCCGCTGAACGGACGATCGAGTATCCGTTAAGAAATGTTTCGGTCGTTGTCCATCGAGAGAAATGCCGTTCTTCATGCCTTCGTTGAGCGAAACCGCGTGTCGACGGGCAACCACGCAAAGGAGCGAATTTCACCTTTATAAGTTTTCTAAGAGAAAAAAATGTCCACTGGAACTTCTTCGGTGTATACTTAGGTGTTCGGCGATTCGGACACGACTGGTTCGAGGTGGATTCGTTTCGCTGGACCGTGGCCCCATTGGAAACGCTCTTTCAAAAGCGATATTCCGGTTCGGCTCGCTTTTCTAATCTCCATCCTGCGGCTGTTCTGAACCGACAACCGCCACCGTCATAGGAGCGGATCGACGGCGTCGCGTACTTGTGACGTCGGTGATTGCCGCGCACCGTCACGGATGATTCCATCAGTCGTACTCTCTTACCCAGAGGTGTCGAGCGATGAGTCAAGTTCTGCCTCCCCTTCCGGATCGGCCCGGTTCCGACGATTTCGGAGCCGATCACTTTCGTGCTGACGATTTCACTGCCAGCGAGATCACTGCCAGCGAGATCGTTGTCAGCGAGATCGTTTCCAGCGGTTTCACTCTCGATGAACATCGGTCGTCGGTCGTCAACGCCGAAGCGATGCCGATCGAGCACTACCGAGGTCTGCCCGCATACGGTTTGATCGATCATGCGGCCCATGTCATTCCCGATCGGGTTGCGATTCGATACGGCGAAACCAGTTGGACTTACGAACAACTCAACGACGACACGATCCGCTGCGCCGCGATGTTTCAATACCACGGCGTCCAACCGGGTGACCGTGTCGGGTTGTTGTTGCCCAATGTGCCCGAGTTCATCGTCGCCGCCAACGCGGTATGGCGTGCCGGGGGGATCGTGGTCGCGTTGAGTCCGTTGATGGCCGCCGAAGAAATTGACAAACTCGTCGAACAAACCGGCTGCACCAACATTGTCACACTCGACATGCTGGCCCATTTGCTCGCGCCCTGTGAATCGAAACTGCGGCATACGTTTTATGTTTCGATTCGCGAGCACTTGCCCGCGTTCAAACAACTCGGCTACCTCTGGATGCGTCAACAACGCGTCGGATCCTGGTCGTTACCCTCCGACGAAACTCATCATTGGTTACGGGAAGAGATTGCTGCGACGCAGCGGGAATGGAAACCCGTCGACCTCGATCCGACCAACGATGCGGCCTATATCTTGCCGACCGGCGGGACAACAGGAACACCCAAAGCCGCCACGCTCAGTCACGAGAACATGGTCGCCAACGCGTGGCAACAATTAGGATGGACAAACGGTCGGTTCGCTGAAGACTCGATGCTCGCGGTACTTCCGTTTTTCCACAGCTACGGCGTTTCGGCCATGGTCATGGGCGGTGCCGCCATGGGAGCGACGTTGGTGTTGCATCATCGTTTCAATGTTCGCCAAGTGATCGCGTTGATGGTCGAACATCGCACCACGGTTTTTCATGCCGTGCCTGCAATGCTCGCGGCCATGAACGAACGACTCGACGATCATCCCGCCGATTTGCGCTCGCTGAAATGGGTGATTTCCGGCGGGGCACCTTTGGATGCGGAGATTGCCGAGACGTTCGCCGGACATACCGGCGCGTTGGTGGTCGAGGGGTTCGGTTTGTCCGAATCCTCTCCGGTAACGCATGTCGGCAACCTGTTCGATGAACCCTGTTATGGGAAGATCGGTTTCCCATTGCCGGAAACGCAGTGCCGCATTGTCGACGAAAACGCAATCAACGGCAACGACGACGAGACCGCCGATCTCGGCCCCGGCGTGATCGGTGAACTGATCATCCGTGGCCCGCAGGTCATGCTCGGTTATTGGGGCGATCACGAGGCGAGCGAGGAGGCGATTCGTGACGATTGGTTGTTCACCGGCGACCTCGCCACACGAGACGAGCATGGACGTTACGCCATCGTCGGTCGGAAAAAAGATCTCATCATCACGTCGGGGTTCAACGTCTATCCGATCGAAACCGAGTCGATGTTGCAAACCGCGCCCGGCGTCGAGGAAGTCGCCGTCGTCGGACAACCGGATCCCTCACGCGGCGAACTTGTCAAAGCGTTTGTGGTGATGAAACGGGGTCATGCGTGGGACGAAGATGCGTTGCGAGCACACTGCCGCGAACATCTTTCCAAACACAAACAACCTCAGATCTACGAACACTGCCAAGGCGAACTGCCCAAGAACTTTCTCGGCAAAGTCATCCGTCGAAAACTACGCGAAGGAGACGCATCGTGAATACCAACAACCCTCTATCCTCGTTCACTCCCGTTGCCATTATCGATGGCGTCCGGACTCCGTTTGCGAAAGCGTTCGGCAACCTCGCCGAGGTTTCTGCGGTCGAGTTGGGACGTGTTGCGGTGGTCGAGTCACTCCACCGTTGTGGCCTGGCACCTGAGTCCGTCGACCAAGTCATCTTTGGCAACGTGGCGTCACCTCCAGACGCGGCAAACATCGCCCGTGTGATCGCGTTGCGCTCGGGCATTCCTCAATCGCGGATCGCTCACACGGTCAACCGTAACTGCGCGTCGGGCATGGAATCGTTGCTCGCCGCCTGCACAGCAATTAACCATGGCGGTGCCAGCGCCGTGGTCGCCGGGGGCACCGAGTCGATGTCGCAGATCCCGTTGTTAGTTTCTCGTGAGGCAGCCGGTTTGTGGACGCGGTTAGCGCGGGCGAAATCGATGAGTGCGAAACTCGGCGTGCTCAAGGATTTTCGGCCACGACATTTCAAACCCGTCATCGGCATCGAACTCGGGCTAACCGATCCGGTCTCGGGCATGAACATGGGCGAGACCGCCGAACTGATTGCCCGTGAATGGGCAGTCACCCGCGAGGAGCAGGACGTGTTCGCAGCGGCGAGTCACCTCAAAGCCAGTGAAACGCAACAGCGTTGTTTTTTCTCCGGCGAAATCGCACCCGTGCTCTTGCCCGATGGCGAGTCGTTCGACAAGGACGACGGCATTCGTCACGGCCAATCGCCCGAACAACTCGCCCGATTACGTCCGATCTTTGCCAAAGACGGCACGGTCACGGCGGGCAACAGTTGCCAGCTCACCGACGGCGCCGCCGCAATGGTGCTGTCATCCACCCAAGGACTCGAACGGTTCCCCCGTGAAGCGATTGGTTACCTGACGGCCGCGTCCGTCGCCGGGTGTGATCCGCGGCGGATGGGACTGGGGCCAGTCTACGCGGTGGCGAAATTGTTGAACGAGACCGGGTTGAAACTCAACGATTTTGATTTGATCGAAATAAACGAAGCCTTTTCGGCTCAAGTCATCGCGTGTGAGCGTGCGATGGGATCACGCGAGTTCGCGAAAAAAGAACTCGGCCAAGACCACGCGGTCGGCGAGTTGCCGATGGACCGCGTCAACATTCATGGCGGCGCGATCGCACTGGGACATCCCGTCGGCACGACCGGCACCCGCATCGTATTGACGCTCTTGCATGCACTTCGCGAAACCGGCAAACACCGAGGACTCGCCACGCTCTGCGTCGGTGGCGGCCAAGGCGTCGCGATCGTGGTCGAAACCAACGGTACGTCTGGCTTTCCAGCCTGACAACGTCAATTCTTACTCCAACAAATGAGCCGTTTTGGCGCTAGCCACGGTTGTTACTGAAATTGAAAACTGATCGACGACCTACCCCATCACTCTCGGCCTAGCAGGCCAAACTACTGGAGACACTCATGAACACCTCCACCCAAGCCGCGTTCCACGTCGCCACCGATCCTCGCGGCGTGATGACCGTTTCCATGAACGTTCCCGGCCGACCGATGAACGTGTTCACCGCCGACGTGATGTCTGAACTCGAAAACATCGTCACCGAGATCGAATCGCGACCCGATTTGAAACTCGTCGTCTTTCGCAGCGACAAGGAGAGCGGATTTCTCGCCGGCGCCGACGTCCGCGTGATCGCTGACATCACGAATCCCTCGCAAGCCGGTCGATTGATTGACAACGGGCAACAATTGTTCCACCGGATCGATCATCTTCGTGTCCCCACAGTCGTTGTCATTCATGGTCCGTGCTTGGGCGGCGGGCTCGAATGGGCATTGGCGTGCGACTACCGAATCGCTCGCGACAATAGCAGCACGAAGATCGGATTGCCCGAGATCAAACTCGGCCTGATCCCAGGTTGGGGCGGAACCCAGCGTCTGCCGCAACGTGTCGGTTTGGTCCACAGCCTCGGCATGATCTTGCAAGGAAAAACCGTGTCGGCGTACCAAGCGGCGAAAATCGGTTTAGTCGATCGGGCGATCTCGCCAGACGATTGGGATGACGGTGTCGAGCGATTCATCGACGAACGATTGCGAAACCGTACGCTACCCAAACGAGACTTGCAAAAACGAATTCGACAAGCGTTGGAATCTTCGTTGATCGGTCGCTCGTTGGTGATGCGAGCGATCCGTAAAAAGATCCGATCGAAATCGAACCAATATCCAGCGCTTGGAGCCGCGATTTTGGCAATCGAAGCGGGATTGTCCAAACCGGGTGCCGGTTACATGACCGAGCGCACCGAGTTTGTCAAATTGCTGGCCACGCCGACATGTCGCAATCTACTGAATTTGTTCTTTGCCCGCGAATCGGCACGCGACATCAAAACATGGTCGATCGATCGTGAGCGGAGTGATTTTCACTCGCACGAAATTCGCCGTGTCGGTGTCATCGGCGCCGGTGCGATGGGCGCCGGGATCGGGCAATTCGCTGCCATGCATGGATACAACGTCACGCTGCGTGAAATCAGCGAGACCGCTGCCGACGAGGGACGCAAACGCGTTGGCAAGCTGATGAACAGCTACGCCGATCGAAGTCGCTTGGACGCCGACAAGCGTCGCGAACTCGGCGAGCAGATCACCGTCACGGCAAACGAGAACGGGATCGGATCGTCGGACTTGATTGTCGAGGCGGCCGTCGAACGACTCGATGCCAAGCAACAGATTTTTCAACAACTCGACGCGCTCGTCTCGCCGGATTGCATACTCGCGACCAACACATCGTCGTTGTCCGTGGACGCCATCGCGGCGGCAACGGCGCACCCCGAACGGGTCGCCGGGCTGCATTTTTTCAATCCCGTGCATCGGATGGAACTCGTCGAGGTCGTGCGTGGGGAACATTCGAGTGACGAAACGATCACGCGTCTCGTCGCGTTCGTGCGCTCGCTCGGCAAGACACCAGTCGTGACGAAAGACGCTCCCGGTTTCCTGGTTAACCGTGTGCTGTTCCCCTACCTCGGCGAAGCCGTGTTGATGGTCGGTGAAGGGCGTTTGCCAGCCGACATTGACCGCGAACTGCGGGGTTTCGGAATGCCGATGGGGCCACTCGAATTGATCGATCAGGTGGGCGTGGATATTGCCATGCACGTCGCCGGTTCGCTCGGAGACGTGCTCGCGGATCTCGAACCCGTCGCCGATCTGCTCAGTGACATGGTCGAACAAGAGGAACTGGGGCGAAAATCCAGCATCGGTTTTTATCGCTATCACGATGGGAAACCGGTCGATCGAAACGCCCGTGTCACGGCGCGACCTGGGATCCACGAAGACGCCACATTCATCGACGACAAACTCTCCAACATCACCCGCCGGCTCGTCTATCCGATGCTCGCCGAAGCGGTCCGTTGTCACGAGCAACAGATCGTCACCGAACCGTGGATGGTCGATCTCGGCATGGTGCTCGGTACCGGGTTCGCGCCTCATCGTGGCGGACCGTTACGAGTCATCGACAGCATCGGTGCCGAGATCGTTTTCGAAAACATGAAACGATTACGAGTCATCCATGGCGAACGATTCACGCCGCCCGAATCACTCACGGCCATGGCTGCGACGGGAGGGCGGTTCTATGTCCGCGACGGTTCCATCGCAGGCGATGAGGCCGAAGTCTTCTCTTACCCCGTAGGAGATCGTTGATTGAATGAGCCGTTTGGGCGCTAGCCCCGGTTGAAAACATCTGAACGAGCCGTTTGGGCGCTAGCCCCGGTTGAAAACATCTGAATGAGCCGTTTGGGCGCTAGCCCCGGTTGAAAACATCTGAACGAGCCGTTTGGGCGCTAGCCCCGGTTGAAAACATCTGAACGAGCCGTTTGGGCGCTAGCCCCGGTTGAAAACATCTGAACGAGCCGTTTGGGCGCTAGCCCCGGTTGAAAACATCTGAATGAGCCGTTTGGGCGCTAGCCCCGGTTTTGAAGAACACTGAATCCGATTCGATTAACAATCTCTGTTGTCCTCAAGGAGTTCATGATGAGTACCGATTTCCGAAACGATCCTCAAACCGATCCCCAAACCGAAACTCCGGTTTCGCCCAAACCTGTTAAACCCGATTCGTTCGCCGAGGTAGCGCTGCGTCTCGGTGGCGCGTCGGTCGACGAAGCCAAACGGACGGGCGTGCTCGACAGCGCCGATGACGAAGTCGAAGCGTTGTTCGCGCCCCGATATCAAACCGTCAATTCTCCGGTGCACCGTGCGGTTTGGGAAAAACGCAACGAAACCGAGATGTTCGCGTCGATGCCGTTGAGGTCATCGCCTTCGGTGGCGCTTGTGGTCGAGCAATCGCTCACGATCGTTCGCAAACACCGCGACGAAGGCACGTTGTTCGGCAACGATGGCAAGATCACGACCAAGGTGCTCGCCGAACTCGGGTCGGTCGGCTACTGGGGGTTACTCGTCGATCGTGAGTACGGCGGCAGCGGCGCGACGATGCGAGAATTTGCCGACATGATCACTCAAATGTCGACGATCGATCCCACCGTCGCGGGTTTGGCATCCGTACATGGTTGCATCGGCGCGGTCGACCCGGTGAGATCCTTCGGCACCGACGAGCAGAAAGCGAGGTTCCTGCCCAAACTCGGCGACGGACGCGCTCTGTCGGCGTTCGCGCTCACCGAACCGGGAGCTGGCAGCGATCTGACGGCGCTGAAAACCACCGCGGTTCTCGACGGAGACGAGTACGTCGTCAACGGCGAGAAACTGTTCATCACCAACGCGATCCCCGGTCGCACGATCGGATTGGTTTGCAAAATCGAAGGGGAACCCTCCGTGCTGATCGTTGACTTGCCTGCGGAAACCGATGACACGTTCAAACTGAACCAATACGGTATCTACGCGCTTCGGCGTGCGCATAACAACGGACTGATCTTCCGTAATTTTCGCGTGCCGAAGGAAAACCGGCTCGTGCCAAATCAAGGCGACGGGCTGACCATCGCATACCACGGGTTGAACCTGGGACGGGTCGCGTTGTGTGCCAACGCGGCCGGCGCGATGCGATGGATGCTCGCCGAAATTTTACCTTGGGCGGCTTACCGGGAAACGTACGGTCAAGCGATCGAGCGGCGGGAACTGATCCGCCGCCGCGTCGGACGCATGGCGGGCATGATCGTTACCTGCGACGCACTCGCGGCGTGGTGTTCGGAATTACTCGATCAAGGATACCGTGGTGAGATGGAATGCATCATTGCCAAGATATTTGGTAGTGAATTGCAAAAAGAAGCGGCGATCGAGTTGTTCATGAAAACGCATGGCGGACGCTCGTTCATGCAAGGCCATTTGTTCGGCGACAACGTTCACGATTTTCTCGCGCCTTGTATTTACGAGGGCGAAGGCGAGATGTTGGGGATGGCGTTCTTCAAATCGATGGTCAAACATCATGGCAAGAAGTATTTTGAACCGATCGGCCAAGCGTTGCACCAACTCGGTGTGTCGAAACCCAATCCGCTCAACCCGACCCATGCCTGGGCTCTGCGTGGTCAGTTGACCCGCTACGCCGGTTGGTTCGCCGGGCAAACGTTACGCCGGGCGCGTTGGAATGACGCTGAGAACGGAAACGTGAACGTCGCTCTGAGTCGGCATGTTCGTTATGCCCAACGTTATCTCTCGGCCAGCGGGATGCGAGTGAGTTCGACGATGCGGACGTATCAATTGAAACTCGCCGATCGTCAATGCCGCATGTCGGCGTTGTCGCTCGACATTCAATCGGCGGTCGTGATGTTGGTCACCGCGTTGTACGCGAGTCGCAGTGAGGACGCGGCCACCCGAGCGGCCGGGGACGTCGCTTGTCGCGAACTCCAATTGCGGATCGAGGGCGGCAAACCAAGTGACGATGATTTCCGCACCGTCACCGCGCTCGGCTCCACGATCGCAGAAAGTGGATGGTCCGCACTCGACGGGGTCCACACCACCGGCATCCTCATGCCTTATAAATAGGCTTTTAGCTTTTGGCTTTTAGCTTTTGGCTTTTGGCTTTTGGCTTTTGGCTTTTGGCTTTTGGCTTTTGGCTTTTGGGAATCTATAGACTCGTCAACCGTCAACCGTCAACCGTCAACCGTCAACCGTCAACCGTCAACCGTCAACCGTCAACCGTCAACCGTCAACCGTCAACCGCCAACCGTCAACAGACAACCACCAACAACCAACAACCAACAACCAACC
>Ga0163215_101074_pt1 | contig 22189 bp, 20 predicted proteins | sample SynspAceP_FD_185934 | JGI IMG/M metagenome (GOLD analysis project Ga0163215, IMG submission 185934) | Saline lake microbial communities from Ace Lake in Antarctica - Synechococcus sp. Ace-P (Hybrid Assembly) | ecosystem: Environmental > Aquatic > Non-marine Saline and Alkaline > Saline | place... | reverse complement strand
ACATCGGCCATGATGCCAAAGTAAAAAACGAATAGGTGGGCGGCAATCAGCGGCACAATCAGACCCTCTTGCGCGCCAAGGGTCACAACCACTGAAGCCATGAGTGAAGAGACCACGATGTAATTGGCTGTGGTCGGCAGTCCCATACCCAGAATCAATGAAAACGCACCGATCAACAGCAGCATCAGCAGCAAATGGCCAGCCGCTAAGGTGTCGACCAAGCCCGCAAGCTCTGTACCAATGGGTGTGCGTGTCACGGTTGCCACAATAATGCCGGCCGCCGCCGTCGCCACACCGATGCCAATCATGTTGCGCGCACCGGCAATCATGCCGTCAATCCAATCTTGAGCCCCTTCGCGAAGTGCCGCAGCGAGTGAAGTGCCACGGAAAAATGCTTTTAACGGCCGTTGCGTGAACACAATCAAAATCATTGTCATAACCGCGTAAAAAGCGGATTTGGCCGGCGATTGCATCTCTATCATCAGAAACCAAACCAATACCAGGATAGGGAGTAGGTAGTGCAGCCCAGTCGGGAACACCTGCCCCATGGTTGGCAACTTGTTAACATCAGCCAACGTTTGATCGGGGCTGAGGTCGTCTTGTTGGGCTGAGATCCGCACGGCAAGCACATAAAGCACCAACACGACGAGTAAGACAAGTGGGTCAGCCACACTGGGGACAGCTGCTTGCAACCCCCTGATGCCATACACCATGCCCGTGAAAATAACGCCCGCCACCACGAATCCGGCGGCTGTTTTGAGAAACATACTGCTCAGACTTTTGGCGGGGCCTAGCGCCTGCATATCCTGCTTGAGCGCCTCTAGGTGGACGATATAGATCAGTGCAATATAAGAAATAACCGCTGGCACGAAGGCGTGCTTGACCACCTCTAAATATGAAATCCCGACAAACTCCACCATCAGAAAAGCAGCAGCGCCCATCACCGGTGGCATGATTTGCCCATTGACGGAGCTAGCCACCTCGACTGCACCTGCTTTCTCAGCACTAAAACCGACCTTGCGCATCAACGGAATGGTGAACGTGCCGGTGGTGACGACGTTGGCGATCGATGATCCAGAGATGAGGCCTGTCATGCCAGAGCCCACCACGGCCGCCTTGGCAGGCCCACCGCGCAAACTGCCTAAGCCAGCAAAGGCGAGTTGAATGAAATAGTTGCCTGCTCCCGCCTTATCGAGCATTGAGCCGAACAACACAAATAAGAAAACAAACGCCGTGGAGACACCGAGCGGAATACCAAAGACACCACCCGTGTCTAGCCACTGCGCATTGATGATGGAGTTTAGAGACAGACCGTCGTGGGCGATGATGTCGGGAATTAGCCAGCCTTGACCCATGTACGAGTAGGCAAGAAAAACGCTTGCAACAACGGTCAGTGCCGGACCGAGCGCGCGACGTGAGGCTTCGAGCAGTATCACCATACCAATGGCGCCCACAATGAGTTGCGACATCATCGGCAGGCCAGAGCGGGCGGTGACCGCGAGCTCGCGGTAAAAAAAGAAGACATAGAGGGCGCATCCTGAGCCCAAAATCGCCAATAGCCAATCGGTCACGGGTATCCGATCACGCGGCGAGGAGCGTAACGCGGGGTATACGAGGAAGGCAAGCAATAGAGCAAACGCCAGGTGAACCGGTCGTGTTTGTGACGAATTCAATACGGGCAGGTACTCGGCAAACCACATTTGGGGTTGCGCGATCCACAGTTGAAACAGCGACCAACTGAAGGCCACAGCAGCGATCAAGCGGGCAATAGCCCGACGTTTGGGTTGGCGCGCACCGGTGTCGGTGCTGGCCACCAGATCTTGGAGTTCGTCGTCGCTGAATTGACGGCTAGCGGCTGGCGTCGGTTCGGTCATGATAAGCGGGTTACAAAAGAGGTGTTCGCGACAAAAAGGGGGCTCAAAACGCCTCGCACTTGGCAAATAACGAGTTCATGAAGAGCCCAGAAAATCAACGGCAAACAACCAGCGGCAAACAAAATCGGGGCAAGGCGTCACGGTTCTACCATGAGCCTTGCCCCGAGGCGTTTACCGATATTGCCGATCGTGCTTAGTTTAGCAAGCCGGCTTCACGGTAGTATTTCTCAGCACCGGGGTGCAGAGGTGCAGACAAACCATCCTGGGCCATTTGCTTGGGGTCTAGATTGGCAAAGGCGGGATGCAACGAACGGAATTGATCGATATTGGTAAAGACGCTTTTGACCAGCTCATAGACAACTTCGTCAGACACATCTTCGCTTGTGATCAATGTGGCGCCAACACCAAAGGTTTTGGTGTCGCCATCCGTGCCGCGATACATGCCGCCAGGGATAACAGCCGTTCGGTAGAAGGGATTGCCATCGACCAATTCTGTGACGCTTGAGTTGTCGACTATGACCAAGACCGAATCGCAAGCGGTGGTGGCTTCTTTGATAGAGCCTGATGGGTGGCCCACGGTATAGACCATGGCGTCGATGTTGTTGTCGCACAGTGCCTGCGACTGCTCGGCCGCTTGCAATTCAGATGCTAGGGCAAAATCGTCCACAGTCCAACCCATTTGCTTCATCAACACTTCCATGGTGTCACGCTGCCCGGAACCGGGGTTGCCGATGTTGACACGCTTACCCTTTAAGTCCTCAAACGTGGTGATGCCGGCGTCTTTGCGTGCAACGACGGTGAAAGGCTCAGGGTGAATCGAAAACACCGACCGCAGTTTGGGGTTGGCACCTTGGTCTTTAAAGCTACCAACGCCGTTGAATGCTTTAAATTGAACATCAGACTGGGCCACACCAAACTCGAGCTCACCGTTACGCACAGCGTTGACGTTATAGACAGAACCACCCGTGGACTCAGCACCGCAACGGATGCCATGTTCTGAGCGAGTGCGGGCCAGCATGCGGCAAATGGCGCCGCCTGTTGGGTAGTAGACACCGGTCACACCACCTGTGCCGATGGTGATGAATTCGGTTTGTTGGGCTGACGCGGGTAAAGCGCTCAGTCCCAAGGCCAGAGCGGCCGCAGAAAGAAATAGCTTCATGTTTTTCTCCAATACACGAAAAATGGCGTGAAAAAGTAGATCGAAGTCACAAGTACTCGGATGCGCACTCAGCCTACCTTTGTGTGTCTGAGTATAGGACGGAAAGCTGAGACGGCAAAACATCGGCCTTTTGAGGGCCTATCAGCCTGCCTGTCTCAGTTCATATCGTTGTTCGCAGGGGGCAGCGGATCAAAGGGCGGTGCCATGGCCATGGCGACCGATTTCATTGAGTAAATCGGGGTGCTTTTTTAAGGTGCGGCGGCTGTAGCGCATGATAAAAAACATGATGACTGACACCAGCAGCCCAAAAATGACGATGATCGTGTTAATCGGCAGATCAAGCGAGAGCATGATGGCGTAAGTGCCCAACATCAAAAGAATGTTGAGTTGCTCGTTAAAGTTTTGAACAGCAATCGAATGCCCGGCTGACAACAGCAAGTGACCGCGGTGTTGCAGCAAGGCGTTCATGGGCACCACAAAATAGCCCGACAAACCGCCGATGATCAGAAGCAGGCTGTAGACCTCCCACTGCGCAGTTACCAATGGCATCAAGAGCACCACGAAACCCATGCCAATGCCCATGGGCAAGACCCCAAGGGCTTTTCTTAAAGACACTCGGCTGGCAAACACCGCTCCAAAAATAGTCCCAAAAGCGGTAACCCCCATCAAAATAGAGGCTTGGTCTAGGCGATAACCTAAGTGACTTTTACCCCACTCGATCACAATCAGCTGCAGCGTCGCGCCGGCCCCCCAAAAAAGGGTTGTTACCGCCAAGGAAACTTGACCTAGCCGATCGCCCCACAGGATACGAACATATCCGCTGAAAGCCTTTATCAAGCGAAGAGGGTTTTTATGTTGTTTGGGGTATTGAAGACCGGTGGCCGGTATCAGCAGGTTACAGGCTGCTGCGGCGGCATAAATGAAGACGATACAGAGGATAGCGGCCTCAGCCGGCGTTTCTACGAACGCCGAAACCGTTTCGTGATTAAGCAAAACGCTTGAAACCGCGGGTGAGATTAATACACCCCCCAAAACGGTGCCTAGGATAATGGACAAGACCGTTAATCCCTCGATCCAGCTATTGCCTTTGACCAAATCCAGTGGGGGTAGCATTTCAGTGACGATGCCGTATTTGGCTGGCGAGTACGCAGCTGCGCCCACCCCAACCAAAGCAAAAGCCGCCACCACAAGGTAAGTTTGGCCCGTTTCCGATAAGCCAAAAAAGCCATACCAAAACATGATGAGGCATCCTATGATCTTCACGGCGTTGGTCATGAACATCACCCGTCCCTTGGGAAAGGAATCTGCAAAAGCCCCGACAAAAGCCGCCAAAATCACATAAGTGGCTGCAAACCACCACTTCATCATTGGCGCCATCCAGTCCGGGCCGTGCAGCTCTTGTAGCAAAGCAATGGCGGCAATAAACAAAGCGTTGTCTGCCAAAGATGACAACGCTTGTGCCGCCATGACCACATAGAATCCCCGAGTCACAGGAAACCCTCAATATAAGCAGAGCGGCTGAGTATAGCCCTAAGGTCTGACAACTGTGCGTTAATATGCGGTCATAAAGTGATTGTTATCGCGAGAAAAAGTGCGCCTCACACAAATAAAACTCTCTGGCTTTAAATCCTTTGTTGACCCTACCGTCATTCCGACACCCAGCCAGCTTGTGGGGGTGGTTGGACCAAACGGCTGTGGCAAGTCCAACATCATCGACGCCGTCAGGTGGGTGCTGGGCGAAACGCGCGCCACCGAGCTGCGCGGTGAATCGATGCAAGATGTCATTTTTAGCGGATCGATTGATCGCAAACCGTCCGGGCGCGCTGCCGTTGAATTGGTCTTTGACAATAGCGATGGCCGTGCGGCGGGCCAATGGAGTGCCTTTAGCGAAATCTCAGTACGTCGAGTGCTCACCCGGGATGGCACCAGCAGCTATCTGGTTAATAACCAGCAGGTGCGGCGCCGCGATGTGCACGACATTTTTCTAGGGACAGGTCTGGGCACGCGGGGCTATGCCATTATCGGCCAAGGCATGATCAGTCGCCTGATCGAAGCGCGTCCTGAAGAGTTGCGGGTTTATTTAGAAGAAGCCGCCGGGGTCTCACGTTACAAAGAACGTCGCCGTGAAACAGAGAATCGTTTGCACGACACCCGGGAGAATTTGACGCGGGTAGACGACATTTTGCGTGAACTCACGTCCCAATTACACAAACTCGAGACACAAGCCGAAGTGGCGGCAAAGTACCGGTCGCTGCAAGAAGAGGGCCAGTTCAAGCAGCAGGCGCTGTGGTTTTGGCGTGAAAAGGCAGCGCATGATGACAAAGCCCGTCTCTTTCAAAAAATTGAACAAGCGCAATCCACGCTAGAGCAAGCCACCGCCGCTTTGCGTCAATCAGAAGCCACCCTTGAGACCCGTCGCCAAGCCCACTATGCCGCGAGCGATGCGGTTCACTCAGCTCAAGGTGCGCTGTATGAAGTCAATGCCAAGGTCAGCAGTTTAGAGGCTGAGATTCGGCATATCGTTGATGCCCGCCAGCGCATTGAGACACGGCGCTCGCAGTTGCAGGCACAAGAGCAAGAGTGGCGTGCTCAGATCACCCACTGCAACGAGCAATGGGAAGTGGAGCATGGTGCACTAGAGGCTCAGGCGGTGGCGGTGGAGCAGGCGCAGGCAGCCGCCACCGACGTACAAGCGCAATTGCCCTCAGCCGAGGCGAGCGTGCGCGAGGCGGCCGCCCAACGCGATCAAATGCGCAGCGCACTGGCCAAGTTAGAACAGAACATGGCCTTGGTCTCGCAGCGACTGAATGACGCGCAACGTCAGTTACAAACGATTGAGCAACGCCAAGAGCGTTTGCAGGCACAGCGTCAGGAATTAAGCGCACCCGATCCGCACGCGCTAGAGCGCCTGGCAGGTGATAAAGCCGCCGGTGATCAGCAGCTCGAGGAGGCGCAAGCCACGTTGTCAGATCTTGAGGTCGCCTTGCCTGAAGCCGACGACAAACGTAGCCAAGCCAGGGATCTCGCGCAGGCAGAAGCCAGCAGGCTGGCCCAGCTTGAAGCCCGCCTTTCGGCGCTGGTCCGGTTACAAGAAGACGTGCAGCGTTCGGGTACCTTAGAGCCTTGGTTAGCAGGTCACGAGCTATCGCAGCTTCCTCGCCTTTGGCAGAAACTGAACGTCTCCCAAGGATGGGAAGCCGCCTTAGAGGCCGTGCTTAACGAGCGGTTGACGGGCGTTCAAGTCAGTCAGCTGTCTTGGGCCCAAGCTTTCTCTGACGATACGCCGCCTGCGCGCTTGGCATTTTTTCAGATACCGGAAGCCGCCGCGTCGGCACCACATAGCGCAGGTCTGACGTCGCTAGCTTCCTTGGTGCAAACCTCCGAGCCGGGGTTAAAGAACCTGTTGCAGCAATGGCTGGGGCATGTCTATACGTCCCCGAGTGTCAATGCAGCTGTTGCTCAACGTGATCAGTTACCGCCTGGCAGCACCTGGGTGGTGTCAGCGGGGCATCTTATTGACGCCCACTCGGTGCGTTTTTACGCCCCTGATTCCGAACAAGCGGGTATGTTGGCCCGCCAGCAGGAAATTGATAATTTGCAACGTGAACTCAAAGCGCAACAACTGGTCACCGACCAAGTGCGCGCTGAGGCCACAAGAGCCGAGGTGTCTTGGCAGCAGGCCCAAGCGGCTGTGGTTCCCGCCCGACAGCGCACTGCCGAATTAACGCAGCGAGTGCACGACTTGCAATTGGCGCATACCAAGCTGCAGCAGGAGATCGAACAACGCACTCAGCGTTCTGATCGGCTTGACCAAGACTTGGCCGAGTTGGCGAGTCAGTCTGAAGCCTTGCAAGCCCAACGCGACGAGTCTGAGCAGACCTTCTCACAACTCGATGAGCAGCTTGCTGAACAACAGGGAGCGTTTGCTGAAGCTGAAATGCGCGGTGAGTCACTGGCCGATCAAGCGCAGCAGATTCGCGAACAGGTACGTGAGCGTGAGCGGGCTGAACAAGAAGGCGTATTCGCCCGACGCGGCACAGAAGCTAGGATTGCCGAGCTTGAACGCAATCGCCAGCTCGCATTGGATCAACAGGCGCGCGCGGCGAGCGAGTTTGAGGGGTTGGTCACCGAACTGGTGGCGCTTGATGCTCAAACCCCTCAAAATGGCTTGCAAGAGGCTCTGGCGTTAAGGATGGAGAAGGAAGCTGTGCTTGGTCGCCTGCGAACCGAGATGGATACGCTCGCCGCCCAACTTAGAGAGGCTGAAGAGGCTCGACTGGTGTTAGAGCGCTCCTTACAGCCGCAGCGAGACGCCATCACTGAGCTTCAGCTGCAAGAACAGGCAGCCCGTTTATCGGCTGAGCAATTTGGTCAACAGCTCGAAGAGCAGTCCGTTGACCGAGCGGCCTTGGCCAAGGCGATTGAGGATCAGTCGTCTGAGGATTGGGGCAAGATTGGCTGGTTGCAAGGTGAGGTGCAGCGGACCAATCGTCAGATTGACGCACTCGGGGCGGTTAATTTGGCTGCCCTCGATGAGTTAACAACCGCAAGCGAGCGCCAAGGATTTTTGCAGTCTCAATACGATGATCTGCAAGAGGCCATTGGGACTCTAGAGGACGCCATACAGAAAATTGATCGTGAAACCCGCGATCTCTTGCAAACAACTTTTGATGAAGTGAACGGTCACTTCGGACAATTGTTTCCTAAGTTGTTTGGCGGTGGCGAGGCCAAGTTGGTTATAACTGGTGAAGAAATTCTAGACGCCGGTGTGCAAGTCATGGCGCAACCGCCCGGCAAACGCAACTCAACCATCCACTTGCTGTCTGGCGGAGAAAAGGCACTAACGGCTACAGCGCTCGTGTTTGCACTATTTAAGCTCAATCCGGCGCCGTTTTGTTTGCTCGATGAGGTCGATGCACCGCTCGATGATGCCAACACCGAGCGATACACCAACTTGGTGAGCGGCATGAGCGAACACACACAGTTTCTGTTCATATCGCACAATAAAATTGCTATGCAGATGGCGCGGCATTTGATCGGTGTCACAATGCAGGAGCAAGGCGTGTCACGCATTGTGGCGGTGGATATTGATTCGGCGCTGCAGTTGGCGGCTGAAGCGGTCTAACCCGAGGCTCAATAGAAGAGGAAAGCATGAGCGAGTTACAAATTAGCCTGATCGTGCTCGGTATTATTGTGATTGTTGTGGTCGTTGCCTTTAATTGGTGGCAGGACAGACGCATCAAGCGCAAAGTGCAAGATAACTTGCCAGTGGTCGATGAGGACCCGTTACTGAACGATGGCCAGCCCAGCGAAGCGCGCAAAGAACCCGGCTTTGGTTTGAATCATCTGGGTTTGGTGCGCTCCCCCAAAACACCTACAACACCCACAACCACTGCTACCACCGAGTCGCCGACAGACCCGAGTGATGAAACCGAGCCGCTTTTGACGGGCAAGCCCATTGAAGAGCCAGACTTGGTCGCTGAGGTAGTCATTGAGATCGACATGCCCAGTCCGGTCAGTGGTGAGCAGCTGCTGCCCGCGCTAAGAGCGTTGCGCGCAGTGGGACGGCGACCTGTGCGCGTATTCTTGCAGGCAACCGATGGTCGTTTGGTCACCGATATCGGTTACGACACGTTATACCTAGCCGTTCATCTGGCGGTTCAAGTGGCCAACCGAAGCGGCGCGATCACAGCCATTGAATGGTCTCAAATTTGGGGCAATGCGCAATCACTGGCCGAGCAGCTTGACGCCACCGTCGACGGCCCAGAACAAAACGATGTGCTTGAGCAAGCGGCCCATCTCGACAGTACCTGCGCCACGCTTGATGCACAGGTCGGTCTGACTTTGCTGCTTACAACACAAAGGGCTGTGTCTGATGTGATTGGTAGCGCAAAAGCCATGGGTTTTATCGAGCGATCAGGGCAGTTGGCTTGGATTGGCAATCATGGTCTGGAGTGTTTCACTTTAGCGCTCGGCGATAGCGCACCATTGAATGAAAGTGTGGCGGGCGTTGATAGTTTGACACTATTGCTAGATGTGCCCCGTAGTCCGCCAAGTGGTGAGTCCTTTGGGTACATGCTAGAAATTGCCCTTGAGTTGGCCAGACGCGTGGGCGCCGAAGTGGTCGATGATCAAGGCAAAGCGTTGGCGCCTGGCGCCGATGTTGCGATCGACGAGCAGTTACAAACCCTCTATGAGCAGCTCGAGGCGGCCGGTTTGGCGGCAGGCAGTGATCGGGCAAGGCGAGTGTTTGCCTAATGTCGGATGCCTCAGGCCCATTGCCGTTTGATGAGGCGCGCGATCGTGCGGGGCAATTACGCCTAGAGATCAATAAACACAATCAAGCCTATTACGGGCGCGATGAGCCCACCATCAGCGATGCCGATTACGACAAGTTGATGCGTGAGTTGCAAACCCTCGAAGAGCGCTATCCGGACTTGCAGACCGATGACTCACCGACTCAACGAGTGGGCGTTGCCCCGCTGGCTGCCTTTGACGCCGTCACTCATGTGATGCCGATGTTGTCCTTGGGCAATGCCTTTGACGAAGAAGAGGTAACGGCATTTGATAAACGCATCGCTGACACCCTCAAGCAGGCTGGGCTACTCAAGCCTGGCGAGCAGGTTGACTATGCTTGCGAGCTAAAGCTAGACGGATTGGCCATTAGCTTGCGGTACGAGGAGGGGCAACTGGTTCAGGCGGCCACCCGAGGCGATGGCCAGACCGGCGAAGACGTCACGGCCAATGTCCGCACGATCCGATCAATCCCCCTGCGTTTGGCGCCTGAGGCACCGGCTATCTTGGAGGTGCGCGGCGAAGTGTTGATGAATCACGCGGATTTTGAGCGATTGAATCAGGCGCAGGCCAAACGTCAAGAAAAAGTGTTTGTGAATCCGCGCAATGCAGCGGCAGGTAGCTTGCGTCAGCTCGACTCGCACATCACCGCACAGCGACCACTGCGCTTCTTTGCGTATGGGTGGGGGGAAGTCAATGACGCTTTGCCCGCGCGTCACACCGAAGTGCTTGAGTGGTTAGCGAGCTTAGGGCTGCCCGTGAATAGCAAGCAACAGGCGAGTGTGCGGGGCGTGCAAGGACTGATGGGCTTCTACCAAAGCATTGGCGAGCAGCGCTCGCAGCTGCCCTACGACATTGATGGGGTGGTTTACAAAGTCAACGCCTTGGCTGCGCAACGTGTGTTGGGTTTTGTGGCGCGAGCGCCCCGTTACGCGTTGGCGCATAAGTTTCCGGCCGAAGAAGCGATGACCACGCTCCTTGGTATCGATTTACAAGTGGGCCGAACAGGGGCCATCACCCCAGTGGCGCGACTCGCGCCGGTGTTCGTTGGCGGGGTAACGGTGACCAATGCCACCTTGCACAATGAAGACGAAATCGCCCGCAAAGATGTCAGGATCGGTGACAAAGTGGTGGTTCGACGGGCTGGTGACGTGATTCCCGAAGTGGTTGGACCGGTGCTAGCAGAGCGACCCGAGACGGCACGGTTGTTTGAAATGGTGACAGCCTGCCCAGTTTGCGGCTCCGCCATTGAAAAGCCCGAAGGTGAGGCAGTTGCTCGTTGCACCGGGGGCCTGTTCTGTGCGGCGCAACGCAAGCAAACCCTGATCCATGCTGCTAGCCGCAAGGCGTTTGATATTGAAGGGCTGGGTGACAAACTGGTCGAGCAACTCGTTGATCGGGGGCGGGTCAAGACGCTCGCCGATGTGTTCACGCTCGGCGTTGATGAGTTGGCTGCCTACGATCGAATGGGAACCAAGTCTGCGCAGAATTTGGTAGAAGCGTTGCATACGGCCAGTCGCCCAACGCTTGATCGTTTTATTTTTGCGCTGGGCATTCGTCATGTGGGGCAAGCCACCGCGGGCGATTTGGCTCGACACTTTGGATCGATTGAAGCCTTGATGGCGGCTGAAAGCGAAGCGCTGTTGGCAGTGCCAGACGTCGGGCCCGTGGTGGCCAAATCAATCGCGCACTTTTTCTCGGAACCACATAACGTCGAGGTGGTGAGGGCCTTGCTAGATGAAGGCGTCCAACCGCAGCAACCGGCACCCAAATCTGAGCAAGCCGGGCTTTTTGGTCAGACCTTTGTCTTAACGGGCACATTGCCCAATTGGACTCGCGAGCAAGCCGCCCAAGCCATTGTTTCTGCAGGCGGCAAAGTCACGGGCTCGGTGTCTCGCAAGACCTCTTATGTGGTGGCTGGTGAGGACGCCGGCAGTAAACTGAAGAAAGCCCAAACGCTCGGTGTGACCATCCTTGATGAGTCCGGTTTGCGGGAATTGTTGGCTTAAAGCTAAAAGCTTAAGGCCCACAACTCATAACCTGAAGACCGTAGGTTCAAATCCTACCCCCGCAACCAAATTAATAATGCAAAAACAAAATGCATTAAGAAAGCGCCTCACTTTCAAGAGTGGGGTTTTTTGTCGTTCGGGCACATTTGAGGCACATTTGAGGCGCATTTGAGGCGCATTTGGTGGCAGTGAGCGCCAACAGTTCCCAATAGGCCTGAACACCGATTCTGCCCATAAGTCCTTTTGGGGTACCGCACAGGCACGGCGTCAAGCCGCTTCACGATTTCGGCACGTTCGGCTTCCAGCGAGATCATCCGATCCTTCACGCGCTCGGCCGGTAGACCGTCGCAGATGGCATCGATCATCTGGTCAAGCTCACTGATAACCTTCTGAAGCTGCGCGTCATCCTTCTCGCAGGTGCCTTTATTGCGTGCGCTGGTGCAGTCGAAATATTTCTGGCTGATCTTGACGAAGGTACTCCCGAAGCCACTGCATTTGAGCAGGCCGGAGAGCAGGAAGCGCGGGAGGCGGCGATCCCAAAAGCCTTCGGCTTTGGATTTGTCATGCTTGCCAAGCGCTGTGGCCTCTTGCCGTGCCTTCACCTTCTGCCACATATCGCTCTCGATGATCCGCTGATGCGGGACATCCGCACGATCCACTGATCGGGCGCATTGAGGCGCGATAGGTGTTTGCCCGTCTCAGGGTCTTGACGTAGATTAGCCGGTTCCACACGAGCCGCCCGGTTCAGATCTCATTGTTCAGGATGCTGGTGCCACGATCCTTGTTGCCATGGATCGTGGACCGCCCCCATGTCTTGCCGGTGGGTCCTGGCACCTGATCGGTATTCAGCGTCTTCGCGATGACACGCGGCGCAGGCCCGCAGTCATGATTATGCCGATGACAGTGAGGGCGAAGATGGACGTAGCAAGCGCAAGAGTTGGAAGCAGCGAGCGCAGGAAAAAGGCCACCGGCGCGGGCGCGGCTACGGTATGAAGCGCGACAGGGTTTGTTTCCGCTACGGAACACATAGAGCGCATGGTCGAGGTGGCGTTGGGGGAGTGAGAGGGCAACACCGCTGATCCTACGTGTGGTTGTGTTGTTACAGAAGGGGAAAGCCTTCCCCTCGTTGCAACCCGCTTCTGGCGGCTTTCCGCTACCCTTTTTAGCGGGGATACCCCGCATCGCATAGGCTCCAGCTGAGTGTTGGAGCCATCAGGGCCAATCGAATAATTCCTCAAGTGCGGCGCGTTGTGCGGCATGTTTCGCGGCGTTCTGTTCCATCAGCTTGCGCAGGTTGAGCAGTTTCCATTGGACGGCGGGCAGATCGGCCGCCTGCGGGCGATCGATGGCCTCGAATTCGGGTGCGCCGTCATGCAGGCTGAGCACAAACCTCTTGCTATCATCATCGAGGCGGGACCGGATATCCGCGATCAGTTGCTTACGAATCTTCAGAAGGTCGTCGAGCGCGATGGGCGTCCTGGTCATACCCTCGAATTGCTGCGTGTAGGGCTGGTCGAGATCGATCAGGTTCGGGTTTAGTAACTCATGCGCAGGGCGCGGCGAACTGGCGAGATAGATCAGGAAGGTGCGGAACAGGTCGTCTGTCAGCCCTTCGTTCTCATAGAGAAGTTTGACGTCGTAAAGATCGCGCGGGTGCTGGCGATCAAGGGCAGCATGTAGCTTGCCGCCGAACAAATCTTCGAAGGCGACGATCTGCAATTCCGCGTACCCGAATTCATCCTCGACGGCCTCGGTAACCGCGCGGGATTCCGGTTCGTGAACGACGCCGCGCGTAACGGGTGAGGTCTCGATCTTGATCCCCGCGTCTTTCAGGCGGGCAAGCAGGCGGGTGGCGCCGCCGCCGCCGCCTTTGATGCGCTGGGTCTTGGCGCCCGCGATGCCCGCTTCGATGGATGCTGCTATGCGATCCATTGCCTCGTTGATCTCGGCAAGGCTTTCGATACGGTCCTTGATCGGCAGGTATGTCAGGTCGATATCGACCGACAGGCGTGGCAGATCACGGTAGAAAAGGTTGATCGCCGTACCGCCCTTGAGCGCGAAGATGGGCTCGTTAGCCACATACGGGAGTATGCGCACAAGCAGCGCGACCTGCGCTTCATAGGTTTCACGCGCCATCATCGGCCTGCGCCTTCACAAATTGTTCCGGCACCATGATCCGGTAGCGCGGGTGTATCCTGCCGCCTTTGACCAGCGCGCGGTCGCCGCTGCCGAGGTTGAATTCTTCAACATCGAGGCGCTTGCGCCATGGGTGATCGTGGCGGTCGGCAAAGACGAAGAAGAGGCGCGTGACCTTGATCTTCTTGCAGCTATGTAGGAGCGTCGACAGCGTGCGCGGGCGCAGCGTTGTCAGGCTTTCAAACACCATGTCGAGATTATGGAAGCTCTCATGGTCCGGCAGTTCGTCCATGGCTTCCATGACGGCCCGCTCGGGGGCCGACATCTTCAGCTTCCAGTCCCATGGCAGGGCGTTTGTTGTGTCGGCATCATCCTTGGTGAGGCCAAGTGACGGATCAGCGAAGAGCGACGTGTTGCGGGTTTCGACCGGGGCGTTCAGCGGGAGTTTGGCCAGCCAGTTCGGTATGGCATCGCCATAGACCCAAACCGGCGCGTTGCTGCCCAAGCGCAGATAATGATCATAGCCTTGTTGGCTGAGTGCGGTCGTGCCGCCGACATGGACGTCATAACCCATGATGTGTTGCATCGAGAGCAGGCCGCTCTTCCAGTCGAGGGTGTTGGCTTTGGTTGCGTTCGGTGCGGGGCGGCGGAAGACGCCGCGGTGGACGCGCTCCAGCCAGCCGTTATTTACATACTTGCGGGCAAGGAAGCGGCTGATCTCATGGCGGTCCAGCCAGGCCGTGTCCAGAAGGAAACTTGGCGGGATGGCATCGAGTATTTTCTTTAGCTTTTCTTCTTTTTGTGTACTCATAGGTCACAATTTACCATATTTTCAAATAGATTGCCACCAAGCTCTTTAATAAATTCATGTTCAGTGTACTCTGAGTGCACCTAACGTAGTAAGGTTGAAGGAATCAGGAGCCCACCAGCAAAGCAAAGCAGGCGCCGGTGACCTGCATTGTCTTCGCCGCCGCACCCCCATCAACAAGTGACCTGATACAACAGGAAAGGCCACCGGTTGCGGGCCATCAAGCTCAAGCAATGGAGGCGCGTTGCGACCATTTATCGGGAGCTTCTAGCAATGGGTACATAACCTTGATTGGCGCGCAAAATTGCTGCAAATTCCCGGCGCTAACCCGCATGACGGGTGGTGTGGCAGGGTACCTCCTACACTGGAGGTACCCTATGACGATTTCTGAAAGACGAAGCGATAGGCGGACATTTATGCGGGCATGACTGCTTCAAGGATTTGGTTCGGCTGTTTACCTATTACGATCTACTTTGTTTGAAACCCGGATAAACGAAAGCGCCTTTCAGCAGATCACAGTCCCGTTCCGTGACCCCTGTGGAGCGCATCACAATGTACCAGGACTTACCAACGACCTCTTCCATTTCTGCAATGATGGCTTTTGCTTGCTCTCGGTTCAGCAGGAACCGTTCACACTGGGAGAGTAGATTCTCCATATTGGCAAAGCGCCCCTGATCCCCGCAGGTAAGGGCAAGGTCTCGCTGTTCCAGGCTTACAGGTGCCGATGGCGTGAGGTCATAGGCAGGAGAGAGTTTCCAGTCCCTGTCCTTGGCAATGATGGCATGGTTGCGGGGGTGGTCGTCTGTGTTCGAGATAAGAGCACTAAAGCACATGCGTCGAAAGAGTTCGTTCGCCTGCTTCTTCGGCTCCGCGCATGTTCGGCGTAGTTCCTCTGCCAACAACACATATGACCAGCGGTTACGGGAGCGGTGGCTGTCCTCTGCACGAAGCAGCGTGAGGCTGCTGATCATCCGAGCCCTCAGATAACCAGCGTCTGTTTTCTCTCTATCAAACCGTTTGACCAGCAATACATCCCTGCCGCCGATTGTGATCACCCTGCTTTGCGATACCGTCAGCCCGCAATCGCATGCCAGTAAAAGCATGCTGTGTTCAACCCGGACCTGATTCCATTTGTCGTCCGGGCAACTGAACTTTGCGATCCATAGCCCGTCATCATCCTCTACAACGGCTTTTGGCCTTGCGCCTCCCATGGAAGTGCCGACGAGCAGCAGTTCCTCGATTGGGCCAGCTACCGCATCAGGGCTGACGTCCTCTTCGCTAATGATTGCGTCTGCGATGACCAGCAGTTTTTCTAGATCAAGCGTCTGGTTAAAGTCACGCCGAGGTGCAGGAGGTTGCTGTCCAATACCAAACCCGAGAGCGCCTGCACGGTCGTCGGGGGATTGCATCAGATAATCGAGTTCACCCAGCTGCGCCCGCCCGGCATGGCGTTCAATGACCCGACGTCCCCAATAGTCAGGCCCTGCATCTCGAAGGGCACCGAATACACCACCCAGTGCTGTTGTTTCATAGGTTCGAGGGGCAAGCTTCAGCTCAGCGGGGTCAAGTTCTACTGCATCTGGACGATCTTTGTAGCTACGGCCATAGATGAACTGCCCGACAGAAACCCCGTGCCTGTCCTTGGTAAGAATAAAACGCCCCGCCGTTACGGGCTCTGTCTGGCCTGGGAGGGTAATGTAAACAAAACATTCTGACTGGCCCATTTCAGAAGTCATCGCTTAACCTCTTCGCTGTACCAGCGCGCGCACGCTCACGGGACTTAGCAAGCGTTTTGCCCTCTTCGTCATGATTTGGATCGGCAACGACGGAGAGCTGGTCGATGAGACCAAGCGCCCACAGGGTTGCGGCATATATGGCTATGCCTGTTGACGGTTTCCCCTTTTCGGCAGCAGAAACCACATGCCGTCCAACACCAATCTTTTCTGCTACCTGTTGAAGTGACAGATTACGTCGCAACCGCGCAGTGCGCAGGTTAGCACCAAGCGCTTTCAGGGACATTTCCACCTCATAGGGTGGCGCTTTCAGGAGTGGACTTCGGGCGACCATGGTCGATTGAGGCTCCATATTTAATAATTAAGGTATCTCAAGATACCACACAAGTCGTATGCAGCCAGCTTAACAAGAACGGTTTCTTGAGGTGCCATCATGTGAATTTAGGGTGTCTTGAGAAGCCATGACCTCATCCTCGGTCATGCGCTTGGCCACGCGTACGCGGATCTTACCGAAGCCGAGGTATTTCTCAATCTCGTCCACGGTAGAGGGGGCGGAGGACTTCAGGAAATGCGCCTTGAACTGCAGGCCGTGGTTGCGGTCGTTTAGCCAGACCACGGACGCCGTGATCCATTCGTCAGCCGAAAGCATCACCGCATGGCCGACCGCTGTCACTAGATCCCGATGGTCTCGCGCTTTGATCCGCAGCACGCACAAGCCGCTTGTTGAGAGTTGTAGGCGATTTGTGCCAAAAGTGGATATTCCCTTGGCTTAAGGATTAAAGCCTAAGCACGGCCATCTGAGAAAAAAATAAGGTCGCACCAGGCGACCTTATTTGGGATTAGGGATTAGGGATTAGAGATTAGAGATAGGGATTAGAGACCAGAGCAATCACCCGCAGGTGATTGAGTTTTTAGTTTATTTTGGCTTCGCCACGCAGCGCACCCTGATAATCTGACAGCACTTGTTGGCGCATCATCTCTTCGAGCTGTTCACGCACTTGGGCCAATGGTGGGAAGGCCACGGGACGCTCGTCCACCACCTCAATGACGTGCCAACCAAATTGGGTCTGTACGGGCGAGGCCGCCATTTCACCTTTAGGGGTTGCTTGCACGGCAGCACCAAATGGACCGACATAGTTGTCCGCTTGCGCCCATCCTAGGCTGCCACCTTCAACCGCGCTACCCGGGTCTTTGGACTGGGCTTTGGCGAGGTCTTCAAAATTCGCGGAGCCGTTTTTGATCTGCTTCTGGATGTCTTGAGCGGTTTGCTCATCCTCGACCAAGATATGTCGAACGTTGTATTCCGAGACCCCACCTTGCTCTTGTTGGAGCTTTTCATATTCGGCTTGTACGGCGGCTTCGGTTACGGGGTTATTTTTAAGGTGCTCAGCCATCAAGGCGCGCACCAAAATGCCTTGGCGGGCGAGTTCCATCTCGGTCTGCACGCGTGGTTGCTCGGAAATGCCGACTTTCTTGGCCTCTTGCACCATGACCATGCGGTTGATCATTTCTTCTTTGACTTGGTTGCGAAGCTCAGGGGTGTCAGGGGTTCCTTGCTCAACGAGCAACCCGATGAACTGATCGTAGTCTTTTTGAGCAATGGCCTGACCATTCACGGTGGCAATGTTTTGCGCGTATAGCGGGGCTGAGAGCGTGAAAGTGGCCAAAAGCAAAGTCAAACGTTTCATAAGGATCCTTTTAAAGGCGCGCTGGTTTTTAATGCCAGCGCGTGAATGGGAAACGGCATCAAGTCGTTAACGAGATCGTACACCAAGCGGTGTTGAGCAACCGTGCCCTTACTGGCGAAGCAGGGGGCGACAATGCGCACCCGAAAATGACTCGCACCGGCTTGATTGCCCGCATGACCCACGTGCTGGTGCGACTCGTCCTCAATATCGAGGCTGTCTGGGTTTAACGTCATCAGACGCGCACGTAGGGTTGTTTCTAGTTCAGTGTTCATGTGGTTTAGCTTTTGTTCTCGTCATCGGCGGTGGCAGTGGCAGGTTCTATCATGTGTTTGTTTAGCCAAACGGACTGGGCAATCACAAAAAGGATCAGTAAGCCCATCAAGCCAAACACCTTGAAGTTGACCCATTGGGACTCAGTAAAATACCCAGAAAACGCCACAAATAGATTGACGCCGCCGGCAAATAAAAAGAAAGAAGACCAGCTGTGGTTCAAGCCGCGCCAGCCGGATGTGGTGAGCGAAATTTTCTCGCCGAGTAGTTTTTGCAGCAGGTTTTTACCGGCGAACCATTGGCTTCCTAGCAAAATGACCGCAAATAACCAGTAGAGGACGGTTGGCTTCCATTTGATAAAGACATCATTTTGTAGCCAAAGCGTGGCACCACCAAAGACCACAATCACGACCAAATTGATCCAGTGCGTGCCTTCGATGCGTTTACCTGACACTTTGATATAAGCAATTTGCCCAACGGAGGCGACCATGGCCACCGCGGTGGCCGTATAAATATCAGCAAACCGATAGGCTGCAAAAAATAGAATCAGCGGGAATAAATCAAAAAGAAACTTTTTCATGTGTCTAAAGGCTTAAAGGTCATGGAAGCTGAATTAATGCAGTAGCGTTTTCCGGTAGGGGGCGGGCCGTCCGGGAAAACATGACCCAGGTGCGCGTCGCAAGTTTTGCAGGTCACTTCAGTGCGCACCATGCCGAGGCTGGTATCGGTTTTCTCTTCGATTCGATCCGTGTCAATGGCCTCAAAGTAGCTCGGCCAGCCACAGCCAGCGTCAAATTTGGTGTCTGAGGCGAACAAGGGTGTGCCGCAACAAACGCAGCGATAAATCCCGGTGGCTTTATGGTTCCAGTACTTTCCGGTGAACGCACGCTCTGTGCCCCCTTGGCGGGTAACGTAGTATGCTTCAGGCGTTAGCTGATCGTGCCATTGGTCTTTGGTTTTGGTGATTTTTTCCATGATCTTTCCCTTAATGCTTCGGTTTGATCCGCTCGGCCTTGAAAGGTTCGTGATGAGGTTGGTAATGAGGTGGGTGATGAGGTCTATGCTGACTTCTTGATCCAACCGCTAGGCCCAAGCAACCCGCCAAGTTTTAGGAAGAAGAACTGAGCGTGTGTGCTTTCTCCCAAAAAACTGCTTCCACTCAAAAAATGCACCCACCATGTTAATCGAGTTCCAGCAGGTGACGGTTCGGCGAGGTCCTCTTGAGGTCTTGCAAAACCTCAATATTAAGCTCTCAGAGTCCCGTGTGGGCATTATCGGGCCTAACGGTGCGGGTAAGAGCACCTTCGCCCGTTTGATTAACGGTCTGATTCGGCCGTCTAGTGGTTCTGTGGTGGTCAATGGGTTGCTGGTGTCTGATCACTTACATCGAGTGCGCGAGCAAGCCGGATTCCTCTTTCAAAACCCAGACAACCAGATCGTTTTCCCCATTGTCCAAGAGGACATGGCTTTTGGGTTAAAGCCAGCCATACCCGACAAGAAAACCCGCGCCGCTCGTATCGACCAGACACTGTCGCAGTTAGACATCAGCGGCTTATCCACGCGGGCCGTTCACACCCTGTCAGGCGGACAAAAGCAACTCGTCGCACTTGCAACGGTCTTGTGCATGCGGCCTGATTTTCTAGTGCTTGATGAGCCGACCACGCAACTTGACCTCAGTCACCGCAACCGATTGTTGGCTATCTTGGACGGGCTCTCGCAGCCCCTGTTGGTTATCACACACGATTTGGAAATGCTTAAGGCTTACGATCGGGTGCTGGTGATCGACAAAGGGGGCATTCAAGCCGACGGACCCCCAGCGGACGTCCTGCCTTGGTATCGGGCGCAGCACGCATGAATGCATTCAGCAATCCGTCCGGGGCGGGTGAGCAAATAGAAGCCGGCTCCTCTTGGTTGCATCGGAGCCCTGCGGGATACAAGTTACTCGGCTTGTTTCTCGTGGGCACTGGGTTGGTGCTGGCCGATCGGTTGTGGATCGTTGCCTTGGCTGCTGCTATCTCCGCTGCTGTCTGGCTCAGCGTGCACTGGCCCTCAATCAGAGCCGGCGAGCAGCCCTCTTGGCGTTCCTCCTTCGCTGGTGCGCCCTGGCTGTGGCCGGTGCTGAGCTTGGTGGTCATTGCGCTTTATATCGCTTATTTTTCCGGGGTGATTGAGGCCCTTATTGTTTTGCTGCGATTGCTGGCCTTGTTGTTACTCGCCCTAGCCGTGATGGCCTCGACGACGATTACTGCGATGATGGCTGTGGTGGAGCGGGTGTTGCAACCGATGGACCGTCGCGGGTGGGTGAGGGCCGACAAAGTGGCGCTGATGTTTGGTATTTGCTTGCGTCTGATGCCGGTGTTGCTCGAGCAATGGCAGGAGATTGGCCAAGCCCAGTCTGCCAGGGGGCACCGCAGTAACCCCTTCGCGCTGTTGGTCCCGATGTTGGTCCGAACGCTTCAAAGAGCCAGCGAGATAGCCGACGCCATTGATGCGCGCGGGGGGTTGAGATGAGGGATAATAAGTCACGCGATAATAGATGACGCGATAAGAAACGACGTGATAGCAACCAACACCCACCCGTAAAAGAGACCGTGATTTGACGACCACTGATAATTCCCCCCGATTGACCCTGTCCACCCAAGAGCTGGTGAGAGCGGCTTTGTTTACTGCCTTGGTGGTGGTTTTTGCGGTGATACCGCCGATCCCGATGCCTTTGGTGCCGGTGCCGCTGACCCTACAGACTTTGGGTGTGATGCTAGCGGGCTTGCTTTTAAGTCCGCGTTTGGCCTTGTTAGCGTTGCTGCTCTATGTGGTGCTGGCCTTGGTTGGACTGCCTGTGTTGCCGGGTGGTCGGGGTGGCCTGGCCGTTTTTGCTGGGCCCACCGGTGGTTTTATTTTGGGTTTCATCCCGGGCGCTTTCATGGTCAGTTGGCTGGCCTCTAGAGACCTCAGTCGCACCACCACAACGGCCATGATTGCCCGTAATTTTGGGGCGGCGGTGTTTGGCGGCGCATTGGTCGTTTATGCCATAGGTGTGCCATGGTTGGCCATGGTCACCGGCATGGGTCTAGAGAAAGCGCTGATGGCTGTTGTCGTTTTCTTGCCGGGCGATTTGATTAAGGCCGTTATTGCTACCATCGTGGCCTTGCGTGTCGCCAAGCTGCAACTCAACCAAATCAGCTAAGTAGTCAGCGGTCTCGCACGAGCTGGGCAACAGCGGGCCAAATGTCATTGGCATGATCCACGGTGATGTCCGCTTCCCACGTATGCACTGGATGCTCCACGCCGCAATAGCCGTAAGCCGCGGCAATAGAGGCCATGCCAGCTGACTTGGCGGCTTGAATGTCTCTGAGGTCATCACCGACGTAGATGCAACGATCAACCGCATAGCCCGTTTGTTCGGCGGCGTGTTGCAACGGCAACGGATGGGGTTTGGCATGAGCCACGGTGTCGCCACAAACGAGTACGGCACAGTCGGGCAAGTTCAACCACTGCACAATCGGTTCGGCATAGCGAGTGAGTTTATTCGTCACGATGCCCCACTGCATGCCCGCTTGGCGTATCTGCTCTAACAGTTCGGGAATGCCTTCAAAGAGTGTGGTGTCACGTGTGCTGTTTTGTTCATAGTCAGCTAAAAAGTCGGTTTTGGCGGTTTCAAATTCAGGATGGGCTGCCTCCATGCCTAAGGAGGCAAGCACCATACCCCTGGCACCCATAGAGACGTAGGCACGCAGTTCGGAGACGGGCAGGGGATCTAACCCCCGCTTTTGGCGTTGCCGATTGGCAGCCATCGCCATGTCTGGTGCGGTGTCAGCGAAGGTGCCATCGAAATCAAACAAAATCAGCGCAGTCATCGTGTGGTCCTTGGTGATAGTAAATAAGACACAACAAATCAGCGCTGAAGCGGTGTTTCAACGCCCGGGAGCGAGCAGTGTAACTTGGGCGCTGTCTAGATAATGTTGCAGCGCATTGACCACCACAGTATTTAGGGAAGTCCGCTCTTGCTGGGCCCGTAAAGAAGCCAATTTATGTAGCGTGGGCGCCACGCGAACATTGAACTGCCCGCGAAATGGCTTTTCTGGTGATTTTTGTTCTAACTGGTCGAACCTGATTTATTCATATTAAGCCGCAATCACAAGATTTCTGTCACGACTCATGGCTTCAGCTTCAATAATTTCCGTAACTTTAGCCAACAAACCACCCAAACCGAGCACTTTT
>Ga0163215_101073_pt1 | contig 22193 bp, 12 predicted proteins | sample SynspAceP_FD_185934 | JGI IMG/M metagenome (GOLD analysis project Ga0163215, IMG submission 185934) | Saline lake microbial communities from Ace Lake in Antarctica - Synechococcus sp. Ace-P (Hybrid Assembly) | ecosystem: Environmental > Aquatic > Non-marine Saline and Alkaline > Saline | place... | reverse complement strand
GGCGTGTCTTGCCGAGCACTGACCAACTTATCGCTCAAGACCTCAGTCAGAGGTTTGTGCAACCAAATAGAATTGGAATCATCAATGGCTTGGTTATGCAGAGTTTGTTCTTTATAAGCCTGAAAAAATGCAGCAAATTCTGGGTATTTTTGTAAGTACTGAAGCAAGGCTTCAGCGCCAATAACGTAGACTAAGCCTGGATGATTGACAGTCAAAAACTCAGGATTAAACAGACCCAGTTTCGCCACAACGCTACCAAAATAGTCACCTTCGCTCAAATAACTCTGGATGCCATCTTGTTCCTGGATTGCAAACTGACCAGACTGAATTAGAAATAAGTTTTGTTTATTATCCGTTAATAGACTGTTGGCATTTTGCGCTGTTAAGTATAACACCGAGCAATACTGAGCTAAGTCAGCGAGTTGTTCTCTTTTGAGTTTGTCAAAAGGAGCCGATGCAGCGAGGAAATTAATCACTTGTTGTGGAACAGCGTGCATAAATGACTCCTATTGTGTTGTTTAATCTCAGTCACATAAACCGTATTGCCTAGACTAACACTATATTAAGGCGGTGCGGCAACCGAATCCCGTTCAACCAATTCAGCTAAAAACAAATGGGTTTGACTGCTGAGCTTGCGGTTCGGACTATTTAATTCTATTGCCAAATTTGAGGCATAATTGGCCATTTCTTCTATGGGATAACGCATGGTAGTCAAGCGGGGCCTGCAAGCACGGGCCAAAGGTAAATCATCAAAACCTATCACCGAAACATCTTGCGGCACCCTTAACCCGGCAGCAAATAAGGCATGAATCGCACCGATTGCCATCAAATCATTGTAGGCCAATAATGCAGTAAATTTTATGCCTTTAGCCAACAGAGCATTAACCGCTTGCTCGCCACCTTCAATATTAGCAGTAGACTCCTCAATAGCATTATTGCTCAACTCTAAACCTGCACGAGCTAGGGCTTGGCGACTACCTTGCACCCGTAATTCAGGATCACCATTGCGATAGATACTCGTTATTATGGCGAATTTAACATGGCCTTTATCAAGCAGATATTGTGCGGCTTGATCGGCACCTTGAATATTATCTAACCACACACATCGATTAGCTATTTTAGAAATAAAGCGATTAATTAATACTAGGCCGGGAATTTCGTTAGCCAATTTGGTTAGGGTTTTATGATCAGAATAATCACTGTGCAATATGATGCTATGGCAATTGTGCTCTCTGAGCGAATTAATAGCATCGAGTTCTGACTTGGTTTCATAGAGAGAATTAGCCATCAGTAATTTGTAACGATTTTCTCGGGCCGACTTTTCAACGCCGCTGGCCAAGGTACCAAAAAATGACATGGATAACTTAGGCGTCACAACACCAATGGTTTTACTGGTTTTGCCGACTAAAGCTTGGGCATTACTGTTAGGACGATAGCCCAGTTCAGCGATGACTTTTTTTACTCTGGCTCGGCACGCTGGCCCCACCTGAATACCATCATGAATAACCCGTGAAACAGTAGCCGTCGACACACCGGCAATTCGCGCCACATCTTTAATTGTCACCATGCCCGACTCTCTCTATTATCTAGTTGTTTTTTATAATAATTCATCAAGTTTCTTATTGCATTAATTGTTATTTACCGACAAACGTAAACGTATAACAAAGTAGGCCGCCAAACTAAAAAAACAGGTACCAAAAGCTAAAATAACACGTAAATTAGTCATACTACTGTCCGTTTGATTTGCACCTAATGCAGCGTCAAAACCGCTGAGATTCAAACACAGGCCTGAAAGCAGGATAGCCAATGCGCCACTTAGGCTGGCGACAACAGTAAACAAGGCGACAAAACGTCCTTCTTCTGCTCGGCCTGATTGCTGGGTATGTTGATCGCTTATGTCAGCTAACATTGAAGGGACCAAGGTTATCATCGCACTCCATACGACAGTGCAAAACAAGGCATCAACTATAATCCACAGACCCATATCTGGCACAAATATATACCATTTGATTATTCCCCCAAGCGCAGTTAACAAAAACACTCCCTGCAATACTTTTGTTTTATCTAGCCTAGCGGACAAACGAATTAAAAGTGGAATAGCCAACATGCCCAGCAAAGTGTAGGCAGTAGAAAGCCAACCTTTATCTATCGCTCCTTGGCTAATATCACCGCCGTGCACATAATAAACTAACAGGTAATAGTCCATACTGGCACTAAATGCCCCGCCCCCTAGTTGCAACACACAGACCACTAAAATAGCCACCAATGCTTTATTATTTTTTATTAGGCTCAGACTATCGTTGAGTTTAATTTTGATTTTTTTTTGTTTGATTGATTGTTGCTCACGACAAAAAATCGCTGGCAACATACCTAATAAGGCAATAACGCCAATACCGATAAGCCAGCCCACCACCTTAATCCCTAAAAAAACAGAGGAGAAAAGCGTCAATTGTGCCAAGGGAAATAACCATTGATAAAGCAAAGTCCCAAGTTTTACAAAGTAACTGGTGGTGCCCATTAGTCGCAAACGAATAACTGGATCTCGACTGATTTCATAGGATAAACAGGTCATGGGAATGTTTAAAAATGCATAGGCGCAATAGAGTAAAAAAGAGCTAAGCGCAAAATACAGCAACTGATTGTTGGCCGACCAGTGTTCTGGCACCATCCAAACGAGTCCAAACAATAAACCGCAAACCCATGAAGACACAAAGATAAAAGGCCGGCGGCGCCCCCAGCGGCTGTAAAACTGATCACTTAAACGCCCCACCCAAGGATTGAGTAATGAGGCAAGAACTAAGGGGAGTATTAGTACAATACTGAGTAAAAAAGGGTCGACACCAAGTGTCATTTGATAAAATGGGATTGCCAACACCATCAAACTTTGGCTAACAAAAGAACTAGCAAAAAAGCCCGCGCCTAAGCTCCATTTTTGTCTGCTTGCTATGTTCTGGGACAAATCCCCCCCTATTGATTGGTATTCATACATGCTTCGCCGCTAAAGCTACTCCTACAAAAAGCGGATTAATCACCTTGTAGGAGCAGCACGTAACTACAGATAATTTAACGGGATAGCAATTTAACCTCTGAAATGTCAATGCCATGCCAACCTTTGCTGGCCTTTTTAGCATATTTTTGCCCTAACAAAACCAACTGCATCCCTTGGAGAAGATTGAGTTGCTCAGTGAAGTGACTTTCTCTATCTTCATCAGCTACTTTATAGCTTGCTGGCATAAAACTCGGATAACTTTTTGGAAACAAGGTATCAAACGCTTTTAAAGCAGACACGGGAACCACAAGATATTGCCAATCAGTGCTCACTTCAAGTGTAATTCCGTAGGCTAAGCCGTGACTATCTAATAAACTAAATTGTAGGTTTTCTGCTTGCTTTATGGCTCTTACCTTAATGGCCAGTGTATTGTATTTTGCAAGATTGCGCAGGGCTAATGGGTTATCAGGGGCTAAGGTCAAACGGAGCAGCGGGTTCTCTCCCTCAGTTAATTTTTCAGTTGATAAACGCAGGGCTAATCCTTGTCCTTGCTGACCGCTTACATACTGCCAATTTGATTCTGCATTTTTGGGATAAATCAGATTATCATGATCCGCTAAAGCGTCAAAGAGGGTTACCGGCGCCCCGAGCGGCCTTAATTCAGTTGTCCAAAAAGGCACAGAGCTAACAAAGTCCCATTCCAAGGGTGAACCTTCAATTGCCCCCGGGAAAGTTGTATTTTTGCCATTTAGTGTCACTACAAAACCGTACTCTAATTGCCCCGCAACCGCCCATTGTGCCTGAGTAACGGGCAGACGCACTGTATAAGTATTGCCTGTAATCCTTTGCATATCTAACAGAGTAAAATCTTTATGGCCACGATATCGAATAGCCAAAGCCACATTGTTAGGTATTTGCTCACTGCCTATTTCGACTGAAAAAGTAAGTTTATCCGCCAAGTTCATTTCCCGTTGAGCTTGATGATGAATCGCTAACTTTGGGGGACTAAGTTGCGGTATTAAAAATTCAGTATTAATACCCACACTAGGCGTTTCTGGGGGGGTATTACGTGAAAGTAAATACACCCCTGGTCTGACCCAAACGGTGCCTTTATCTGCTTGGGCAAACAACTCGTTATGCGCATTGAGTCCTTTGATAAAATAACGCTTACCTAAATCGGCTAGTTTGATGTTCAGTTGCTGAGTTAACGAATACAGCCGCCCTACCTCACGTTTTAAGCTGGCAGGTTGATAAGGGTCTTGAATAGGCAGAAGGTCGGGATAGACTTCTAAACGCCAAAGTTCATCACCTATTTTATCTAAAAAGTAGGCTCCTGTTCCTTGATAATCTACCACAGGAGAAGTACCAAGACCTGCAATCTGCTTAAGTTTTTGGCTATCTGGCGGGCTAATTTCTGTTGTATTAGAATACAAAAACTGTTGCGCACTAACTAGCACACTTACATTTTGCTGATAATCCACACTTACTTGACTAGTACCTGCCATAAAGTGATTACTTTGTGGGTAATTGGCTTGTTTTTGTAAACGCGGCATTTGCCTGAAAGCTTCAGCAGCGATCATAAAGCTGATGGCCTTTGCCGGTGTGTACAACAAATTTAAATAGTGAGTATTGTAGTCAGAATTCGTATCAGCAATAGCGGCCGGATCATAGGCAAACTGACTCGCCCACTGAAAGCCTGCTTCTCTAAAACTACGAGCCATGGCAGGGTACATCACCGACTTGCCCGTATCTGCTGCATCAAACTCATAAATCATCTTGGCTTTAGTTTGACAGGCGGCAATGTCGGCGAAAGGATCGCTATAATGAGCCACAGTGGCTAATAAATTTGATGTAAATTCAGCATTTTTCACTAACCCCGCCGGATACCATTGATAAGCAATACCGTCGATTGACGTTGCACAAAGTCGAGCAGCAAAGTCAGGATTATTGCCCTGTTCACTAATGTTGTAATACAAAGGCAAGGTAATACCTTGCTCACGCACGGTTTTTATCAGACCTTCTATATAGTCTTCATTGTCTTTTAAACCGTCTTCATGTCGCGGTTCATTAAATAATTCAATAGCTAAAACATTGGGGTCTTGGCCGTAGCGCTTTTGAGTATAAGGGTTGATATGGGCAAAAAACTGTCTTAAGTAACGCTGTTGTGCGCTGATCGCTTGGCGGTTTTGGTTCATATCACCTTTGGAATACAGACTCGAGAACCCAGGTTCGTCGGGATCTGGCTCGGGATAGCCGCTGCCCCACCAGGCAATAGGCGTAATAATCACTCTGATACCTTTTTCTGCCAATTTTGCTAAGAGATAATCAAATAATTGAAGGTGTTCGTTGACTAACAAATTACCTTGTTCGTCGCTGATTTGCCTATCCCACACATGCACTCGATAGGCATCTAAACCTAATCTGGCAATATGAGCGACATCCATATCAATTGCCGCTTTATGGTCAATTCCCCGTTTTTGTAAAGCCCGATAACTATAAGCAAAAGGCACGGCATAATTGACTCCAAACAAGACCACTTCCTGACCTTGTTTACTGCCTGTGCTCCAGGTCAGTACTCCATTAATCACTTTTGCCTCAGCTGGCACTTCTCTAGCGAGTGCCGCTGAACTGACAAAGCCAAGTATCAATGTAAGTAAGGTGGTGTTAAGCAAAACACGCATAATCAAACTCTCTGTTTTATCAAAAGGTAACAGTGGGGCTAATAATATTCATGGAGGCTGACTTAGCTGAAACACTGGCGTTTTCTAAGGTAGAGCCAATGCGCAACAATACAGCTGCGGTGCCTTGCTCAGTCAATGGCGCCTCAGGATTCATAATTTCAATGTCGCCATTTACACTAAAATCAATTTGTTGATGATTTAACGGCACCTTATTACCTGCTGCATCTTGCAATTCTGCGTAGGCAAATACCACATCGTTTTGACCGGCTACTGGCGCCACACCACTGGTGTCAATCCGCAAACTTATGCTGGCAACATCACTCGGAGTTGTCACACTATCACTTGCTACTTCTTTGCCATCAATAAAGGCTTTAGCCACTAATTCACCTGCGGCAAATTGTGCCACTTCAAATTCAAAGGGTGGATGAGCAAGTTGATCCGATAAAGTGCTAGTGTTTGGTGTTTGTCTGGCGACTAATTTACCGTTTAAGTACAGCTCAACTTCCTGAGCATTGCTAAATACCCTGAGCTGAGTACTCGAGTCAGCCGTCCACTCGCTGGCTATTTTTACCATTGGACCTGCACTGAATTTATCAGACTGCAAAGCAGGGTCACGCTGACTCTGAAAAAAGTAATAGCTGTATTTGGGTAAACGATACAAACTCATGATGCCCGAGGCTTCTAGGTCGTCGGCGTAACCGCGGTTATAGTCAAACATCACCCAATAACCATCAGCGTAAGCCGGTGTGTGCAAATTGTCGTTATGCGCTTCTTGAATATTACGGGCCTGTTGTAATAAGCGTGCTTCGCCACTACTTAATAACTGTCGACTGGTACGCTCTTCTTCTTTGAGATCAGCCCAACTATCCTGATTTAAACCAGCATTTTGTGCGTAATATTCCCAATCGCCATACTCTGAGACATTGTAGGGCACAGTGGGCGCTTCATAATGCTGCATACGGTGTTGGCGCGCTTGCAAATACATATCAAAACCCATCTGCCACCCTGCTGAAAAAGCCCCAGGGTATTCTTGTTTAACCATGGCATCTAGATCAGCAATAAATTCTGCTGGCATCCACGATTCATTAAGTGAACACTCAAAGGCCAACACACTGGCATGATTGCGATCACGACGGACTAAATCCCGACAAGTACGCAGCGTTTGAGCCTTAAACTCAGGATTTTCCAGGTAATACTGCCAACCTAAGATCGCGTCTATTAACACCAAGCCAAGCTCATCTGCTGCTTGCATAAAAGCTGGAGAATGTGGGTAGTGGGATAAACGCACATAATCAAAGCCCGCCGATTTAATTTTAACCGCATCACGGTAATCAGCCTGCGGCGATACGGCATAACCCACATGGGGATATTCTTGATGGCGGTTTACCCCACGCAAAAACGTTTCTTCACCATTGATCAGTAATTTATTTTTAGCATTAAAGCTAAATTCACGAATGCCGATTTTGCGGCTTTGATTTTCGATAAGTTGACCGTCTTGCTCAACCGTAGTGGTTAAAGTATATAAATTGGGGTGAGTGGGGTGCCATAAGTTTGCTTGCTCAACATCAATCAACTGAGAAAACTGTGCATCGCTATTGGCTGCTAGAATCTGTTGTTGGACATTTTCTGCCACAGTTTTATCACCAAAACTCAAATGTTGGCGCAGGATAAAGCTTTGCTTTAGAGCCGTGTCATTAACAATATGGGTTTTTACTTGAACCTGAGACAACTGAGTATCTACTTTTGGATAGCTCACAAATACACCACCACTGGCAGTTTTATTCGCGAGTATTTCATCACTAATATACAGCGGAGATTTAATCGCCAAGGTCACACCACGATATAAACCACCGTAAGTATTAAAATCGAGTTGACTCAAAGGTTTAGGGCCAATTATCGGATTATCTTGGTTATTCAGTTTAACCAATAAAATATTGTCTTTAGCCAACAGCAATTTGTCGCTAAGGTCAAAAGTGAAGGGTAAATATCCTCCCATATGACTACCTAATAACTCACCGTTTAACCACACTTGCGCATAATTCATCGCGGCTTCAAAACGTAAAAAGACCTTATTGCCTTGCCACTGTGGCTGTGCTTTTATCGTTTTACGGTACCAAGCGATGCCCTGCCATTGATTATTGACCACCATGGGTTCGATTTGCGGCGTGTGAGGTAAACTCACCTCTTGCCACGCCAAGTTGCTAGGAGGCTGACCTTCTGACTGCTCATCGCCTTTAGCAAACTGCCAATCTTGGCGATAATCCAAAACTACATGATTAAAAGTGTCTGTTTTTACATGGGGTACTGGACTGCATGCCAGTGCCGTCCAGCACAGCAGTGTCACAAGACTTATTCTTAGGGGATTAAACACAAACTTTTTCCTATCTATATAACGAGACTGCCCAACGGGTTTCACTTATTTGAGCCACAAATACACTTAACAGCAGAAAACAAAAAACAGACTGATTGGCATGCCAATCAGTCTGTTAGAGACTGACTTAAAGTGAGTATTGAAAACCAATCAGGAAGCGACGACCCCATTCAACAAAATCAGCGGGACGGGTTTTGTCGTTGTCCCAATAGCTAACTGACGCTTCATTTGTTAAGTTTTGCCCTTGTAGCGTCACTTTCAAATGCTCGTTCACTTCATAAGAGAAACTGGCATCAACTGTGGCTTGGGCATCTTGTAAGGCTATTCGACTTGGGTTCCAACTGTTAATCGAAGTATATTCACTGCGATAGTCATAAGACACTCGCGCTTCAAAACCTTCGTTGTAGTACCACAGGGTTAAATTAGCCACATCTTTCGACAGACCACCCAAGGTGTAAGGGTTATTTTCAGGAATGAATTCTTTCACGCTCGAGTCAGTATAAGAGTAGTTAGCATAGACCCCTAAGCCATCAAACGGAGCCGGTAGTCCAGTGAATGCTTGTTGAAATAATACTTCAAGGCCCTTGATTTTACCGCCATCCCCATTAACAGGACCGGTAAATTCATAGTCTACGCCATTGAAACTTAAATTTTCTTGGGCATTACCTATGTGATTTTGCAGATCTTTGAAAAACAAAGACAGGGTAATGGCACCGTCATCACCAAAGTAGTATTCATAACCAAGATCAGCTTGATTGGCGACAAAGGGGTTTAAGCTTGGGTTACCACCCGATGCTGTATAAGGCTCTACAGTTTCATCAATCGCAAAACCGGTTCGCATCTCGATCAAAGGTGGACGTGAAATCGTTCTTGCTAGGCCAAAACGGAGTTGTGACTCTTCATTTAAGCTTAGGATTATATTTAAAGACGGCAACAACTCATTGTAATCATGGCTTACAGCAACAGGACTAAGAATCCCAGCGATTTGCTGAAAGCCCTTCGATTCAGATTCGGTTTTAACATATCTAACACCAAGATTACCGCTATAGTCTAAACCACCGATTGTGCCTCGCAGATTGGCTTGTGCATATAAATTATAAGTGGTTTCAGCTAATTCCCACGATGCCAGTTTATCAGCAGCGTTTTGTTGTGAGTAATCACGTTCGCTTAGACCACCAAACACTTGCTCAGCAACTTGATCCCAATCGTTAAAGCTATACAACATGGGGGCTACCACGTCACCACCGATTTCATATTGCATGGCGTAATCGCTTAAACCATTGTTGGCTATAACTTCACGAGCCCAATCTATAACGCGATTCTGTTTATCGCGGTCAGTGTAGCGTCCACCAAACTCAATGCTGTAAATATCGTTGAAATCAATATCATGGGAAAAGTCCAGTTGGGCACTGACCATCTCATCGCTGAGGTCTCGATCATCATCACCAAACATACCGTAGTTAAAGGGTTCCCACACACCAGGTGAAGTTTCAACCCACGTTTCGACCCCTTCCAAACTGTAGTTTTCAGGATTGCCAATATCCGTGTAGTTTAAGCCCTGTGCAGTGTTAGGTAATATCTCCACCGCTAAACGATTATTGTCAGCTAGATTCCAACCCAGATCATAAGCAGGGCCATTATAAGTTGAACGAATATCTACCCATACTGAATCAATACTCGCTTGTGAGTAACCCACATCCGCTTTAATTGTCCACTCATCGCCCACGTACTCGGCATTTAGGCCAGTACTGATTAATTCGTTTTCTTGAAACCACGTCGCGTTATGCGCTTCATGAGAACCATAAGCTAATCCACCACCAATCACTTGCTCGGTGCCATCAGGCTTGGTAATGATGTTAGGTGGCGTTATTGAATTTTGATAATTCCAGTTTTGCCCACCTTGCCAATTACCCCAATTAGTAAAATAATATTGGTCTTCACGCTCTTTAATCTCAAATTTGGAATAAAATAAATCATATTTTAAGGTCAGTTCATCAGTCGCTTGCCACTCAAGAATGCTTAAGGCACCAAAGCGTTCAGTATTGCCAATCTTAGTATCGGCTTGGCCGCCCCATGGCAAGGCTTCTGTCTTACCGTTTTCATTGATATCACCCTGATTTTCCGGTGTATTATTGTAGTCCCAAGACTCAATTCCGCGCTGTAAAGAGGGCTGATCTTGATAAGCAACACCAAAGGCATAACCAAAGTCATCGCCGATTTTGTCGACATAACTCACGCTGAATTTTTTACCGGTAGACTGGCCATTAGGTAGTTCATCACCCAATTCATATTGCATTAGGTTGCCACTAACGGAAAATATGCGTTGGTCTTTGCTCAAAGGATCAACAAAGTCTAAGTTGACTAAACCAGAAATACCCCCTTCAATATTGCTCGCCATAGGGCTTTTATAAACTTGCGCGCCGCTGACTAATTCCGCTGGAAACTGTTCATAACGTACATCCCGACTTGGCTCACCAGAAACAATTTCACGACCATTCATAGTCGCCATATTTAAACGGGGGCCCATACCGCGAATCGAAATACGACTTGCGTTACCTCTATCACGGTCGGCGGTGATACCGGGTAGTCTAGCCAACGCGTCGGTGATGGTGACATCGGGCAACGCTCCAAGGTCATCAGTGGAAATAATTTCTACAGTTTGCAGCGCACTGCGTTTTTCAAATAGAGATTGTTTTAAAGTGGAAGCAAAACCTCTCACTTCAATTTTTTCAAGTTCTTCAGGATTTTGTTGTACAGCATTTTCAAGTTCTACTTCTTGAGCATATAGCACAGGCAGCGCCAGTGCATTAACGATAGCTGCAGCCATCAAACTGACTTTAAATGAATTTCTCATATTTTCCTCGTATCACTGTAATCATAATTAATTGTGTAAGCGTTAGCCTGTTACCGGCACTATGTTCAAAAACGGTTTGACCTAGAGTCGATAAATAAGCAGTCCTAAAGTCAATAACAACTTTATAACATAAGTTTAGGTAAACGTTTACCTAAATATACAATTAATTACCTAAATATATTATTAAGTATTGATATTATTAGTTATTTTTAAGTAACGATTTTCCAAATAAGCTGACAAAAATACAATACATGTCCTTTTTTGTGAACACCATTTGAGTCTGTTGGGCCAGCCGAATTTTGCTGGCCGACGGGGTCTACTAATCCAAACAACAGGCTTATCAATAAGGGGGCAAAGTGCTTGCCCTTTGACCTGCTATTTGGGTCCGCGCTAGTATGAGATTACAAAATCGTTATTTTTAGCCAACCAGTGTTGGTATGCTAATAACAATACGCCGCATAATTAAGATTTTACCTAGGCTTGAAAAACTTATAAGATTTTTTATCTATTTATGAGGTATCTAGTTCAGTAACATTAGGGAACAGCACAGGTATGAATGCACCAAGTTGGATGCCAATAGTTGAAGCGCTGAAAAAGGCGATGGCAACTAAAGACCGTACAGCAATTAATTTAGCCATTAATCAACTCTTAGAAATGCATGCCCCTTTAGGGGAACATTGGCGCTCTTTTGCAGAATTAATGCGTATTAATGGTGAATTGACCTTGGCTCATAGGGCCATGGATGCTTTTGTTGTATCTACCGGCCATAGCCATGCAGCAAAATATGCCAAAGTGGTATTACATACCCAGTGCGGCCAAATGCAACAAGCTTTTGATTTACTCGCAACACTGCCGTCTGACATACCCGACTCAGCAGGACATCAATATGTACTGGGCAATATTGCCATGTCGCTTGGCTTATTTGACGATGCAAAGTCGTATTTAAACCAAGCGGTGATGCTAAAGCCCGGTTGGGGGCCATCTTGGTTAACATTAGCCTCAATAGAGAACTTTAGTGATGATGCCTTGTGTCAGCGACTCATCGCTGACAAAGCTGCTGCGAAAAAACATGCTCCTGCTGAAGTTGCTCGCTTTCATTATGCCTTAGGAAAAATGTATATAGACAAAGGCAAAGCCGATAAAGCGTTTGCTAGCTACAGTGAAGGGGCTAAATTGTTGCGAAAAGAGGTGCCCTACAGCAAAAAGGGCAATGAAACCAATGCGAAAAATGCGATGACAGGCTTTGACAGTGGCTTAATTGAAAGCCTGAATCAGCAAAAAAAGCAAGACACTAGCCGCCCCATTTTTGTTACAGGCTTGCCCCGCTCTGGTACCACACTAGTAGAACAAATTATTGCCAGTCACAGTCAGGTGGCGAATGGCGCAGAGCTCAATATAGCGCAACAACTTGCAGTGACGGTAGGCGGCAATTCGGGTGACGCCCTGCAAACTTATATTGATAGTGGTAAGTCCATTGATGAAGTGGCATCGCTGTATTTGCATTTGCTGTCAGAAAGATTTGGTCAAGAAGGCCGTATTATTGACAAAAGCATCGATATGAGTCGGTTTTTAGGGCTCATTGCTGCGGCGCTGCCTGATGCCCCCCTAATTTGGATGCGACGGGATCCACTTGATTCAGCATGGTCTTGTTTTAGAACCTTCTTTATCCATGGTGTTGGCTGGAGCTATGACTTAAGTGATATTGCCCATCACTTCAGCTTAGAAGATCAGTTACTTACCTATTGGCAACAGCGTTTAGGCAAACGTTTACTTGTTGTACCTTATCAAGAACTAGTCACCTCACCCGAAGTATGGACTAAAAAATTATTGGCTCATTGTGGACTGTCAGAAGAAGCCGCCCCTTTTAGCCCGCATAAAACAGACAGAGTGGTTATGACCGCTAGCGCCCTACAAGTGCGTAAACCCATTAATCGCGACGGACTTAATGTGGCACAAGCTTATGTTAAACATTTACAAGCTTTTTCTAGAGTCTATGCCCCGAAGTAATACCCAAAGTAATAATAGCGGCGTTAATTTTTGTGTCCGGAAATTTTACAATCACTTCTTTTGCAGCACATTAGTTTATTCAGCGGAAAATCCCATAAAACGCCGTCCGCATGTATAAATTATGGTTCAGGTGAAATAACCTCCCTTCAAAGTACTGTCTATTTTTTTTACACATCTAATACTCATCAACCAGATAGAACTAATTTTAATGTTTAAAAACAATGATTTAAAAAATTAGCACAAATAATGCATACAAATTAGTCAGCAAATTGAGACAAAGAATTTCAATTGCAACAAAATTATAAAAACAGATAAATTCAGAGGATCGTCTTTACATGAAAAAAACACTATTAGCTGCTGCGGTAGCAAGTACTTTAGTTGCTGGGTATTCTCAAGCAGCCGTTATTAATTTGATCGATGTAGGTGGTGTAACAGGCTCAAAAGCAGAGCAAGGCTTTCAAATTGCCGCTGATTACTGGGGAAAGATGTTTAGTAATGATGTCACCATTAACTTGTCAGTGCGCTTCGCTGCTTTAGGTCCCGGTATTATTGGTTCAACTGGTAGTTCTCGTCAGAATCTTTTAGTCCAACAATGGGTTGAAGGTATTAATGCCACTAAGAGCGGTTCTACGATTGACCAGACTGCCGTATTGCCTACTACAACAAAAGCCATCTTTGGTGTTGATTCAATTATTAACGGTTTAACTGCTGGTGTTGATGCTAATGGTAATAACGACAATAGCACTGCATCTTTAGATGGTAAGGTTGCATCTGCATTACTTTATGCCAATACCGCAGTGGTAAAAGCTGTTGGCGGCACAGCCACTTACGCTTCAAACAATCCAAACCAGTTTGATGGTTCAATGACATTTAGCAGTACTTTTGCTTTTGACTTTGATCCGCTTAACGGTATCAAAGATAAGACCTTTGACTTTATCGGTGTGGCTATCCATGAAATGGGCCATGCGCTGGGTTTTGTATCGGGTGTAGATTTCCTTGACGTATACGGTGGTCCTAATGGCCCAGGATACGGTGCTCTTGGTTATGACTTGAATGATACTTCAATTTTCAGTGCACTAGATATGTTTCGTTACAGCGCGCCTGGCGTAGTTAATTACCGCCCAGGCTCTAATACTTATTTCTCTTTGGACGGTGGTGTTACTGCTCTGTATAGTAATACGACGTCGACTGGTCGCTATAATGGTGATCGTCAACAGGCATCACATTGGAAAGATTTAGGTGGTTGCTCTGGTCAATTGGGTATTATGGATCCAAACTTCTGCTATGGCCAAATGGGTGAAGTTACTGGTTTAGACCTTGCATCTTTTGATGCAATGGGTTGGAATCTTAATGAAGATGCCTTGACCTATGGTAGTAAAACAACCTTCCAAATCTACGCTGAAGCAGTGCCAGAGCCTACAACTTGGGCCCTAATGTTAGGCGCCTTAGGTGGTTTAGTGGGTTTGAGCCGTCGTAGAAATGTAAAAGCTAAGTAATTTATTGTGCTGTCATAGCAACAATAGGTAAGTATGAGAAAAGCCCGCTAGTTAGCGGGCTTTTTGTTGAGTGATATATTTGTTCATGGGTTTTTTGTCGGCAATAAAAAAGTCAGCAAAGTGAGCTGACTTTTTTTATAACAGGCCAAGCACATACTTAACTGCCTGATTTTAGGTCTTATCTACTGACTAACTAGTGCGCCTAGCTACTTTGGCTGAGACCTTCAAATGGGCGTGCCGTGAAAGCGCAAAACTGAAGATCAATTTAGACCACAGAGTCGTGCCGGCAATAGCGCTCCAAGTAGCATAACTAGCAGAGCCCGTTACCACTAGATAAATCACCAAAACAACCATTGCACCTGCTAATAAATTAATCAGCAATTCAAAGGTTGCAAATTTTTCTGGGTATAGGGGTGATTGACCGTGTTTTAGCGCAACTTCTGAAAAATCTCGTTTTATCGCTATGCGCCAGGCTCTTCGCAACCAGAAAAAAGCCATAGGAAACAGTGCCAAAAATAAGATCCACGTTAATGCAACACTGACGTCAAAAACCATAAAATTCCCCTAATATTTTCTACGCTATGCACTTCATAAGCGTTGATGAAAAAGGCCCCTCCAAGAATACTGAGGGGCTTTACTCTCTTTTTGTTACTTGGATATTAAGCGCAACAACTGTGCACTTAACCCAAAGCTACTGATACTTAGTGGGCACCATCTACCGATTTAGCGCCACGTGGTATCCGTACTGCTTCTACCATAGCTTGAATATGTTCTGGTGGCTCTTTAGTAAATTTGTCTACCACAAAGGCAACCGTAAAATTCACCATCGCACCTACGGCTCCAAAGGCTTCTGGCGTGATGCCGAAGAAGCTGTTAGCGCCGCCAATCATATCCAAGTAATCCGTGCCTTTAACAAAGAATAGTCCTTTATGGGCAAACACGTAGAACAAAGTAATAAATAGACCAGCCAACATACCAGCAATAGCGCCCTCTTTGTTCATTTTCTTACTGAAAATACCCATCATAATAGCAGGGAACAGCGAACTAGCTGCAATACCAAAGGCCAAGGCTACTGTGCCTGCGGCAAATCCAGGTGGATTAAGCCCTAACCATCCTGCCAGCATTATCGCCACAGCCATGGATATTTTACCCGCCAAAAGTTCATTTTTGTCGCTGATCGTTGGTACAAAAATGTTCTTGATTAAATCATGTGATACCGCTGAAGAAATTGCCATCAACAAACCAGCAGCTGTGGACAATGCAGCCGCTAAACCACCAGCAGCAATCAAGGCAATAACCCAGTTAGGTAATAAAGCAATTTCAGGATTGGCTAATACGATAATATCCGCATTGACAGTCAACTCATTGCCTTTCCAGCCAGCTTCGTCAGCCTTGGCCTTCGCTTCTAGATTAGTCGTCTTGTCATTGTAGTACTGGATTCGACCATCAGCGTTTTTATCTTCAAAGGACAGTAGACCAGTTTTTTCCCAGCGTTTCATCCAATCAGGGCGTTTTTCGAATTCTAAAGAAGCATCTTTAGCATAAACATCTACATCGCCCATCACAACACCAGGCGTCATAGTACTGAGCAAGTTCATTTTTGCCATTGCCGCAACAGCAGGTGCTGTGGTGTATAAAATAGCAATAAAAACTAAGGCCCAGCCAGCAGAAGAACGGGCATCTTTTACCGATGGCACGGTGAAAAAGCGCATAATAACGTGAGGTAGTCCGGCTGTACCTATCATTAATGATAGTGTGTACATGAACATATTCAGGGTACTACCGGGTACTGATGTTGTATATTGACCAAATCCAAGCTCAGTTACCACACTATCTAACTTAGCCAGCAACGATACGTCTTGACCGACTAAATCTGAACCCAATCCGAGCTGTGGAATTGGATTACCAGTGAGCTGAAAGGAGATAAATATAGCAGGTACTGTATACGCTAAAATCAATACAATATATTGAGCGACTTGGGTATACGTAATGCCTTTCATGCCGCCAAATACAGCGTACATAAATACAATGCCCATGCCAATATAGATGCCCATTTCACTGGTTACACCCAAGAAACGTGAGAATGCAACACCGACACCGGTCATCTGGCCGATTATGTAGGTCAATGAAGCAGTTAGCAGACATAAGACTGCTACCGTGCTCGCACTCTTAGAGTAAAACCTGTCACCAATAAATTGCGGTACCGTGAATTTGCCAAATTTGCGCAAATAAGGAGCCAATAGCATGGCCAGTAACACATAACCGCCGGTCCAGCCCATCAAGAACAAGCCTCCACCGTAGCCCATGCTAGAGATCAAGCCCGCCATTGATATGAAAGAGGCAGCCGACATCCAATCTGCCGCGGTGGCCATGCCATTAGCAACAGGATGTACACTGCCTCCAGCTACGTAAAACTCACTGGTGGAGCCAGCTCTAGCCCAAATCGCGATGCCGATGTAGAGCAAAAAGCTCAGGCTGACACCGATGTAAATAGTCGTTTGAAGTTCCATGATTTAGTCCTTAGTCTTCGTGCACGTCAAAGCGCACATCTAGTTCGTTCATCTTCTTTTTGTAGTAAAAAATTAATACGATAAAGATATAAATTGAACCTTGTTGCGCAAACCAAAATCCTAAGGGATATCCACCTAGGTGAATGTTGTCTAAGACGGGGGCAAATAAAATGCCGGCGCCAAACGAAGCTAAGAACCACACAACCAGTATTTTGCCTAAAAGAGAGAGAGTTGCTCTCCAGTAGGCATGACTACTTAGGTCATCTTTCATGTAAACCTCCTAAAAATAACGTTAAATAACATTGGTATTTTCCATCGATGTATTGCTAATGCACTTTACTTTAGACTGATATAATCAGTGATGAAATGCGACCATGGTCGTAGGTAACAAAAAAGTTAATAATGTTAATATTTTGCTTAATTTCAATAGCAAGAAAATCGGTAGCTTAATTAAGCAAAATGAGAGATGAAGTGACTGCGACTATAGGTACTTTTTTATGGGCTTAGCTTGGCTATTATTGGCCTTAATTTATTTGGCCGGACTTTTTTGGCTCGCCCGCTGGGGAGAAAGAAACAGCACTAAAGCCAAACGCTTAAGTTCTCATCCCGCTATTTATTCGCTGGCATTGGCCATTTATTGTACCGCTTGGACTTTTTATGGCTCGGTTGGTGAGGCAAGTCGCACAAATTGGAATTATTTACCGATACTGCTCGGTCCAATATTGCTCTATTTGTTTGGCTATCGCTTTATTTATAAATTGGCTTTAGTGAGCAAAAAACAGCACATCACCACGATTGCTGATTTTATATCTTCACGTTATGGTAAAAGGCAAAACGTAGCCTTAATGGTAACGCTTATCGCCTTATTGGCCACTATCCCCTATATTGCTTTACAGTTGAAAGCCATTGGTTCGGCTTTTATCATCTTATCTGGCCAGGTTAATGGTCAATTGGTGATATTTTTGGCCGCCTCATCTATTGCTACTTTTTCTATCCTATTTGGTACGAAACAAACAGATGTGACCGAGTATCGCCGCGGACTGATGTTGGCGATTGCCTTTGAGTCGAGCATTAAACTTATTGTTCTAGTGGTAGTCGCGATCGTCGGTTTTACCTTGTGGCAACATCAAAGTGGCGAGGCATTATTTAGTAACTTAACCAGTAATGAGGCTTTAGCCACCTTCCAAACGGGTTCCTTTTGGGGTCAAACTCTGATGGCTGCCGCCGCGGTAATATGTTTACCACGCCAGTTTCATGTGGCTATCGTTGACAATCTAAGCTTAGATCACTTAAAAACCGCACGGTGGTTATTTCCACTGTATTTAGCTATTACCGCTGTCACCATTCCGATTATTGCCTCGGTCGGACAGGGGCTCTTTGCCCAAACCAATATCGAACCTGATACCTATGTGCTCAGTATTGCAGTTTTTTCTGATAGTTTATTGCTGCAATGTCTGGTGTTTATCGGCGGCTTATCCGCCGCGACCGCGATGATTATTGTCGCAACGCTGACCTTAAGTACCATGCTAACAAATGATGTTATTATGCCAAAGCTCTTGGTCAATAATCACTTTGATAAAAGTAGCCTCGATTACACCAATAAAATACTGCACATTCGTCGATGGGTTATCGGCGCTATTTTGCTACTGGCATTTTTTTATCAACAGCAAATAGCCAATACCAGTTCTTTATCTTCCATTGGTTTGCTAGCCTTTTCTTTAGTCGTGCAGTTATTACCCGCCATCGTCGGTGGCCTCTATTGGAAGCGCGGACATGCTCAAGGTGTTTACGCTGGTTTTATTGCAGGCATAGGCTGTTGGATACTGTGGTTAATTGTGCCATCAATAGACTCAAGTTTATCTAGCGCTTTGCAACCGGAAGAGATTACCCGTGGCGCGATATTGAGTTTGGCGTTTAATAGCGTGGCTTATATTATATTTTCACTGCTGGCAAGACCGCGCCTGGCGGATAAAATTCAGGCCTTGGCGTTTGTTGCCCCCAAAGAAGCTATGTCAGGACGCACAAAAAGACGTTTGGGTAAAACTCAAGCTATTGATTTATTGACCCTGATGACGACTTTTATGGGCGAGAACCGTTGCCAACATCTATTAGCCGATTATCAGCTTAATAGTGGTAACTCCGTCGAATCTTATGAGCCGCCCGATCAAGAATTTCTAAGCTTTTGTGAGCGTGCTCTAGGCGGTGTACTTGGCGCTTCAACCGCTAAAGCCTTATTAGATAGCGCCCTCAATGGTCGCAAACTTGATTTCGAAGAAGTCGCCAACGTATTTGATGAAACCACCCAAGCCATGCAATTCAATATGAGTGCTTTGTTGATTTCACTGGAAAGCATTGACCAAGGTATTAGCGTAGTGGATAAGGACCTAAACTTGGTAGCCTGGAATAAACGCTATGTCGATTTATTCGACTATCCAGATACCCTTGTTTCTATCGGTACACCGATTGAAAAGCTGGTGCGTTACAATGCTCAGCGCGGAGAGTGCGGCGTAGGCGATATTGATGAGTTGGTGAGCAAACGCCTAGAACATATGCGCTTAGGCCACGCCCATCGTTTTATTCGTCAACGTAGCGATGGGAAAATGATTGAGATGGTGGGTAATCCTTTGCCTGGTGGAGGTTTTGTTACCAGTTTTAGTGATGTTACCGAGCATATCGAAATCCAAAAAGCCTTAAAAGAAGCCAATATTGATTTGCAGATTCGCGTCCAAAAACGCAGTGAAGAAGTACAAGCGATCAATGCTGAGCTGCATAAAGAAATTGCGCGACGGGCTAGTTTAGAAGTCGAACTGACCAAGACCATGAAACTCGCGGAGCAAGCCAATCACAGTAAAACCCATTTTTTGGCCATGGCGAGCCACGATATATTACAACCCCTCAATGCTGCAAAACTGTATTTATCAGCCCTGAATGAAATGGCTAAACCGCAAGAGGTCGACACCATCATAGAAAAGCTCTCTGAAAGTATCAGTTCAAGTGAAACATTGATAGGCACCTTATTGGATATTGCCCGTCTTGACCAAGGTGGTTTACAAGCCAAAATTGGCCTTTATTCATTTTTGGATATTGTAAATCCATTGCTCGATGAAACTAAGATGATGGCAGAGAAGAAACACCTGAGGTTAAGGGTAAAACTGGCTGACGTTTGGGTCTACACAGACCGCACATATTTATACCGTATCTTGCAAAACCTACTCTCTAATGCAGTCAAATATACTGAGTCTGGCAGCATCCTTATTAGTGCTCGCAAACGTCACAGCAAGTTACTCATACAAGTTTGGGACAGCGGTTTGGGTATTTCGGAAGAACAACAAAAGCAAGTGTTTACTGATTTTTATCGGGTGAGTAACCACAAGGAACATGGCGTGGGTTTAGGTTTGGGTGTGGTATCTCGCCTGGCTGATAAAATAGATGCCAATATCAGCCTAAGCTCTCAATTTGGCAAGGGCAGTGTATTTAGTTTTTCATTACCACTAGGACCGGCCTCCCATGAAGTCACAAAAACGCCTCCAAGTTTAGTTAATGCTCCGAGCAATGTTCTTGCACTGTGTATTGACGATAAACAAGAAAACCTCGATGCCATGCAAACCCTGTTATCTAAGTGGCAAATTAAGTCGGTCATTGCCAATAGCGTAGAGCAAGCCAAAAAGCAGTTTGAACTAGCTAAGCCACAAGTATTATTGGTTGATTATCAATTAGAAGACAGTATCAATGGTATTGAACTAATCATGTTATTGCGCCAACAATGCGGCTCAAATATACCTGCCTTACTGATCAGTGCTAACCAAGAGGAAGAGATCAAACAAGCCTGTATAGAGCAAAATATCACCTACCTAAGCAAGCCGATTAAACCCGCGCGTTTACGTGCTTTTTTGGCCAGTGTAGCGGGCACATAAGTTGCACTTTTAGGCGTAATATTTAATGGTGTTGTAAACCTGAAGAGTTAAGTTGTAACTGTGCAGCAATTAATACTGCTTGAGTACGATTGTTAATACCTAGCTTCCTAAATACCGCCGTAATATGGGCTTTAACAGTAGCTTCGGCAATTTCTAATTCATAACCAATTTGTTTGTTTAATAATCCATCACGCAACAGACACAGAACCTTGTATTGGGCTGGTGTCAAACTAGACACCTGTTGTACCAGTTGACTAAAGTTATCATTACTTTTTGCGGCGCTGGCTGACATTGATTCAGGCAACCATAAATCACCTGCCAACATAGTCCGCACGGCTTGCGCTAAATGCTCTGCACTGGTTGTTTTAGGGATAAAACCTAAGGCCCCAGCTTGCATCACTTTAGCGACAATATTGACATCTTCGAGTCCAGAGATAACAGCAACGGGTAAGTCGGGAAATAGTTTACGAATATGGATAAAACCGAACAGATCACTGCTACCTGGCATATGTAAGTCGAACAATAATAAATCAACGTCATAAGAAGACAAGCAGCTGACAGTTTCATCTAAATTACTTGCTTCTAGTAGATTTAGGTCGTCAATATTTTTAAATAAAGCCCCGCGTAATGCGTCACGATAGAGGGGATGATCGTCGGCTACTAACAATGTAATCATGCTGTTACCTAATTGTTATAATCATGGCAGTGAGGCCATGGTAACAATAGTGTCGCTCGCTGCAAAACAAATACTGTCAAATAGCAAAAAGGAATGCAAAAGCATTCCTTTATTATAACAACATCAATAGTTTAAATTTAACGGTTGAGACGTTTTTCAATCAATGACTCTACGACAGTTGGATCTGCTAGGGTCGATGTGTCGCCTAAGTTCTGATGTTCATTTGCGGCTATTTTACGCAAAATACGCCGCATAATCTTACCTGAACGGGTTTTGGGCAAGCCACTTGTCCAATGGATTAAGTCGGGCGTAGCAATTGGGCTTAACTGTTTACGCACCCAGTTACGCACATCAATGGTAAGTTGGTCTGTGACTTCTATGCCCTCTACTGGACTAATATAAACGTATATACCCTGCCCTTTTAAGTCATGTGGATAACCCACAACAGCGGCTTCGGCCACTGCTGGGTGGGAGACTAAAGCACTTTCTATTTCAGCTGTACCTAAGCGATGCCCTGAAACATTCAATACGTCATCTACCCGTCCGGTGATCCAATAATAGCCATCTTCATCACGTTTAGCCCCATCACCGGTAAAGTAGTTACCTGGATAGGTACTGAAATAAGTTTGCACAAAACGTTCATGATCGTTGTAAACCGTGCGTGCTTGCGCAGGCCAACTATCGGTAATAATTAA
>Ga0163215_101072_pt1 | contig 22210 bp, 17 predicted proteins | sample SynspAceP_FD_185934 | JGI IMG/M metagenome (GOLD analysis project Ga0163215, IMG submission 185934) | Saline lake microbial communities from Ace Lake in Antarctica - Synechococcus sp. Ace-P (Hybrid Assembly) | ecosystem: Environmental > Aquatic > Non-marine Saline and Alkaline > Saline | place... | reverse complement strand
CTCTAAGAGAGACTATCGCCACAGGGCTAAAGCTTTCCAGTGAGACAGCGGTAAACATAAATGACGTCCCCCACAGCAGAATGAGCAACAGCAGAGAAAGCCAGTTTTTAAAAGTAGGTGTGTAGTTTTGAGCCATGTGTTTGATCCAGTTAGCATTATTACCGCATACATAAAGAGAGAGAGTTTAACCGACAAGCTCCCACTTGTTTGATGTTTTTTGAGTACTGAAAATAAACTGTGAACGAAGAATAATAAAAAGACAGAAATGGTGCTGGAGTGTTAGAGCTTTTTATATCAACTAACCGATTTTTATAGCTCTGCTATGTGTGTGAGCGTTTCTGGGTGACGTTGTACTAATTTCAAAAGCGTAATAGCCTGCCCGTTTGGCGCACTGCGGCCTTATTCCCAGTTCTCTAAAGTACGAGCTGATGTATGAAGCAAATTAGCAAATACATCACGTGACATATTAAATTGTTCTCGAATACGTACAATTTCATTAGGCGAGATATCAAGTTCACCGACATCATTCACCTGATGTGTTTTAAGGGTGATTTTTCCCTCTGCATGCTCTTTTGCTTCAACCAGAGAAGAGCTTAATTCTGTAAATAAATCACGACTGCTCATTACGCCACGCCTCCATAAAAGCTTTTAATTGTTTCTTTTGGTCTGCGGTTAAGTCTGAAAGTTCATAAATATACACAAATAGCGTTTAGAAAAAATGGGAATAAGCTTCTATATAAAATTTGGATCGTATGCAAAATTCAACTGGTGTAGGACTTCTGTAGGCTGGCGCTCTCTTCTATATTGACCATAACCAGACATCCTTCCTTTTTCTGAAATAAGGTGAAGGTTCTTTCTGGCCCTAGAAGCAATTACATAGAGCAATTTTTTAGCACTTTCAACAGAAGGGTCATTTAAATTAGGGACTAGACCTTGAAGAAGACCGAAAGAGATAACCACATCATATTCACCTCCCTTTACTCCGTGTATTGTTGACACTTTAATGCCAGTTCTGGGTTTAAATGTTTTTCGAAATGCTTCAATGTCTGTTGCAAATAATGCACCATCTTTCCTCAGTCGATCTATCCTATTCTGTGAGCTATTAAAGAATGATTCATGATGATCCATTAGCATTGGATATAGTGTGAAATCTACGTCTAATTCACTAAATAGCGCTCCAAAAAACGAGCGAAGATAAGTCAGACCGTCATCTTCATTTATCGCAATAGAATTGACCGTCTTTAATAACTGTTTAGGAGAAATCGAATAAGTATCAACCAACGCAAGTTCTAGGTCATATAAGACATCAGTTGCCCATCGAAGACGTTTAACATACATATTAGGTGATGGTTCTGTTAGGACAATTTGAGTCAACTTGAACCAAAAGTTATCAATATCTCTTGAAAAAGGTACTAGACCAGGCCCATCAAAACTATATTGAGGCAACCTGTTTACCAAGTTACGAGTTAGTTCAGCCAAATGCATCCACCAAGGTGCAATGACGCAAATTTCCTTCTCTAAGATACCCAGATTTTGAATGCTATGTTCAATATGCCTGCTGACTTGCTCAACCAAGTCACCCTTCTGAGTAACCTGATCATAAGTAATAATGCTAGGGTGATCGCGATGCACACCTTCAGCAATAGTTGCACTAGAGGTAACATTAAAATTACGATAATAATCTATGATCTTTCTAGAGCTTCTATAGTTCTTATCTAATGTCATTAGAGTAAATCGCACTTCGGCTAACAGCTCAAGTTCCAACTGTGTTATTGCGTAGCCACCAAGCGAACCGTAGATAGCTTGATTTGGATCGCCAACAATGAAGGTTCTCGCCCTCCCTTGGCTAGCTTTTATAATGCCCGCAACAATTGAATACTGTATCTCTTTGGTGTCTTGGTATTCATCAATAAGAACATACGAGAACAAATTTGCCAGTATCTTAGCAATAGAGGAATTACCAGATAAGATTTCATGAGCAAAATATAAAATTTGCTCAAAGTCTATTTGGCCGTTTTCTGCAAGGTGATGGTGATATTCCTTTAAAACCTGTCTTACTAGTGAAGTTTTATTGCTAACACAACTTAATGATAACCCTTGAGGCGTGTAGTAATGATTGCAGTCCCCATGCCAAATTGGTTTGTTAGGAATACGGGAGCATATTTCGGATATTATGACTTCAGCGTCATATGAGTTAATTATTTGAAATCCATTTTTCAGCTTGTCATGATATAGGCCATATGGCTTCAATATCCATTCTAAACAAAATGCATGAATAGTTCCGATCCACAACTGAGATGTATCTACACCAAGAAGTTCAATACGCTCACTAATCTCATCAGCTGCTCGATGTGTGTAGGTAATAGCGACAACCCATTTTTTAGGGTCTTCTAAACTTGAAAGCTCTAAAGCAATTTTGTAGGTAAGAGCTCTTGTTTTACCACTTCCCGGACATGCAATTAAGAATACATTATTCAGCTCGTTAATCGCCGCTATTTGTTCATCGTTTAGATCACCTTCATCCCAAACAAACATAACTAAATCCTTGCTAATATACCGCTTTTCTCAAAGGGTAAATCGTTCATCAGATCAGCTTTGAGTGCATCTATATCTCCATCAACTGGGTTAAATGCGTCCCATTTTGGAGTGAATACTGCCAAGCTACTCTCATATGGAAACAAGTATGTTTCCCATTCCTGCTTTAGAGCTGTGTTACCCTCTGCATTCAGTCTACAGATGGTTTTTCTGCCAAATTTGACATGTTCAATAACTGAATCGTAACGGTGTTTAAGTATTTTGAAAGTAAGTCCTCTATTGAAGTCACCGTGCGCAAACTTAATAGCATCAAAAATGTAAGCCGGAATAGCGACCTTAAAGTCAATCACTTTACCTAGAGTAAGAGCAAACCAACCTTTGCCTTGATAATTTGCCATAGTTAATGCTCTTAAACCTGATATTGTGAGGTCCGTTGAAGATAGTTCAGTTTTAGCTATATTTATCGTAGCTTGCTGAGTGTATACATCTCCGATGATTCTCTTGAGATAATGGTTGTTGGATGACTGTATGAAATCAACCTCAAACGTATGATTTGCGTAAAAAGTGGAAATCCAAGGGTTATCTTGACAGAAACCATCAAGCCTAACTTTCCGAGCAAGCCCCGCTTCCTGAGAACCGTGAGCTTTCTCTTTCTTCTTTTTATCTAAGTCACTATCTGTAGGTAAAGTCGTAGTATCAAAAAAGGCTTTATCAAGGTCAGTTATAATACCGCAACGTTTTTTGATCCTTTGATTGTCAAATAACATTGCAATATTCTCGAAACCAGTACTTCTAATGTTGACTAGAGTGATACCAATTTCATCTAAGCTCAATCCTAAAACTTTTTTCAGTAAAATAGGAATTAGGATTTCTTCAGCATCTCCCTCAACTAAAACAACGCTTCGAGCAAACAATAAGTTACTACGGATGGCATCAAGGTAACGTTGAACGAATCCAACTTTTTCATCAATGAGTCCTGCTGATGGTTGAAATACCTCACAGACACCATCAACCAAGCCAATAATGTTCATACTCTTAATATTACTCACTTCCGATATGTGTGATGAGTGAGTTGAATATATGATCTGTGTGTCTTCATAACTGATGTTGTCGAAAAGGGATTTCTGAATATGAGTATGGATGTGAGCTTCTGGTTCTTCAATCAATAAGAAGTTTGCAATTGATTGATTAGCTTGTTGATATTTGAATTCTAATAACTTTAAAGTGAGAAATAGTAGGTTAGCACCACCCAAGCTCATTTCATTTATCGTTCCCTCGTGGCCATCATTTGATTCACTAACAAAAAGTCTTAATGATTGAAACAGTTGATCGGCATCGTCCGTTAAAATAGAACGAATAGAAATAGAATTAGGCGAATATGTATCTCCCACGGCATCTTCGATAGTAGTTACGATATCATCGCGAACATCACAGATTTCTGGTAAGCCTTCAATATCGTTGTTTAATGCCTTAATTAAATCTGCAATAGGCTGAAAATCTGCCTTACTAATTCCTCCTGACTTACGTTTCAATAGCGTGAGCAATGGGTTAGTTCTATTACTATGAAAATCTGAGACTACATCTCTTAATGCTTTAATAAAGGTAAAAGAAACTTCATTTGGCATATTTAGGATGTTTGGTAATCGTATCCCAACGTCAGGATTATTTAGCCTTGGTGGAAATATGACTCTTTCGAAGTCTCCTACTATGCTTTTGTACACATTTGGGTCATTAAAATCAGCTGCACTTTTTCCTGTGAGAACGGCTTCATAGTCATCGATAGTTATTGAGTCTAAATAATTTTTAAAGACCCTTACATCCCCTGATGGTAGTTGCGACAAAGCTTGACGGATGTTTGCCTTAGGTCGGAAAATCAAATTGTATGTTGCTCTAGTAACAACTTCATCCTCAGCATTGCCTACACCATGCAGAAATAATGACTGACTAGCTTCATCGCCAGCAATGTCATTAAACTCAATACTAATAATGATCCAGTGACCTCTCCAGTCACCCAATACTCTACAAAAATCCCCTTCGACAAGCTTAATAGCCGAGCGAGACATTGAATTATCAAGCAGTAATCTCATTGCCCTAAATAAGTTAGTCTTACCAGAACCATTCTCTCCAATAATTGTATTTATTCCCTTATTAAACAGTAATTTTACGTTTTTGAAGTTTCTGTAATTTACTAAGGAGAGCTTTGTAATATGCATACGACCTCTGGAATCTGATTACATTATATTTCTAGAAAAATATTAGAGCCGATATAACTATTTACGATCAATTTTGCTATGAAAAGCAATATTATAAATAATTGGGGTCAGAGTAAAATTAAGTCATGAAATAAAAAGAAAGGGATTATCGAGGGTTAACCATCCGCTAGTCACTTTTTCATTCCATGGTGAAGTTAATGTAGCGCGAGTTGATTTGGATTTCCAGAGTATATTTCAGTTATAGCTGTGTCGCCCTAAAGGACGACCTACCAATGATAGGTTGTATGCGGCTTGCTTCGTGTCCGTATAGGCCGAAGCCCAAGAACCCCATCTTCCGTCTTCCCCTTGAAGAAAGGGGAAGAGACTTGGCCTCGGAGAAATAATTGGGGTCAGAGTAAAATTAAGTAATGAAATAAAAAGACAGGGATTATAGAAGGTTGACCATCCACTAGTCACTTGGTTTTCATTCCATGGTGAAGATAATGTAGCGCCTGAATTTAGGCGCGAGTTGATTTGGATTTCTAGAGTATATTTAAGATATAGCTGTGTCGCCCTGAAGGACGACCTACCAAAGATAGATTGAGTGTGGAGCAAGGAAAACACCAAGAGCGAGGTCAAACGGCAATTGAGAACAGTAACGTCGAGCGGTGGAGTTTGGCTTGTTCTACATTCCAACGAGACTCAGGGTCAAAGCCCTTTTTGAAAAAGGGTTTATGTCTACAGTAGGTTTGGAAGGCAAAAAGGGGTTCGACCCTTTGCTATTCGATAATGAACAACGCCTGATTACGGTCGTGCCTCCCTCATGCAGGCCTACAAAGTAATCTAAATTATAAACAATTGGGTAACAATTGGGGTCAGAGTAAAATTAAGTCCGTTAACTTTTATACATGTCTTAGATATTGAGGAACAAGCGGAAGTGTAATCCGCCTGCTGTTGCTTGTTATATTTACTGTGGAAAGCCTGAAGCTTTAGTTACTTGTAAACCTTTTTTATGCCATTCAGTTTGCTCTGAGCAAAATATTTGAGCATCTAGGCTTATTGATGGCTCTCCATTTAAACTGCCCGCTGGAACAATTAACGATTTGCCACTTTTCGATATAAACGGTAACCCGGAGGCACAATTTTCACAGAAGGCTTTAGAAAAAGAACGTTCTGGATGATCATAGCGTTTTACTTTTTCAGCACCTTTAACCCAATTTATATTATCAGGTGATGTGAATAAATTAGAGGCGTGTGCACTACCCGTTAATTTTCTACATTGTTCACAGTGACAAAAATAAAAATTACTAAAGTTATCTGCCAATGTAAATTTTACGCCCCCACAGCAACAACTACCTGATATTGTATTAGTCATAATATTCCCCGTTTTAAATAAATGATTATAAGCATAACGAGGCAGTAGATTTTCTACTTCTCAGCCTACTTAATTAATATAAATTCAGATTTTATTTTACTCTGACCCAAATTATCATGTTAGTTCGATATATTACCGTTTTTTAGTCGGTTAACGATTTGCTCTTGATAGGTTTTAACAGTAGAAAAGTTTTGTATGGTCATAAATAAATCTGCTACTTGCTCATTCGATACATCAAGTAAATTTATGCCCTTATAAAAAGCGGGCGTATTTTTGTGTTCTGTCGAATTACTTGAAAATATTAAGTTCAATTTCACTGTACGTGCTAATTCTTCTTGATAGAGGAAAAATTCTCTTAAGTGTGTATCTTCTATTTTGACTGGCTTGGCTCTCTCTATCATCAAGATCTCGTCAATTAGCCTATTTAGCCGACTACGTGACTCTATTGCTTCATCAAGCACCTCAAGCCAATTAAGCTCTGAATTTGATAACAACGCTAAAAAGTATAATGTTCGAGCTTTGTTATAATTAATGAAGCCCGGCCACATAATATCTTCACTAGACACTTTCAGTGCTTTATCAAATTGCTCGCATGCAGACTTTAGGTACATGGTCATCTCTTCAATGATTGACGGCTTGATACGGCTTAGATTAGCTTGTACCAAAGCTAGACCTTCTATTGAAAGAATATCTGTAGACATCATACCTAAAGATTCTCTTAATAAATGCATCCCTTTTTTGTTGTAATATAAACCAAGATAATTGTGGTATATAGTTTTTGTAACAGGGTTACGGAGTATGGGTCCTCTTACATGTAGAAGATCTGCATGAATATTAAAATTATCATCGGCAACAAAACTTTGGTAGGAGACTACCGCTTTAAATAACTTTATCGATTCCGTTATCTGAATCGAATTTCCTTTACTCACTGCATGCAGTATGTCACGCCGTCTATCTATCTCTAACAATATTTTATTCATGCGTTTTTTATAGAGTTCTTTGTCAGTATCGGAAGCATTAAAAACAGCAGGGAATAAAACAATAAGATCGATCAAGTACTGTAACGTATCAGCAAAGAGAACCGCTGTGCCCGATTCTTTTTTTAATTTAAAATCGATAGAATTAAAAATCTCTTTATTGAGTGTTTCTTCATCTTTAGATTTGAATTTATTAATTAACTCGGGAAGAGAGGTTACATAGTTTTCATTGTCAAGAATATTGCCTTCCATCTTGCTTATGTTATTTACATTGTCAATTGATGTATATGTTCGAACCGCTATAAATAGAGCCAATACAGCAATACAAAACCCTACGATTGATATAGTAAAATTAAGTAAGTCTTTACCTTCATTAAGGTAATATACCCATACAGAAAAACAACCTGAAAAAATAACCAGTATAAATATAGTGAAATATAATATTTTTGATGTTCGCATATATCTTCCAACTTTTAAATGTAATTGGGGTCAGAGTAAAATTAAGTAATAAAATAAAAAGACAGGGATTATAGAAGGTTGACCATCCACTAGTCACTTTGTTTTCATTCCATGGCGAAGTTAATGTAGCGCCTGAATTTAGGCGTGAGCTGATTTCGATTTCCAGAGTATATATGAATTATAGAGATGTCGCCCTAAAGGACGACCTACCAATGATAGGTTGTATGCGGCTTGCAAGGTGGAAGTCAGAGTCCGTATAGGCCGAAGCCTAGGAACCCCATCTTCCGTCTTCCCCTTGAAGAAAGGGGAAGAGACTTGGCCTCGGTATTTAATAAGTTATGCGTTAACGAACAAGAGTACATTACGCTTCGCTAATGATGCCCTAGGCTTCCGTCTTCCCCTTGAAGAAAGGGGAAGGGACTTGGCCTCAGTATTTAATAAGTTATGCGTTAACGAACAAGAGTACATTACGCTTCGCTAATGATGCCCTAGGCTTCCGCCTTCTCTCGGCTTATTTTAGGTACCGCCCTTCTAGATGTTTTCTAAAGTGCGCGGCATTTAGTGTTTCACCTGTGGCGCGTTTTACGAGTTCATCTGTGGTGTGAAGTGAAGCTTGTGTCCAGATGTTGTCGCTGAGCCATTGGAAGATTGGGCTTAGGTCGCCACTTTGAATAGCGGCGTCGAAGTCGACGTTTTGTATCATGGTGGCTTTGTATTGAGCGGCGTACATGGCGCCGAGTGTGTAACTTGGGAAATAACCGAAGGCGCCGTCTGTCCAATGGATGTCTTGCATACAGCCATTTTTGTAGTTGCCTTTGGTGGAGATACCAAGCGTGGCTTTCATTTTTTCGTCCCACAGTGCGGGCACGTCGGTGTGTTCTATAACGCCGTTTATCAAGTCGCGTTCTATCTCATAACGCATGATGACGTGCGCTGGGTACGTGAGTTCGTCTGCGTCTACACGGATAAAGCCTTTTTCCGCTTGGGTGTAGATTTTGTAGAGGTTCTCTTCGGCAAACACAGGATCTTTGTGTGCGTTAAACGCGTTGGCAGAAAGACGCGATAAGTGGGAAATAAAGGGCTTACTGCGGCCAATTTGCATTTCAAAAAACAATGACTGAGATTCATGAATGCCCATGGAGCGTGCTTCACCGACTGGCAAACCTGTAAAGGCTTTTGGTAAGCCTTGCTCGTAGCGCGCGTGGCCGGTTTCGTGCACGATGCCCATTAAGGCTTGCACGAAGTCTTTTTCATCGTATCGAGTGGTTATGCGTACATCGGTTGGCACGCCGCCACAGAATGGGTGGACACTTTGGTCAAGTCGGCCGCGATCAAAGTCGAATTTCAGCAGCTTCATCACTTCTAAGCCGAGGGCTTTTTGGTCGGCGGTTGAAAAAGTACCAGACGGCATAATGATGGATTCTGATTTCTGTTTTTCTAACACGTTTTCAATCAGTTCTGGTAGCCAGGTTTTCACGTCGGTAAATAACGTATCGAGCGATGCGGTTGTGGTGCCCGGTTCGTATTTGTCGAGCATGGCGTCGTAAGGCGTGAGTCCCAGCGCTTCGCTGCGAATTTTCGCTTCTTCTCTGGATAAGGCAACGACCTCTTTCCAGTTTTTTTCGAAACCTGTCCAGTCGTTTTCTTGTCGTTGTGAGCGCCACGCGTGTTCACATTTGGAACCGGCGATGGATTGCGCTTGCACCAAGTCTTCTGGCACGACGGTCGCTTGTTGCCACTGGCGTTTCATCTCACGTAGGCTGGCTTTTTGTTCTGTGCTTAAAGATTCTTGTTCGGCGTTACCAAACAACGCTTCTAGCTGTGGTTGCGTCGATAAACGGTGAATGTGAACCGACAACTCAGCCATGGCCTGAGAACGCGCTTCGCTGCCGCCAGATGGCATGTTCGCTGCGGCATCCCAGCCAAGCATGGCTTGAGCATGATTAAAGTGACTGAGTGTTTGGTAATGTGACGTTAATTGGTCGTAGTTGGACATGGCTGTTTTCATCCTATGCGAGAGTTGTTCCGCTTATAGATTGGTGTAAATGAGTGACAGCGACATAGTCGCTGTGATCAGTTACATCTAGTCTAAATCGTTTTATATTTCTTAGACATCAAATATTGTTAGGTGACGATGATGAAGCTAAATGATTTAACTACGAGAGAAAAAGTGATGTTAGCTCAGCAGTTTTGGGACTCTGTCGCAAATGACCAGAACGCCATTGAACTAACGGCAGCACAAAAAAATGAATTAGATAATACACTGACACCATTCGAATCAGATCTAACTGTCGGCTCAGATTGGAATTCGATCAAGCCTAAAATATTGAACTAGATATTTCCCCTAAAACAGAAAAGCCGAGACGTCTTTAAAAGAAACGTCTCGGCTTTTTGCATTAGAACCGGTGCAATTATTTGCAGCCGCAGCCTTTATGTTCGTCGCTCAGCTCTTGCCAGTTTTTCAATTTACTGGTGCCGCCGATGCCTGAGTTGAAGCTGTTGGTTGGGTCAGTTTTTTGGTAAAACTCGCGCAATGCGGGTTTCGCCAAATATTCGTGGCCAACGTTGTGTTCAGCTGGGTATTCCGCACCACGTACGTCGTAGCTGGCGAGAATTTGCTTTTTCACTGCTTTGCCGTCAACGCCTTTTTTCATGATGTAGTTTTGATGCATGACATGGCAAAAGAAGTGTCCGTAGTACATTTTCACGGCAATTTTATCGTCGATCTCTTGTGGCAATACTTCGAACCAATCTCGCTCATTACGCGGAAACGCCACGTCGATGGTCATGATGGAACCAAGGTCTTTGCCATTCATAATGTGATGACGTGTCAAGGCGCCGCCTGTCACAAAGCGATGCAAAATAGCCTGATCCGCTTCGCGGTCGGTACAAGCAAAGTAGTCACCTTCGTTGTCTTTAAAGAAGGTTTCTAAATACGCTTGCGCTTCGGCTACACCGTCGTTGCTGGTTTCGACGATCCAATGATGGTCGTATTTTGCACGAAAATCTTCCATGCGTTTTGGTAAGTGATTCGGGAACATCTGACTCATGTATTGCATGATTCGATCCGAAAACTTGTTCGGCATAAAGCTGAATTTTTCCGCCCAACGATCCACAGTACGCTTAATACCAAACATTTTAGGAATGTATTTAGTGCCCAGTTTATCGATCACCAAGTAGCTGTCTTTACCGTATTTTTTACTGATGTCGTAACTACTTTTGTGCATGTATTCGCCAGACACGGGCAAATTGCTAAAGGTCGACAACATGTCACGGCGCATTTGTTCCATCACCGCGGGATCGTTCGTGCCGATGTAGAAAACTTGATGTTTTTCAGGGATTGGAAAGGTGTCGATACGAACCGCAAATACGGCCAATTTACCGGCACAACCAGACGATTCATACAAACGACGCGGGTCATTGTTGAAGCGTGATGGTGTTTCCGCGTCTACGTCACGAATACGCTCATGGTATTCATTATCGGAGCCGCGTTTATCAGGGAATTGCACGTCGCTTTCTTGATAGGTTTGGTTCTGTAAATTGGCCAGAATCTCTTCTGGGTCGCTGCCCAAATCAATGCCTAGGTTGTTCACCAATTGCAATTCGCCGTTTTCTGTTACTTGCGCAAACAAGGACATTTCGGTGTAAGCAGGGCCACGTTGAACCAGTGCGCCTCCAGAATTATTACATACACCACCAACGATAGATGCGCCAATACAAGAAGAACCAATCACTGAATGTGGCTCGCGACCGTAAGGTTTTAGGCGTTCTTCCAAACCAAATAAGGTGCTGCCTGCCAAACCGACAATCTGTTTGCCTTGATCAATCAGCTGAATATCGCTGATTCGCATGGTGCTGACGATCACAATCGGGCGATCATAGTCCGCGCCATTTGGCGTGGAACCACCGGTCAAGCCCGTATTCGCGGCTTGCATAATGACAATAACGTCTGCTTCAACACAGGCTTGAAGTACTTTCCAGACTTCAACCAAGCTACTAGGACGAACCACGGCGTAAGCTTCGCCGCCACCTAATCGAATACCATTACTGTAGGGTTTCTTCTTATCTTCGTCGGTTAAGGTGTACTGGTTTCCTACAATGGCCTTTAATTTTTCGGCCAGATCTAAGTTGAAACTGGTTGCTGTCATAAAAAATACTTCGCGACGTGTTAGGGGAAAGACGCCAGTATACTAAACCTAACGACCAGTAAAAAACACTCCAACCACATAATTGAGAATCGTGTTCATAAGGAATGCTTATGCTAGGATAAATTACTCTTCATCTGGCTCTTCCATCTTTATCGTATACCCCCTCATTTCGCTGAAAGAAATCGACAATGTCATCCAGTATCGGGGCTTTGTTTTTCAAAAAACAAACAAAACCAGACACCATAGCAACATGATTAGTGCCGTCGCACACTTTGCTTTCTACAACGCCTTGTTCGCGTTCATTCTCATCATAAGAAGTCATCATAAGAAGTCGCCATAAAAAAAGTCGCCATAAAAAAAGTCGCCATGCCAAAAAACAAGGCATGACGACTCTTTATGTTATTAAAGACAATTAAGTCAAAACGCTAAAAACAATACATCAACACTTAGAAACTCTAGCCGCCAAACACAACCGTGCGTTTGCCATTTAAGAAGACACGTTTTTCGACGTGATATTTCACTGCATTAAACAAGGTGACACGTTCGATGTCTTGTCCTTTTGCCACAAGATCTTCTGGAAAATGCGCATGGTTTACCGTTTGAATGCCTTGAGTGATGATCGGCCCTTCGTCCAAGTCATTGTTAACATAGTGGGCTGTTGCGCCGACCATTTTGACGCCTTTTTCCCACGCTTGATGATAAGGGCGAGCGCCTTTAAATCCTGGTAATAAAGAATGATGGATATTAATCGCGCGGCCGTCTAGGTATTCGCACATGCTTGGTGACAGCACTTGCATGTAACGTGCTAAGACAACCAATTCAGTATCGTATTGCTCGATCAGCTCTCGTACCTTCGCTTCTTGTTCTAGCTTGGTCTCGGCTGTGATGGGCAAATGGTAATACGGAATGCCGTGCCATTTCGCTAGCTCTTCTAGATCAGGGTGATTTGAAATAATAACCGTCACATCGATATTCAGCTGACCGGTACGGAAACGATAAAGTAAATCGTTCAAGCAATGGTCGTATTTCGACACCATGATCGCCACTTTTGGCTTATGATTTGGCGCCGTCAATTCCCACGTCATATCAAACTCTGCCGCGCGGGAAGAAAACTTTTCAGTGAACGTCGCTTCACTAAAGCCATCATTTGGAGGGAAAAACTCAATACGAATGAAAAACAAACCCGATTCTCTGTCATCAAAAGAATGAATTTCGTCTATGTAGTTTTCCGCTTCTGCCATGTATCGAGTCACAACATCTACAGTACCAATAAGGCTCGGGCAGCTGGCAGTAAAAATCCAAGGTAAGGTTTTTGATTTCATAAGCTATCTCTTAATATCATTTTGAGCCAATAAAAAGGCTGACCGCTACACGGCCAGCCTTAGTAGAGAGGTAAATAAAAAATTAGGCTTCGATTACAAGGCCATATTCCAGACTAGCATCCTGAATCCATAGCCATACATAATCAGAGAAACTACGACGAATAACGAGTTCAAAACGAGCTTCATCAAGTCGGCGCAGGGTTGTTGTGGTCTTAGCAAACAGCGTCGACACAACTTTTCCGACTGGGAATACCGTAAGATGTAGGTCAATCGGAGTCGATTTTTTCAACAAATCAATCGCATTTTCACCCGATATTTCTAATACCGTCGAACCACCACTGCTGTTAACCAGTGAATAATGACCCGGCATTTCATCACGAAATGCCGCTTCTATATTAAAGGTTTCCAAGCCCGGTACTAAAATCAACCACTCATCAGGTGACATCCAACGGATAGAGTAACTATCGTTTTCTACCGATGTGAGTGGTTGTAATGGCAAAGCCACACCTAACACTCGTTCTACTGCCGTTAGTTGATCCGCATTATTCGGATTACAACGCAGAGTCAAATGACCTAATAGTTTGCGCTCACAAAGGTGTACGCCACCTGATTGAGGACCTTGTTTTGCAAGGCTGCCAAAATCCGCGTGATGAAGCGGCGACTGTCCTTCAATCTCAGAATCAGGCACCTGATTCATTACTGCGGCTTTTGTAGCTGCGCTTTGTGCAGCCGTCATTACATTTACATCAGACATTTTGACGTTCCCCTTTCGGATCAAAGAAGATCGGGCTGCAAATTTCAGCTTCAATCACTGTGCCATCGGCTAATGGGTAATAGACAGTGTCACCCATTTTATCCAAACCGCCTTTAATAAAGCCCATCGCAATGGAATGACCAAGCGATTCACTCCAGTAACTTGAGCTGATATGGCCTTCGATTGGCATAGGCATTGGCGCTTTTGGATCCAATACCGCTGCTGAACCTTCTGGAATCACTTGCTTCGGATCTTTGGTTTTCAAACCGACTAATTGCTTACGGTTTTCACGCACGCAATCAGAACGACTCATACCTCGTTTACCAATGTAGCTAAAGGGTTTCTGGTTAGAAACACACCAGCCCATTCCCAAATCAAAAGGATGAACAGAGCCATCTGTATCTTGACCCGCAATGATGAAACCTTTCTCGGCGCGAAGAACGTGCATGGTTTCTGTACCGTAAGGGGTCAAACCGTGTTTATCACCCGCTTCGATCAGTTTTTCCCATACCGCCATGCCATAGTTAGCCTGTACGTTAATCTCAAAAGATAACTCACCGGTGAAAGAAATACGGAAAACACGTGCAGGCACACCCGCCACGGTAATTTGTTTCCAATCCATATAGCGGAAATTATCGTTAGTAACGTCAAAATCCGTCAGCTCTTCCAACAACTTACGGCTGTTAGGGCCAGTAATCGTTGCCGTAGACCAATGATCGGTTACTGTATTGAAATAGACTTCCAATTCAGGCCATTCTGTTTGATGATAAATTTCCAACCACTCGTATACATGAGCCGCGCCACCACTGGTGGTGGTCATAAGGAAGTGGTTTTCACCAAGACAAGCCGTTACACCATCATCAAATACCATGCCGTCTTCGCCACACATTAGGCCATAACGACATTTACCAACCGCCAATTTAGCCCAAGCGTTAGAGTAAACACGGCCAAGGAATTCACGCGCGTCTTTGCCTTGTATATCGATTTTGCCTAAAGTTGATGCATCTAGAATACCAACCGCATTACGTACAGCCAAACACTCACGATTAAGGGTTTGTTGCATGCTTTCGCCATCTTGAGGGAAGTACCATGGACGTTTCCACTGGCCAACATCTTCAAACATCGCACCTTGTTCAACATGCCATTTATGCATTGCCGTATAACGTTCTGGCTCAAACAAAGCACCGCAGTTACGGCCAATAATCGCACCGAACGCAATCGGCGTATAATTGGGACGGAAAATCGTTGTGCCCGTTTCAGGAATTGATTTATTCAAAGCTTTGGCAGCAACGGCCATGCCGTTAATGTTGCCTAATTTACCTTGGTCAGTACCAAATCCCATCGCGGTATAACGCTTCACGTGCTCGATGGCTTCAAAGCCTTCGCGACAAGCGATTTCAATACCCGCAGCCGTCACATCTGTCTGATAATCAACAAATTGCTTAGGCGCCTGAGACGTCGGTTTCAGATGAGGAATATGGAACAAGCTCATCGGCGCCGCGACTTTTAAGGTTTCTACCTTAGGCAAAACAACCTCAACCGCCGCCAAACTTATGTTAGCTAACGCTTTCTGACCTGCGTCTAAACCTTCTTGCAAAGCCATTGATGTTTCATACTGACCATTGGTGCCACCAGCCGTCAGCTGTTTTTGTGGCGTTGGTCCTGGCAAGAAACCCACGACGGAATCGCTCCAAACGGGACGACTACCGGTATGACAAGATAGATGAATAACAGGACTCCAGCCGCCAGATGTGGCAACAGTATCCGCTTTCAATTTAGTCACTGAACCAACAACTTTAGTGCCGTCAGAACTCAATGCGGCGACAGAAACGCCGGTGACACGTTTAGTACCCTGCACTTCAATCACCGCAGAGCCTAAAATAATAGTCAGCCCACGTTGACGCGCGGCTTCTATACGATCACCTATCGCGGCATCACGTGTATCAACAATCGCGACCACATTACGACCTGCATCGGCCCAATCCAAAGCCGCTTGATAGCCGTAATCATTGGTCGTCATGACCACTAAATCATTACCAGGCACGACGCTATAACGATTGATATAAGCCGATACAGCACCGGTAATCATACAACCAGGTACGTCATTATTGGCATACACCAACGGACGTTCATGAGCACCCGTTGCTAATACGACCCATTTAGCACGCACACGGTGCATGCGCTGACGAGTCATATTAACAGGCGCGATATCTGCTAGATGATCCGTACGACGTTCATGAATAGTAAGAAAATTATGATCGTGATAACCGTTGACGGTTGAACGAGGCAACAATATTACATCGTCATACGTACTCAGCTCTTCAACAACGGCATGAATCCACTCAGATGCTGGTTTACCATCCAATTTTTCGGTGCCGTTCAGTAAGCTGCCACCAAATTCATTCTGCTCATCCGCAATAATGACTCGAGCACCGCCGCGCGCTGCGGTTAAAGCCGCGGCCAAACCGGCAGGTCCTGCACCGACTATCATCACATCGCAATGCTGATTAATCGTGTCGTAAGTATCTGGATCTTTTTCTCGTGGTGCGCGCCCTATTCCCGCTGCCTTACGAATCATTGACTCGTAGGTATCCCACAAAGACTCTGGAAACATAAAGGTTTTATAGTAAAAACCTGGGGGCATCATATTACCGCCAATCTTACCGATCACACCCATTATATCGGTATCAACACTTGGCCAGCCATTGGTCGACGCTGATACTAAGCCATCAAATAACTCTTGTTGCGTAGCTCGAACATTGGGTACTTGAGTCGCTTCTGTCGCGCCCAGTTGCAGTACTGCATTCGGTTCTTCTGCACCCGCCGCCACAATGCCACGTGGACGGCTGTATTTGAAACTACGCGCAACAACATCAATGCCGTTTGCTAGCATCGCAGATGCCAACGTATCACCTTTGTAGCCTTTATATTTTTTACCGTTGTAGGTAAAAGTTAACGGTGTTGAACGGTCAATGCGACCTCCGTTATTGAGGCGATTCTGTTGGGTCATGATTGCGCTCCTGACGTAGTTTGTTGCTGAGCAGAACTATCGACAAAAGATGGCTGTTCGCCAATCTTGTAAACTTCTTTGATTTCGTAGCTCTGGGTGTCACGAGTCATATTAAAGAATTTCCGACAACCGGCAGCATGCACCCATAATTCATGGTGAAGGCCACGTGGATTTTTTCGGAAAAACAAAAACTCACCCCACTCCTGATCAGAACAGGCTTCAGGGTCTAATGGACGGGCAATATGCGCCTGACCGACAGCATGAAACTCTTCTTCTACACGGTATTCCGCACAATGCGGGCAGTAAATATGTAACATTTTAATCCCCTTTTAGTGCGCTACGCCGGCAGCACCATGTTCATCGATCAGTGCGCCAGTATGGAAACGTTTCATAGAAAAAGGCTCGGCAATTGGGTGTGGTTTCCCATCTGCTAAGGTATGAGCAAACAAGTTGCCAGAACCCGGCGTGCCTTTAAATCCACCCGTTCCCCAACCGCAGTTAAAGAACAAATTCTTCACTGGTGATTCAGAAATAATTGGACTAGCGTCTGGGCAAGCATCAACGATACCACCCCACTGACGGTTCATTCGAACTCGGCTGGTGCTAGGAAACATTTCAACAATGGCTTGGATCGTATGTTCAATTATTCCGTAAGATCCACGCTGGCCATAACCTACCCAGCCGTCAATACCAGCACCAATAACCAAATCGCCTTTATCCGATTGACTCATGTAACCATGAACATGGTTAGACATCACGACCGTATCAAGGAAGGGTTTGATCGGCTCAGACACCAAAGCCTGCAATGGATGAGATTCAACTGGCAATTCAAAACCTGCCATTTTCGCCAACACACCACTGTTACCAGCAACAACACAACCAACACGATCGGCTTTTAGCAAGCCGTATTGTTTCGTTTTTACGCCGGTGATCTTGCCATCATTAATTTCCATATCGATGACTTCACAGTTTTGAATCAAGTCAACGCCCAACGCATCTGCTGCTCGTGCATAACCCCAAACCACGGCATCGTGACGGGCATTACCTGCACGGCGCTGAACCGACGCACCCATGATCGGATAACGAGCATTTTTAGAGCAATCCATGGTTGGAATTTCTTTTTGTAACTGTTCTGCATCAACCATTTCGTTATCGATGCCTTGCAAACGGTTAGCGGCCACCAAACGTTCATTTGTACGCATGTCCTGCAATGTATGGCAGGTATGGTAAACACCTCGCTGAGAAAACATGACGTTGTAATTCAGCTCTTGTGCTAGGCCTTCCCACAACTGCATAGAATGCTCATACAGAGCAGCCGACTCATCCCAAAGATAGTTAGAACGTACTATCGTGGTATTACGACACGCATTACCGCCGCCCAAATGTCCTTTTTCCAACACAGCAACATTTGTAATACCGTGCTCTTTAGCCAAATAATACGCTGTTGCTAAGCCATGACCGCCGCCGCCAATAATAATGACATCGTATTGCTTTTTCGGGGTTGGATTACGCCATACCCGCTGCCAGTTCTCGTGGTGGCTAAGACTGTGCTTTAACAACCCAAAGCCTGAATAATGCTGCATCAGATCAGCTCCCTTACATAAAACAATCGACTTAAGCGATTATCGTGGTGTGGTAAATAAAAAATGGGGATGGCTCAAATCAGCCCAGACCGCCATAGGCCATGCATTTGCACTGATAATAAAGACTATGATTTACGCTCTTATGCTTAAGAACGTCCAGCGGATGACAATTAGCGACAGAGAATAAAAAGCGACAGGGAAACATAGGGTAGATAAGGCCTGTAACGAAGAAATAGAGAAACTCAAATGAATAAAAAGTGGTTGCTGTATGAATGTCAATGAGAAGCCAATTCAGTCATTTCTCCAAGTAACCAGTCACGAAAAACAATGGCCGATTTAGTAAGTGGTTTGTCCTTAGGAAAGGCTAAATAGTAATTGTCTTTGGTGTGGATTGTGGCATCGAATGGCGCCCGCAATTTCCCTTCAAGACACGGCTTCATTAATAAATCTGGATAGGCCAACATCACTCCAAGCCCAGATTCAACCATAAGGCTTGCTGCAAGTATGGTATCTACTTTATGGCAAATAACATGATTTGGGTCCATCTTGATGCCAAATTGTTCAAACCATTCATCCCAAGAATGACTGACTCCCAGTACTTCAATCAGAGGAAAAGATAAAAGATCAATGGGCTGTGAAATAAGATTGGCAAGGTTAACAGAGCAAAAAGGCTGTATTTCTGCCTTAATCAAAGGCTCTAAATTCAAGCCTGGCCAATGGCCATTACCGTTCATAATCGCAAGATCGTGATTGCTTTCTGAAAAGTCTCGCTCCCAATTGGAATGCACCAGTTGCAGTTTAATCTCTGGAAAACGAGCACAAAACTTATAGAGATTATTCGATAGCCACAAACAAGAAAATGCATAATTAACATGCAATACTAAGCGCCCTTTTCCTACCGGCGAAAAAATATCAGCCGTTTTGCGCTGCAAATTATTTAACGTGCTTTGTACCACGGGAAGGTAAGCCAGCCCACTGTTTGTGAGCGTGATTTTTTTATGATTGCGGATAAAGAGCTCATCTCCAAGATGATGCTCCAACAGTTTAATTTGTTGGCTTACTGCAGACTGAGTCATGTGTAATTCGCGAGCCGCCGCACTAAAATTAAGCAGACGCGCTGCCGCTTCAAATGTTTTGACCCAATTCATCGCTGGAATGTCTGTTTTCATACCTATCCATTAGAGTTACTTATCATTATGGTTAAAATATGTCGTTTGCATAAAAAATACAATCTATCTAGCATACTGCCATTCAGTCAATATTTTTTGTACTCAGGATTACACCATGACATTAAACTGTTCGGATATCACAATCCCAAATCAATCCATCACCTTAGTACAGAAAAACGAACATAGCCTTACCGTAGAGTGGAACGATGGATCGGCCTCTTTGTTTCATCATATTTGGCTAAGAGATAATTGCCCTAGCGCCTTTCATAAAACAACCAAAGAGCGCGATTTTGACTTACTCAGCGTAAGCGAAAGCATTCACCCTATCGAGATAAAAGTAGGCAAAGAGACACTAGAAATTGAATGGTCTGAAGGCAATCATAGAAGTGTTTTTCTACAATCATGGCTGTTAAAACACAGCTATTCCAGAACAGAAGACTCACCGTATGTGAGCCGTTACCAAAGCTGGGACTCGTCTTTCATTAGCAATATACCTCATGCTAATTACAACAAGATCATGGAGCAAGATTCGGCCTTATATCAATGGATGGTTGAGTTAGATAAGTTTGGGCTCACCGTTATAGATGATATGCCCAACACGGCTGAGTCGACCATATCGCTTGCTACTCGTGTCGACTATTTACGCCAAACAAATTTTGGAACGACCTTTAATGTGGAATCTGTCGAATCGCCCATTAATTTAGCCTATACCTCTATTTCGTTGCCACTACATACGGATTTATCAAATCAAGAAACACCACCTGGCTATCAGTTTTTACATTGTTTAGCGAATGACTGTGAAGGTGGTGAATCGACCTTTGTTGATGGATTGCGTGTGGCTGAAGAATTAAAAAGCCAATGCCCTGATCACTTTAAAATCTTGGCCGAACAAGCCATACCTTTTCGTTTTTATGATCAGGATCATGACATTCGCCAACATCATACTGTGATTAATCTAGACAATTTTGGGAATATTATTGAAATCAAATACAACGCGCACTTAGCCGATGTTTTTGATTTACCTGCCAATTTAATGCGTGATTATTATCTAGCGTATCGCAATTTAATGGCTCGCTTACGTAACGAGCGTTTCAAAATTGAATTCAAACTGCAAGCTGGCCAAATGGTGGTGTTCGACAATCGAAGAGTTTTGCATGGACGAAATAAATTTGAAAATACCAGTGGTCGACGTCATTTACATGGTTGCTACGTTGATCGATCTGAGTTTAAAAGCCGACTGCGTGTATTGGCTCAAACTTATTCATCTCGCTGATTTGAGACATTAATTTGCTCTAGTAACCAATCACAAAACGCCGCTATTCTTGGATCTTGATTCGGGTCATCTAGTGTTAATAACGCATAGTCATACCCCGTGGGGTGCATGCCTAATGGCGCAATAAGGCGCTGCATCTTTAGGTCATCACAGACTAAGGGAATGGAGCCAATGGCCATTCCCAGCTGGTTTTGTGCGGCTTGTAGAGCATAAAAAAAGTGATCAAAATGCTGTTCATTTTTAGGGTTCACTTTCTCCGCATCACAAATCGCTTTCCAGTCATTCCAAGCAGTCGGGCGAGTTCGACTGTGCAGCCAATTCGCCTTAGTTAAATCTTGGTAAATGTGTTTGTCCCAATAGTCTTGGGTGCAAACCGGCCCTGCAGATTCAGAGCATAAATATGTAACCTGATAATCGTTATGAATGCCAAAGTCCATGCGGCGAATGGCAATGTCACAATTCTCCGACAGTAAATCAATGGGGCCGCCCGCCATTCTTAGGTCGACATTTAATTCTGGACACCGTTCTCGAAACTCACCTAGTCGAGGCATTAACCAACGCATTGCCAAGCTGGGCTCACAAGACACGGTAAGAAATGGCGAAGCGCTGTTGTGACGATGAATCTCTTCCACGGTATGACTCAAAGCATTCAGTGTTTCGGTGGCGGTTTTGAACAACCGTTGCCCTGCAGAAGTTAAGTAAACGCGACGATTTCGACGCACGAATAAATCAACACCTATGCGTTCTTCAATTTGTGCGACGGCTCGACTAATTGCGCCGTGGGTTAAATGAAGCTCTTGCGCCGCACGAGAAAAACTTTGGTGTCGTGCTGCTGCCTCAAAAGCCGTCAATGCGCCCAAAGGAGGAAGCCGTCTTTTTATGTGACTATTACTCACAGTATTCACCATTTATTATCGATTTTATTTAATAACCCACCCATTTATAGTCTTATTATTCACAGATTAGAGTATCTTGCCATGTTAAATATTGATCAATTTGAATTGTATTCCGTTGCCATTATTACTTTATTGGCCGTCATTAGCCCTGGGCCAGATTTTGCAATGATATCAAAAACCGCGTTATTAAAAGGACGAAGAGATGGTCTTTTATGTGCCTTAGGGATAAGCGTCGCCATCAGTGTGCATTTGTCTTATACGCTCTTGGGACTGGGGGTTGTGTTCGCAAACAATCTTTGGGTACTGAATACATTGCGATATCTCGGCGCCACGTACCTTATTTGGTTGGGTATTTCTGCCTTATGGCCGGATATAAAAACGGTCTTTTTAAAAGCAACATCTCAGCAGAGATGTGAGCCATTAAAAAGTGAAAACTCACGTCAAAACAAACCGACCAGAAACAGCTCAGCTTTTTGGTCTGGGTTTGCTTGTAACGCACTCAACCCAAAAACCATGT
>Ga0163215_101071_pt1 | contig 22224 bp, 23 predicted proteins | sample SynspAceP_FD_185934 | JGI IMG/M metagenome (GOLD analysis project Ga0163215, IMG submission 185934) | Saline lake microbial communities from Ace Lake in Antarctica - Synechococcus sp. Ace-P (Hybrid Assembly) | ecosystem: Environmental > Aquatic > Non-marine Saline and Alkaline > Saline | place... | reverse complement strand
ATAGCGTCACCTACCCACGCAGCCCATTCTTGCAAGCTGTCGTCCTTGGTGGCGTTTCGGCACACTTCGGCAAAACTCGCGGCCTCGGGGTAGGGCAGGCCATTGCGGCGGATCGCAAGCTCGCTGCGCTGGGTGTTCAGGTTGTGCCGGTTGCGCTCCTGCGCGCTGTGTGTCAGCGGATGCTTCAACAGCGTCAGCAGCGCCTCAGCATCCAGTCGACGTGACATCAGCGCTGCCACATGCCGCAAGAACCGCCCTGGTGGCGAAAGATGCAGCGGCGTGCCGGCGCTGTCATCGGGCAGGATATCCCACCGGCCCAGCGCGGCCGTGACCCGCCGCCCCAGCATCCTGTCGGGTGTGATCAGCGCGGCGGTCTGCCCATCCTCTGCCGCTTGCCTGAGCCGCAGCGCAATCGCCAGCGCTTCGGCGCGCGGCGTCTCGGCCAGCAGCAACGTCATGTCCTTGGTCGCATCTTCCAAATCATCCAGCCGCGGCCCCTCGATCCGCCAGGCATCGGTCACAGGCGCTGGGCGCAGCGACAGAGATACCAACCGGTTGCGTGCAGGCGCCGGCGGCACAGTGGCTCCATGCCAGTTTCTGACAGCATTGGCACTGCTGCCCAGCCCCTGCATCAGACGGTAGAACCGGAACTGCGGATGGTCCTCCGAAATCAGCGGATCGTCCAGCGCGGCCCAAACCTCCGGAGGCAAGTCAAAGTCGAATCCGGGCAGGACCAGCGCCCCTTGTGGTAGCTTTGCGACCGCCTGCATCAATATCATTGTCGTCCCGCGCGATCCGGTAGAGCCTGCGATAATTACGGGGTGCTGCGGTGGATGTTCGGCCCAGAGCGCGGCAATGGCGGTCACCCGCGCGCGCTGGCGGGCCTCTTTGTCCGGCGCGGCGCCTGTCAGGCTCAGATAGTCCTGCACGATCCCCAGAAAGACCTTGGCACGCTCCCAATGCCCCGACTGGTCGGTCACATCCAGAGCAGCGATGTCTTCTGGGGTAACGCCCTCGCCCTGCATTTCGTCAATCAACGCCGCCAGACTGTCTGCCAGATCATAGAGCGAGGCGCGCGAGGCCAAATCGGGGGAGCGTTGCAGCAGCGCCGAGATCAACCCAATCAACTCCAGTCGTCGGCGTAGGGCGGGCACGCCTTCCGGGATGATGATGCTTGGCGCAAGTGTCTCAAGATCGGTGATCAGGCGGATGCGTGGCAGTAGGCGGGCAGGGCCGTCCTCGAATATCCGACGCAAGCGGCGCGCCATCCTTTCGGTGTTTACCAGTAATTCAACGCGGGCCAATGCCTCGGGCGGTTGGCCGTCAAAGCGAGCGAGGAGGCCATCAACCAGCGCTTGCGGGAAATCTACGCCAGCAGGGAGCCCAAAGACGCGTGCGGATTCTTGCGGCTCAAACATCTGCGGCCAGTAGGTTTTCTGCAGTGGTCACGCCGCCGGGGTGGCCCACGTCACACCACATGCCAGCATAGCAGAGGCCATGCAGGCGTCCCTGCCCAAGCATTATATCCCAGATGATGTTGAGCGAGAATGCAGTGTCCTCAATACCTGAGAGAAGATCTGTTTTGATGATCTGGACCCCGCCATACACAAGACCCGCTCCGCGCTTCAGCCTGCCATCGCTGCCAAGTATAAAGTCACCCGCACCGGTATGTTCTAACGCCTGATCGGGCGGCACCCCCATCGGCAGGGCGTCCATCCGGTCAGGATCCCATGCGTCCAGCAACAGGCGCAGCGGGTTCGGCCCGCGCCAGATCGCATCGGTGTTCATGGTGATCACTGGACCGGTCCCAAGCAGCGGTAGCGCATTGCGCAGCCCGCCGCCGGTCTCCAGAATATTCGGCTCTTCAATGATGGTCTTTGCCCCCAGCGGGGTCAGATGCGCCTGCAAGGTCTCGGGCTTGTAATGCAGGTTCGCCACAATCACTGGCGGCGCGATGTCTCGGGCCAGCCCGAGCGCGTGATCAATCAGAGGACGCCCCGCCACCGTGACCATCGGTTTTGGACGGTCTGCGGTGAGGTGCTTCATTCTTGTGCCGAAACCGGCAGCGAACAACAGGACGGGCAAGGTCATGTGGTGCATTTCGATTTCAGTGTGGAGAGTGCATCGGGGGTTGGGGCAGGCAGTGTTGCGCGGATGTGGTTCGCGACAGGTGCCAACGCTGGATGCGCCAGATTACGCTCCACAAACTCCCAGACACGAGGGATCAGATCAATGTAGCGGGGCTTGCCCAGATCAATGCAGAGCTTGGCAAAAGCGCCGACAATGCGCAGATTGCGCTGTACGCCAAGGATCGCGTAGGCGGCGCGGAAGGCTTCCTTGTCCTGCGGGTTTTGGGCAATATAGCGGTCTATCATCGCAGCCTCGATGGCGGGCGGGACATCGCGGCGGGCGTCTTGCAGGATCGACACCAGATCATAGGCCGCATGGCCCGACATCGCGTCCTGAAAATCCAGAAGCCCTACGCGCGCGGCCCCTTTACGCTCTGGCAGCCAAAGCAGGTTCTCGGCGTGGTAATCGCGCTGGATCAGAACTTGAGGTGCGTTTTCCAGCGGGGCTAGCAATTCAGCCATCAGCGTCTGGAAGGTGGATTGTTCGGGCGTATCCTGCGCGCCTGTCAGGCCAAACAGATACCACTCGTAGGCGCGCGCGGCGAATAGCGTCATTGTGGCAGTGTCATAAGGTGCCAATGGTGGGAGAGGCGCTGCGTGCAAAACTGTCAATACATCCACCGACGCCTCATAAAGCGGGACCTCAAGTGCCGGATTGCGCGCGATAACCCGCTTGAACAGATCGTCGCCCAGATCCTCAATCAGTAGGAAACCGTTTGCTTCGTCGGCGTGTAGGATTTCAGGCGCACTCAGTCCTATGCCACGCAGGTGCTTGGCGATGGCTATAAACGGGCGTACGTCCTCTCCCTTGTCGGCGGGGGCATCCATCAGGATTACAGTAGCGCCGTCTGGCGCGGTCAAACGTTCGTACCGGCGGTTGGAGGCATCGCCCGCTACAGTGATGCGGGCGGCAGTACCGAACCCTGCGCGTTTGATGAAATCGGTCAGAAGGGAAGCTCGGTCTGTCATAGTATCCAGTCGTCCAGTTTTGCATCCCATCTTGGGTTCGACCACGTGACTGTCAGGATGCGGTGGTCTTCAACATCGGTCGCAGAGAGAGTGATGTCCAGTGCGTCTTCGGGGCGTAACGCTGCCAGGCGGTCAGGCCATTCGATCAGACAGATTGCGGTGTCCATCGCATCCGTCAGGCCCAACTCCTCGGTCTCGGATGGATCAGACAGACGGTAGAGGTCTGCATGCCAAATTTCGCAACCGGACGCGGCATCATAGACCTGTACCAGCGTGAACGTGGGTGAGGGGACATCCTCGTCTGCTGTCAGCAGGGACTGGATCAGCGCCCGTGCAAAATGGGTCTTTCCGGCCCCCACATCACCAGACAGCAGGATCGTGTCTCCCGCAGCAAGAACGCTGCCAAGGCTGCGTGCAAGCTCAGCAGTCTGATCCGGGGAGCGAAGGAGAATTTCGTGTTGCATCCGGCCTGAATAGCGGCCTAGCGCGCGACAGGGAAGGTCTGTTAGCCGGTGCTCTTTGTTAACTTTTCCAAGGCGGGTGACAGCGAGGCGGGCGATCTGGAAAAACGGATCACGGTCGCGCCCGACGCGATGGGAACGATTTTGCACACCATCGGCGACTGTCCTGTCAGGCAGACGGGCATTGTCCATTCTGTCCGGCCTTGCAGTGTCATGACCGCGTCCAGCAAATCCTTCCAGAGCGGATTGGGCATGGATTTTTCTTTCCACATTTTTACGGCATCTGAGATCGTGATTTCGGCAAAGCTCGTCTCGCCTTCAAAACCCCAGAGCAGATCGTAGGCCTTGTTCGAGAAAGTCAGCTGTCCGGATTGGGAAAAGACCGCCAGCGCGTCTTCGAAAGTGTCTGCAAGGTTCTGACCCAGTTCAAGTTCGGCGCGGAAGTTGCGGGTAAGTGAGACCTCGGCGGTGATGTCTTCGATCAGAAAGGCGATGGCGCCATCAGGGTGGGGGCGGCCCTTTACGCTGTAGGTCTGGCCGTTTTCCAAGGTCCATGTTTCCTCGAACGTGCCGACTTCCGCCGCGCTTACCAGGTCCGCCATACGCTGGCGCCATGTTTTATAGTTCTTGGGCTCGGGCATCCGACGGTTTTCACGCAGGGCGTCGAAAAACGAATCGATTGTTGGGCGTGGACTCAGGAAAGAGACGGACAGACCTGTCAGATCTGTCAGCGCAGGATTAAAGAGAGCAAGCTGCCGGTCGCGATTAAAAATCGCTAGTCCGATCGATAGATGCGCAAACGTCTTTGCAAGTGTCTGGACAAAGTCGCGCTGGGCTTCCTCTGCTCTGATGAGCGCAGTGCGCGAGGTGGCATGATAGAGTATGCCGCCCTCCACCGGATATCGCGTTACATCATACCATTCGGAAGCGGCGTTTTCCGGTTCGAACCGGACGCGGCAGGCGGCATCGCCGTTGGTTTGGGGGGGAAGGTCAAAAATAGGTTTGGACCCAGATTTTGGTGCGCGTTTGTGAAGGGCTTGATAAGCGTCATTGTGCCAGACAACAGTTCCCATTGTATTGGTTTTCCACGCCGGATGTGGCAGGCTTTTGTCGATCTGGCGCAACAATTGAAGTTCCTGCAACTCGCACAGGGAGGCGGTAGCGTTCTCTATTCCCAAGAACGTGAGCGTCGCTCCGTCGGGTCGCCAATCGATCTGGATCTTCGCCCGCGGCCCACTGCCGTGTGCTGCGCCAAGCACGATCTTTCGCCCGATTTCATTGGTGGGCGGGTCTTGTGGAAACGTAGGATACTGCGGTGACAAGATCTCGTAGAGATCCTGCCAGTCATGTGCGCCGGTTACGATGGGAAATTTCTCTAGTGCTTCGTTGCTTGCGTATTCCAGCATCCCGTCTTTGAACAAGATCACCGGCACGTCGAACTCTGTTGTATCGGGCTGAGGTCGCGCAGACCGGAACGCCCACCAGACGCTTAATACGATGGTGGGCACAACGGCGGCAAATATCACAGTCAGATCATTCAAGGACGCAATTCCACACAGAGGTCAGGCTAACACATACTTTTGCGTATCTAGCCTTAAGAAAGTGTTAAAAATGCGCCCATTTCATGCTGTCGGGAAGTGAATATTACGTCCTGCTTTGAGGGAGTTCTCGCCATTGCGTGCGTCGATTTTATCGCGCGGCCAGCGGACTTCGACGACAGCTCCGGCCAGCGTGTGGCGTTCCTTTGCATCCTCTGCGCCATTGGCAAACCGCAAGCTGGCGCCGGTGCGTTCAAGCAGCGTTTTGGCGATGAACAGGCCCAGCCCCATACCACTGTATTCGGGACGCTTTGTATCCAGGTTTTTCGGTCTGCGACGACCTGTAAATGGATCACCCAGACGGCCTAGCAACTGTGTTTGAAACCCAATACCATCATCTTGAATGCGGACAGTAATGGTGCTGCTGGTCCAGCGGGCTTCGACGTGGACGGTTGTTTCAGCAAAATCGACAGCATTCTGGATAAGATTGCGCAGACCGTGGATGATCTCGGGCTTGCGCAGGACGGACGGCTGGGCTTCCACCGATCCGTCGGTTCCGTCCAGCGTAATGATAACCTGCTTTCCACGCTCCATATGTGGCTCTGCCGCAGTTTCCAACAAGGTCACCAGCGGCGCTTGCCGCATGTGGAGATCATCTTTTCCCACGCTGCCCATGCCGTGTAGTATATCCCGGCATCTATCTGTCTGCTGGACGATCAAAGCGGCATCTTCCTGCAAGTCAGGTCTGTCATTCAGTTCAGACACCAGTTCGGTACTGGCCAGTTTGATCGTGGCCAGTGGCGTGCCCAGTTCATGCGCAGTCGCAGCAATGACACCACCCAGATCTGTCAGCTTTTGTTCGCGGGCCAGGGCCATCTGCGTGGCTGCCAACGCATCGGACATCAGGTGGATTTCGGAGGTCACCCTCCGCGAATAGGAAGAGGTAAAAACCACCGCAATCACCAGTGCAATCCACTGGCCAAAGACGAACAATCGCGGGATGCTAAGAATATCTCCGCCCTGCGTACGAAGTGGGATATGAAAAAATGCCAGAAACGTGACACTAACAATTGCAACGGTACACAACACGATTGTCGAGCGCATGCTGAGAGCGGTTGCAGAGATGGTCACCGGCCCGAGCAATAGTAGGGTGAAAGGGTTGTTCAGCCCGCCGGTCAGATACAGAAGGCAACTCAGTTGTAGCAGATCAAACAGGATCATCGACATGTTCTGCCGCTCGGTCAGCCGCTTGTTCTCGGGAAATACAAAGACCGCCACCAGGTTGCCGATTACCGAGACGCTAATCACAAAATAGCACCAGCCCATTTCAAGCTGCATGCCGAAGACAAAAGGCGTAAGCGTCACAGCTGTAAACTGTCCTGCGATAGCGACCCAGCGCAGCAGGATCATAGTCCGCAGGCGAATCCAGTTGGCGCGTTTGCGCTCGCCGACAGGGCGGATATTGGACTGCGTCATCTTAACGCCTCGCTAAAAAGTAACTTGCATTGCACGGGTCCTAGAGTAGGTCTGTCGCGATTCATCACAATGGGCGCGCAATGTCACTGCGTCACAGGGAGGCACACATGACCCGCACTGCTGCAATAGCTGGAATTATTATCGCCGGAGCAGGCTTGATCGCGATGCTGGTCTTGTCGTCGGGGTTGGTTTCCGGCGCTAAGGATGGAAAATCGGAACAGTTTGCACAGTGTAATGCGGGTGCGGTTGCGGGTGATTTGGGTGGTCCGTTTACGCTGGTTAATGGCGCGGGCGAGACGGTGACGGACAAAGACGTGATCACGGGGCCAACACTGATTTATTTTGGATATACCTACTGCCCTGATGTTTGTCCGCTGGACGTCGACCGCAATGCCGCTGCCATTGAAATTCTGGAACAGCAGGGAAAAATGGTCACCCCGGTCTTCATCTCCATCGACCCCGAGCGTGACGGCCCGGAGGTGGTGCGCGACTTTGCCAATGCAATGCACCCACGTATGATCGGTCTGACGGGCACGCCAGAGCAGGTCGATGTGGCGAGCAAGGCCTATAGGACCTATTACAAGGCCCACCCTCCCGTAGACGGCGAATACCTCGTTGATCATTCGACATTCAGTTATCTTGTGACACCCGAAAACGGCTTTGTTGAGTTCTTCCGCCGCGAGGTGACACCGCAGGAAATGGCAGATAAAATCGGGTGCTTTGTCGATCATATGTGACGACGCGTGTTAACGCCCTATATTAGTGTTACACGACGCGAACATGATGTAAAATAGGGCAACCCGAAATGCCATTTGACCCCCTGGCCGAAATTGGTCCTGACAAAACACTGCTGCTGCTTGACGACGACGAACCTTTTCTAAGACGTCTGGCAAAAGCTATGGAAAAGCGCGGCTTCGATGTTGAAACAGCGGGGTCTGTAGCGGCTGGATCTGCCATCGCCACTGCTCGCCCACCGGCCTATGCCGTCTGCGATCTTCGGTTGGAGGACGGCAACGGTCTGGATGTCGTAGAAATCCTGCGCGAGAAACGTCCTGATGCGCGGATTGTCGTGTTGACAGGATATGGCGCAATCGCAACGGCAGTTGCTGCTGTCAAAATTGGCGCGATTGATTATCTTTCGAAACCGGCGGACGCGACCGATATTATGAATGCGCTGCTTGCCAACGGTGACAATCTACCGCCGCCTCCCGAAAACCCGATGAGCGCGGACCGCGTCCGGTGGGAGCATATCCAGCGGGTGTACGAACTGTGCGAACGAAACGTGTCCGAGACCGCGCGACGCTTGAATATGCACCGCCGTACGTTGCAGCGCATTCTTGCAAAACGCAGCCCACGCTAAGCAACCTCTAGACGTCGTAGCGTTTGCTGATCCGGTCGACGATCAATCCGCTGTCAAGGGTCATGCTCTCCTCGATCGCCCAAGGGCGAAAACCACGGCTTTGGTAGTAGGTCAGACCGCCATCATTGTCCGCACGAATAGTTGCGTTGATCCATTTGTATCCCAGCGATTTTGCTGCGGCTGATGTAGCGGCAAAGAGAGCGGAGCCTATGCCGAGGCCGGTCTGACCCACCTGCACGAATGTGGCGATGTCACAGGCGTTATGGGGTAATTTTTCATGTGGAGAAATCCACTGAAATCCAACAACTTTTTCGTCTCTGTCTAATGCCACATGCCACGCGGCGCGCTCTGGGGTGACTGCCATCCAATCGGCCAGATCGTCACCCGTGACGGGGCGGACCAATGCGGTGGTGCCGCCAATCTTGATAATCTCATTCAGAAGTCGGGCCATGGATCCCGCATCAAGGCGGATAGCGGGGCGGACATTTATCATGGCATTTCTTTCAGCAATCGAGCGTGGCGCGCGGTAAAGTCCACGCGCACCTCGACAGGGGGGCGAAGAGTGATGGTCAGACCGGCCTTTAATGCCGGATCAGGTTTGCCAAAGAATTTGTCGGCCTCTTCCACCGCAAAGCCTGCGATCTGCACAGCTTCCATCCATGCGCTGATACGGTCGGCCTTTTTGATTTGCCTCTTTATCGCCACAGGTACTTTGGCGGGCAGGCCAAAACGGATGTGGATTGCCGCCTCCAGTCGCTCGTCCAGCAGCCCATAACTGGGTCCAACAGCTGCCTTGACCGGAGATATCATATCCCCGATCACATATTCCGGTGCATCATGCAGCAACGCGGCAAGCCGCCATTTTATCGGCGCATTCGGCGCAATACGGCCAAAAATCGTCTCGACCAATAGCGAATGCTCTGCAACCGAATAAGCGAAATCTCCCTTTGTCTGCCCGTTCCACCGCGCGACAAAAGCCAATCCGTGGGCGATATCCTCAATCTCGATATCAACCGGCGTAGGGTCCAGCAGGTCCAGTCTGCGGCCCGATAGCATCCTTTGCCATGCGCGGGGCTGCTGCGCCATATCTGCTTCCTTGTCTTGCTTCCGCTTTGCGCCACATAATGACATCTGCATGGTGGGCTCTGCAACAGCAGGCTGCTGTATAGTGCGGTTATTGCGATTCCGCTGGTACGATGCTAAGCGCGCAGCAACAGATTTTAAGGAACTTCCTGATGGCGACTGACTATATTGTAAAAGACATCAACCTTGCCGCTTATGGCCGCAAGGAGCTGGACATTGCCGAGACAGAGATGCCCGGTCTGATGGCCTTGCGCGCGGAATATGGTGCGGAGCAGCCGTTGAAGGGCGCGCGCATTGTCGGCTCGCTGCACATGACCATCCAGACTGCCGTGCTGATCGAGACATTGGTGGCCCTGGGCGCCGATGTCCGCTGGGCGTCGTGCAACATCTTCTCTACGCAAGACCACGCGGCGGCGGCGATTGCGGCGGGCGGCACACCTGTTTTCGCGATCAAGGGTCAGAGCCTTGAGGAGCATTGGGATTATCTGGACAAATCCTTCATGTTCGCGGACGGCCCGAACCTGATCCTCGACGATGGTGGCGATGCCACGCTCTATATCCTGCTGGGCGCGCGCGCCGAAGCGGGCGAGGATGTGATCTCCGTGCCGCAATCCGAAGAAGAGGTCGCGATCAAGGCGCAGATCAAGAAGCGCATGGAGGCCTCTCCGGGCTGGTTCACCAAAATGCGCGACCAGATCAAGGGCGTCTCCGAGGAGACCACCACCGGCGTGCACCGTCTCTATGATCTGTTCAAGCAGGGCCAGCTGCCGTTCCCCGCGATCAACGTGAATGACTCTGTGACCAAGTCGAAGTTCGACAACAAATACGGCTGCAAAGAGAGCCTCGTGGACGGTATCCGCCGCGCCACCGACACGATGATGGCGGGCAAGGTTGCCGTAGTCATGGGCTACGGCGATGTGGGCAAAGGCTCGGCGGCGTCGCTTCAGGGCGCTGGCGCGCGTGTGAAAGTGACCGAAGTTGATCCGATCTGCGCGCTTCAGGCGGCAATGGATGGGTTCGAGGTTGTGCTGCTGGAGGATGTCGTGTCCACCGCTGATATCTTCATCACCACCACCGGCAACAAGGACGTGATCCGCATCGAGCATATGCGTGAGATGAAGGATATGGCGATCGTCGGTAACATCGGCCACTTCGACAACGAGATTCAGGTTGCCGCGTTGAAGAACCACAAATGGACCAACATCAAGGAACAGGTGGACATGATCGAGATGCCCAACGGGCACCGTCTGATCTTGCTGTCCGAAGGACGCCTGCTGAACCTCGGCAACGCCACGGGCCATCCGTCCTTTGTAATGTCTGCGTCCTTCACTAATCAGGTGCTGGCACAGATGGAGCTTTGGCTGCGCGGTGACCAGTACAAGAACGAGGTCTACATCCTGCCCAAACACCTCGACGAGAAAGTCGCCCGCCTTCACCTCGACCGCATCGGCGTGAAACTGTCCAAGCTCAACCCCGAGCAGGCCGCCTACATCGGCGTCGCGCCCGACGGCCCGTTCAAACCGGAACACTACCGCTACTAAATGGCGGAGCGTGAACCGCACCCTTACAAGCGCCGCCCGGTGGTCCACTGGGCGGCGCTTTTTTGTTTTATCGCGGGTGGGGCAGTGCTGGCTGCATGGCAGCTGATGACACATCCTGACACGCCTTTGCCACGGGAATGGAACCCGCAACGACCTCTGGTGGTCAACGATCCGCTGACATCGCTGACCAAGTGGAAACTTATGCGTGCGCTGGGTGATAACACTGCTTGTCTGGTGGCTCTGGACACAGGTGCGCAGGCGCAAAGCAAACCAGACTATTTTGACTCAGCACAATGCGGTATCGCACCGCAAGTCGGGTTGAGCGGCGCAGCAGGGGCCACGTTCGCGCCCGTTAACACCCGCTGCCAGACTGCGCTGCGGCTGGCGATGTGGACGCAACACGGTTTGCAACCTGCCGCGCGCGAGGTTTTCGGGCAAGACATTGCGCGGATCGAACACTTCTCCAGCTACTCATGCCGCGCCATCCGGACCACCGCAGGCACCGATACACGGATGAGCAGTCACGCTACCGCTGACGCCATCGACATTAGCGGTTTCGTACTGGAAGATGGCACGCGGATCAGCCTGTTGCAGGACTGGGACGGCGAGACGAGAAAGGCGGCGTTTCTCCGTCGCGCCAACCGCACGGCCTGCACCTGGTTTCGCCTGACCCTTGGCCCAGAATATAACAGTCTACACGCGGATCATTTCCATCTCCAGCATAGTGGTTTTGGTCTTTGTCGTTAGGCGAAGGGGAAAAGCGCCCTGAAAAATCCCTTTTGTGCTAGAAAAAATGCCATTAGGCTAAAACTGAAAGTCGTCAAAGTGCGGCTGAATTCAGGGTAAGGAGATTTAATGATGGGTAAACGGGACGAGTGGATCGCGAAATATGCGGAAGATCTCAAAGAGAAATGCGGCATGGAGCCGGACATGGCGCTGCTGACCAAAGTGACGATTGGCTGTGGTCCCGCCATCTATAACGCAGACGCATCGACTGTCGCAGGTACCCAGCCAGCCGAGCTTGAGACCGTGAAGAACAACTTTCTCATCAAGAAACTGGGCCTGCCCGATGGTCCCGATCTGATGGAAGCGATCAACAGCGTGATCGAGACCTATGGCAAGTCCGAGCGCAACAAATACCGTGCGGTAGTTTATTACATGCTGACCAAGCATTTCGGCAAAGAAGCCGTTTACGGCTGATCCAGCAGACTGAGACGGAATACGAGACGCCTGCTTGGTTAAGCGGGCGTTTCATTTTTGAATCTAATGCAACACACTGATTTATTGCGAAAAAAATACGGGTATATTACAAGAGAGACATCGGCCAGTACGGCCAGAACATATTTCGAATACGTGTGCCGGGGTTGAGGGAGCGCACGGGGTGAGAAAGGGTTCTGGCGGGGTGCCAGAACCCTTTTTTCGTTTTACGCCTCGGTCTTGCCCATAGTGCAGATGATTTGCCACTCGGCATCTGTTACCGGTTGCACAGACAGACGCGAGCTCCGCACCAGCGCCATATCACACAGCCGCTCGTCAGCTTTAACCATCTCCAGTGTCACGGGTTGAACGAAAGGGCGGACTGCCTTGATATCAACGCATTCCCATCGCTCGTCTTGGGTGCTGCTGTCAGGGTGCGCAGCGGCACAGACCTCCACGATGCCCACGACCGCCTTCTCTTTCTGGGAGTGATAGAAAAAACCCAAATCGCCCACAGCCATCTCGCGCATGAAATTACGCGCCTGATAGTTGCGCACGCCGTCCCACTCCTCGCCTGTGGTGCCTTTGGCGACCTGGTCGTCCCAGCTCCACGCTGATGGCTCGGATTTGAACAGCCAATACGCCATCAGCCGATCACCTTTTTCCATTCGGTCAGGGTGACGCTTTCGAACAGGCCTGCCTTGGCGTAGGGATCGTTGGCGGCCCAAACTTCTGCGGCGGCCATATCGGGCACATCCAGCACGATCATAGAGCCACACATGCCACCGTCCGCATCAATCAGTGGACCGGCCAGATGCACATGATCCGTGCTTTTGAGGTAGTCGACATGCGCGGGACGGTTTTCCATCCGTACATCCAGCGCACCCGCCTTATCGTGGGCCATCAGGCATACAAACATATTATTCTTCCTTTAAGGGTCGGTTGAGCAGGCTGTGAACAGCCTCTTTCACATCTAGCGTTTTGTCCAGTAATCCGACAACGGCCATTGTAATCGGCATGTCCACATCCGCCTTTGTCGCAACTCGCGCCACGGCCAGCGCAGTTGCGGCACCCTCCACGGTGGTGCTTGGGTCAAACGCTTCGCCCCGCCCGAGGCTGAGGCCAAGCCGGTAGTTCCGGGACCCTTCGGAGGTGCAGGTCAGCGTGAGGTCGCCAAAGCCGGACAGTCCTGCCAGCGTGTCGGGGTCTGCACCGACGTAGGCTGCCATCCGTTGCATTTCCGCATAGCCACGGGTCATCAGGGCGGCGCGCGCGCTTTCGCCCATACCTGCACCCATGGCGGTCCCGCAGGCAATTGCAACGACGTTCTTCAGCGCACCGCCCAGTTCCGCGCCAACCGTGTCGGTCGTCCGGTAAAGCCGCATGGCGCTGGTGGTCAGCTCCGCCTGCAAGCGTTTTGCTGTATCGTCATCCTGCGCCGCAAGGGTCAGTGCCGTTGGCAGCCCGCGTGCGATATCGGCGGCAAAGCTGGGTCCGGTGAGGATCGCCGCGTGCGCGTCCGGCACTTCCTGTGTGATGATCTGGACCGGCCCCGCGCCAGTTTCCAGTTCAATTCCCTTGCAACAGGCAACCAACGCCTTGCCGCGCAGCGCGGTGGCATGGGCGTGCAGGAACCCGCGCAGTTGCTGCATTGGAACTGCTAACAGAACGGTCCCCGCCTCAAGCGCGAGCGCCAGATCGCCGGTCACGTGTAGTGTCTGTGGAAAGGGACAACCCGGCAGCCGCTTGGTGTTCTCTCGGCTTGCTTCCATATCCATTGGATCGCGCGCCCAAAGTGTTACGGGCCCGTTGCCGCCCAAGGCAATCGCCAATGCGGTTCCGAAGGCTCCAGCGCCCAAAACACTGATGCTCATGCTTTCGCTCCCTTTTTACCACTTCCCAGCATCGCGGGCGCGGTTTTGTCCAGTGGCCAGCGGGGGCGGGCGGATAGTCCCATGCCATCGGGCAGTCGGCTACCCATTTGTTCCAGCGCGGCATAGGCGATCATCGCGGCGTTATCGGTACACAGCGCCAGCGGTGGTGCGATAAATGCAGCGTCAAACTCATCCGCGACGCCTTTCAGCGCGCCACGGATCGCCATATTTGCCGCAACGCCACCGGCCACGCAGAGGCTACGCGTGTCTGTCAGACCAGCGTAGGTTGCCAGTGCGCGGCGGGTCTTTTCCGCCAGAACATCCACCACTGCGGCCTGAAATCCGGCAGCAAGGTCCGCCTGATCCTGTGCGGCCAGCGTGCCATCTTTCAGCAAATGGTCACGCTGGCGCAGCACGGCGGTTTTCAGTCCGGAAAACGACATATCGCAGCCTTCGCGGTCCAGCAGCGGGCGGGGCAGCTTGAACCGGCGGCTGTCACCCTCCCGCGCTCGCGCCTCGATGGACGGACCACCGGGTTGGGGCAGGGAAACCAGGCGCGCGACCTTGTCAAACGCTTCGCCGGGGGCATCATCAATTGTGCCGCCAAGCCGCTGAAACTCATCGGGGCCCGAGACGATCAGGAATTGGCAATGCCCGCCGGAGACGAGTAGCATCAGATAGGGAAAAGCCACCCCATCGGTTAGCCGTGGGGTCAGCGCATGACCCGCCAGATGGTTTACCCCATAGAGCGGCAGCCCGCGCGCAAGGGCGATCCCTTTGGCGCACATTACGCCCGAGACAACGCCACCGATCAAGCCCGGCCCCGCTGTCACAGCGATCGCATCAATCTCATCCAGTCCCAGTTTCGCCTGAGCCAAAGCGTTGGCGACACAGATATCCAGCTTCTCTGCATGGGCACGGGCCGCAATTTCTGGCACGACACCGCCGAAATCCGCATGCAGGGCGGTCTGCCCCAGTACAACCGATGAAAGCACCTGCGCATCTCCGGCCTGACCGCGCAGAACGGCGGCTGCTGTATCGTCACAACTGCTCTCTATGCCGAGGATGGTCAGGCTGGTCATGATCGGGGTGTTTCCGTTGTGAAGCGTGCCCGTCGCAGGTAACACTTTGGCGTCCGGCAAACAATCCAGAGAGCACGACCGCCCATGGCTCCGCCCACCTTACTGCTGACCCGACCTTTGGAGAGCGCGCATGCCTTTGCCGCGTCGCTGGATCCTGCCGCGCTGGCAAGGGTTCTGGTGGTGATCGCGCCGCTGATGGGAATTGTGGGCACTGGTGCTACGCCTGATCTGGCGGGCGCGCGCGGTGTAATCTTTACCTCTGCCAACGGCGTGCTTCATGCCCCCGATGGCGCAGGGCGGCGTGCCTATTGTGTGGGCGCGAAGACCACGCAGCACGCGCTGGCACGCGGATGGCGGGCACAACAGTGCGGGGATACCGCGCATGAGCTGGTTCAATCCTTACAATCCAACCCGCCCAAGGCACCGCTGCTCCACCTTGCGGGGGAGCATACGCGTGGCGATATCGCCTCAACGTTGACAGTTGCGGGTGTAAATACAGATCACATCTCCCTTTATACCCAGACGTTATTGCCGCTGGAACCTCAGGCGCTGGGCGCGTTGGATGGTGGGCCATGCATCGTGCCGGTCTTTTCGCCGCGCAGTGCATCGCATCTGGTACAACAGGCGATGGGCCATCTGGCGCAGGCCCATATCGTCGCATTGAGCGATGCGGTCGCAGCACCCTTCCGCAAGGAAAACATTGCGCAATTGGTGGAATTACACGCTCCGCAGACGATATATATGCGCAAAGCGGTTGAAAACCTGTGCCTGACCCTCTGCCTGCCTTGAGGGGCTGGAGGATGCGGGCTAAGGTCGTGGAGGCTAGTTCCGGTCAGGGGCGAGAATCGAAAAGGTATCTGTTGTGGCAACATCGAAGAAAACGGGCCCGACAAAGGGTAAATCATCGGAAAGTAAACCGGCTGAAACCAAAGCTGATGATGCCAAAATAGAAGATTCAAAGATCATCGAGGAGCCGACCTCGGCGGATCCGGCACCAGAAAAAACAGTAGATGAGGTCGAAGCTGTTTCGGATGAACCCGTCTCTGACCCTGATCCGCAGGAAACACCCCGACAGGAGGTGCCGAGTGATGAGGCGGAGGCTGAAGAACCCACGTCTGCGCCAGAGCCGGAACGCACCACTGCCGAAATGGTCCACCCTGTCCCCGTCACCACAGCCACCGACAAGAAGGGGAACTCCTTTTTTCCGCTTGTGCTGGGCGGCGTGATTGCCGGCGCCATCGGATTTTTCGCGGGGCAAAGCGATCTGTTCAGTAATGGTACAGCGGACTTCACCACCAAATTGCGCAGCGATCTGAACGCTCAGCAAGAGCGCCTCGTGGCTTTGGAAACTGCAGAACCTGCTGTTGCCGAGGCACCTGCCGTCGATCTAGCGCCACTGGAAACACGGCTGGAAGATCTTGAAACACGGCTGGCCGCCCTGGAAGCTCGTCCCGCTCCGGCAGCCTCTGGCGGAAGCGTGGACATGCAGGCCTATGCGGCTGAGCTTGATGCGCTGCAATCCTCGATCGAGACGCAGCGCGGTGAAATCCAAGCATTGCTGGATAACGCGAGAACAGTCGAGGAAGCCACGGCTGAAGCCGCGAAAGCGGCAAGCGCGCAGGCGGCAATCGCCAAGATCGTTTCTGCCATTGATGCGGGGCAGCCCTTTGCAGAGCCGCTTGCCGAACTCAATGCACTTGATATGGGTGAAGTTGACCCTGCGCTGGGTGCCGTGGCATCTGACGGCGTTGTAACCCTGAGCTCCTTGCAAGCAGAATTCCCTGATCAGGCCCGAACGGCCTTGGCCAGCGCCCGCGCAAGCGGGGTCGAGGAGGGCCAGCAGGGGCTTGGCGGCTTCCTCAAACGTTCCCTGGGCGCGCGTTCTGTCGCGCCACGTGAGGGCAATGACCCAGATGCGGTCCTGTCGCGCGCAGAAGCGGCGATCAAATCCGGAGATTTGCCCGGTACTCTGGCCGAGCTTGATACCCTGCCCGAAGAAGCGCAGGCTGCCATCTCAGACTGGCGCGCGGCTGCCGACGCCCGTGTCGCTGCACGTGCGGCTGCCGATGCTTTGTCACAACGCCTCACGGCAGACTAAGGAAGAATTTATGCTCTGGTCCCTGATCAAAATCATCTTTTTCATTGGCGTTGTTGGCGCGTTGGCATGGGGGGCAGGTTTCCTGCTCGAGGCGGATGGCGGTTTGCAGATCCGCGCGTTGGGATACGAGCTGAGCCCGGGCCCGCTGGAATCGGTGTTGCTGCTGATCGTGCTGGTGTTTGCGGTTTGGCTGCTACTCAAAGTGCTTGCGTTGCTGGTGGCTGTTTGGAAATTTCTCAATGGCGATGAAACCGCGCTGTCGCGCTATTTCGACCGCAATCGAGAGCGCAAGGGTTTTGACGCTCTGTCAGAGGGGCTCATGGCGCTGGCAAGCGGGGAGGGCCGTCTTGCCATGACCAAGGCCGCAAAGGCCGACAAATACCTCAACAAGCCCGAGCTGACGAACCTGCTGATCGCGCAAGCGGCCGAAATGGCGGGCGATACCCGTAAGGCAGAAGAAACCTACCGCAAGCTTGTCGAGAATGAACAAACACGGTTTGTCGGCGTGCGTGGGATTATGAAGCAAAAGCTGGCAGCCGGTGATAACGAGACGGCGCTGCATTTGGCGGAGAAGGCATTTGCGCTGAAGCCCAAGCACGAGGAAACAGGCGACATTCTGCTGCGTCTTCAGGCGGAGAAAGAAGATTGGACCGGCGCGCGCAAAACGCTGAGCACCAAGCTGCGAAATGGTCAACTGCCGCGTGACGTCCACAAGCGCCGCGATGCGGTGCTGGCCTTGTCCGAGGCGAAAGACCTGATCGCCGATGACAGCACAATCGAGAAACGCGAAGCTGCGATTGAGGCGAACCGTTTGTCTCCGGATCTGATCCCTGCCGCTGTTATGGCTGCGAATGGCTATATCAAGCAAGGCAAGCCGCGCTATGCGACCCGTGTGTTGAAAAAAGCATGGGACGCCCGTCCGCACCCTGACCTTGCCGCCGCCTTTGCTGCGATCGAGCCGGACGAGACGCCGACAGCCCGGATCAAACGGTTTGCCGCGCTGACTAAGATCAAGCCGGAGAACCCCGAGACGAAAATGCTGCTGGCCGAGCTGAACATCGCCAATGAGGATTTCCCAGCTGCCCGCCGTGCGCTGGGCGATCTGGTGGAAACCGATCCAGATGCGCGTTCTGTGACGCTGATGGCCGCGATAGAGCGGGGCGAAGGTGCGTCGGATACGATCGTCAAAGGCTGGCTGGCCCGCGCTATCGCTGTGCCGCGTGGACCGCAGTGGATTTGTGATAACTGCCACCACATCCACAGCGAGTGGAAGCCGATCTGCGAAAACTGCTCCAGCTTTGACACGCTCGAATGGAAACGTCCGCCGATGTCAGAGGTCGCTATGCCTGCCGGTGTGCAGATGCTGCCGCTGATTGTCGGAGCGCTGGAAGATAATTCGGATGCCCATGGCGTGCCGCCTGTGGCCGAAAATATTGAGGAAGCCGAGATCATAGACGATGAAGCGGCGTCGGACTCCAAGCAAACGAAATAACGCAGCAACAACTGCGGAAAAAGAAAAGGCCACCCGTTTGATTGGGTGGCCTTTTCGTTGAGTGCTGTGATGTAGGGGAGCGCGTAATATTGTGCTTCTCTCAATTGATATCAATAGCTTAGACTATTTACTAAGCACATAAGATTGCGCCAGTTAAGCGGAAAACTTTGCGCGCCACATTGCAACGCTCAATATCTTTTGCGATCCGGCAGCTTGAGACCCTATACTGTGGGTTTTGTCGCTGCTGTGCGACTTCACCAGAGCGGCCATTCTTGCGCCGTGCAGTATTTTGCCGAATGGTACGCCGGTTAGCGGTTGGACCTGACCTTCCAGAAAAGCCAGCGCGGCTCATCCCGCAATCGCAAGGGCCATCAGTCCGCGCACTGTACATGGTTTCGTAAAACTGTGTCGATGCGGCTTCGCCTGCCAACCATAGCAGTCCGTCCTATTGCGGCATTGCCAGCGCACGCCGTTCCCGTGTCCCAAGGCCAACTGCGTTGAAGCTGTAGCTGCCCCGGGCGAAGGGATCGGCGTTCCACCGGGTAACCTTCGTGGCGCGCGGTGGAGGAAAACCGCTTCTAAAAAGCCTGCGCAGCTCGTCGGTCGCTGCGGCGAAGATCTCGTGATCGGACATTGCCGAGAGATCTGCGGTGACACGCTCGCCATCCGCCAGCCTGACCTCGCCGGCGACCCCTTGCTGCAGCGGGATGTCCAGCCCCCGCGCCATTTACTCCACCAGGCGGTTGAGCCCATCGGACACCAACAACTCTGGCCCCAAAAACGACATTCCAATTTGACCATGCCAAGCAGACAACGCGCTGTTCGCACCGCCATACAACGGCTTAATCTCGCTGTGCATATAGCGCAGGGCCAGCCGTCGCTCTGTTTCAGATGCGTTTTGTCAGGCATCCGAAACGAGGAGCCTCGAGAATGGACAGGTCAACCTCGAAACCCTCCTCCTCGGCCAAGGCGCGCTGCATGACGCGAGCACCGATGCGGTCATCCCAGTCTTCGCGGTGGCCGCCTGCGTGGATCACCGCTGCCCCGCCGTCGAAGGCGCGCGCGGTCAGTCCGGCCTGGTAAGCCAAAGTCAGCCCGCTTCCATGAATCCAGCCTGAGCCCAGCTCTACCGGTAGATCTGGCCAGAGCCGTAATGTATGCACCCGTCCACCTTGCGGGTCGCGTGCCTCCAGAACAGTGACGGTGTGACCAGCGTTGGACAGTGCGCGCGCGGCTGCCAGCCCTGCAAGGTCAGCGCCGATTACGACGAGCCGCAAGGCCGGGGACGAGGCCTGCGTCCTCCTGGCTGTAACTGCCAGCGCCATCGCGCCGAGGCCCGCCAGCGTCGGCCTGCAGCCGATCCCGACCTTCATCTCGTCTCTTGTTATTGTGGCCCATGCCCCGCCGTCTATGTCGGACATCGCGACCGGCCCGTAGCGGACATTGAATGAAAATTATGCCGCTGCCATGCTGCTCCGTCAAAGCGGTCGCTGGGTGACCCCAACAAAAGCCAGCATGCTGCATTATGAAAGCGCGTAAAACGTATGCAATTCTTGCAGTAGAGCACATATTGTATACAATTTATTCCATTTGTGTTGCACCATACGCGCCGGTCGCTTGTGTCTGCGGGCATTAGCTTCCCTTTATCAGTCCACGTTTGACCCTATTCAAAGGATGAATGCAAAATGCACCGTCGGAAATTTATTACTGCCGCCGCGACACTCCCGGCAGCCACGCTGGCTGCTCCTTCGATTGCCCGCGCTCAGACTACGTTCAACTGGAAAATGACCAATGCGTACGGGCCCGGCTCGCCCTTTTATGTTGAAGGGCCAGGCAGCCCCACCGACTTTTGCGCGAAAGTTGCGGCCATGTCGGACGGGCGTCTCACGATCCAGCACTTCGCAGCGGGAGAATTGATCCCGGCGCTTGAGGGATTTGACGCCGTGCGCGGCGGCGCTGTCGAGATGAACGCGGCCAATGCGTATTTCTGGGCGGGCAGGATCCCCGCTGCGCAGTACTTCACTACTGTGCCTTTCGGTTTGAACTTTGCCGGAATGAACGCCTGGCTCTACCACGGCGGCGGCATGGCGCTGTGGGATGAGTTGTATGCGCCGCTTGGGATGAAGGCTTTGCCGATGGGCAACACCGGCGTGCAGATGACGGGCTGGTTCCGTGAGCCGATCACGGCGGTGTCTGACTTCGACGGCCTCAAAATGCGTATTCCGGGACTTGCAGGCAAGGTATACGCCGAACTTGGCGTGGATGTGCGGCTGCTGCCGGGCGGCGAAATCTTCCCGGCGCTGGAGCGCGGTGTGATCGACGCTGCAGAATTCGTGGGCCCCTATCAGGACCGCAGGCTCGGTCTCCAGAATGCGGCCAAATACTATTATACGACCGGCTGGCACGAGCCGTCCAACACAACGGAACTCCTGATCAACACCGCCGCGTGGGACAGCTTGCCAAGCGATCTCAAAGCGATTGTCGAGACTGCTGCCATGGCTTGCAACCTCGAGAGCTATGCCTGGTCTGAGGCCAACAATGCGGCAGCGCTCAAGGATCTGATCGAAAACGAAGGCGTGATCGCCGGTGTGCTGCCCGATGACGTCGTAGCAGAGCTCAAAACAGTGACAGACCGCGTTCTGGAAGAGGGCGCCGCAGCTGATCCCGCCACACGCAAGGTCCATGATGCGTTCATGGCATTCAAGGCGGAATACCAGAGCTGGGCGGATATCTCTGAAAAACCGCTGTTCAGCTTGCCGGGCTGAGCGCTGTGCTTGGATTGATCAACGGGCTGGCGCACGGGGCATATTCCCTCGTGCGCCATGTTGGCCAGATCAGCGCGTGGCTCGGACTGGCACTGGTGGCAGTCGTCAGCTTCAACGTTCTGGGGCGCTATCTCGCAGGTGTAGGGTCAGTGGCATTGCAGGAGACGGAATGGCACCTGATGGCCGCCGCAGCGCTGATGGGTATGTCCTATGGCCTCAATCAGGGTGGCGAGGTGAGGGTGGATATCTTCTATGAAAAGATGAGCCCCCGCATGCAGGCAGCGGTCGATCTTGTCTCGACCGTACTGCTTTTCTCTGTGGCACTGATCATTGCATGGCTGAGCATAGCTTATGTGCAAAGCAGCTATAATATCAACGAAGGTTCCCCCGATCCCGGTGGATTGCCCCACCGGTTCTTGCTCAAGGCAGTTATGCCAGTAGCCTTCGCCTTGCTGGCTTTACAGGCCTTTGCGATGTTTGCGGCAGCCCTGACGCGGCTGATTCGGCCTGCAAAAGAACAAATCTGAAAAAGAGAGATCTGGCTGTGCCATATACCGAAATTCTCGCGCTGTGCATGATAGGCGCCTTCTTCCTTATGCTGCTCGGAGGTATTCCCGTTGCGATCTGTCTGGGTGCGACCGGTTTGATCTTTGGGTATCTCGGTTTCGGACCGATGCTGTTTTCACTGTTGCCTGCGCGGATCTTTGGTGTCGTGACAAATTACACTCTGCTCGCCTTACCCCTCTTTATCTTCATGGGGATAATGCTTGAGAAGTCCCGAATAGCCGAAGACCTGATCGAGGTCATTGGCCTTGCGATGGGCGGTATTCGCGGCGGTATGGCGCTGGCCATCATCATCGTCGGGGTACTGATGGGGGCGGCATCGGGCGTCGTAGGCGCGACCGTGGTGACCATGGGTCTGATCGCGCTTGGGCCGGTGATCAACCGTGGCTACGATGCCGGCGTCGCGTCGGGTGTCATTTGCGCCTCGGGGACGCTGGGCCAGATCATCCCGCCCAGCCTCGTTCTTATTCTGCTGGCTGATATCATGGGAGAATCCGTCGGCACGCTTTTTGCCGCGGCATTGATCCCCGGCCTGATGCTCGCGCTGTTGTTCGTCGGGTATATTCTGGCGCTGGGCGTTGTGAAACCGCATCTT
>Ga0163215_101070_pt1 | contig 22227 bp, 24 predicted proteins | sample SynspAceP_FD_185934 | JGI IMG/M metagenome (GOLD analysis project Ga0163215, IMG submission 185934) | Saline lake microbial communities from Ace Lake in Antarctica - Synechococcus sp. Ace-P (Hybrid Assembly) | ecosystem: Environmental > Aquatic > Non-marine Saline and Alkaline > Saline | place... | reverse complement strand
AGACCACGCATATGATCCGAAAGGGGCAGCTCCATGCCAACGGCCTTACCGCATTTCAGCAGTTTGCTGCGCTCGCAGCATAATTATGTCCGGGCGATGCCCGCACTCAAATTCCAACAAAATTTGCGACAGAACCATTTTTTCTGCCCAATGCTATGGGCCGGATCGACCGCTCACAGATATTGTTGTCCAGCTCGAGACGCCCGTCATTAAGATAACCGCGCGCTTTGGGCATGCGGTTCAGCGCATAGCGGATGGCTTCGGCCAGTTTGGTTTTGCCCGAGATCTTGCGCAGTTGCGCCTGCAGCCAGAGCTCCAACGCGTCGAAGACCGGCTTGGCCTTGGTCTGCCGCAGGGTGACGCGCTCTTCTGGGGATTTCCCCCGCGCCTCCTTCTCCACAGCGTAAAGCTGTGCAATCTGTTTGATCGCCTGTTGGGCAATGGGAGAGCCGGTGCGCTCGACCTCGTCGACGATCTTGCGGCGCACGTGGACCATGCAGGCCTGTTCGCTGGCTTTGCCTTCGCCAAACAGCCCATTGAACCCGGCATAGCCGTCGGCATGAACGGTGCCAGTATAGCTCGCGAGATGGTTGGCGGGGTGCTCGCCCTTCCGATCGACGCTGAACTGATACCAGGCGCAGGGTGGTGCTGCCCCGCACCACGGACGTTCGTCCCGGACATAACTCCAGAGCCGGGCAGTTTTGGTCTTCGTGGTGTTGGCGCGCACCTGCAGTTTGACAGGGGTGTCGTCTGCGAACAGGGCTGGCCCCGCTCGGACGAGTTTGCCGATATGCTCGGCCAGAGGCTCCAGCAAGGCCGTTGTGCGCCCGACCCAGTCGCTGAGCGTCGAGCGGTGCAAATCAACCCCTTCGCGGGCGTAGATCTTGGATTGCCGCTCAAGCGGCAGGTGATCGCAATATTTGCCGACCAGCATGTGCGACACGAGGCCGGGACCAGGCCGCCCGCGTTCTATCAGGCGGGACGGCAGCGGGGCTTGAGCGAAGGCTTCACAGCAGGTGCAGGCCATGCGAGGGCGGATGAACCGCCGCACCACGAAGTGACCGGGGATGTAATCCAGTTCTTCGGTCACGTCCTCGCCCACCTGGCGCAGGGTGCCGCCGCATCCCGCGCATGCCTCACCGGGCGACAGGACCTCATCCTGCCGATCTAGATGATCTGGCAGCGGCTTGCGGCTGTGCTGGCGTTTGTTGTTTGGGGCCTCATCGTCACTGGGTGGCTGCCCGGTGTGTTGATCCTTTGCGGCCTGCGCGATCTCATCGTCTTCCGACAAATCCAGCGCCAGTTGATCCATAGCCTCTGACTTTGCGCCGAAGCGCGCCTTGCGGTGACCATGAAGTTCGGCCTTCAGCTTCTCGATCTGATAGGCTTGGGACTGGATGTGCTGGGCCATCTGCACGCTGATTGCGCGCAGCTCATCAGGATCTTCAGGCAGGGATTTGAAGGCTTCCAGCATAGCATAATTTATACCGGAACGCCTCTTAAGAGGGAATGCAAAACTGCGCTAAATCCTATATTTTATTGGTGGTTTGCCTCACCCGGCAACCAGCGGTCGCCAGGTTTTTTGTGGGGTCCGCCAGTCGATCCCTTCGAGCAACATCGATAGTTGTGATGGGCTTAGACTGACTTTGCCTTCCTTGGCAGCAGGCCAGACAAACCGGCCCTGTTCCAGCCGCTTTGTAAACAGGCAGGCCCCCTGAGAATCCCACCAGATGATCTTCATAAGATCACCCCGGCGACCACGGAAGACGAACATGTGGCCCGAATACGGATCCTCGGCCAGAACCTGTTCCGCCTGTGCCGCCAGCGTATTGAAACCGCGCCGCATGTCCGTGACGCCGGCCGCCAGCCATACCCGCGTGTTGCTCGGCACAGGGATCATTGCGCCAGCCCCTCGACCATCGCCACGATAGCCGACAGCGCAGTCGGACCCTCTACCAATATCCGCCGACCATCCGACAACGTGATGTCCACGCGCTGCGCGGTGATGGGACCTGTCAAAGGAGTGGGCGAAATGGGTGCCGCCATGACAGGCTCCATGCCCGCAACCTCGACTGGAAGAAAGGTTGCCCCATCAGGCACAGACAAATCTGCAGCCTGACCCTCTGATGCAAACCGAGGATCGCGGAGCCATTTGTGGATCAGGTTGGTGTTCATCGCGTAACGCCGCGCAACCTGCGCAACCGAGACACCCGAAACCCGCGCCTGCGCGCAGATCGACCGCTTCTCATCGTCTGACCAGACCCGCTTCTTCTGACCCTTCTTGCCCGCCATCACCCACCTCAAGATGTCCACTTCCGATGGTGGACATCTAGCAGGCACTCCATCTCCCCGTCAGAGCGGGGACACCGGACGCTTACTATTTGTCGGCATTGACCGCACCAGCAAGTTCGCTGTGACCCAACTCGTCGAAAAAGCTGACAGGCGCACTGCTTGGGAGTTCCTGCAGCACATGCTCGAAGTCGTGCCCTATCAGGTCCATACCATTCTCACGGACAACGGCATTCAGTTCGCCGAGCAACCGCGGAACCGCAATACCATCTATTCTCGGCCAATGCGCTTTGACATGATTTGCGAGGCCAATGGGGTGGTGTCAGACGAATTCGAACCAGTCTCAGCTATGCCAGTGGTGCTCCCCATTATGCCGAGCAAAGACCCCGCCACTCGGAGAGAGCAGCGGCGCGGTTCAGCTTGAAATTCTCCCGTGAGTAAAGGTCGCGTTCCTGGTTGAAGTGGTTGTGGACTGACGCGTGGACGGAGACGAACTTCTGCAGACTTCGCATTCGTCTGAAGCGCAGCATCGCCCTCTCCCTTCGTCGAAACGGCAGGTGCGAATTTTCAGCTCGGTTGTTGAGCCACCGGCCCGTTTCGTGCCTTTCCGCCCCACCCGTCTGTTTGAGCGCGGCCCCGTGTGAGCGAAGCTTGTCAGTGACAATCACCTCCGGTTGGCCGTGCTTACGCATTGCTTTCCTGAGAAATTTCAACGCGGCCTTCTTATCACGGCGCTTGGTGACATAGCTTTCCAGCACCTCGCCCTCGTGATCAACCGCCCGCCAAAGGTAGTGTTGCTTGCCGTTGATCTTCACGAAAACCTCGTCCAAATGCCACCGCCAGCGGATCGACTTCAGGATTTGGATCCTCCGCTTCTTGATCTCGGCCGCGAACATCGGACCGAAACGAAGCCACCAGTATCGGACCGTTTCGTGGCAAATATCGATACCCCGCTCGTGGAGTAGATCCTCCACGTTGCGAAGCGAAAGTGGAAACCGGACATACATCATCACTGCAAGTCGGATGATCTCCGGGCTGGTCTTGAAATACCGAAAAGGCGAGCGTTTGATCATCCAGTGAGCCTACGAAACCGCCCTGCCCCGCTCAAGCCAGTTTCTTCTGACAGTGCCCACTGGACTGTTTTGCTGCGCCCTTCACCCTTGATCGACATGCAGAACTGGATCGCCGCGTTCGAAAAGACTGGTGGCCGCCCTGTCGTCCCTCATGCGGCGCGAGCCAGGTCATATCCTTGTCCAACCAGATCAACACAGACCTGCGCTTTCTGAGCGCAGCTTTGTAGTCAGACCAGTTGGTCGTGCGGTAGCGGGTGGGGTCAGGCTTGCTCATGCCATCCATCTAACCGCCTGGATTCGTGATGTGAAACCTTTGCCGTCAGAGTTCTGCAACAATGCCAGGGTGGAATAGAAGGCAGGCAGGTCAGTGATTGGCTTGGCCGCCGGTGCAGGTTGCGCTTTCGGTTTGCGCCGTTTCCGCCCCGCGTTCTCGATCTTGCGCTGGGCAGCGCGTTGCATTGCGCGGTCCAGCGATTTCGGCCGATCAGGCGGTTCAGGATGTTCCTGGCGCGAGGCATCGGCCACCGCTACTATCCTTGTCTCGGTAAGCCCCAGCTCGTCGCGCCGACGCTATGCGTCTCGCATGACGCCCGCCCTCATCCGCCACACACCGCCTTCGAGACCTGTTGTAGGCGGCACATAGCAAATCGTGTCGAACGGATAACTCTTGTACCCCCAATGGCCCGATATTGGTTGTTTGTCCGGAAAGGAGACTCGGGGGATCGTCGGGGCCAAAGCGTCTAAAGCGTCTCCCGTTTTAACCAAAAGGAGTTCTATGCCCCAACTTGCCCGCCTGGAGACGTTTCATAACGAGTACGTCTGCTTTGTCCGCGCGACGGCAGAGGATGGGCCTTTCAGCTGGGGTCAGACTTCGACCTACACTGCCGACATAACTGCCTGGGTGTTTCAACGGCAAGTCGTGCCATGGGCGTTGGGTGCCGACATCGCGGATATCCCGGGCCTTGTGCATCTGATCGAACGGCTGGAACACAAGGATCCGGGCAGCTACCGTGGCCGTGCGCTGGCAGGGCTAGACACAGCGCTTTGGGACATGGCTGGACGCCGGGCAGGCAAGCCGGTGACGATGTGTACTATGCATCTTCTGGTGGCGACCCCCAATGCCGGAAAATACCTCGAACTGTCGATCGAGGGGGATGACTACTACCCTTGGCAGCGCGACCTTTTCGTGGGGCAGCCCTTTACAGTCACCGACGGCCACGTCACCATGACAGATACCCCAGGTTGGGGAGTGGAGATCAGCCCGGCTTGGCTGGACAGAGCCACATACACCGATGCCGCACTCGAGAGCTTCAGACCAAGCGCGTATGGCGCACTTTATCACAAGGGAGGAAAACCATGACAAATACGATGTTTCCGCACGGAATGACCCGACGCGGCATGCTGAAAAGCGGGATGGCCTTGACGGCGGTGGGATTGATCGTGCCGGCTGGCATGGCAATGGCTCAAGCCGAGCCGAAAAAGGGCGGTGTCTTCCGTGCCGGAATCGGTCATGGTTCGTCCACCGACGGCTATGATCCCGGTCTTTGGGACCAGCTTTATGTGCAGACCTTTGCGGCGGCCCGGCATAACTATATGATCGAGATCGGTGCAGATGGTGCCTTGGCACCGGAAATCGCCGAAAGCTGGGAATCTGCGGATGGCATGACGTGGGTCTTCAAGATCCGTGAGGGTGTGTTCTTCCATTCCGGCAAATCGGTCACGCCGGACGACGTAGTGGCCTCGCTGAACCATCACCGAGGCGAGGGCTCGACTTCGGCGGCCAAACCGTTCTTTGATGCCGTGACCGACATCACGATCGACGGGCAGAACGTGATAGTCACGCTGAATGCTCCGAACGCCGACTTGCCATTCCTCATGTCGGACTATCACCTGCCAGTCATGCCCAGCACAGATGGAAAGATCGACCCAACCTCGACCGATGGCTGTGGCGGATATATCGTCGAAAGCTACGAGCCGGGCGTGCAGGCCACGCTGAACCGCAATCCGAATTACTGGAAATCGGACCGGGCGCACTTTGACCAGATCGTGCTCTTGTCCATTCTTGACCCCGCAGCGCGCCTGAACGCGCTAATCACGGGCGAAGTTGACGTGATCGACCAGGTTGACCCTGCCTCGATCGCTATGGTGCAAAGCCGGGGCGTCGCCAACATTCTGTCGATCTCGGGCAATGCGCATTACGTTTTCCCGATGGACGCGCGGGCCGCGCCGTTCAACGACAACAACGTGCGTCTGGCGATGAAGTACGCCTTCGACCGGCAGGAACTGGTGGACAAGATCCTTGCAGGGCATGGGTCAGTGTCGAACGACAACCCCGTCGGACCGGCGAACCGGTTCTTCAATGCTGATATGGAAGCCAAGACCTACGACCCTGACAAGTCGAAATTCTACCTCAAGGAAGCCGGTCTGGACAAACTCGAAGTCACGGTATCGGCGGCCAATGCGGCCTTCTCGGGCGCGGTGGATGCTGCGGTGCTGATCAGCGAAAAGGCTGCGGCGGCCGGCATTACCCTTACAGTCGACCGGGTTCCGGACGATGGGTATTGGGACAATGTCTGGATGAAGAAGCCCTTCTGCGCCAGCTACTGGGGCGGCCGCCCGACCGAGGACCAAGCCTTTACCATCGCCTATGCCAAAGGCGCAGCCTGGAACGAAAGCTTCTGGGAAAACGTGCGGTTCAACGACCTGCTGATTGCCGCGCGGTCCGAACTCGACGATGCCAAGCGGCGCGAGATGTATTACGAGATGCAGCAGATCGTGTCCTTCGAAGGCTCGACGCTGATCCCGATGTACAACAATTATGTGATGGCGCTGTCGAAGGCGGTGGCGACGCCCGAAAAGGTTGCCGGGAACTGGAACCTCGATGGCTTCCGCGCAGTCGAGCGCTGGTGGTTCGCCTGATCCGTCTGGCAGCATGAACGGGCACCGGCGGGGAACCCTCGCCGGTGTCTTTCGGCACTTCGGTCAAGTGCGGCACAAAGACCGCAGGGCCTGACGGTTCAAACGGGAGGACACGATGAACGAGATCTGGCGCATGATCGGGCGACGGCTGCTTTTGGGCCTGTTGACCCTGTTCATGATTTCACTGGTGATTTTCGGTGCGACCGAGCTTTTGCCAGGCGACCTTGCCCGTGAGTTGCTGGGTCAGTCGGCAACCGAGGAAACCCTTGCCGCGCTGCGCGAGCAATTGGGCCTGAACGATCCCGCTCCGGTGCGCTACTGGAACTGGCTCACGGCCGCGCTGCAGGGTGATTTCGGCGTATCGATGGCGACCAAGAGACCGATTGCCGATCTGGTAGGCGCGCGGCTTGGCAACACGCTGTTTCTGGCGCTTTACGCAGCAGCACTCGCCGTGCCCGTTTCTTTGACGCTGGGCGTGTTAGCGGCACTTTGGCGCAATTCAATCTTCGACCGCGCGTCGAACGCGCTGGCGCTCACTGCAATTTCGTTCCCTGAATTTTTTGTGGCCTACATCCTAGTGCTGTTTCTGGCGCAGTCGGGGCTGTTTCCGTCGATGGTGCGGATCACCGGAAGCACGACATTTGGCAACCAGCTTTACATGTCATTCCTGCCAGCACTGACACTGACCCTTGTTGTCTCCGCGCATATGATGCGAATGACGCGGGCAGCCATCATCAACCTGCTGGCCAGCCCCTACATCGAAATGGCACGGCTTAAGGGCATGTCGCCGCTGCGCGTTGTGCTGCGCCATGCGGTGCCGAATGCGTTGGCACCTATTATCAACGTCGTTGCATTGAACCTCGCCTACCTGATCACGGGAGTCGTGGTTGTCGAAGTGGTGTTCGTCTACCCCGGCCTCGGTCAGTTGATGGTCGATGCGGTAAGCAATCGGGACATTGCTGTGGTGCAGGCCATCGCGTTGATCTTTGCTGCCGCCTACGTCCTTTTGAACCTTCTCGCGGATGTGCTTTCGACGCTTAGCAACCCGCGCCTGATGCACCAGAGGTAAGCCATGCAGATGCTTCTTGCCTTGATCATCGGCCTTGTACTGTTCTTCATCATGGGGCTTGCCAGCCGCGCCGTGATGCGGACACTGGCGCCTTCGCACCTGATGCCAACCTTCCGGGACATGCCCCTTACGGCGAGTTTCGGCATTGCCGTAATCCTGATCTACTTGGTGGTGTCGCTGCTTGCCCCGGTTCTGGCCCCTTTTGGCGAAAGCGAAGTGGTGGGTGGCCAATACCTGCCTTGGGCTTCACCCTATCACTTAGGCACCGACAAGTTGGGCCGCGACATGCTGACCCGGTTGGTCTATGGCGCACGCAACACCGTGGGCATCGCCTTTGCCACCACTGCTCTGGCATTTGGTGTCGGCACAATTCTTGGCATCTGGGCGGCGCTGGTCGGAGGCTGGCTGGACCAGACGCTGTCGCGAATGGTTGATGCGCTGATGTCGATTCCAGCGCTGATCTTCTCACTTTTGCTCTTGACCATCTTCGGCACCTCGGTGCTGTCGCTGATCCTGGTGATCGCCGCAGTTGATGCCACGCGGGTCTATCGCCTGGCGCGGTCTGTGGCGCAGGGCATCGTTGTGATGGACTATATCGAGGCGGCGCGGTTGCGCGGCGAAGGCATGTGGCGGCTGATCTGGCGCGAGATCCTGCCCAATGCGATGGCGCCCCTCGTAGCAGAGTTCGGCCTTCGATTCTGCTTTGTGTTCCTTGCCATCTCTGCGCTGTCCTTCCTGGGGCTTGGTATCAAACCGCCAACGGCTGACTGGGGCAGCATGGTGCGCGAAAATGCGACGCTGATCACCTTTGGCGATGTGACCCCGCTGCTCCCTGCGGGCGCAATTGCGCTGCTGACGGTTGCGGTGAACTTCGTGGTGGACTGGCAATTGCACCGCGCCAGCGGATTGAAGGAGTAGGCCCATGGACAAACAATCCCTCCTCTCCATCCGGGGCCTTCGGATCGAAGGGCGTTCTGGCGATGCATGGCACGAGATCGTCAAGGGTGTTGACCTGTCCCTGAACAAGGGCGAGGTGCTCGGCCTGATCGGTGAATCCGGCGCTGGAAAATCCACCATTGGACTTGCGGCTATGGGTTTTGCACGCGACGGTTGCCGCATCTCGGGCGGCAGTATCAACTTCGACGGGATCGACCTACGCGCCGTACCAGAGGCCGAACGCCGCGCCTTGCGTGGCAAGCGCATCGCCTATGTCGCACAATCCGCGGCGGCGAGTTTCAACCCTGCCCACAAACTGATCGACCAGTACTGCGAGGGCCCGGTTGTCCATGGCGTCATGCCACGCGAAAAGGCCGAGGCCGATGCGGTCGAACTTTACCGCCGCATGCGTCTGCCCAACTCCGAAGAGATCGGCTTTCGCTATCCACATCAGGTTTCGGGCGGGCAATTGCAGCGGGCGATGACGGCCATGGCCATGTCCTGTCGGCCCGACTTGATCATCTTTGACGAACCCACGACAGCGCTGGATGTTACCACGCAAATTGAGGTGCTGGCCGCGATCCGCGATATCGTGCGCCAGTTTGGCACGGCGGCGATTTACATCACCCACGACTTGGCTGTGGTTGCCCAGATGGCCGACCGCATCAAGGTTCTGCTGCGTGGGGACGAGGTGGAAGAAGCCGATACCCGCAGCATGCTTGCCGCCCCCCGTGAGGAGTATACCCGCAGTCTTTGGGCGGTGCGGAGTTTTGCAAGGGCAGAACAGCCGCCCGCCACTGGCACACCAGTGGTTTCTGTGCGTGGCGTCACCGCAGGCTATGGAGCGGTTGATGTGCTAAAGGATGTCAGCTTTGACGTCCATGCCCGACGCACGGTGGCGGTGGTGGGCGAAAGCGGCTCCGGCAAGTCCACCACGGCGCGTGTGATCACCGGGCTTCTGGTCCCTTGGAAAGGTGAGGTTCTGTTCAACGGCAAAGCGCTGCCCCCCAGCTTTAAAGCCCGAAGCCGCGCGGAGTTGCGCCAATGTCAGATGATCTATCAGATGGCTGACACCGCGCTTAACCCTAAGCTGCGCCTGCGCGAGTTGATTGGGCGCCCGGCCGAAATGTATCTGGGGCTGAAGGGAAAGGCCCTTGACGCCCGCATCCGCGACTTGCTGGCGCTAATCGAACTGGAGCCGGACAAATACATCGACCGCCTGCCGGAAGAGCTTTCCGGCGGACAAAAACAGCGCATCGGCATCGCGCGGGCCTTGGCCGCCGAGCCGCAGTTGATCATCTGCGACGAGGTGACATCTGCACTTGACCAGATCGTGCAAGAGGGCATCCTGAAGCTTCTGGACCGACTGCAAAGCGAATTGAACCTCGCCTACATGTTCATCACCCATGATCTGGCCACTGTGAAAGCCATCGCTGACGAGGTGGTGGTGATGCAGCAGGGGGTGGTGGTGGAGCGGGGCCCGAAGACGGAACTGTTCGGGCGTCCGCACGAATCCTATACCGATCTTTTGTTGTCGTCGGTGCCCGAGATGGACCCCGACTGGCTAACCCGACTTCTGGCTTCGCGGGGCGAACATGCGTGATCTGACAGGTATTTCTGCGCTGGTGACAGGCGGCGCGTCGGGTCTGGGCCTTGCCACGGCGCGCGCTCTTGCGGCGGCGGGCGCGCGCGTCGCGGCGCTGGATCTGCGGCCGGGGGAAGCTGAGCCAGGTATCCTGCCCGTAACCTGTGACGTGGCCGATGAAACCTCGGTCACGACGGCGCTGGATGCGGCCGAAGCGGCGCAGGGTGTGGCGCGGATCGTGGTCAATTGCGCTGGTATACCGGGTTCGATGCGGCTGGTGGGCCGCGACGGCCCGGTCGAGATGGCGCGGTTCGAACAAGTGATCCGGGTGAACCTGCTTGGCACAGTTTCGGTCATGACCAAGGCCGCCGCCCGGATGATGACGCTTGATCCCCTTGGCCCGGACGACGAACGCGGCGTGATCGTCAACACTGCCTCGATCACCGCCTACGAAGGCCAGATCGGGCAAGGTGCCTATGTCGCCTCGAAAGGCGCGATCGCCGCTATGACCATTCAAGCCGCCCGCGAGTTCGCCGCCCGGGGTGTGCGCGTTCTTGCGATCGCTCCGGGCCTGTTCCACACCCCGATGGCTGCAGAAGTGCCGCCCGAAGTGGTGGAGGCGATTACTGCAGATGCGATCTTCCCCCGGCGTTTTGGCGCGGCCGAGGACTTTGCAGACCTATGCTTATCGATGATCAGCAACCCGATGCTGAATGGCGAGGTAATCCGGCTTGATGCGGGTGTGAGGCTACGGGCAAAGTAGGTGGCAAAAAGCGCTTGGCAAACCAAAAATAGAACTGCCCGTCAATACTGTTCCATCGTTGCTGCCGCCAACAACCACTCGCGGAACAGCTGGGCATCTGGGTGGGCGGGGCCTTTTTCGGGTGCGACGAGGTAAAAGCACTCGTCGATAGGCAGCGCCAGATCGAAGGGCCGCACAAGGCGGCCCATGGCCAGTTCCTTGGTAGACATCGACCGTCGGCCCAGCGCTACACCAAGCCCGTTGGCCGCCACCTCGAAGGCCATCAAAGAGGTGTCCAGATGCAGCCCCGAGCCTGGATTTACCTTTGTCGCCCCCGCCGCTTTCAGCCAGGTGGCCCAGCCTTCCTGATAGCCCAGAACATGCAAAAGGCGCTCTTTCGCCAGATCGTCGGGTTCGCGCAGTCGCGCCGCGATCTCGGGCAGGCAGAGCGGCTCCAGCACCTCCCAGGTCAGGCGGTCAGCGTGAAAGCCGGCCCAGCGGCCAAAGCCGTAGCGGATATCAAGGTCGTAGCGTTCTGCTTCAAAATCCTCGGCCCAGACCGATGAGACAATCCGCACATTGGTTTTGGGATGTGCCGCCATAAAATGCGGCAACCGCGCGGCCAGCCAGTTCACAGCGTACCCAATGGGTGCGCGCACTGATAGCATTTCGGCCCTGCGGCCGCCGAACACTTCCAGTGTACCGGCCGACAGCCGCTCAAACGCGTCTTGTACCTTAGGCAGATAGGCAGCCCCCACCTTGGTCAGGGCCAGACTGCGCGGAAGCCGCTCGAACAGCGGTTCTTTCAGGTAGTGTTCTAACAGCTTCACCTGTTTTGAAATCGCCGCCTGCGTGAGGTTCAACTCGAAAGCGGCATTGGTGAAGCTTAATTGCCGGGCCGAGGCCTCGAAGGCGCGCAGCCAAGGCAGGGGTGGCATCTGGTGCGACATGGCTATCCATTCCTTTCGAGTTATGGGGCGACCCTCCCCATCTGACGCTGCGTGGCTGGGTCGGCTGAGACTGATGACCAAACACAGGCGCAGCTTAGCCCCTTTTTTCGTCATGTGTAAGTTGGCCAATTACCGGCTAGGGTTTTACTGTTCCAGACGGATGATCCCATGACCGCACCCCCGTATTCCCAACTCGTCATCGGCCAGTTGCTCAAGGCACCGGCCGGACGAAATCCAGACCAGACAATCCATGATGGCGAAGGGAAAGTGCAGACCTACCGCCAGTTCCATACCCGGATCGGCCAGCTGGCGGCAGCACTGACGCGGATGGGTCTGGATCGCGGGGCTACCGTTGCCGTGATGGACTGGGACACCCCACGCTATCTGGAAAGTTTCTTTGCCATACCGATGATCGGGGCGACATTGCATACGGTGAACATCCGCCTGTCGCCCGAGCAGGTGCTTTATACGATCAACCATGCCGAGGATGACGCGATCCTGTGCCACGCGGATTTTGTGCCGTTGCTTTTGCCTTTGTTGTCGCGGATCAAGCGCCCGGCCAAGCTGATCTTTCTGACCGATGGCGCCGCGCCGCTGCCCGAGGGATTCTATGGAGAATATGAGGCGCTTTTGGCGGCCGAGGGCCTCGATTTCGCCTTTCCCGACTTGGCTGAGGACACCCGCGCGACGCTGTTCTACACGACCGGCACCACGGGTGACCCCAAGGGGGTAAGCTATAGCCACCGTCAGCTGGTGCTGCACACGTTGGCCGTTGCGGCCGGGCTTGGCACAGTGCCGGGCAAGGGCGGCATCAAGCGCGATGATATCTATTTGCCAATCACGCCGCTTTTTCACGTTCATGGCTGGGGGTTTCCCTATATCGCCACTTTCCTTGGCCTGAAGCAGATTTATCCTGGCCGCTATGAGCAAGCGCGCCTGTTGTCGCTGATTGCTGAACACGAGGTGACCTTCTCGCATTGTGTGCCGACGATCCTGTCAATGCTGCTTTCGGCACCGGAAGCCGCGACAACGGATCTGTCACGGTGGAAAGTGCTGATCGGTGGCTCTGCCTTGTCAGATGCTATGGCACGGCAGGCCCGCAGCCATGGCATCGACATCCATGCCGCCTATGGCATGTCTGAAACCTGCCCGTTCGTGACCGTGGCTGATATGGTGGCGAGCCCGTCCAATGACGACATAGCCATTCGCACCGCTACCGGGCGGGCGGCTCCGTTGGTCGAGGTGAGGGTGGTGGATCCCGACATGCGCAACGTGCCGCATGATGCTCGAACGACAGGCGAGGTTGTCGCCCGCGCTCCTTGGTTGACGGCAGGCTATCTGAAGAACCCAAAGGGAAGCGCCGATCTGTGGCGAGACGGCTGGCTGCATACCGGTGACGTTGGCCACATGTCCCCAGACGGCACGCTGCGCATCACAGACCGGCTGAAAGATGTGATCAAGTCCGGCTGCGAATGGGTATCTTCGCTGACGCTGGAGAACCTGGCCTCCCTGGTGCCCGGCGTGCGAGAGGTGGCGGCGGTGGGCGTTCCCGACGACCGCTGGGGCGAGCGGCCAGTTCTGGTGGTGGTGCTTGACGTAGCGGAACCCTTGGAAAATGCAATCAAGGCCCGAATCGTCACTGCAATTGCGACTGGGGATTTACCGAAATGGGCCTCACCTGACCGCATCTGTGCCGTGGCGCAGCTGCCGCGCACCTCGGTTGGCAAGATCGACAAGAAGCTTATTCGCCAGATGCTGGCAAACGGAGAAATTGCATGAGCCGTGAAGCCGTCATCGTTTCGGTTGCCCGCACGCCTATCGGGCAGGCGTTCAAGGGCAGCTTGAACAACATAAGGTCGCCGACGCTTGCCGCCCATGCAATCGCCGCAGCGGTCGCGCGGGCAGGAATTGACCCGGGTGAGGTCGAGGATCTGGTGATGGGTACAGTCCTCGGTGCGGGGACCGCCGGGATGAACCTGGGAAGGCTTTCTGCACTTGCGGCGGACTTGCCCGTCTTAGTGGCAGGTCAGACGGTTGATCGGCAATGCGCTTCGGGTCTGATGGCGATTTCGATCGCTGCACATCAGATCGTGCAAGAGGGGATGGAGGTGGCGATCGCCGCGGGACAAGAAAATATCTCGGCTCTGCAAGCCCGATATTTTGAGTGGGCATTTGCCGAGACGGACCCGGCTGTGACGGCCCACGCCGCCCACGCTTATATGCCGATGCTCGACACGGCGGAAATCGTTGCCCGGCAATATGGTATTTCGCGTGATGCGCAGGACGCTTTCGCACTGCAATCGCAGACGCGGGTCGCGGCGGCGCAGGCGGCGGGGCGGTTTGATGGCGAGATCGTGCCCATCACGGCAACGCGCCTCATCCGAAACCGCGAAACTGGCGAAATACGCGGCGAAGCGGTGACGCTGGCCCGTGATGAGGGCAACCGGGCGCAGACCACGCTGGAAAGTCTTGCCGGGCTGAAACCAGTGCGCGACGGCGGCACGGTTTCGGCGGGCAACGCCAGTCAGCTTTCGGACGGGGCAGCTGCACTGGTCCTGATGGAGAGGCGCATGGCGGAACGTCGTGGCCTTCCTGTTCTTGGGGTTTTTCGCGGAATGTCAGTCGCGGGCTGTGCGCCCGAAACCATGGGTATTGGCCCGATCCACGCAGTGCCGCGCCTGTTACAACGCGCGGGCCTGAAGGTGAGTGATATTGATCTGTGGGAGTTGAACGAGGCTTTCGCGGCTCAGGCACTGCCCTGCATCCAGGTACTTGGCCTTGATCCCGAACGGGTCAATGTGAACGGCGGCGCGATTTCCGTGGGTCATCCCTACGGCATGACCGGTGCCCGTCTTGCTGGCCATGCCCTGCTGGAGGGGCGTCGTCGCCGCGCGCGGCTGGCAGTTGTGACGATGTGCGTGGGGGGCGGAATGGGGGCGGCCGGACTTTTTGAGATTGCGTAATTCGGCCATAACCAAATCAAGGCCTCAGCGTGAAAACTGGTTATTTGCACTCTCGGCCGAAGTTGCCTCAATTTAGGATTACGCAGGTCAAAGTCGATCAGCGCTCACTGTCAGTTGATCTGACATACGTTCCTGCCGATTGGGCACGAAAACCCGTCGGCAGGTGCTTTCTTTCAAGGATGGAGGGTTTCGCATGTCAGCTTTCACGAAAGTCTGGGTCGCTGTTGCAACAGCAGCATCGCTTCTGGTGTCGGGAGTAGCCAGCGCAGAAGCTACGGGTTGGACTGGGGCGACTGCTTTTACTGCATCGTGCCTTACATGGGCGGTGCCGGGGGCAATGATGTTCTGGCTCCGCCCAATTGCATGGCCATCGTTGTGCTGGGCCGTGGCAGCTTCAAGGTTCACGTCAGCGACGAGGAGCATGAAGAGCTGATTGCCGCCGCCCGCACACTCAAACCCTTTTGATCCTTGGAGAAACCCTTGTTCGGAATTACCCCCTCGGCCCGCCTGCGCCCCTCGCCTTTCTATGAAGCCACGTTGAAGGAAGGTGTCACCAACTTCACCACCTATAACCACATGCTGATGCCCACGGCCTTTGACAATCCGGAGGAGGAATACTGGCGGCTGATCAATGGGGTCAGCCAGTGGGACGTGGCTGTCGAACGGCAGGTTCAGTTGAAGGGGCCGGATGCTGGACGGCTGGCACAGATCCTCTCACCCCGAGACTTGTCGAAGCAAAAGGTTGGGCAGGGCAAATATGTGCCGCTGTGCAACCACCAGGGCGTCCTCATCAACGACCCAATCTGCCTGAAACTGGCGGATGACCTCTATTGGCTGTCGATTGCAGACAGCAATATCTGGTTCTGGGCTCGCTCCATTGCCGCCGAGCGGGGGCTAAACGTCGAGGTCAGCGAACCCGATGTATCGCCAATGGCGATTCAGGGCCCCAAAGCCGAAGACGTGGTCGCCCATGTCTGCGGCGACTGGGTGCGCGAGCTGAAATACTTCTGGTTCCGCGAGACAGAGATTCAGGGCATCCCAGTGGTTGTCCAGCGCTCGGGCTGGTCCAAACAGGGAGGGTTCGAAATCTATCTGCGCGACGGGACCAAAGGCACGGCGCTGTGGAACATCTTCCGCGAGGCCGGTGCGTCTTGGGGCATCGGGCCGGGCGGCCCAAACTGGTGCGAGCGGGTGGAATCTGGTCTGATCTCTTATGGAGGGGATACTGACGGCACCACCAACCCCTATGAAGTACGGATGGGCAAATATATCGATCTGCAGGTGCCTGACGATACCGTGGGCATCCACGCCCTGCGACGCATCGCAGCCGAAGGGGCAAAGCGGCACTCTCTGGGGATCATTCTGGATGCGGGAGAGCCGGTGAAGCCCGGTTTCCTGTGGAACCCCATCTTCAAGGAGGGTCGCAAAGTGGGCGACCTGACCAACTGCGTCTTCTCTTACCGTCTGCAAAAGAACATCGGCTTTGCGCTGATCGACAGCGCCTACCTCATCGGGGATGCTGTTCAGGCGCAAGTGGCGGGTGTGATGCAGCCCGGAAAATTGACCGATCTTCCTTTCCTGTGAGTCTGATATGAGCTTTGATTTTATCACCGAACCGGCCCGCCATGTGCCGGTCATTCACCACACCAATGTGCTGGTCGTGGGGTCTGGCCCCAGTGGACTGGCCGCCGCGTTGGCTGCTGCCCGCGCGGGCGTGCAGGTCTGCATGGTTGAACGCTTTGGTTATTACGGCGGGAACATCACCGTGGTGGGAGTCGAGGGTCTGGGCTGGTATCGTCATCAGGCAACCATTGAGGCGAATGGCATCGGACGCGAATTTGAGGATCGCGCCAAGGCGATGGGCGCAGCCGTGCCAGAAAGCCAATCGCTGAGCTATGAGTTGGACAGCGAAGGCTTCAAGCTGGTCGCCGACCTGCTGGTCGAAGAGGCTGGCATTCATGGCATGATGCACCGCACTTTCGTTGCCCCAGTCATGGCAGGTAACCACATCGCAGGCATCATCGAGGAATCGAACGCGGGACTGGAGGCGATCCTTGCGAAAGTGGTGATCGACGCGACGGGGGACGCAGATGTTGCCGTCCGCTGCGGTGCTCTTGCGCCGAAAACTCCGTCCGAGCATATGCAGGGGGCATCCGTGATGTCCCACCTTGCAGGCGTCAACAAGGCCGAGTTGATGGCCGAAGTGAAGGCCGATCCGCAGACCGACAAGGACTGGTCCACCGGCGAAGGGACCCTGGAAACCGACTCGAAAGAGGACGACATGTTCTCGCCCTTCCTGAAAAAGCCCTTCGCTAGGGCCATTGAGGAACGCATCATCCCCAAGCATCTGACGACCATTGCGGGCACCTGGGGTGCGATGCACGACATAGGCGAGTTGACCTATATGAACCTCGTGCATCTAGGCAGGATCGATGGCACCGCCCCCGATAGCATGACGCAGGGAGAGGTCGAGGGCCGCAAACAGGCGATGCTTGCCATCGAGGCCCTGCGGCATTTCATGCAAGGCTGCAAAGGGGTGCGGCTGCGCAACTTCGGCATGAACATCGGCATCCGCGTCACCCAGGCCGAGGTCATCGCCTTTTGCCGCAACATCATCGCGTATTTCAATGCACCGAAAACTTGGGCGCTCCGCGCCTTGCCCAAAACCGCCTCCGGCAAAATCCAGAAGTTCATTCTGCGGGCCATAGCGCATGAGATGGGGTTCCAGCCATGACATTCGAAGCCCCGGTCAAAGAACTGCTGTTCAACATTGCGAACATAGCGCCGTGGTCTGGCGAACCGGCGTATGACCTTGAAATCGCGGGAGCAGTTCTAGAAGAATTCGGCCGCTTTTGTGTCGACGAAATTGCGCCCCTGAACGCGCCGGGTGATAGGGCTGGATCGCGCTGCGAGGGGTGGCAGGTTCACACGCCGTCCGGTTTCCCTCAGGCTTATGCCAAGTTCACGGCGATGGGCTGGCAGAGCTTGGTGCATCCGTGCGAATATGGCGGGCAGGATTTGCCTCGCGCGGTCGGGGCTGCGGCAGGTGAAATCATCAACGCTGCCAACATGAGTTTTGCATTATGTCCTTTGCTAACCGACGGCGCGATCGAAGCCTTGCGCCACTTTGGGTCACCGCAGTTGCAGCAGACCTATCTACCCAAGCTGGTGTCGGGCATATGGACAGGTACGATGAACCTGACCGAACCGCAGGCGGGCAGTGATCTGGCGCTGCTGAGAACCCGCGCCGAACGTCAAGCCGATGGCAGATATCAGATTACCGGCACCAAGATTTTCATTACCTATGGCGAGCATGATCTGTCCGAAAACATCATCCATCTTGTGCTTGCCCGCACGCAAGATGCGCCCAAGGGCATCAAGGGTATCAGTCTGTTTCTGGTGCCCAAACAGCTGGTGGAGGATGGAACGCCGAATGCTGTCCGCTGTCAAAGCATCGAACACAAACTGGGCGTCCGGGCCAGCCCGACATGCGTGCTGGCGTTCGAAGGTGCGACCGGGTTTTTGATCGGGCGCGAAAACGCTGGACTGGAATACATGTTCACCATGATGAACGCCGCCCGCTTTGCCGTGGGCGTTCAGGGCGTAGCCATTGGCGAGCGCGCCTATCAGTTGGCGTTGTCTTACGCCAAGACCCGCCATCAGGGCCGCCCCGTTGATGGCAGCGCGCCCGAGGCGGTCGCCATTATTCATCACCCCGATGTGCGCCGCATGCTGGCCCAGATGCGCGCCATGACCGAAGGGTGCCGCGCACTGGCCACCTTTGCTGCCGGATGCCAAGATCGGGCCGAGACCGCAGGCACGCCCGAACAGCGCGCTGAAGCCTTGGCTTTGGTCGAGTTCCTTGTACCGCTGGTCAAGGGGTTTTGCACCGAAAAAGGGGTGGAGACCGCCTCGCTGGGCGTACAAATCCATGGCGGCATGGGCTTCATCGAGGACACCGGGGCGGCACAGCACTACCGCGATGCACGCATCCTGCCGATCTATGAAGGCACAACTTCCATTCAGGCCAACGATTTTCTTGGCCGCAAAATGCTACGCGACGGCGGCGCGGTCGCGAGACGCATCGCCGCGATGATCGCCGTGACGGAACAACAATTGCAGACCGGCTCATCCGTGGCGCAAGAGATTGGCGCCCGGCTTACCGATGCCCGCAGCGCCTTTGAGGCGACCGTCGCCCATTTGATTGCGGTCGCGCCCGCCGATGCGAACGCTGCCCATGCCGGAGCGGTGCCCTTTCTGATGTTGGCTGGCAATCTTGTGGCTGGGTGGCAAATGGCACGGTCTGTACTCGTGGCCGAAGCGGCGCTGGCGCGCGGCGAAGAAGGCGTGTTCATGGCGACCAAAATTGCCACAGCGCAGTTCTACGCCCACCACATCCTGCCAGAGGTTGACCTTCAGCGGTCCCGCGTCTCGCAGGGCGCGGCAAGTCTTCTTGGCGTAACATTCTGACCCGGCAGAGTGCATCTGCCCCCTCCTTCACTTTTTGAATAGGACCGCATCCATGGCCATCCAGATCGACCCATCGCACTACACGAACCTTGCTATCGAAGCCCACGATGATGGGGTTCATGTCGTGACCATCAACCGCCCGCACAAACGCAATGCATTGGATTCTGATACGATCGAAGAGTTGGTCACGTTTTTTTCCACCGCTCCGCGCGCGGACGTCCGCGCCATCGTGCTGTCCGGATCGGGGGATCATTTCTGCGCCGGGCTGGACCTCATCGAGCACCATAAGGCAGACCGTACTCCAGCCGCCTTCTGGCAGCTTTGCCTGCGCTGGCACGAGGCGTTCAACAAGATGGAATATGGCGGGGTTCCTGTCATCGCCGCCCTGAAAGGCGCGGTCGTGGGCGGCGGGCTTGAACTGGCGAGTGCGGCGCATATCCGCGTGGCCGACTCGACCACCTATTTCGCATTGCCCGAGGGGCAGCGCGGCCTCTTTACTGGGGGCGGGGCGACAATCAGGGTGGCCGGTCTGGTTGGCAAGGCGCGAATGATCGACATGATGCTAACGGGCCGAGTTTATCAGGGCCAAGAGGCCGTGGATATTGGCCTTGCGCAACATCTCGTAGAGGGGTCCAGCTTAGACCACGCATTGAATCTTGCCCGCAAGGCGGCACAAAACCTGCCTTTGACCAATTTCGCCATTTGCTCTGCCATCAGCCACATGCAGAACATGTCGCCGCTGGATGCCGCCTATGCTGAAGCCTGCGTGGCTGGCGTGGTCAACACGCAGCCAGAGGCGCGAGCCAGGTTGGAGGCTTTTGCCAACAAGACCGCAGCGAGGGTACGGCCAAATGAATGATGCGCGGGCCGGTTCGACGGTACTGATCACTGCCGGAGGTTCGGGCATAGGGCGGGCCATGGCCGAAGCCTTTGCGGCAACCGGCGCGAGAGTTTGGATCACTGATATCTCACAAAGTGCTTTGGATAGCTGTCCCACGGAATGGCAGCGCGATTGCCTCGATGTGGCCGACCCGGTTGCCATGTCAGAGCTATTCCAGCGCGTTCAAAAGACCTGGGGCGGTCTTGACACTTTGTGCCCCAATGCAGGAACGCCCGGGACGACCGCACAGGTCGAGGATCAGGACTTTACCGCATTTCAGCGGTGCCTTGCCGTCAATTTGGGTGGCGCTCTGCTTGCAGCGCAGGGCGCTTTGCCGATGATGAAAGCGGCAGGAAATGGCAGCATCATCTTTACCGGTTCGACTGCGGGACAGTTTGGATCCCCTTACCGAGCGCCCTATGTCGCGGCGAAATGGGCTATCAATGGCCTAATGAAGACGGTTGCAATGGAGGCAGGGCCTTACGGCATCCGCGCTAATGTCATCGCCCCCGGCTGCGTCGAAGGCCCTCGGATCGACGGCGTGATTGAACGCGAAGCGGTGGTAAAAGGGACCACAGCTGACATCATTCGCAAGGCCTATGAGGCTGGTACTTCGCTGCGGGTCTTTGCGCGCCCGCAGGATGTGGCCGCGATGGCCGTGTTTCTGGCATCAGATGCGGGCGCGCGGATCTCGGGGCAGATCCTTACCATTGATGGTCACACCGAGAATCCCGATTCAAAACCTTGACTGAACAGAAAGGCGAGAGAATAGCAGTGAATGGCTTATACTGTGTTGATTTTCGTTGAGAATTGACCCGGCGGCGGCCAAATCGTAGCAGTCGGCGATCAAAAGCAGCTTCCGCCCACTAGTTGTTTGATCCCATGGTTTGATGGTGCGATCCTTTCTCAGGAATGGAAGGAAGCATTATGGGACAAGTTCGTCATGGGAGCGCCACGACCACGCACGTCGTCAGAGCTGCAATACAGCGATCGCAAACTTCGCTCGCGCAGCTGAGCAAGGAATTGGGCATCAACCCCAAGACTGTTGCCAAGTGGCGCAAGCGTTCGACCGTGGAAGATCTGAAGACCGGTCCGAAAAAGCCGCGCTCAACCGTTCTCACAGAATGCGCAGACGGAAGGCCTCAGAACTGCAGATGATCTATATGTTGATCATAGCCGTGGTGTTTGCCGCTGTCTTTGGCGCCAGATTGTTGGTGTTTCTAGCTTGGCTCTTAGCGCTGCCTGTCTTGTTCATCTGGGACGTAATCGTCGGGTTTGTGCAAGGCGCGCGCACTGACAGATCTTACCACGTAGGGCAGCCAACGTATTGTGTGTCGAGCCCTCGGGCCGCCCAATCTCCCTTCCGCCATTGACACCCAAACAGAGAACACCCCACTTTCGTCTGTGATCCTGCGCTCAATGTGCGCCGCGGCTTCTGCGGCGTCAATCGCATCAAGGATCTTGGCCTGTGCGGCATTGAATGCCACGGCCTCATCGAGGCTGTCGGTCCGGTGGTTCAGCCCTGTGGTGCTGTCATGCCAGACGAATGCGTCGTATCCCGCGAGGACAGCAATGCCTGTGGGATCAACCACCTCCCAGGTCTCAGCGCCTTCGGGCCCGAGGCGCACACCGTTGATCACACGCGCGGCCGCATGATCACGACGTTGCTCGGCAAAGCTGCGGCGGCGGTGGTCTTGGGCTGCAGCTTGCGTCTCGTGGAGATGGCCGTCCGCCGTGCGGAACAGGTTCTCTTCGATGTGATCGCCAAAATACATGATGGCCTCGGGGCGCGTGCGCAGATCGTAACACCATTTCAGCCACCCTTGTGCGGTGTCGTGGCCGGGCACTCCGCTTTGCGCCGCGTCGATCTCGAGCTCATCCATCATGCCCAGCATCAGCTCGTAACCCGCAGCGTAATCGAACGCGGTGACGCCTGCACTGTGGAACACGCGCTCTAGCACCGCATAGGCGCCGTCGCACACACCCATGTCTTTAAAGAATTGCAATGTTGTTTTCATCCGACGGCTCCATATGCGCGTGCTGATCCGGCCAGCCATGTGACGGCATGCCCGTTGGTGTTGATGGCTTTGCCGCCGGCAGCGCCGGGGTTGCCAGACACAATAATGAATGGCTCGTCAAAACCACCTGTGTCGATCATCCCCGCACCCCCAGCGGCCCCCCAGCCACCGCCACCGCCTGCACGCGCAATGTTGGCGTTTCCGTTCGTATCTCGGTAAATTTCAAAGGTGTCGCTGCGGCCGGCTTGTCCGGGCCCGCCTCCGGGTGCCGTGAAGGCGGTATCAAATACTGAGCCAAACGGCTTTACTGGCCGCAAGTCTGGAAAGGCTGTG
>Ga0163215_101068_pt1 | contig 22360 bp, 22 predicted proteins | sample SynspAceP_FD_185934 | JGI IMG/M metagenome (GOLD analysis project Ga0163215, IMG submission 185934) | Saline lake microbial communities from Ace Lake in Antarctica - Synechococcus sp. Ace-P (Hybrid Assembly) | ecosystem: Environmental > Aquatic > Non-marine Saline and Alkaline > Saline | place... | reverse complement strand
AAGCCCCGCCGCTGATACCAGCCCGCCATGGTGACAAATGGCCACAAGATCATCGAGACAACCACGCCGATACCACGACCGATGGCGTTGAAGATCCGCTCGAAAAACTCAATAATCGGGTCAAACATCGTCTTGGTATCCTTCCAGTCCGTAAAGCCGCGACCTGAGCGCAGCCTTGTTATTCAGATAGGTTGTTCCAAGCACATCCACAACATGAGCGCGGTAGCTCTCGGAATACCCTTCATAGGCTTCATAAAACCCGTGCTTGTCAAAGACGAAGCGGCTGACAAAGTCAAACGGCGCCAATCGCGCCAAAAGCCGGTTTATCAGCCATTGATCCGGATGATCTGGCATCGCACGACACAGCATCAGCCGACGATCGGCCCGCACCTCTCGCATTTTGATCTGTCCGGTGGAAGCCACCTCGCGCATCGCTTCCTGCAGGAAAGGATAAACTCCCTCCTCGGCAATCAGCGCGGAATTGTTGTGCATCCACGTCTGCAGCCAGATCCTGTCGGTTCCGGCAAGATCAACGGAAGGATCGATCCGGCGAATGAGATCGTCGACTGCCATTTCTGCCCTATGAGCGAAGAAACCGGACGGCTCAACCCATGAAGCGCGTGGCAATTGCAGCCTTTCCGACTTCGACAAATAGTCAAAAATCCGTGCGTGATCGGTAATATCGATGTAGCTGACTTCCCAGGGACGGGACCGCCTGAAGCCCGGCGCATGGCTGTCGCAAATCACTGTCGTGGTCCGCTCATCACGGAAGATGAACACGCCGCCGAAATGATTGGCCCAAAACGAATTGTGAGGAAACACAAGCTTGTCTGGCACAAGCGCGTTTTGCCGAATGTCGCCAGTCTCGCGCGCAAGCTCGACCATCCGGTTGAGCATGGCATCATCACGCCAGCCATTCCTGGAGGATTTGAGCTGGTCAACCAGCCCCCGCAGTTCCGTGGCTTTTCCCAGCATGTTTTCAGCCGACAGGACCCGGAAGCGAATTTCATTGATCGACAACAGGTCCTCGACCCCTGTCACCACATCGATCGGCTCTTCGATCTCGCCAAACAACGCGTCCTTGATCGTCACCGCATGAACCGCGCGGCGATTGCCGTCAAAGAACTGATGCATCAGCCCGGCGGTGTTTGAAAACTGGGTGTGAACCACCGGCAGGTTCTCCTGCTCCGGCGTCAAAACAATAAACCGGCGGTTGACGCCATTTGGATCAAGATACTGAACATCGCCAAGCTCTTCGGCAATTTCCGGCGAGAAACCGGTCATGTCGATCCGGAAGCTGTCCCGCTTTGTCTCCGGAAGTCCGAAAGTTCTCAGCGCCTTGTTGTAGCGCTCAATCAGATGCGGTTCCCCAATGGGAAGCAATCGACCGTAGATCAGTTCGTTTTCGATCAACCGCTTCATTGTTGCCAGCGCCCGTCCCGCTTCATCGTCTCGATTTCACGAATTGCGCGTTCGCGCTGCCGCTCGCGCCGGATGATGTCATCAACGGCTGTGGCATCCGAGCGGTCGGTATAGCGGAATTCGGAATCGGCGTAGCGGTTGATTTCCTGCAGCACCATTTCAATCGTGAACGGTTTGCGCAGCTCCGAGATCATCGCGATCTTGTCATCATAGGGCTTGTGCATGAACGCTTGGGGTGTCTCGAACCACTCGTCAGGCAGATCGATATCCATCGCCCGCATCTTGATCGCGTCGGTGATGTTCTTGATCGCCCGGCCGGTGAAGCGTGGTTCGGCCAGCTTGATCTGGTGCAGATAGGCGCCGATGTCAGAGATGGATTTGACTTTGCCGTGTTCGCTCTCGAACCTCTCCCAGACAGACAACAACCCCTCCTCCTGCGGCCGGTCGTGACCATCATAGGACCGCGCTACGGCCTGTTTGATTTCCTGACTGACGAACAGATCGTGAGAGCCGAGCGGGATCGAATGGTTCTTGCCGGCCAGCAGCGCGAAGATGTCGATGTAATCATCAAGTGATTGCGGTCCATCAACCAGCCAGCGCGCGCCCGCCCGCTGCCTCAACGCATCATCGACATTCTCCGGATAATTGGAGAACATGCCGAAGCTGCAATTGCCGCGCACCACCGTGGAGGCGCCGGCAAAGCTTTCCATCAGCACGGCAGTGACTTCCTGCTGGCCCGCCGACGCCCGGTCGTCGGAGCGTTTGGCCGCGACCTGATCGATGTCATCAATGGTGCCAAAACCGATCGCCCGCGGGTTGAGCACATTGTCGACGAACGCCTTGCAGTTCTGCCCCGACTTGCCCTGATAGGAGGAGATCTGGTCGACTCCGAAATTCTCGTAATGGAATGGATAGCCAGCAACCTGGCAGTAATCATTGATCATGCCGGCCAGCATCTGGATCAGGATGGTTTTGCCGGTTCCGGGCGCACCGTCGCCGATAAAGGTGAACAGGAAACCGCCCAATTCAACAAACGGATTGAGCTGGCGGTCAAAATCATAGGCCATGACCATGCGTGCCAGACGCATCGCCTGATGCTTGGCGAGATGGTTGCCGATAATCTCGTTGGGTTTCTTGAAGCTCATCACCAGCGGTTTGCGGCGCTGTCCCGGTGCCACGTCGAACCCGTCGAGCGTGAAATTGTCGCTTTCCAGCCGGAGATGCGATTGCGCGAAACTGCTCAGCGCATCAAACCGGCCGCGCCGGCTGATCAGGCCTTCGATTGCCACCCGCGCCAACGCCCGTGCCCGTGAGGTCATCGCGACCTCGTCCGGCGCACCCGCGATGGCCTCATCCAGCGCTGCCACAATCGACTTGAGCGCATCCTGCGGGGTGTCGAACTGAAAGTCGGGTTCTTCGGTGTCGTTGGCCGGTTCGCTTTCGCCATCGACAGTCTGCAGAAGATAGGCGGCAAGCGTGAAGGCGGAGACATAGGCCGAAGCCGACAGCAACCGCTTGAAACGCTCCGCATCTTCACCCTGCAGCGGCGCGCCGGCATTGCGTGATTGCAGGCTTTCCAAATCCGTCTGCTGAGCGAACATTTCCGCCACAGCCAGCGCCACGGAGATACCCCGGCGGGCACGGTAGAGCAGTGTGTGCTGCGGGATCGACAGCATCTGGTCATTGGCGCGAACCGACTGGATGGTCTTGCCAAGCTCGATCTCGTGGGTCTTACGCATCCCCCGGGTCGACACAGTCGACACGAACCGCCGATTGGTGCCTGCAAGCGGCGTCGAAGATCCATCGCCCTGCGCAACAAGCACAACAACGCGGGTCACCATGGACTGCGCCACCGATTGATGACGGGCGATATCTTCCTCGGAAATCGTTGTCAGTCCTGTTGTCTGGCTCATGACCTCATACCTCGCTGATGACCTGGTTGCCTGACACCACATGCACGGTGAAGCCGGAGAAAATGCTCTCGGCCTCGCCCGAGGCATACAGCGCCTGATAGGCTTCATGCGGCACGAGCGCGTGTCTCTGGTAAGCGCTCACACCCTGCCGCGTCGCTTCCAGATCGTCGGTTTCAATGTGATAGACATCCTGCGCTGGCGCGGAACTCCAAAGCCCGTGCTTGGCCGGGCGTTCTGTCTTGGAAAAGACTTCCTGCATGGTCCAGGTCAGCAGCCAAGCGTTCTCGTCCTTGCGCACCTTCGACAAGATGGTCGATATCCGGTCGCTGTTGTCGGTCACCCCAGCCGAATAGAATGGACCCAGCACGAAACGGCGCAATTGCTTGGGATGCAGAAATTCGAAATCCGCATCAAGATTTTGCGCAATCGTCACCGGCGACAGCGAATAGGCGCCGTTCTTTTCCGCCGAGATATCGAAGGCGCGGGCGAATTCCGGATTGAGCAGCCCGCCAACCGGCAGCGGGATATCGAGATCCGGCTTGATCTTGCCATCCTTGCCCATCAGCATCTTGGCGATGGCTTCGCTCGAATCCTCGATCGTCGCCATGTAGACCATCGGCAGCGTCTGACTGCCGTCGAACACGCCCCAGTGAACCACATAGTAGGGACGCCCGTTTTTCGGGTTAATCGAAACGCGAATGGTTTCAGGCAGGATAAACGGCGCGAACACCGCGTCCTTGCCTATGTCTTCCAGATAAAGCCGTTCTGCGATCTGCTCCTGCAACGTGCCGGGAAATTCCTTGTGGCGCAGAATGAAGTCGGCCATCTCCGCCTTCAGCGTCTCGACGTCCGGCATCGCAGCCAGCCGCTCTTCAGCTGTTGCGCGGTCATTTTCCAATGTCAGCACATTCTGGAACGTCGGAAAGCCGCTGTCGGCCTGGCTGATGCGAAAGCGCTCGATAAAGCCAACCCGGTTTTCCCAGGCCGAGAAGGTCGCTTCCAGGCGATCGACATAGGGGATAATCACCTGGCCAACCAGACCATGGGCATAGAGTGGCGAGTTGTCATCGGCCAGATAAACGCGCAGGCCTTTCAATGCCGCATGCATTGACCTGAAATAGGATCCAGCTGCGCCGGTGTCAGCACGCATCGCAGGCCCTCGATCTCATCGCAGCACGCTCAGGGTTTCACGTAATTGGCTGAATTGTGCTTTTCCAGAACCTCAGAGAAGCGTCTGGCGAACGCATCATCGGCGAGTTGTTTGCGGCGCTGGATATCTTGCGTCGACAGCATGTTCTTCTCATGCATCTCCAGAAGATCGCCGATATGGGCCTGCGCGGCTGCGCCAATGCCGGCCATGGTTTCTTCGGCCGCAGTATCGACCCGGCTGCCAAGCGTGTTGATCTTGTGCGCCACATCCTGCTGGGCTGCGGTCTTCAATGAATCCTCAAGCGCCTTGTAAAGCACAATGCGCTGCTCTGTATCGATGGTCAGCTTGTTGATCAGCGTATTCTGCGCAGCTATCTGATTGTTGAGCGAATCCACGAATGTCTGGAACATAGAGGTGTAGCGTTCCAGCGTCTGGCTTTCTGCCAGCAGTTCCTGCTCCTTGGCCTGCCGCTCATTGTATTCGGTGGCAAGCTTCGAACGGTCGCTTTCAAGGTTCGTGCGGGTCTTCTGATCCGTTGACGCGGCGATCTGGTTCTCAATATCCATCAACAGCGGATTGAGCTCCTCGATCCGCTGCTGCGTGGTTTCCAGAGTGACCATCGTCACCTTGCGACGCTCGATCACTTTGATCAGGCTCGCTTCCGAGGTCTTGTAACGGCTATCGAGAATATCTTTTTGATCCGTCAGGATGCCGGTAATGGTGTCCGATTTCTTCAGCAGTTCCTGCAAATTGCCTGACAGGGACATGTTCCGGACCCGGTCAGACCGCATCCGCTGCGCCCGCGCCTTGGAGAACATGGAAATAAAGCTCTCCATTCCGGAAAAGCCCTTCATGCTCTCAAATTCCGAACCGAACACGTTGGTCGCGTCTTCGAGGCCAATGATGAGGTCGGCAATATTGGTTTCCATCATCCGCTGCTGACGCAACACATCCTGAATCCGGGCGTTCTCGATATCAAACTCAGGGTCGCCAAGTTGAGCGTCGGCTTCCGACATTTTGTCCAGTACCGCGCCTGAAGCTTCGATCTTTGACCGCATCTCCTCGACGGAGGCACGTGTCTTGTCAATTTCAGCGTCTAAACTCTTGATATTGGCCATGCCCGGCTTCCCTATTCTTTAGCGCCAGACGACCGGCGCAAATCTTTTCTGATCGCAAGTGCAAATTACAGAAATGCTTTTAGCACCGGATAACCGCGCCGCAAACCTCATGCCAACCACACGTAGGCACGATGAACACGAAAAAAAGGCCGCTCCCGAAGGAACAGCCTCTTAATGCAATTATTGTCGCTTGCTTTTACTTGGCAGCGGCAGGATCGGTCAGATAGGCGATGACATCTTCGATGTCTTTGTCCTTCTTCAGGCCGGCAAAGGCCATCTTGGTGCCCTTCACCACGGCCTTCGGCTTGTGCAGGTAGGCGCCCAGCGCCTCGACGGTCCAGGTTGGAACCTCGACCGCATGCTCGGTCATGGCTTTGGAGTACTTGTAGTCTTCGAGCGAAGCGATCGGACGATCGATGATGCCGACCAGGTGCGGACCGACCTTGTTCTTCTCATCAACGGCCGTGTGGCACGCTGCGCATTTTTTGAAAATCTTTGCGCCTTTGGCGGCGTCGCCCTCGGCAAATGCCGCAGCCGGAGCAAAGACAGCAGCCGCAATGACTGCGCCAAACAGCATGGAAGTGGTAGTGCGCATTAACAGTCTCCGTTCGCATTTTTCAGATAACGACTGTTATAGCCCAGACGAAGACAAGGGCAATGAGCACTTTGTAAGCAGAGACCTTCCAAGACGCCTAATTCAACCGGAATTTCGCCTGAACGCACCCCAAAAGCCTATTTCACTGCTTCAGGGTTCATCACGTCATCCCAGTGACGGCGACAATAGGACACATATTTCTCGTTGCCGCCGACCTCGATCTGGGCGCCTTCGTGGATCACCTTGCCTTGATCATCCATCCGCACCACCATTGTGGCCTTGCGACCGCAATGGCAGATCGTACGGACTTCGCGCAATTCGTCTGCAAGCGCGAGCAAAGCCTGGGAACCGGGAAACAATTGCCCGCGGAAATCCGTGCGCAGTCCGTAAGTCATCACCGGGATTTTCAGCCGGTCAGCCACCCGCGCCAACTGCCAGACTTGTTCTTCCGTGAGAAACTGCGCCTCATCAACGAAAGCACAGGCAATATCGCCATCGGCCTTCAAGGTCTCCAGTGTACCGTAGAGATCGTCTTCCGGGCGAAACGTGTGCGCCTCGCAATCCAACCCGATGCGCGAGGCAATGCGGCCTGCTCCGCCACGGTCATCGAATGCCGCGATGAACAATACCGTTCGCATCCCGCGTTCGCGGTAGTTGTAGGAGGCCTGCAACAGAAGCGTCGACTTGCCCGCATTCATTGTTGAGTAGCTGAAATAGAGCTTCGCCAAGAGTGGCTCCCCGTTCGTGCCCGGCCATTATATCCCACCGGTTTCGCAAACCGGATATGCCTGCGCGTCCTGTCGGCCGCCAGTGCGGTATCTATTGCCGCTCAGCGCGGTTGAATTCCACCCCTGCGGTGCCGCTTTCAACAACCGTTTTAGCGTGGAACGCAAATTTTGACGGCATTACGGCTTGAGTTCACAGCCCATAGGTGGTTGTTTCCGCAATCGGAACACGGGAGAAATCGACCATGACTAAAACAATGACCCTCACTTTCGCAGCAATTCTGCTTGCTGGAACCGCAACGGTTCAGGCGGCTGACGCCGAATCCTGCAAGACTGTTCGCTTCGCCGATGTTGGCTGGACCGACATTCAGGCCACCACCGCAGTCGCCGGCGTCGTGCTTGACGCGCTCGGTTATGAGCAGGACGTTCAGGTCCTCAGCGTGCCGGTGACCTACCAGTCACTCAAGAACAAGGACATGGATGTCTTCCTCGGCAACTGGATGCCGTCCATGGCCGCAGACGTTCAGCCCTTCCTCGATGACGGCTCGGTTGAGACCATCGCCCAGAACCTCGACGGCGCTGGCTACGGCCTCGTCGTGCCGACCTACGCGGCTGAAGCTGGCGTCAAGAGCCTGACCGATATCGGCAAGTTCAAGGACAAGTTCGACGGCAAGATCTACGGCATCGAGCCTGGCAATGACGGCAACCGCATTGTCCTCGAAATGATCGAAGATCCGGCCAATGGTCTTGATGGCTTTGAACTGGTTGAAAGCTCGGAAGCCGGTATGCTGTCGCAGGCCGAAAAGGCCATCAGGAATGAGGAATGGATCGCATTCCTCGGCTGGACCCCGCATCCGATCATGGGTGAAATGTCGATTGCCTATCTCGACGGCATGGGCGATTCAGGCTTTGGCGCCGCCACCGTGCACACCAATGTGCGCGCCGGCTACACCACCGAATGCCCGAACGTCGGAACCCTGGTCAAGAACCTGTCGTTCACGCTTTCGATGGAAAACAAGGTCATGGATGACATCCTCAAGGGTGAAGACGCCAATGACGCTGGTCTGGCTTGGCTGAAGGCCAATCCGGACGCTGTGACGCCATGGCTTGAGGGGGTAACCACCTTCGACGGTGGCGATGCCGCCGCCGCTGTCAAAGCCAAGCTCGGCATGTAATACTTGAGACTTGAATTTGGATCCGGGGCTGCATCATGCAGCCCCGGATCGTGACATGCGCCGGGGGACAAGGCATGGATGAATTGGCGGATTTTATCACCGTATGGAAAATACCGGTCGGAAAATGGGGCAAGAGCTTCTTCAATTTCCTCACCGACAATTTCGAATTCGCCTTCGATGCCATCGCGGACACCTTGAAATTCGGCCTCGACAGCATGATCGATGGGCTGTTGTGGTTGCCTCCACTGATCCTCGTTCTTATCATCGCACTGATCGGCTGGCGCATTCAGAAATCCTGGAAGCTGGCGCTCGGCATTGTTCTCGGCCTGGTTTTCATCATCAATCAGGGCCTTTGGAAGGAAACCGTCGAGACACTGGTTTTGGTGATTTCCGCGGCCTTCATGTCAATGCTCATCGGCGTGCCGATCGGCATCTGGCTGGCACATCGGCCCAAACTCTACACCTACTTGCAGCCGGTTCTCGATCTGATGCAGACGATGCCAACCTTCGTCTATCTGATCCCGGTGCTCATCCTTTTCGGCCTCGGCCTTGCCCCCGGCCTGCTGGTCACCATCATCTTTGCATCCCCTGCCCCGATCCGGTTGACCTATCTTGGCATTACATCGGTGCCAAAACCGATGGTCGAAGCCGGAATGGCTTTTGGCGCCTCGCCGCAGCAATTGCTCCGAAAAGTCGAATTGCCGGCGGCCCTGCCAACCATCATGGCGGGCCTCACCCAATGCATCATGCTTTCGCTGTCGATGGTTGTCATCGCGGCGCTGATCGGCGCCAACGGCCTGGGCAAACCGGTGGTTCGCGCGCTCAACACCGTCAACATTCCGCTCGGACTTGAAGCCGGCATTGCCATCGTCATTCTCGCCATCATTCTTGACCGCATCTGCCGGGTACGCATTGGAGCCACATCATGAGCCTTGCTGCTGATCGCGGCTCGGTCCGCATTGACAATGTCTCCATCATCTTCGGCGAAAACACCGCCGAGAGCCTGGCGCTTGCCGACGCAGGCAAATCCCGCACCGAGATCCAGGAGATAACCGGTGATGTGCTCGGCGTGCACGATTGCACTGTCGACATCAACGAGGGCGAAATTCTGGTCTTGATGGGACTGTCAGGGTCGGGCAAGTCCACCCTTCTGCGCGCCATCAACCGGCTCAATCCGATCAGCCGTGGCACACTCATCGTCGAATGCGGTGACGAGACATTCGATGTCGGCGCTTGCGACGACAAACTGCTCAAGCAATTGCGCATGGACACCGTGTCGATGGTGTTTCAGCAATTCGGATTGCTGCCCTGGCGTTCGGTCGCTGACAATGTCGGCTTCGGCCTGGAAATCTCCGGCGTCGCCAAAAAGGAACGCGATCAACGGGTCGCGGAACAACTCGAGCTCGTCGGCCTGTCCGACTGGTCCGAACGCATGGTCGCGGAACTCTCCGGCGGCATGCAGCAGCGCGTCGGCCTCGCCCGCGCTTTTGCAACCGGCGCACCAATCCTGCTGATGGATGAGCCGTTCTCTGCGCTCGACCCCTTGATCAGAACACGGCTGCAGGATGAATTGCTTGAACTTCAGACGCGGCTCGGCAAGACCATTGTCTTCGTCAGCCATGATCTCGATGAAGCCATGAAGCTCGGCAACCGCATCGCCATCATGGAAGGCGGGCGCATCATCCAGTGCGGCACCCCGCGCGAAATCGTCAATTCACCCACCAACGAATATGTCGCCGATTTCGTCGCCAACATGAATCCGATCGCCATGCTCACGGCGCGCGACGTCATGACCCCCGGCAAGCCCGATGCGTCGCGCGGCCAATCGCCGCTGTCGGCTTCTGTCACCCCCGATACACCTCTCTCCGACGTCATGGATGCGTTGACCAAGCGAGAAGGGACAATTGGTGTGATTGACAAGGGCGTCGTGACAGGTTCCATCACTGCCGACGATATTGTCCGGGGCCTGACGCGGCATCACCGCCCAGGCTGATGGACACCAGACAATTAAGCTGTGAAGTCAAGGAGATCTGAGTATGGAAGTTAAGGGCAAAGCCGCGATTGTGACGGGTGGAGGCTCAGGGCTTGGTGCGGCAACCGCACGGGCATTGGCAAAGGCTGGCGCGAAGGTTACGCTGCTCGATATTAATTTGGCACAGGCAGAAAAAGTCGCGGCCGAAATCGGCGGCAAAGCCATCGCCTGCGATGTCTCCAATGCCGCTGCCGCCGAGGCAGCACTGGCTGAGGCCGCCGAAGCCTTTGGCGAAGCCCGGATCCTGATCAATTGCGCCGGCATCGCACCCGCAGTTCGCGTTGTTGGCCGCGAAGGACCACACGATCTCGAGGTCTTCCGCAAGGTCGTCGAAGTCAATCTCATCGGCAGCTTCAACATGCTGCGGCTTTTCTCGGACCGCGCCGCCAAGCTCGACCCGCTTGCCGATGGCGAACGCGGTGTGGTGATCTCGACCGCATCAGTTGCAGCCTTCGATGGCCAGATTGGTCAGGCCGCCTATGCCGCGTCCAAGGGCGGCGTTCACGCCATGGCGCTTCCAATTGCCCGCGAACTTGCCCGTTTCGGTGTCAGGGTCATGACCATTGCTCCAGGGATTTTCGCAACACCTATGCTGCTCGGCATGCCGCAGGAAGTCCAGGATAGCCTTGGCGCTTCGGTGCCATTCCCATCGCGTATGGGACAACCGGAAGAATACGCCAAGCTCGCCATGCACATCATCGACAATGTCATGCTCAACGGCGAGACAATCCGTCTTGATGGCGCGATCCGGATGGCCCCGAAATAAGGACCTTGATGTGACCAAGAAGGAACCGGTCAAAACCATTCGCGATACGGATGAGGAGGCGCGTCGTCTTGCGCGTCGCCTTGTTCGTGGCGCGCGATTTGGTGCCATCGGCGTGCTTGAGCCCGATACCGGGTTCCCATTCGCAAGCCGGGTTTTGACTGGGACCGATATCGATGGCACGCCGCTGATTCTGGTCTCGGCTCTCTCCGTTCACACCGGCGCGCTGATGAAGAATTCACGGGCATCGCTGCTTTTTGGAGAACCAGGAAAGGGTGATCCGCTCGCCCATCCCCGGATTACCGTCCGGACCCGGGCACACCGTGTTGCCCGGGATGATCCGGCCCATGCCCGCTTGCGCGCTCGCTTCATCGCCCGACACCCGAAGGCAGCGCTCTACGCTGACTTTCCTGATTTCGCGTTTTTCCGCATGTTGCCCGAATCAGCCAGCCTCAACGGCGGTTTCGGCAAGGCCTTCGTATTGGAGGCCCCGGATCTTCTCATTGCATCGCCAGCCAGCGCAGATGTTGCCGAGGTGGAAGCTGGCGCAATTGCACATATGAATGCGGACCATTCCGACGCTGTCGATACCTATGCGAAAGTTCTGGGTAAATCGAAGAAAACGGGCTGGAAAGTCTGCGGAATCGACTGCGCGGGCCTGGATCTCGCCAATGGCGACGAACTCCTGCGCATCGAATTTGATGCCCCCCTTGAGCAGGCATCCGGTTTGCGTGCAAAGCTTGCCGAACTCTCGCGTACACTATAAAGAAATAGGGGTGTACATTGACCCCTTTATGGTTGAAATATAAGCGACGAATTTTTTTAGCATTTAGTTGATTTGTTGAGGACCGCTGTAGGCGGGGGACTACGAAAGATGGCCATGATTGATGCACAGCGTCTAGAAACACACTCTGAAGAAGCCGCAGACCTTCTGTCGGCAATGGGCAATCAGAAGCGGATGATGATTCTTTGCAATCTCGCCGGCGGCGAAATGCAAGTTGGCACGCTCGCCCAAAAGGTGGAATTGAGCCAGTCGGCCCTGTCCCAGCACCTTGCCAAGTTGAGAACGCGGCAGCTGGTCAAGACCCGCCGTGAGGCACAAGCCGTCTACTATTCGATCAACTCGGAACCTGTTCTGCAAATGTTGCGAACGCTAACCTCCATCTATTGCAATTGAAACAACATAGCTGATCCTGGACCGTCAGGCGCCGGACTGAACTACGGCATTTGACGATGTCACCTGCCCTTCCCCATGTGGCGGGGAAAAGATCACGCTCATGACTGTTTCGATCAAGATCGACGGCATGCATTGCGGTGGTTGCCTGCAATCAGTTGAATAATCGGCAATCTCTGCTGAAGGCATTTCAAACCTATAGGTGGGCCTTTACAGCGCCGCGCATCCAATTGGATGCGCGGCGCTGTAACTCTTTGAAATGATGCATGTACGTTATCCTTCAAATGAATTCATTTGAACGCGACATGCATTAAAAGGCGAATTGGCTGCCACCATCGCCTGACCAGAGTTTGCCGAGACGCTCAAGGACACGATTGAAGACTGCGGTTTTGACGTCGCCGACGTCCCTGATTGAGGCCCATCAAGTGACTGCCAAACCCGATCATGTGACTGGGGACATCACCGGCATGACCTGTGCAAACTGCTCTGCCGCGTGGAAAAGCCACTTTGCCGCCAGCCGGGAGTATCAGAAGCGCGTGTCAATCTGGCGCTTGAGCGTGCCGACATCGAAGGCGTCACCTACTTCTTGGTCCATATGGGGCATGGCGCCCGGCCGGAAACTTTCCCGCAGAACATGAAAAAAGCCCGCTTCCTGAGAAGCGGGCTTTTCTGACACCTGGATATTCTGGTCAAGTTCGACTTGATCAGAATTCCTCCCAATTGTCTTGCACAACAGCAGCATTGCCCTGGCTTCGCATCTGTGGCTGGGCGGCCTTGACAGCAGGCTGAACTGACGCTGGCTGAACCGCCCGCGCCATGGTCCGGGCTGTTGCATGCAGAGCAGTCGATTGTGCGGTTGCTGCACCATCGATTTTGAACTCCGAGATCAATTCGCGGAGCTTTCCGGCTTCAGCGGCCAGCTCAGCCGATGCAGCATTGGATTCTTCCACCATCGCGGCATTCTGCTGGGTCGTCTGATCCAGCGAATTGACGGCCTGGTTGACTTCCGCAAGGCCGGTGGACTGTTCCTTGGCCGATACTGCGATCGCGTCCATATGGGTGTTCATCTCGGTGATGAAGCCACCGATGGTGCGAAGCGCCTCGCTTGCCCTGCGGACAAGATCCACACCGCTGGAAACTTCGGTCGAGGAGTTCTGGATGAGCTCCTTGATTTCCTTCGCGGCATTGGCCGAGCGTTGAGCAAGTTCGCGCACTTCCTGGGCGACGACCGCAAAACCCTTGCCGGCTTCACCAGCGCGCGCGGCCTCGACGCCTGCATTGAGCGCCAGAAGATTGGTCTGGAAAGCGATCTCGTCAATCACGCCAATGATGTTGGAGATCTGCTTCGAGCTTTCCTCGATGCGGCGCATCGCGTCCTCGGCCTGGCCGACAACCTCTGAGGACTGCGTGGCCGAAGAATTGGCCTGCGAGGCGACACCGCGGGCTTCTTCCGTCCGCTGGGTCGAATTGAGGACATTGGCGGTAATTTCTTCGACTGCTGCCGCGGTTTCCTCAAGTGCTGCGGCCTGGCGTTCGGTACGCTTTGCCAGATCATCCGTGCCGTTGGCGATTTCGCGGGTCCCGGTTTCCATCATCGACACACTGTCGGTAATCGATCCCATTGTCGTGCTCAATTGCTTGACTGAGCGGTTGAAGTCATGGCGCAGAGCTTCAAAGTCCTGCGCAAATGCTTCTTCGAGCTGGAACGAAAGATCCCCCGCCGCAAGTCGCTGCAGACCTGTCGCAAGACCCGAGGTGGCTACCTTCAGGCGGGCAGCAGCATCTGCCTCTGCCTTTTCCTGTGTGGCAATACGGTCTACCTCAGCCTGCTTCCGGTTTTCTTCAGCTTCACCCTGCAGGCGTTGGTTGGCGATCCCGGCTTCGCGGAAAACCTGCATGGATTCGGCCATCCTGCCGATCTCGTCCTTGCCACCCTTGTCGATGCTCACATCAAGTTCGCCATTGGCGAGCCGTGCCGTCACATCGGCCAGACGTCCGAGCGGACGGGAGACCAGCTGGAAGTTCAAGAGACCCATTCCCGCAGCCACGAGCGCCACCAGGATGGAGGCAGCCATGGCGGTGAATTCAACAGTGGAAAGTGCATCCATCTGATCCGAAGACGCTGCCTGAGAATCCGCTCGGATATCGTCCGTCACTGCTCCGATTTTCGCATCAAAATCGCTGAGCAACTTTGAGCCTTCACCAGTCAACTCGAGGACCCGCGCCAATTCCACGGTCATCGGGTCACGCATCAGGGAAATCTGCCGCTCGACCACCGACGTGCGCCACTCGCCAATGACGGCTGCTGCTGCTGTCAGCTTCGGGACATTGTTGGCTGAATGGTCGGAATAAACCGTGCCGAGACTTGAGACAAGCGTGTCAATATCCGCACTGGCAGTCTTGTATTCCGCGACGAAATCCCGATGCCCGTCAGCAGGAAGTTTTTCAAGGCAAGATTGGCCTGATTGACTTTGTCAGTCAGTTCAGACGTTTCGCTCAGCAGCTCGCCCATGGTGTGGCTATGCTCAACAAGATGGGTTGCCGTGACCACCCGGGTGTAGATGAAACCGGAGGCGGCAATCGCGATGAGAGCCAGGATCGCGAAGGCCGCAAATCCTTTTGTACTGACAGACATGTTCTTGAGCATTTTAGAAGTCCTGTTGTGTCTGGAGTGTCGCGGCCTGAAGCTTGCAGGATGTCACGACGCTGTTTGATTGTGTTGCGTCAAACACCTGCGGCTACGCGGCGTTCGAGCTCCGTCAGATTGACTTCCATGGTCACTGCACCGATTGATTTTCCAGCGTCAGTCAGTGTGAAACTGACCTGTCCGCGCCAGATCTTGCTATTCTCGTCCCATTCGGGCTCATCGATGAACAGCGCATCACCAGAAACATCGTAAGTTTTCTGAAATTTGGCTTCGTCACCCTGCCAGAAATCGCCTGTGATCGAGCTTTGACCAACATTGAGACCATTGTGGTCCATCACGAAGATTTCTGCGTAAAGACCGAGCGATCTGCCCTGCAACCGCACCAGATAAACCGAAAGCGGATTGGATAGCGTCGCTGCGATCAGCGGCTTGTCATCGCCTTCGCGCTCAGTACGCCACTGCGTGTCCAACGCATCGATTTGAGCCTGCGGCAGCTTCTGGAGACGCTCATTCTGAGCATCGACCGAAATTCGCACGATATCGGTCTCAATCCACTGACGCATATCTTCCACCACTGACGGTGTGATCAGCCTGTGAATGTCGGGTTTGGCTGTTTCTGCAGCAGTCGGCGAAATCATCACACAAACGGCAGCGGCGGCGAATATACTTTTTGCAATGCCCATTGTTGTCTCCTTTTGAACAACATTTGGAGCAATTTATTTAATACGTGGTTAAGACTCCCAGTAATATTAGACTTCGATAAAATTCCGATCAATCAGACAAGCAAATGCACCGGGTTTAGCGGCGTTGCGTGCCCAAGATAACAGTTCGGTCTGAAAAAAAGCCGCGGCCAATTGGCCAAACAAAACCTCGTGGCAGAATTGTAATTTCAGGAAAAGCACTGACGTTCAGGCTCGGTCCGACGCAATAAGCTAAATTGTTCCTGCTGATCAGCGCCAACAGGTTTGCGTCAAAAAGCAGACGGGCGTTATCCGGCGAAGATAACGCCCGTCAAGCGACGGCAGGAAACTCCCTGCCATGCCGCCGGTCGTTGGCGAAAATGAACAAGTAAACTTGCACCGGCCTGACGTCGCAAATCAGCTATCTTGTAGCAGGTTGCTTGCCATGGCATTGGAGAGCCTGGGCAAGAGGGAGCACCATGAAACACAAGATCATTATCGACACCGACCCCGGCATCGACGACGCCATGGCCATTGCCTATGCCCTCGCCCATCCCGATATCGTGCTTCTGGCTCTGACCACGATTTTTGGCAATGTCCGGACTCATGAAGCAACCAGCAACGCTCTGGCACTGCTTGATCTCTGGGGATCTGACGCAGATGTTGCCGAAGGTGAAGCCGCGCCGCTGTCCATGCCAGCCAATGAACCAAGCTATCTGGTTCACGGCCGCAACGGCTTTGGAGAAATCGACATCCCGGCCTCCACCAGGACCAAGCATGCTCTCGACGCGGTCGACTACATCATCGAGGCCACGAAACGCCATCCCGGCGAAATCGTCATATGCGCGGTTGGACCGCTGACCAATCTGGCCAGACTGCTTGAACGCGATCCGGCAGTGGTGTCTCGTCTCAAGGCCGTCATCGTCATGGGTGGCGCAGTGCATCACAAGGGCAATGTTACGCCCATGGCCGAAGCCAATTTCTGGAACGATCCGCACGCCGCAGATTCAGTTTTGGCTGCGAGTTGGCCGCTGGTCATCGCCCCACTTGATTGCACCATGCCGGTGGTGTTCACGCCCGACTTCATGCAGGCGCTGGCAAAGGAAAACCCGGCTCTTGGCGCGCCCCTTGCGGCGATGGCGGAATTCTATGCCAGGTTCTATCGCTCGCATATGGGGATTGGCGGCTGTGTGCCGCATGATGTGATGGCGTTATCATGGCTGACAGTGCCCGGCGCTTTCCGTCTGCAAAAAGGCGCGCTCGCTGTTGTCACAGACGGTCCTGCCATCGGCCAGACATTGTTCCAGCCCGGCGGCACCCAGAGCCGCGCCCGCTGTTTTGACGGAAGGCCAGATCACCTGGTTATGGTCGACACCGATCCGGAAATATTCATGGCCGACTATATGATGGTCATGACCCGACACGCCGGGTGAAGCTATCAAACGGCTGGCGGGGTGAACAGAGAACAAGCATGGACAGTATAAAAAATGGCGGACTCGCTGTCGTCATCGGAAGCAGCGGCGGGATCGGCGCTGCGATGATTGATGCACTGAAACAAAGTGGCACCTTTGCCGAGGTGATCGGGTTTTCACGCACATCCGAACCCTTGATTGATCTGCTCGACGAGCAAACCATCATCAACGCCGCACAGACAATCAAAGTAAAGGAAATGGATCTCCGCCTTGTGTTTGACGCGACCGGCTTTTTGCACGGTCGAGGCTTGACGCCGGAAAAAGCCCTCACGGCCATCACTCCTGAACACATGGCCCACGCATTTGCGATCAATGCGATGGGGCCTGCCCTGCTGATGAAGCATTTCCTGCCGCTGCTCCCAAAGCACGCAAAATCAGTTTTCGCCACTCTGTCTGCCAAAGTTGGCTCGATCGGCGACAACGCACTTGGTGGCTGGTACAGCTATCGCGCCTCAAAGGCAGCACTCAATCAATTCGTCCACACCGCCGCGATAGAACTGGCCCGCCAGAGACCCGAAGCGGTCTGCGTGGCAGTGCATCCCGGAACCGTGGATAGCACTTTGTCATCCGATTTCGCCAAAACAGGATTGACGGTGCGACAACCCGCGGAAGCAGCCGCTCTGCTGCTTGATATGCTTGACCGGCTCACGCCGCCCCAAACCGGCGGTTTCTTTGACTACAAGGGCAATTCTCTGCCCTGGTGATCCGAACAAGCTTTAGCTTGGTAATTTCACCCACAGATCCGGCCTTTACCCAGCCTTCACCGGCATATATTTGTAACCAAGCCATGACACAAAAGAAGACCATCCGTTGGGGCATCGCCGGGACCGGGATCATCGCCCGCCAATTTGGCTTCCGACATAAATTTTGCGGAAGGCGCAATCCTATCGGCAGTCTACTCGCGCGGTTCAGGAAAGGCACAGGATTTTGCCGACCGGCACTCCGGTGTTATCGCGTTTGACTCGCTGACATCCATGATCAACTCGCATGCAATCGATGCAGTCTATGTCGCCACGCCAAACATGGCGCATCACGCCAAAACACTCGAATGCATTGCCGCTGGCATGCCCGTTCTGATCGAAAAACCAATGACGGCCAGTCTGGATGAAGCTCTGGAAATTCAGTCCGCAGCCAGTGACAAAGGCAGCTTTGTGATGGAGGCTATGTGGAGCCGCTACCTACCTGCCATAAAGGCCGTGCGCAGCGCCCTCGGTAATGGCGTTATCGGGACCGTCCGCAAGTTGGAGGCGGACATCGCAAAAAAGCACGAATTCAATCCGGAAAGCCGGTTTTTTGACAAGCAACAGTGCGGCGGCGCACTTCATGATCTGGGAGTCTACCCAATCTCCCTGGCGCGCTATTTCCTCAGTGATCCGGACAGCATTGAAGCGATCTGGCATGCCGCGCCATCCGGCGTCGATATGGCCGCAGATATCCACTTGAAATTTGACAGGGCAACGGCCGAGATAACCTGCGGCTTTGATCGCGATGGATTGAACCGAATGGTCATTGAGGGCGACAAGGGCGTCCTGGTGCTTGCTCCGCCATTCATCAAGGCTGATAGTTTTTCGGTTTACCCCTCGCGCCGCCTCGCAGACCTCGCCAAGCCTGGCCGCGATGCGATGCGATGCCGAACAGGATCCGGCGAAAACTGTTCAACCACCTCCCGCTGCAGGGCAGAACCCGGCACGTATGCAGATTTGAAGGCAACGGATTGCAGTTTAAAATCGAAGCCGCGTCCAACGCCATTCGTCAGGGGTTACGCGAAGTACCTGACAACAGCCTAGGCGACACCATTGCTGCGCTGCGTATCATCGAGAAGATCCTCGCCAGCCCGCCTGCCGAAGGCTGATCGAGCCGCGTCTAGAAATCGGATTGCGGTCTAAACACCCCCACACCGGCATTTATTGCCAGCGCCAGTTCCGTCAGATGCAGCGCCCGCTTGCCTGAGAAGAACGGCGCCTGCCCCCGCGCCATATCGTCCGCCATCACGGCAATACCACGGGCAAAATCGATTTGCGATGGGAACGCGGCAAGCTTGCCGGCCTTCGACGGAGCCGGATAGACGACCGGTCGGCCGTGAACCAGCCTGAGCGGCAAGAGCTGCCCTCGTTTGCGTTCAAAGCGCCCGGCCAGACGTTGCAGAAATGGTCGTTTTTCATCGAACCGGCTTAGATGCACCGGCGAACGGTCATCCCACAAATCCCGCACCACAATAGTGCCTTCCTCGACGGCGCCGAACAACGATACCAGCCATGACAGGCCGTAGCCTGCATGTTCAAGCGTGCACCCGACTTCAAACTCATGCACTCCAGGCCACTTTGCGCCTGACCTCGAGCGCCACTCCATCCAGTTGTCCTTGAACACCGGCCCGTCTTCCATCTCGGCATAGGCGAGCCGCGGCGCACCGATCCGCCCGGCTGCGATCAGGCTGGCGACCAGTTCATGCGCATCAGAAAGGCCGTTGGCTGGCGCACCGCAAACCGTAAGGCCCTTGCGCTCCGCAAGCTCAACCACCTCGCGCGCTTCCTCGAAATTCATGCCCAACGGCTTTTCGCAATAGACATGCTTGCCCGCATTCAGCGCGGCGCAATTGAGCGCGAAGTGACTTTCCGGAGTGGTCAGGTTGACGATGATGGCGACGCCCGGATCGCTCAGGCAATCCACCAGTCAACCATAGGCGCGCGCACCGCGGAAGCCGCAGAACGGATCGAGCCGTTCAACATCATGACCCCACACACCGGCAAGCTCAAGCTCGGGGTAATTGGCGAGCGTGGTGATGTAGTAATCGGCGACAAAACCGGTGCCGACAAGTGCGATCTTGGTCATGGTACAGAGTCCCGGAATATGGTTGTCCGAAACACTAGCGGTGCCGGATTAAGATGCGGTTGCCTTGACTACTCCGCATCGGCCAGAAACGAGGCGATCCAGGTCAGCGGCGCATTCCAGTTGATGGCGATCTCATTGGTCGAGTAGGATCGCGCATCATCGACATAGCATGCCTGCGGTGCGCACCCTTCCAGCTTCCGGATGGCGTAATCATCGGCGAGCCCGCTGTTTGGACCGCCCGCGAGCGCACCCTTGGGCACCGCCGGATAGGTTGGATTGATCGAGGCCGCAAACATGTTGGAATATTGCCGCTGCGCATAGGTTGTACCGTAGCCGGTCACGTAGGAAATCCCCAGCGCATTGCGCCCGAAAATATAATCCATGCTCTCCCGGACCGCCTGCAGATAGTGCCGGTTGCCGGTGATGTCATAGGCGGTAGCAACCACGATCATGTTTTGTGTCAGGGAGTGATTCGAGCCCCATCCGAAGCCTTCGGGATGATACATGAATCCGAAAGCTTCTTCCCTCTGGCCCTGCAAATAAGCCTCGGCAGCGTCCCTGACCGACACCTGAACGTCTCCGAGGTCACGCTTTGGCAGATTGGACGGAACCGAAGCAAGCTGAACTCGAGCCAACCCCGCAACAGAACGCCAATTGAACCCTCCGGGATCGAAGGCCGGCCCGGACCAATGCGGAGAGGCCTTGGCACGATCGAGCCAAACCTGATCACCTGTGCTCAGGTAAAGCTCGGACGCTGCCCAGTAGAACTCGTCCGAGACATCGTCATCCTGATAGTCGCCGCCGCCGAAACTGCCATTGGTATAGGGCGCATAAACCGCCGGATTAGCTTCAGCAGCGCGATAACCACGAACCGCGGCCGCCAGCAGTTGCTCCGAATAGGCTTTGTCGAACTTCGCAAACAGTCGGGCGCCCTGCGCCGCAGCCGCCGCCAGATTGAGCGTGGCAGCAGTCGAGGGCCGGTGAAGCACGCGCAATTCCCGGTCACGGTGCGGCAGGATCGGTCCCACGGTCCAGCGATTGCCGTGAACCTTGTGATGCGTCATGCCCGCATAAGGTTCTCCTTCAGGCACAACCATCGACATCAGGAAATCAAGTTCCCAGCGCGCTTCATCCAGAATGTCCGGGACACCATTCCCGGCTTCCGGGATACGCGCCAGATTGTCCTCAAGCGCTGCAGACGCACCCCGGCTGTAGTTCAATGCACGTTCATACGTCCCAAGCAGTTGCGCCGTGGCAATGCCGCCATTGACGACATATTTGCCAAAATCACCCGCGTCATACCAACCGCCGGCAACATTGAGCTTGTAACCGCAGCTCCAGGCCTTGCCATAGACTTTGCGCGCCGTTCGGGTGTCGACGCATCCAACGGATGTATCGCCCCGGTTAGGCGTTTTGCCGAGATGCCCGGCCGGACGGCCATAGCCTTTCCCCGCCAGCTCATCGCTGATCTCGATGCCGCTGCGCGCCTTGTAGAAATAGCCAAGGGCATCGGTGCGGAGTGCACCATAAGCGGTGTCCGAGATCGAAAAGGGCGGGCTGGTGTCTTCACCCGCAACCAGCCGATAGCCATCACCGTTCTTGCGAAAACCACTGAAATCAATGCTGTGCACATCAAGCCCTGAGGATGAATCGTAACCTAGCGCCTTGCTGGTCCCCGATGCGACCGTCTCGCCTGAGGCTGACAGCAGTTTCCACTTGATCCGCGTGCGATCATTGCGCACCCAGGTGGCGTGTTTTGGACCATCGGGGAAATAGGCAAACTGGTTGACCCGGATCGCCGGTGCGGCATTCGAAGCTGTCTCCGCCGCCGGCTTCTGGCCGGTCATCAGTGACGCCGAATTCAGACAGAAGCGCCAGGGCTCGTCCGCCCCGCCAAGCTGGAAGACCAATTGTGCTTCGCGGTGGGTTTCGCCCGCGATGAAATCTTCGCTTAAGGTCTGTTTTTCGTTCGACAAATGGCGGGCAATCTCGCCCTCTGCTGTCCAGGGCGCGCTCGCCTTTTGGGCCAGCGCCCGCATCGGTCCTCCAGGCTCGCCCGTAACCACAATCGACAAACGATAGCGCTCACCCCTGACAAGGCTGAGGCCGCTAAACCCCAGCATGGCATCCCAGGGCTGGGCAGCGCCACCAGCCACCGAACCGCAAAGCGCGCCAACTGAATAGTCGAGCTTGATATTTGGCGTCGCCCACCAGCTATCGGAAGCTGAGTCTTGCGTGAAAGCTGGATCTGGCAGCAATTCGCGTGCCGAAGCACCTGAATGAATGGTCTGAGCCATCAGCAAAGCAAAAAGGCCCATCATGGCCCGGGTGTGCATCATCGCTGTTTCCGGATTTTGTGATCGGGAATCTGCGGCCTCGATGGCCACTTGAACATAAACTGACACGGCAAAAGCTAGGCCTTTGCCGTCTACAAAGGTTTAATCCTGCCAGAACCCTGGCACAACGATGACTACCCGGTCCTTCGTCAAGCTCAACCGGCAACTCCGACGAATGCCCGGCAAAGCGGATGCTCGGGATCGGAAAGCCCGTCAATAACATTGAAATGGTGCTTGCCGGCATCCTCATGCATTTGCATCGGCGTCGCAAAACCGCGCCACATCTCATACAGCGCTCGGTTCTGGCGAACGAACTCCGGCCGCTCGCT